>Ga0210394_10001916_pt1 | contig 30793 bp, 24 predicted proteins | sample IncBWC12MmetaG_FD_160121 | JGI IMG/M metagenome (GOLD analysis project Ga0210394, IMG submission 160121) | Forest soil microbial communities from Barre Woods Harvard Forest LTER site, Petersham, Massachusetts, United States - Inc-BW-C-12-M | ecosystem: Environmental > Terrestrial > Soil >... | reverse complement strand
ACATTTTTCCGGGGGTGGTTATCGAGGCGGATACGCCGGCCACTCGGGCTATGGTGGTTATCGAGGCGGATACGCCGGCCACTCGAGCTATGGTGGATATCGAGGCGGCAATGGCTGGCACGGAGGTTATGGTGGATACCGAGGTGGCTATGGCTGGCAGGGAGGCTATGGCTGGCACGGAGGCTGGGGTGGGTGGGGCTGGGCCGGCCTCGGGATCGGCCTGTATTTCGCGACGCTTCCCTATTATTACTCAACGATTTGGTACGCTGGCGTACCTTACTATTATGCGGACGATAACTACTACCAATGGGACAGCAACGTGAGTCAGTATGAAACCGTAACTCCACCCGCTGAGGTGCAACGCCAGGCCGAGCAACAGTCATCTAACTTGATCGCGTATCCTAAGAATGGACAAACGGAAGCTCAGCAGACCGCAGACAAGTCGGAGTGCAGCGCATGGGCGATCTCTCAAAGCGGATTCGATCCCACGCAGACTCCGACCGCCTCGACAAACAAGCATTCAGACTACATGCGAGCGCAAGCGGCGTGTTTGGAGGGTCGCGGTTATAGCGTACAGTAAACGAATGTGCCTCGTGGGTCGGCCCTAACCTATTGAAGTCGGAGCCTGTTATGGGCACGTTCAAACCTCTATATGCGGTGGCTTTCGGCTTTGTTCTGACAGCCGCGCTGCCTGCGTGTGCGGCGTATGAAAAATGCGGCTTTAGGGGTTGTCCCGGGGATGCGCAAATCACCGCTGATGTCCGAGCGCTGCTCGATAAGCATCCTGGAGCGGCGCCGCCGGGTACGGTCAGCGTTCAGACGCTGGATGGAGTGGTGTATCTATACGGAGTGGTCGATACAGATCTGATGCGCCAAGAGGCGGAACGCATCGCACTGCAAGCCCCGAATGTAAAAAAGGTCGTCAACTCGATCGGCGTGCTTAACGCGGGCAAATGAGCGCGATCTCTAGGTCCAGTTGAGTAATTCCCAACGATAACTGCTTTCGTCGACTGCCACCCCGAGATCTTCGCGGAAGGTTCCGACACTCTCCCGCACCACCCAGCGGCCTATCTCGGGGGCAAACCAGATGTTTTCCTTGCGTTGACCGGCAACTCGCTCGGAAACATTGGTGTATCGGAAATCGATTAGGTTGGAATAGCGCAGCGCGGTGAATTGACCGGCAGGAACCGTGATCGGCTCCCAGCGCACAGCATGCATGGTTAGTTGCCAGGGCATGGTTTCGTTACTGTCTGGGATCTTGTAATAGGTATTCAAGGTAGTCGACCAACCCGGTCGCAGCTGCATGGGCCACAGCGGTACCGGCTTCTCGTAGGCCTGCAGCTCACTCCAATGCGGATCAACGAGCACCCTGCCCCAGGGCTGCTGTATTTCCCTCGGATCAGCAACGGCGGGGCTGTCGTGACCCATATATTTTTGCCACCACGTTGCGCCCCAGGAAGGATATCTGACGGAACGCTCTGTCGTCGCATCCGAATGCGACTCTATCTGAATGGATTGACCCGCCGCGCTCACACGGTCGAGCTGGGTACCGACCATGGCCCCAGTGAAATAATCGTGCTTGGCATATCGCCAAGATTGACCGACGGCGGGTTGTCGGATACTTGCGCCGGCAGCGATCGATGCTTGCGTTCCCCGTACCGCACAACCGACCGACACAGCAGCCGCGGATAGCAGAAAGGCGCGTCGCGTTGTTGCCGCCATAAAGTTGAACCTCTCGAATCGCAGCGGTGGTTCCTCGTCAAACCAACTGGACATCAGAATGGGTCACTGCATCCGCGAAAGTAATTCACGAGTAACGCCACCCATCAGTAAACGAGCAAGTCCTTCAGCACCACGGCGAATCTCGCGGGGTCATGAGAGGCAACACTCTTTGCGCATTCGAAATGATTGCGAGGCTGCGGCGCGCCGGGCTCGACCCAGGCCATCATCAAATATATGCCGTAACCGAGTGTCAATCGCCTCTCGAGCGCGAAAGACGCGGGAGCGTACCGTGCCGATAGGGCAAGACATCGCGGAGGCGACCTGCGAGTAGCTGAGCCCTTCGAATTCCCGCAACACTATGGCCTTGCGCTGCTCTTCGCCAAGGGTCTCAATAGCGGTATTCACGGCGTCGCATATCTCATCGGTCAGCGCGAGTTCTTCCGGCGTGTCCAAATCCGCCGGCATGCCGACATTTCCATTTGCGTCGTCATTGCACCGTATTTCCGATGAAAATAATATCGCTTCGCGCCCACGGATCGAAATTAAGGTCTTAGCTGAGTTGATGGCAATGCGATGCAGCCACGAGTAAAAGGCTGCATCACCTCGAAAATTCTGCAGCCCACAATAGGCTTTGAGGAATGTATTCTGTACTGCATCTTCGGCATCGGCAAGATTTTTTGTGTAACGCAGCGAGAGCTTCATGACGCGGTGCCGATATTTTTGGACCAGCGCGTTGAATGCACCGCATTCACCGGATTGAGCCCGCAGCACGAGAGCTCGATCACAACACTTGACACTCGTGAGCAATTCCAATTCCGCCGAACGCTGCTGGCGTCCACGGCGCTGCAACTCTTTGGACTGTAAAGCGGAATCCAAGTGCATCATGTTGAGCGACAGCTTGGCGGATTGAGATTAAGACTTCGCTAACAACACATTAGAAAAGGCGGTATTGCTTCGCAGAATTCAGCCTTCGGGTGTCAATCCAGAAAGCTGCGGCGAAACCTCGATCGGAATCGACGCATTAGTTGGTTTCTCGGGGCAGGCTAATCCGTTCCGCGCCAACGCGTCAACGACGGAATCTGCGCTCGATCGCCGGGGGAATCTTACCCGGAAGCTGCTGCCGGCCTCGAGGCGGCTTTCCACTTCGATTTCTGCGCCGTGCACCGCACAGATGGACTTAACGATGGACAGTCCCAGCCCGGCACCTCCATCTTCCCGAGAGCGCGCCTCGTCAACGCGAAAGAATCGCTCAAAAACGCGTGGAATTGATTCCGGCGGAATGCCGATACCGGTATCCGATACTTCGAGGACGGTGCTTTTGGCATCCACGGCCGTACGCAACCAAACGATTCCACCGCGCTTAGTAAAGCGGATCGCATTATCCAGGAGATTCACAACGATCTGTTTGAGCCGCGCACGATCTCCATGGACCATGGCCTTGCTCAGGGCCGATAAATCTATTTCAATGCCGCGGTCCTCCGCGATCAGGTGCATCTGTTCGGCGGTGCTTGAGGCCAGTTCCGCCAAATCGACCTCGACCCACTTGGCGTGGGTTTCGCCGGCATCGAGCCGCGACAATACGAGAAGTCCGGATACCAGATGTTCCAAGCGTGCGACTTCCTCGAGAACGCTGCCGACGCGTTCTCGCAACTCATCTCTGGTGACTTGGGACTCATGGGCAAGCTCCTGCAGCTCGCCTTTGATCACGGTAAGCGGCGTGCGAAGCTCATGGGATGCGTCTGCCAGAAACCGGCGCGACGTCTGTACCGAATCGAAGAGACGCCCGAGCATGTTGTTGAGCGAAATCGCGAGTCGCTCCAGCGCATCGCCGCTTCGAACTACGGGAAGCCGCTGCGTCAGATTCTGTAGACTCATCTGTTCGGCGGTACGCGACAGTCTGTCGACCGGCCGCAAGGCCCCGCTCACAAGCCAGTAGCCACCCCCGGCCGCGCACACGATCAATACAGGGAGCAGCAACGCGAGCAGGTCCAGTAAGCGATCCAGAGCGGTGTCGAGCGATTCGGTTGAAACACCCAGCTCCACCAGGTATTTGCCGGACGCCGTACTGACAGGCGTCGTTCGAATCATCAAATGCTGGTCGGCCACGATCGCAGTCGTTGGAATCGAAGTCTGCGCGCCGCGCGTAAGCTGCACGTCTTGAAGCACTGAGGGGTCGAAGCTGCGATCGGCAGGTGGACCAGAGTGATACACCGGGATTGCCGGCACTCGCGTTACTCGCACAAGGCGATTGTTGAACTCCGGAGCGATCCGAATCTCGATTTCCTGGGCAATTGCCTCATTGGTGGCATCGTCGGGTGCCGCGATGAGAATTTGCTCCACCTGCGTCGACCGGCGCCTCAAGGAATCGCGCAAATTCGCGTGCAAGTATTGCTGCAGGCCATAGAAGGTCCCGGTCCCGACGAGCAAGAATGTCGCGCTTAGCAGCAACGTGTACCAGGCTCCCAATCGAAACGCTAAAGAACGGTGATTCATTCCGATACTGTTTGACGGTCAGGCTCCGCTTCGCGCACGCAGTAGCCGACGCCACGCACGGTATGAATGAGCTTCACGGGAAAGGGTTCGTCCACCTTGCGACGCAGATAGCGCACGTATACATCGACAATATTGGTGACGCCCTCGAAACTCTGGTCCCATACATGATTGAGGATCATGGTTCTGGAAAAGACTCGGCCGGGTGAACAAAGGAGGTATTCGAAGAGCGCATATTCCTTTGCGGTGAGGTCGATTCGATGACCGTCGCGTCGGACTTGCTGGGTGAGGCGATTGAGCTCTAGATCCGCAATGCGCAATACATCGGCACGCTCGACCGGAGCGCGGCGCAGCAGGGCTTTGATACGCACCAGCAGTTCAGCGAAATCGAACGGCTTGGTGAGGTAGTCGTCAGCACCCACTTCAAAGTGCATCACCTTGTCCTCGATGGCGTCACGCGCAGTAAGTATCAGCACGGGAAGCGCGGGATGAGATTGCCGCGCTCGCCTCAATAGTTCGGTCCCGCTCAGTTGCGGGAGCATCAAGTCGAGCACGAGCAAATCGTAGTCGTAGGAATTGATATAGCTTTCACCCACCCGGCCGTTGTCCGCAATATCGACAGCGAATCGTTCGGCGCGCAACCCGCGGCTCACAAACTCCGCCAATTTGCGATCATCTTCGACAATGAGTATTCGCACACACGCCCCCTACCTCGGTAGTTCAAAGCGTTTCCATTAGAGCGGCGTTAGATCATCATTAAGATGCCATCATGCGCGCCGCCGATGGCGGCCCCGGCCGTGTATTGCATGTCTTTATCACGCTAGCGCACGACAAAATCAAGTCTGAAGTCTTCGGAACTACGCGCGCCACTCACCGTCCTAACTTGCGACGTGTCTAGAACCGTGCAACTACAGCGTGGAGGAGTTATGCAATCAACCGAGCCCGGTATCCTCTCTCAACACGAATCTCAGTATCTCGGCACTAGGAATTCAGAGCCCCGGGCGGCCTCCCGCGATGTCTATCCCACGCTGGCCACGCTCCGCTTTGAATTCCGTCCGTTTATGCTTTCCGATGTCGGCCGCTTGGCTGCCCTCGCGGGTGAGCACCGCGTCGCCGACACGACCATCGGGATCCCGCATCCTTATACGAGGGAATTTGCGCGAAAGTGGATATCGTCGCATTCACGGGCACAGGAGCGCTGTCTCGGGTTGCATTGGGCGGCGATTAAATTGGGCGATGATCGTATCGTCGGCTATGCAGGGCTCGATAAAATCGATGTCCAGCGGCGCCAGGCGGAATTGCGATTTTGGGTGGGTTGCGGGGTGCAACGGGCCCGCGATGCGATCGAGTGGTCCAAGGCCATCGTGGAGTATGCCTTGTCGCGCCTGAACTTGGAGCGAATATATGCCCTGCAATTGGCCCGCCACCCGCTCGCGGGCCGTGTCTTGGCCGCGATCGGTATGCGGCGAGAGGGGCTGGTGCGCAAGTGCATCTGTAATGGCGGCCTCATGGAGGATTTGGTCTGCTGGGGGACACGAAGACATGACTGGCAGCAAAACCCAGAATGTTAACGCGAACGGCCGACTTGGCCGTGCGTCAGACGCTTCGCAAGTGCCGCCCGCGATAGCAATCCTCTTAACACCGCCGAATCATCGCCATGAAGTTCGACGACGAGTAGATGGGTCAAGCCGGTGCCTTGAAACATTTTGTAAACATCAACCGCCGTGAGTGCCTGCAGCGACTCAAACTTTACCAGCGACAATTCGTTCCAAGGAGTCATGACATCGCAGACTCTGGCGGGTTTATAGGGCTTCAGATCTCGCGAATTGGGGCTTCGATGCGGCCGATGCCGCTCGATGTCGTAGGCGGTAATCAGGCCGACAATTTGTGAATCTAATGCGCCGGCTTCATCTTGCGTGACGAGCAGCGCGTGAACCCCGAATAGATTCATCTCACTCATGGCATCATCAATTGAAGCGTTGGTCTGCACTGTGATGGGATATTCACGCTGGAAATCAGTCAGTGCACAGAATGCGGAATCGTCAGACTGCAAACACGAATCGTCGTTTGCAACAATTCGTCCCAATGAGGCCGCAGAACGAACTGGGAACGGAGCCCACAACGAGCTATCCATGACACAACCTCCAGCGCGTCGGGTTGCACAGTGAAATTTCTATACACTTATAGACAAAAACATGACCCTTTGGTTCCGGTTCCACCGTGCAAATCAGGTGACGCATCGGATGGCGCATCAGGGCGATGAACTGCTTAAGACCCGGCGAAACGCGGCAATGATCGCCGGCTGAGGGCGTCTTATCGCCGGAACGTCCCGATAATTCTGCCACCCGCCGCCTAAGCTTTTGTAAAGCTGCACGAACTGCTCTCCTTGCGCCACTTGCGCGTCCGAGTACTGTTCTTCGAGATCGTAGAGTTGGCGCTCGGCGTCGACGACGTTGAGAAAATCCGTAAGACCGCGATTGTAGCGGGAGGTCGCCAATTGCAGGGCACGCTCGGCAGCTACCATCGCAGTGCTCAACTTCTCTATGCGGGCTTGCTGCGCTTCATAGGCATCGAGCGAGGTATCCACCTGCTGCACGGCGGTCAAGATGGTCTTCCGGTAGTTGACCATGCTGGCGTGAGCCGCGAGGTCTGCAATGTCCACCTCGGCATCGAGCGCGCCGAAGTCGAGCAGCGGCCAGATCGCGCCCGGTCCAAATGACCAGATGTGTTTGTTGACGCTGGGCGTGGTTCCCCATCCTTGACCCTGGCTGCCGATCGACCCGATGAGCGCGACCTGGGGAAACAGATTCGCGGTCGCCACACCGATGCGCGCAGTCGCCGCGGCGAGTTCACGCTCCGCCTGCTGGATGTCCGGTCGGCGTTTCAATAAGTCGAGCGGCGTTCCGGGTTGCGCCGGCGCGGGCATGGGTGGAATGAGGTCGGGCGTTGAGAGCTCCTGAATCATGTTCTCGGGATATTCGCCCACAAGTACGGCGAGCGTGTACTGCGCCGCATTCACCTCTGCCTCGACCGGCGCAATTTGCGCCTCCAGCGTTGCGAGTTCGCGGGTGGCGAGCGCCACATCGAGTTCGTTGGTGATGCCGCGTTCATAGCGAATACTGACGATGCGCAGCGACTCGCGAAGCACGTCACTCGCCTTGTGCAGGATACCGGCGCGTATTTGATATCCGCGCAGATCGATGTACGCGCGCACCACATCCGCGACCACCGTCGTCAACACCTCGTAGCGCGCAGCGCGTGCTGCTCCTGATTCGGCACGCGCAGCTTGGAACTCGCGCCGATATTTGCCAAATATATCCAGTTCCCATACGGCATCGAAGCCGGCAATCGTGTTGATGTGTTGCAAACCAGCGCCGTTGTCAGCGGATCGCAAGGCCGGATCTGCCCGACCCTTGGTGAGGTCGCTTCCGGTGCCGCGGCCCGCTGCAGCGCTTGCATCGACCTCCGGCAGGGCATTTCCGATCACCACCGCCTCGTAGGTGCGGGCTTGCTGCAATCTATCCAGAGCAATTTCCAAGTCCAGGTTCGATTTGACCGCCCGATCGACCAACGAGTTAAGTTCCACATCGTTCAGCGCTCGCCACCAGGTTGCCAAATCAGCGGCCGGAGGCGCCGGCTCGGTGCCGGAGTCCGGTGAATTCGCCACCGTCGCGGCGAACTTAAGTGGCGCATCGGGTTTTGGTGTGTGGTAATTGGGTCCTACCGCGCAGGCGGTCAACCCAGCCATCAACCAAAGAACGAGAACGTGCTGCGCTTTCACCATGGCTTTTCAGCGCTTCGCTTCGAGATGTTTGTTGGCAGGTTCGGCGTCATTCACCGCCACCGTTTGGCCAGATGCAATTTGGCTGCTGATGTTCAATACCAGCCGGTCACCCGCCTTCACACCGGACGCCAACTCGACCAAGCTGCCGTTGTCGCGCGCGATGGTAACGTTTTGAAATTGGACCTTTCCTGTGGAATCGACCCGCGCGACTTGCGTACCGGTGGCGCGAAAAATCAACGCGGCGGCCGGCACTTCTACCAACCCACGAGGCGGCAGCCGGAATGCAATATTCACGTACATGCCAGGGACCAGGGCATGAGTTGCATTGGGCATGTCGACTTCCACCCGCATGGTGCGGGCCTGGGGGTTGATGGACTCCGCGGATCGGGCTATTGTCCCGGAGAACACGCCGCCCACTGCACCGGTGGCCCGAATCTCGGCCGGCGCTCCGGCATTCATGAGTTCTCCGGCTGCGCTCTGCGGCACGTCGACGAATATGCGCAAGGGATCGGTCTGCGCCATGCGATACAGAGGAGTGGTCGTCGATCCGCTGCCGGCGGTCACTAAGTTGCCGATGTCGATCTTACGTTCGGTAATGGTTCCGTCAAAGGGAGCCCGCACTTGTTTGAATTCGGCCAGCGCGCTGTACTGATCGACCTTGGACTTGTCGAGATTCACTTGCGCGTTGGCCGCGTAGAGCCGGGCCTCCGCACTTTCGTAGTCCGCTTTCTTGGATTCTCGCTCCTGCTCGGACACGACGCCCTTGGGAGAATCGCGCCACCGCTCGTTGGTTGTTTTGCTGAACTCCGCTTCCGCCTGGCGCGCGCTCACCTGCGCCTGCGAGGCCTTGAGCTGCGCCTTAGCGGCCTCCAACTCCGCATCGAGCTCTGGCGTCTCGATAGTGGCCAACAATTGACCTTTTTTGACGTGATCGCCGATGTCCACCAGCCACTTGGCCACATAGCCGTTGACGCGCGCGTATATCGTCGCCTCGTACCATGCCGCAGTCTCCCCGGGAAGCACCAGATCCTGTCCCTGTGTCGCTGGCCGAGCGATCACAATGTCCACCGGCGGCGGCGTCGAGAAAGCGGTCTCCCCGGCCTTGGCGACACCGTGCGCGTGGAAAAAGCGCATCACGACCACCACTAAAAAGAACGCCAGCAACAGGGCCGCCCCAATGCCAACGCCCCTCTTCGTGCGCTGACCCGTTGCCGGATCGAAGCGGGTCGACACCTCATCGCGCTCGGCGCGCGAGATCTCGTCGGGATACTGCCCATGGGACGGACTTGCGCTCAATGGCGGGGAGGCCTCGGATTCTTCCGGATCATGCGGTGGCATTGGCTGTACCTTTAACTCCTGAATCAGTGACCGCAGACGGCTGGCGGCGCAGCAGGCAATACATGGTGGGTACGAAAATCAGCGTTGCAAACGTCGCGAACAATAAGCCGCCAATCACCGCTCTGCCCAGGGGCGCGTTTTGCTCGCCGCCTTCGCCGATACCCAATGCCATCGGTACCATGCCGAGTATCATCGCGCCGGCGGTCATCAGTACCGGCCGCAATCGCGTGTAGCCTGCGCTGATGGCGGCGCGCAGCGGGTCGTCTCCCGCCGCCATGCGTTGATTGGCAAAGGTGACCACCAGGATGCTGTTGGCGGTGGTGAGGCCAATGCACATGAGCGTGCCCATGAGCGCCGGCACGCTCATGGGTGTTTGCGAGAGGAACAGCATCCACATGACCCCGCCCAGGGCAAACGGCACCGCCATCAGCACGATGAGGGGATCGATCCAGCTCTGGAAATTCATCACGAGAAACAAATACACCAGGATGATGGCGAGTGCGATGCCGGTGAAAAGGCCGGTGTAGCTCTCGCGCATCGTCTCCACCTGACCGCTCAACGTCACAGTCAACGCTTTCGACGCATCCGGGCGGTACTGCTTTAAGACCTTGTCGATGTCGCCGGCGGCACCGTACAGATCCCGCCCCTGCACATCCGCGTGCACGTCGAATACCGGGCGAATATTCAACTGCGAGGTCACCAGAGGTACCGCCTCGCGACCAAAGGACGCCAGATTCAGCAGCAGTTGGCCGGCGGTTGCACCGGCGCCCGAGGTTATCGGCATGGTCTGCAAATCTTGCGACGAGCTGATCCGGTAAGTCGGCACCTGCACCACGAGCGGGTAGCTGACACTGTTGCGCGGATCCACCCAAAAATTTGGGTTGGACTGCGCACTCGAATTGGTGGCGACCAGCACGTTATTCGCCGCCTCCTGCTGTGTCACGCCGGTCTGAGTTGCCAGCGCGCGATCCATGTCCACGGTCAGCGCCGGCGCATTCGGGACTTGAAACACGTGCGAGTCGACAACGCCGGGGACGCGCGTCAGGGCGCGCGCTATCTGCGAAGCTAGAGCAAACGAAGCATCCTGATCCGGTCCCGAAACCCTCACATCGATGGGCGCCGGTTGGCCGAAGTTTAAGACCTGGTCGACGATGTCGGCGGGTTGAAAGAAGAATTGCAGCTCTGCGAACCGCGCAGGCAGTTCGCGGCGCAGCATCGCGATGATCTTTGCGGTCGGGGAATGGTTTTCACTCAACGAAATCAAAATCTCGCCGTCCATGGGACCCACAGTGGCCGAATCGCTTAAGGCAATGTTGATTCCGCTGTACGGCAGACCGATGTTGTCGAGCATGACATCGATTTGGTCATTGCCGACAAGCTTGCGTATTTGCGCCTCGACCTCGGCAAAGTACTGCTGGGTCCTCTCCAGCCGGGTGCCCGGGGGCGCCCTGACGTGCAGGCGCATCTGTCCGGCATCCACTTGCGGAAAGAAATCCCTTCCCAGGAAAGGAAACAGAAGCACCGATACCAACATCATGACGGCGAAAGCGGTCACCGTCAGGCGTGCCTGCGACAGTGCCCAGGACAGTATATTGCGGTAGTTTTCGCGGAACCTTTGAAATCCTTGTTCAAATCCGGCTTGAAATCTCACGAAAAAATTCTTAGGTTTCGCCGGTTCGTGGATTGGAGCCTGCGCAGGTTCTGCTTCAAATTCATGCACCGCGCGGCGCATCAAGAGATTGAACAACACCGGTACCATCGTGAAGGAGAGCGCGAGGCTCGCGAGCAGTGCTCCGATGACCGAGAGCGACAGGGGAGAGAACAAGTACTTGGCGGTACCTTGCAGTAAAAATACCGGTACGAATACGATGCATATGCACAGGGTGGACAAAAACGTCGGTACGGCCACCTCGCTGGCACCGACAACAATCGACTGATGCAGTGGTTCGTGCATTGCGACGTGGCGCTCGATGTTCTCGATCACGACGGTACCGTTGTCGACCAGAATTCCGATCGCGAGGGCAAATCCCCCTAAGGTCATGGTGTTGAGCGTTTGTCCGGCGAGATTGATGAACAGAACCGCCGTGACGATCGAGAGCGGGATGGCTGCAAGAATGATCACCGAAAGGCGGACGTTGCCCAAAAACAAAATGATGACCAGCGCGGTTAATCCTGCCGCCATACCGGCGCTCATGAACACGCTATTGAGGGCGGCCTTCACGAACAGCGATTGATCGAACAAGGCTTTGATCGTCACGTCCTGCGGCAGGACCTTCTTGATGTCGACGAGTGCCGCGCGCACGCCATCGATCACCGCAAGCGTCGACACGCCGCCGGTTTTGCGGATCGTCATGAGCGCACCGGGTGTTCCATTGACCGACACGGAATTGGTCTGGACCTGGAATCCGTCGTGCACATGCGCAACATCCCGCATGAACACCGTGCGTCCGTCCACTTGCTTGATGGGGAATGCGTTGATGGATTCGATGACGTCGGGGGAGTTGTTCATGGCCAGGGTGTAGTCCTTGTCCCCGATCTTGACGTCACCGGCGGGGAGAATGACATTCTGGCGCTGCAACGCGGTGCTCACATCGGACGCAGATAGGCCGCGCGCTTGCAGCGCCGCCGAATCCAGATCGGCCATGATCACTCGCGGCTTGCCGCCGTAGGGGTAGGGCACCTCGGCGCCGTGAACCACCGCTAACGCCGGCCGAATGATGTTCTGGCCCAAATCATTCAGCTTGGTATCGGGCAGCGACTTGCTCGAGAGGCTCAGCTGGATGATGGGCACGTCGGTCGCGCCGTAGCGCAACACCAGCGGCGGGGTGATATTGGGGGGCATGTACTTGAGCACCACCAGCGCGCTGCTGGCCAGTTGCGAGACGGCACGCGATACATCCGCACCTTCGTGAAGGTAGACCTTCTCCACCCCGACGCCCTGGTAACTCACCGCTTCGATGCGCGCGATGTCATCCACCAGCGAGGCGAGCTGCCGTTCGTGGAGCGTCAATATTCGGTTCTGAATGTCCTGCGCGCTCATGCCGTTGTAGGTCCACACCACGGCCACCACCGGAATATCAATTTCCGGAAAGATGTCGATGGGCATGCGCAGCGCCGCGCCGATACCCATCAGGGTGATGAGAATCAGCATGGCTGCGACGGTGTAAGGTCGTTTTAGCGCAATTTCGACAACCGACATGCAGAGTCCTCTATTGCAGTACGCATGATCTGAACACCGCGTTGCTTAGGTGTCAGGAACCGAAAGTCATGACTCGACATGACTAAAGTCACTGTTCGTAATCCTTCGGATCTAATCGTCTGGCCAATCATTCGAGACGCGACTGCTTCTTCGACAACAGGGCGAGTTCCGTTCTCGTGTTGGCGTGCAGTTTTTCCATGATTCGGCTGACATAATTCTTCACCGTGCCTTCGGCAAGAGACAGCGTAGTGGCGATCTGCCGATTGGTCATGCTCTCGGAGATCAGCTGCAGAATCTTCTCCTCCTTTTCACTCAATGACTCCGTGTTAGGCGCCTCTCGGGCCGCGAAGGTCTCCTCCGCTGCAGGCACATTGGAAACGCACTCACGAGCCGGTTCTGCCTTAAGACTTGGCGCAAGACGCCGGAATTGGTCCATCACCTTGCGAGCAATCTGCGGGGTTAAACGAGATTCGCCGCGCTTCAGCGCCCGAATGGTCTCGAGCAATTCATCTTCGTCTGCATCTTTCAGCAAATAAGCCTGGGCTCCGGCGCGCACCGCTTCGAACACGGTTTCATCGTCAGTGAGCGTTGTTAGCACTAGAATCTGCGTATTCGGAAGAACTTGCGTGATCTCGCGAGTGGCGGCAACACCCCCTTTGAGCGGCATGTGCAAATCCATCAACACCACGTCGGGATGCAGCAATTGCGCAAGCTCGACGGCTTCTACACCATTGCGCGCCTGGCCCACGACCTCCATGTCCGGTTCCATTGACAGCAGTATCGCAGCGCCCCGACGCACGAGTGCCTGATCTTCCGCAATGACGATGCGGATTGCCGGATGGTTACTCGGCTCGCCGCTTGTCACAAGATAACCCTCATATGAGCTCCTAGGCGGTTGAGCACATCGCTCGGGGACCCTTGCTCCGTTTTCTCTTGAGGTTCAATCATGCGACTCGCGAGTCATCGATTGATAGTGACTTTAGTCACTTTTTGCGTGGATTGGAGGTGACTTTAGTCACTTATTAGGGGGTGGCCGTTTCAGACTGATGGTCGTAACGTGTGAGGGGCAAGGTCAGGAACCAGCCTCACAACGGGATTGCTATGCGTGAAAAAACCCTCTCGCCGCCTGGCATCGCCACCTACTCGATTCCGGAGATTCTTGCGGCACTTCAGGTCAATCCCGATACCGGACTTTCGCGCGCGCAGATCGAGTTGCGCCGAAAGGAACATGGCTACAACGAGGTCCAAGAGAAAAGAGCGCATCCGGTGCGCAAATTTCTCGAGAAATTCTGGGGTATTTCCGCATGGATGCTTGAGATGATCATGGTTCTATCGGCCGCGCTCGGGAACTATGCTGATCTTGCGGTGGTTGGCGCGCTATTGGTCGTCAATGCCGTCTTAAGCTATACGCAGGAGCACCGAGCTGCCGGTGTCGTTGAGGCTCTTCGACGCCGATTGCAGGTCAGCGCGCGGGTGCGTCGCGATTCGAGCTGGCAGGTTATTCCCTCCCGGGAGTTGGTTCCCGGCGACATCGTGCGCGTGCGATCCGGCGACATTGTCCCGGCAGACGTGAAACTTCTCACTGGTGCGATGAGCGTGGATCAATCTGCGCTCACCGGCGAATCGAACGAGGCCGACAAAGCGCCGGGCGACGTGCTTTCCTCGGGCGCTATCGTGCGGCACGGCGAGGGCAACGGCGTGGTTATGTTGACCGGGGCGCAGACCTACTTCGGGCACACCACGGAACTCGTGCAGCAGGCGCGCCCGAAACTCCATATCGAAGCGGTGGTGGCCAATGTAGTTCGCTGGCTGTTTGTCATCGTGGGCATATTACTTGCCGTGGTGATCGTGCTGTCGCTCATCCGCCGAGCGCCGCTCATCGAGATGATCCCGCTGATGCTGGTGCTGCTCATGAGCGCAGTACCGGTCGCGCTGCCAGTCATGTTCACCGTCAGCATGGCCCTCGGGTCGAAGCAGTTGGCCAAGCACGGCGTGCTGGTCACGCGCCTGAGCGCGGCTGAAGATGCGGCGTCCATGGATGTGCTGTGCGTCGACAAGACAGGCACCATCACGTTGAACCAACTCGCGGTCAGGGGTGTGACGCCGATGGGGAAGGCATCTGAAGCGGAGGTGTTATTCGCCGGCGCCCTTGCTTCCCAGGAAGCCAACCAGGATCCAATCGATCTGGCATTTCTTGCGGCAGCAAAAACTCACAAGGTTTTCGACGGCGTACCCCCGGTCACGCCGATTTCCTTCACGCCGTTTGACGCCAAAAATCGGCGCACTGAAGCCATAGTCGAGCAGAACGGTCAAAGGCTGCGCATGCTGAAGGGTGCCGTGCGTACCATCGCCGAAGCCTCCGGACTTAAGCCCCCGGAGGTGGAGGCAGTCGAGGCCGGCATCAGCGCCGCTGCCGCGAAGGGTTATCGGACGCTGGCGGTAGCGCGCGGCCCGGAAACCGGCACGCCCAGCCTACTCGGTGTGGTGTCGTTGTACGACCCGCCGCGACCGGATGCCAAGGGGCTCATTGCCACACTCCTAGGGCTCGGCGTACCCGTCAAGATGCTCACGGGCGATGCGCTGCCGGTGGCTCGCGAGATTGGTGCAGGAGTGGGGCTGCCCAACATCCGCAGCGTCGTGGATCTTAAGGCCGCGGGCAAGCAGGTTGATCCATTGGCGGGAGCCGACGGATTCGCAGAGGTTTATCCGGAGGATAAATTTCTCGTGGTGCAGCATCTGCAGGCAGCAGGGCACGTGACCGGCATGACGGGTGATGGCGTCAACGATGCGCCTGCCCTGCGCCAGGCCGAGGTCGGCATTGCCGTCAGTAGCGCGACTGACGTCGCCAAGGGTGCCGCAAGCGTCGTGCTAACCGAAGCCGGGCTGACAAACATCGTCGCGCTGGTTGAGCAGGGGCGGGCAATTTACCAGCGCATTCTGACGTGGGTGATCAACAAGATCAGCCGGACTATCTTGAAGGCCACCTTCGTTGCGATCGCCTTCGTGGTCACCGGCCAGTTTGTCGTGTCGGCCTTCGCCATGCTGCTGCTGGTCTTCCTCACCGACTTCGCGAAAATCTCACTTGCTACCGACAACGTGAGGCCATCAAAGAAACCTGAAACATGGAACATTGGCGGCTTCATCGCCGTATCAGCGATCCTCGGTGTCGCGATGGTTTTCGAAACGCTCCTCCTGCTATGGATTTGTTGGTCAAAATTTGGTCTTGCAGGCAATCACAACAGCCTGCACACATTTAGTTTTCTGTTATTGCTCTATTTCGCCGTATTTTCTGTCGTCTCAGCGCGCGAACGGCGCTGGTTCTGGTCGACGATGCCGAGCACCACTTTCATGATGGCCATTGCCGCAGATGCGATCATTGGCACCGTTGTGACGTTCGTGGGGCTCCCGGGGCTTTCGCCCTTGCCGTGGCCGCAGACGCTGGTAGTTTTCCTCTACGCCATGATTTCCTGCCTGATCCTGAACGACGCCATCAAGGTCGTGATGATCAAATGGCGCATTCCCTCAGCCGTCGCGTAGCCACGAACTGACGGCCGTCCCACGGCTACAGATCACCCGTCGCGCGTAGCAGCCGGAATTGGGCGATCAGAAGGTCAAACGCGGCATCATCGCGGTTGGTCAGCGCAACGATGCGCAGGGTTTCGGCATCCAGCACTTGATTGTTTGTTCCAAGACCGCTGGCGTAAAGTTCCTTCGCCACCCGAACGTTCTCTTCGGCTTGACCGACCGCCGCTGCGGCGGCGTGAATTCGGGCAAACGCTTCTTCACGATTGAGAACCGCGGTTTCGACCTGGAGCGCCACCACCGAGCGAAAATCGGCAAGCTGCTGTCCGGTGGCCCTGGCGCGGCTCTGCAAGGCGCTGGTTCTCGCCCGGAGTTGTCCGCTGTCGAAGAGCCGCCACTGAAACCCAATACCCACCGAGGCGAAGTTCTCGCGATCGAGGATCTGATTGTCGAGGTGGTTGTAACCCGCATGGAACGCCACTTGGGGTAATCCCTTCGCACGCTCGGATCGTGCCGCCTGTTCGAGACTGTCCTGTTGTGCGCCGAGCGCCGCGAGTTCGGGCCTACGCTCCTGAGCGCGAGCAATCATCTGATCGAGCGGTGCTGCGGTCTCCACCGAAGAAGTGCTGGGGGGGTCCTCGAGTTCGGGCACTCGATCTAGCGGTTGACCGACCCAACGGTTATAAGCTGCCATGGCAAGGTGCAGCGCATTGGCGGCACGGAGGCGTTGCTGCGTCGCATTCGCGAGTGCGACCTGGGCTCCGAGCAAGTCTGATTGCGCCACCGCCTGCTTGTCGTACATCACCTGCACGTCCTCGGCGTGGGCTTTAAGGCTCGCCACGTTTGACTCGGCCACCAGCAGCGCTTTGCGGGCGCGGAACACTGCAACATAGGACTCGGCGACAGCAAGCTTAAGATCCGCGGTACTGCGTACCTCCTGCGCGCTCGCCCCGCGTGCACCGGCCGCAGCCGCGCCAATGGAGCTACTGATCTTCCCCGATGTCCAGACGGGTACCGAGACATCGGCGCCGGCCATCGCATAGCCGTTGTGTGCCCAAATCGGCGCTTGCAATTGCCCCGCGGGAGTCGCGATGTCGAGATTCGGCGCATGCTCGAACTGGGTGTAGGTACCATTCACATCGAGCGCCGGCCAGCGCTGGCGCAATGCGGCCGCATGATCCGCCTCCGCCGCCTCCCATTCGCTATGCGCCGCCGCCAAGCTGCCGTCGGATTGCCGCGCCATGGCCCAAGCATCCGGGAGTGACTCCGCCCGAGCGGTCCACGGAAACGCGGCGATCACGACAAGCGCCCCCAGTGCTACTAAGGGTGCCCTAGCCATTACCGGCACCATGCGAACCTTCATGCCTGCCCCCGTCATTGCGCGCGTTGCTTCAGCGAGACGATGCCGAGCGCCTTGAGGACGTAGGTCTCGTAGACCGGCGTGAGGGACCCCGTGCGCACCTTGCGCATGAAATATTTTTCAAATGCGATCTTCGCAAGATGTACCCACTTGCCCTTCCTCGACCAGGTGACATTGCGCGGCGGAATCTGCGGCAGCGCGACGAACGCGGCCCCCGTATCGCCGAAGTCCGCCAGACACACGGCATTCCAGGTGGCTTCGGCGAGTGCGGGTTTCCCGGCGATCTCCGCGACGATATTGGCCGCCGTCGCAGATACCATCGACTCGATCATGTACCCGGTCTTGGGCGCGCCTGTGGCTACCGGAGTAGCCTCCACCGGCGGTATCGCGACACAGACACCGACAGAGAAAATGTTCTTGTACTTCGGATTTCTCTGATGTTTGTCGATCAGCACGAAACCTCGCGGGTTGCAAAGGCCGGGGACCGCGGCAACTGCGTCGACACCTTTGAACGCGGGAATCACGGCAGCGTAGGCGAAGGGCAACTTGTGGTCCTTCTTCATGACTGCGTTATCGTCGAGTTCCTGCACCGTCATTTCGTTAGCAGTCACCGATAGGATCTTGGCATTCGTGATCCACTTGATGTGCCGCTCGCGAAGCTCGGATTCCATGAGTCCTTTGCTGTCGCCGACCCCGCCCAGTCCCATGTGGCCGATATACGGTTCACTGGTTACGTAGGTCATCGGTACGCGATCGCGGAGCTTCCGCTTGCGTAGATCAGCGTCCATGATCATTGCGGTTTCGTAGGCTGGTCCGAAGCAGCTCGCACCGGGCGCGGCGCCGATGACGATCGGGCCGGGATTTTTCAAGAACTCTTGGTATCGTGTCCAGGCCTGCGCCGAATGGTCGTGGCTGCAAACAGATTGTGTGAACCCGTCCGGCCCGAGTCCCGGCACCTCCTCGAAAGCGAGGCGCGGGCCGGTCGCAATGACGAGATAGTCGTAGGTGAGTTCCTTCCCGTCATCGAGCGTGAGCTTGGAATTGTCCGCATCGATCCGGGTGACGCTGTTAACGAGCCACTGCACACCCTTTCCTTCGAGAGGCGCCTGCATGGATACTCGTGTCTCCTCGGGAGTGCGCCAGCCCACCGCGATCCAGGGATTCGAGGGTGTGAATTCGAAGTACGACCGCGCGCCGATCAAGGTCACGCGGTGGGCTTTCGAAAGATGTTTGCGCAGATCAAAAGCGGCGGGAACGCCGCCCAGACCCGCGCCAATGACGATTACGTGTGCCATAAAGTACCCCCGTTAATTCACGGCGCCCTCGCGGGTGCGCCTGATGTAGCCGTAGTAGAGCAGTGGAATCAGCAGCAGCGTGAGCGCGGTCGACACCAAGATCCCGAAGATCAGCGAGATGGCGAGACCGTTGAATATCGGATCATCGAGAATGAACAGCGCGCCAATCATCGCGGCGAGCCCGGTGAGCACGATGGGTCTCGCCCGAATGGACGCGGCACCGATCACCGCTTGGGCGAGCGGCTGCCCGGCGGTGATTTGCTGATTGATGAAGTCGACCAGGAGAATCGAGTTTCGCACGATGATGCCGGCGAGTGCGATCATGCCAATCATCGAGGTCGCGGTGAATTGCGCGCCGAGCAAGGCGTGCCCGGGCATGACGCCGATGATCGTCAGTGGAATCGGTGCCATGATGATGAGCGGTACGGCATAGGAGCGAAACTGGGCAACGACCAGCAAGTAAATGAACACCAGGCCCACCGCGTAGGCGAGACCCATGTCGCGAAACGTCTCATAGGTGATGGTCCACTCGCCGTCCCACTTCACGCTGAACTCGCTCAAGCGATCAGGCGGGCTCACGAAGCGCTGTACGAGCGGCTGGCCGGCCGGCGCTGCCTTGCTGATCTGCGAGACCAGACTGAACATGCCATACAAGGGGCTATCGAGCCGCCCGGCCATGTCGCCAGTGACGAAGACCACCGGCAAGAGGTCTTTGTGATAAATCGTGGCATCCCACGGCGTTTCGGCGACGGTGACTACCTCCGATAACGGCAGCAGTGCGCCGCTGACTGCGCGCACTGGGAAGGCGAGGGCCTGCTGCAAACCGCGCTTGTCCGCCGATCCCAGTTCGAGCCGCACCGCGATGGGATCCCGCTCCCGTCCCGGGTGGACGTAGGTTGCATCCGACCCCGCGAGCGCCGTGGCGAGCGACTCCATGACCCGCTCCTGGGAAACGCCGAGAAGGGCAGCCTTGGCTCGATCCAACGCGACGATGTAGCGCTGTGCGGGCGAGGACAAGGTATCGTCGGTGTCCACGATGTCGCGGGTTGAATCGAACATTGCCCGCAGCGCATGGCCAATTTTCTGCTGCGCGGCATACACCGGGCCGTAGATCTCCGCCACGAGCGGCGCCTGCACCGGCGGCCCCGGCGGCACTTCGACCACCTGCACGGACGCCGCGCCCAGGCGCTTTCCCTCGATGGCGAGCGCCGAACGAATCGCGCGAGCGATGTCGTGGCTTTTGCGGCTGCGATCGCTTTTGTCGACCAGATTGACCTGCAGATCGCCCTGGTTGCTGTCGCCGCGTAGATAATACTGGCGGACCAGCCCGTTGAAATTAATCGGCGCAGCCGTTCCCGCATACGCTTGGTAATCCGTGACTTCGGGCACCTGCCGCACGATGCTCGCTAGTCCCGCGAGCGCCCGGGCGGTTTCCTCGACCGGGGTTCCCTCCGGCATGTTGACGACAACCTGGAATTCGGACTTATTGTCAAAGGGGAGCATCTTCAGGACGACGAGTTGCACAACGGCGAGGAGTACCGCGACCAGGATCGCACCGGCGGTTCCCAAATAGAGGCGGTGGCGCTTGCGGCGCGCGTGATCGCCGGTGAGGAAAGGCGTCATCAGACGTTCGAAAAGGCGATGCAGCTTGCCTTCAATCTTGGACTCCTTAGTCGCATCGTGCGTCGCGCTGGCGAATAGCTTTCGGCACAGCCACGGCGTGAAGATCAGCGCAACGGCGAGCGAGATCAGCATGCCCATGCTCGCGTTGATCGGAATCGGGCTCATGTAAGGGCCCATCAGGCCGGAGACAAATGCCATGGGCAGCAACGCCGCAATCACAGTAAAGGTGGCAAGAATGGTGGGTCCGCCCACCTCGTTGACGGCAAGTGGGATGATCTCGGAAATAGAGCCCTTGTCGACCGACAGATGCCGGTGCACGTTCTCGACGATCACGATGGCATCATCGACCAGAATGCCAATCGCGAAGATCAAAGCGAACAACGATACCCGATTAATCGTAAAGCCCCAGGCCCAGGAAGCGAACAGGGTCGCAGCGAGGGTCACGACGACCGCGGCGCCTACGACCACGGCCTCGCGTTTACCCACCGCGAGCAGTACCAGAAGCACGACGGACGCCGTGGCGAACAAGAGCTTCTCGATCAGCTTCTTCGCCTTGTCGTTCGCGGTGACGCCGTAGTTGCGCGTCACGGTGACCTCGACGCCGGCCGGGATGGTGATGCCTTTCAATTGTTCGACGCGACTGATGACGGCGGTCGCGACGTCGATTGCATTGCTGCCGGGCTTCTTGGCGATCGCCAGGGTCACCGCGGGCGCCTGACTGACCGGCGCCCCCCGTTTGGCCGATGCGGGACCCGTGCCAAACCAGGCGTAACGCGACGGGGTCTGCGGTGCATCGGTGACCGTCGCCACATCGTCGAGATAGATCGGTTTGCCATCGCGGGCCGAGACGATCAGTCCACCGACGTCGTCGCGATTGGCGAGGAACTGACCGGCTTGCACCGGCGCCAGTTCTGTTCCATTGATGATTCCATCGGCTTGGCGCACGAGGTTGGCGGCCTGCAACGCCGCGGCAAGCTCGCCGGCGGTGAGTCCGGCCGCCGTCAGACGCGAAGGATCGAGTTCGACGCGGATCAAGGGTTCGGTGTCACCGACCGAATACACGTTGCGCGTGTTCGGAACCCGCTTAATCTCACTTTCCATGGCACGGGCCACTTGCCCGAGTTCATGAGCACCGAGCACTGGATCGCGGCTCCACAAGGTAAGCGTGACGATCGGCACGTCATCGATCCCCTTAGGCTTGATCAGCGGCTGACCGATGCCGACGCCCGCGGGGCGCCAATCCTGATTCGAATAGACGGCGTTGTAGAGGCGCACGATGGCATCGTTGCGATGGACGCCGACTTCGTACTGCACCGTTAAGACCGCAAGCCCTGGCCGGGAAACCGAATAGATGTGTTTGACGCCCGAGATCTCTCCAAGAACTTTCTCCATCGGAGTCGCGACGAGATTTTCGACTTGTTCGGAACTTGCGCCGGGGAAGGGAATCAGGATATTGGCGAAGGTGACCTCGATCTGCGGCTCCTCCTCCCGGGGGGTCACGAGAACGGCGAAGACGCCCATTAAGAGCGCAGTCAACGCGAGCAGGGGCGTGAGCTGGTTCTCCAGAAAGAACCGTGCAATTCGCCCGCTCAAGCCGAGCGGTTCGTTCACGATCGAGGTCCTGCAACCGCGATTACGGCGCTGGCGGCAATTGGATCGAGTGCGATTCGGTCGCCCGCGGCGAGACCGGCAAGGATCTCGAGTTGGTCACCGAAGCGGTGTCCGGGACGCACGTATCTAAGTGACACCATTCCGTGGGCGTCGATCACGTAAACGCCCGTGACCTCACTGCGTTCGACGACCGCGGACGCCGGGATCAGGAGCCGATCGGCCTCGCCGATGACGAGTCCGACTTTGACATACATGCCGGGGGCGAGGTCGAGTGCGCCGGGTGGCAGATCGAGCCGCGCCCGAAAAGTGCTCGAGGGAGTCGCCTCCTCCGGAAAGATCGTGATTCTCGTGGCATCGATGCGCTGATCACCGACATAAACCGCCGCCTGTTTGAGCTTGCGGACTTGCATGACGATGCTCTGCGGAATCGTCGTGTTGACCCGCAGGTCGCGCAAACTCAAGCCCGTCATCAACGGAGTACCCGGGCTGACGGTCTCGCCCACCTCGACCAGTCTTTTGGTGACCACGCCGCCATAAGGAGCGCGAATCTCGGTGTAGCCGACGCCCTCGCGCGCCGTGGTGAGGCCCGCCTCCGCGGCCGCCAAGCGTGCGGCGGCGGCATCTCGATTGGCGGTCGCCTGATCGAACTGAGCCTTGGACACGACCCGCCGTTGATACAGTTCGGCGACCCGCTCATAACTGGTCGCAGCCTCGATATTGCGAGCTTTCGCTTCAGTGAGCGCGGCTCCCGCGCCCTGAAGACCGGCCCGCTGTTCGGTTCCTTTGAGCCGTATGATGATAGCGCCGGCGGGAACGACATCGTTGACGTCGTATAGAATCTCCGCAACCCGGCCACTCGTTTGAGCTGCGACGGTGGCCTGATTGACTGCCTCGATGATGCCGTCGACGGAGCGCTCCAGCGGCGTACGCACCCGCTGAAGCACGATGCTCGCTAGCGGTGGGGCCGCCAGACCCGCGGGCGGAGTCGTTTTGCCGCCGCACGCCGCGACGATGAACAGAAGCCCAGGCAGGGCGATCAACAAACCTACCGCTCGGAGTGGCCGCATGGGTGGCGCTCCGCTTTTTACGAGAAGGCTTGGCCGGGCCGCACGCCAAGACGTCTCAGCACGATCGCCAGCGGGCAAAAGCCAGTGAAAGATGCCTGGAACAGATTGGCACCCACGAATGCGGTAAGCCACAACCAATTGGGGCTCACGAAATGAGCCAGAATGAGGCTCACCAATACGACTGTCCCCGCAAATCTCATGACCCAACGATCAATGCTCATGGCTAGCTTCCTTGTCCTAAGTAATTAAAACTTCCGATTTCGATGGCATAGTATATCGTAATTTGCTAAATTAGCAATTGCCGATTAATAGTATCATTAAGACAACGGAGGTGGACTTATGGCGGTAGAGGTTTCGAGACGTGAGCAAGGGGACCAAGGTCTATCTGCGGTGGCGGCTGTTCGGGAGCATGCGCACGAAGCGGCCGCATTCTTAAAGGCAATTGCGAACGATCAACGACTCCTGATGCTGTGTTGTTTGCTCGATGGTCCGATGTCGGTCGGAGAGATCAATGAGCGTGTCTCCTTGAGTCAGTCCGCGCTGTCTCAACACTTGGGAGTGCTGCGTGATGCGGGCCTGGTGACCACCACTCGCCAATCACAAACGATCTACTACGCGCTCGCGAAGGGACCAGCGCTTCAGATCATGGAAGTTCTCTATACGGCGTTCTGTGCGCCAGCGGCTGCCAAGAAACCTGTGCGGAAGCCAAAAGAACGGGCCTAAGCGAAACTGAGTAGCGGCGCTGTAAAGAACTTCGAGGCGCGCACCGGCGCGGACGCGCCGTGAAGCAGCCCTTATCGGCGCGGAGTTGCTAATTCATAGCCAACCGATCGGGGGTACGAGCTTTTGCAAATTGCGATTGTCACCGTTCACGTTTACGCGAACCTACACGTCAATGCCGGTGCAGTCGTGGCCTAAGTCGCTATCTCGACGAAGGTTTGCGCGCCAATTGCAGCTTCTGAATTTCGCGCTTGCTCAGGCGCGCTTCATAGATCGACCGCGAATCAAGGGTACGAGCCACCAATGTGGCCAAGACAACTGCCACGAGCCGAGGCAGCACGAATGATCGGTCCCGACCCGTGAGTTCCATCACCAGCACGACCGCGGAAATGGGCCCATGAGTTGTCGCCGCCAAAACCGCAGCGGCGCCCAACACGGCATAGAGACCCGGGGGCACGCCGGGCCAAATCAACGACCATGCCAATCCAAGCACTCCCCCCAACAACGCCCCCAATGCCAGCGAGGGCGTGAACAGTCCCCCCGGCACTCCGCTTCCAAGACACAGAATCGTAGCTAACGGCCTCAAGGCCAACAGCACTACGAGCAACAATGGCGCTACCTGATTGCTGAAAGCCAGCTGAGTGATGTCTTTGCCGTTGCCGAGCAATTGCGGAAATTGAATCGCAGCGGCGCCAAGTATCCCTAGTGCGACGGTGGGTGCGACCAGGCGGCGCCAACCGATAGGCTTGTGGCGGTCTGCCCAAGCCACCAAGTGCACGTAGCCTATCGAGACCAGACCCGCGATGGGTCCCGCGACCAACGCCCAGCACACGACCGACGCGGAAGAGGGATACGCAGGAATCTGATAAGTCGGCGCATTAGGCAGTACCAGCCACGAGACGCCCGCGGCAATCGCTGAGGCCAAGAGAGCCGGCAAAATCAATCGTAGCGCCAAAACTCCGCGCAGCACCTCTAAGGCAAAAAGTGCCCCTCCCAGCGGTACTCCATAGGCTGCCGCCATACCGGCGCCTGCGCCGCAGGCCACCAGCAGCCGACGCTGCTCATCGGACAGATGTGCCCTGTCCGATAAAGAGTTCGCGAGCACCGCGCCCACTTGTTTCGGAGCCCCCTCACGTCCTAGCGACGCGCCCATGCCGACGACCAGTATCGATAGCAGGGCAGTACCGAGAGTACGCAGAGCGGGTAGCCGCCCAGCACACTCGGAAATCGCTTCCGTGATATCGATGCCATTGCCGCTCGTGAGGCGCCCGAGAATGATCTGCCCAGCGCCCGTCAAAATGCCCGCACTCAACAGGACCCCTACATGCCTCCATTTGCCGGCATGCGCCGCGGCATCGAGCAAATCGGCCCCCGGCCACATGGCGTGCTGGACTTGCTCGAGCACGATGGTAAGCACCACTGCGCCAACGCCCGCTCCGGCTCCTGTCAATATGACAGCTGCCCAAAAGCCCAGCGCCCCGGTGCTTGTCAGGGTAGGAGGGATAGCGGCAACCTTTCTACGAGGCGGCATCGATGAGGAAATCGTTGCGGTACCGAGTTTTGGGGAGTCGCCTGAATTCTATACTGGGAATCATCTGCGATCCGCGTCGCACGTCATTTCGCGACGACTCCTGATGCGACGGTCTTAAGAAAGCTCGGATCGGCTTTTTAATGTGTTTCTCGCCAAGTTTTAATAATGACAATCTACATTCCGCACAGAGAACGATTTACCGCGGTTTTGGGATACGCCATGAGCGGGGGAGTGACGATGCCTCAACGCCGCCAGCCGCAGTAGTCACTCGCTCACGGTGAATATGAGAATCCACAATCCACGACGACTCATGTACTTCGGCTGCGTTCTCCTGTTGGCCATGTACGTCGGCGCGGTCGCGTTGCTGCTTGGTTTTCGTCGCGACGAGAATCTCCAAGTTTACGAGCCGTCGGATATCTCCAGCGGTGCAGTGTCTAACTATCTTGCAGGTCCACCCGGTCATGATTTCAAGTTCGGTGGCCGCATCGACACCGGGCCGTCGCTACAACGTGACGATCCGATCCTGCAAGCAAGTGATAAGCGGCCAAAACCACCGCCACCGCTTCCTTAACCGCCGCCAGAAGACAGCGGTTCACTCGCAACTAACGCTAACCCTCGCTCGCTCCCAACTCCTCGCGGGGCGCGGTTTGACCGGTGTCCTGGTTTGCGTGGCCAAAAAGACCCTTGCGCTTGATTGCCTCCACGACAGGCGCCGGGACCATCCGTTGCCATAGCGGATCATTGCCCTTAATCCTTTTCAGCACGTCTCGCGAGAGAATATCGAGAATATTCGGGTCGAACCCGACTATGCAGTCCACGTAATGATTCTCTACAAGATGTGCGTATAGGTTCGAGAGATGCTCCGCGATTTTCACGTTCTTCGCATTGATCAACACATTGGATGCGAACGTGTGGCTGGATCCATCGTTTTCGTTCGCATTGCCGTTGTACCTCGCGTACGCCTCCTTGCGCATTGGGTAAACGTAAAGCTTTACTTCGTTTCTGAACATTCGCCCAAAGGATTCCAATATTCCTCCCTCCAGGTTCTCGTAATATTTTTCGTTGAATATCTCGAGCAGGTTATTGATCCCCATCGCGACCCCGATCATCTCCTTGGTGTAGCGCCGGAAATACGACGTAAGTCGGTAGTACTCCGAGTAGTTGGAGATGAGCACGGTAAAGCCGATTTCGGATAAAAGGTCAACTCGCGACAGAAAATCTTGGGCGTCGAGTTCGCCGTTGGAAAGCAAATTGTTCATGGTGATCTCCATGAGAATGACCACTTCTTTGCCTTTAACCAGTGGCTCTTGCACGAACTGAGCCGTCGAACAGTTGATCATGTCGACGTTGACGTGGGTCACCGGCCGGAAGCTGCCGCGTTCCACAAGAATCGCTTTCTTGTGCAGCACCTCCGATGGCTGCAACACCTCGCATTGCTGTCCGAACATGACGGCATTGGTGAGCCCAGACTGGACGAGATGCAGCGACATCAACCGGTTATCCACGCCCGCGAATTCAGGTCCCGCAAATCGCAGCATGTCGATCTCTATTCTCTGTGCCCCAAGGTTATCGCGCAGCGATTCGATTAATTGGGTCGCATCGGCGCGATAATAAAATGACCCGTAGATCAGGTTGACGCCGACAATTCCCAGAGCCTGCTGCTGTAAGCCGGCCTCCTTATCCCACATCCGAACGTGCAGCACGATTTCGCTCGGCTCACCTTGCGGCTCGATCTGAAACCGGATGCCGAGCCAGCCATGCGCTTCGTTGCTACTTTTGTAGTTGATCGTCGACACCGTATTCGCGAAGACAAAGAATGCGGTCCGATCGCCGCGGCTGGCAGCCAGTCGCTCGATCAGCAGCTGGTATTCGTGATCCAACATGAGATTCAGCCGCTCGCGCGAGACGTATCTCGGTGCCTTCCCGTAGATGGCGTCGCTGAACACCATATCGTAAGCCGAAATGGATTTTGCTATGGTCCCGGACGCACCGCCCGCGTGGAAGAATTCGCGTGCGACTTCTTGCCCCGCCCCGATCTCCGCAAATGTACCGTACTTGAGTCCGTCCAGATTGATCGTGAGTGCTTTTTGGGTCGTGGTGAGGAGATCCTTGGGTTCGTTCATTTCTCAGTCGCTCAAATGGCAGTGTGAATTCATCTCCGACTTTGGCGGCGCTTCCAAGTTTCATTTAATGAGGTGTGATCCGCTCGCTTTCGATATGGTTTCTAATTGGGCGTTAGCGTCGCTTTAATCTTTGCCTCGCACACTGCGAGCCAATGGGAGGCGGGCGGCCAATACTTTGGGGGTTACCATGAAATTCCGGTCATTTCACCATCCTCTACCAGTAGTAATGATCGCCGGATCACTCGCGGGGTGCGCGACGGTTCCCACTGGTCGCGTCGGCGTGGAGTGGTCGCCTCTTAAGGGCACAAGCGAACGGACGTTGGGGGAGGGCATACACGCGGTGTCTCCCTTGTCGCGCATTTACCAAGTGGATTTGCGAGAGCAGGAACACGAGGATTCTCTGGATGTCCTCGCAAATAACGGACTCGATATCAAATTGACGAGTTCGATTCTTTTTCAGCCGGTCCAGTTAGAGGTCTACCAGCTCATTACGCAGACCGGTGCGGACTACTATTCGACCCTGATCTCACCCTACGTCCGTTCGAGTGCGCGGAAAGTGGTGGGCCGATATTCGCCAGAGGAGATCTATTCCTCGAAGCGCGAACAGATCGAGAAGGAAATTCGCGAGGAAGTGACACGTAAGCTGGAAGGTAAGCACGTGATAGTCAATGCCGTGCTGATCCGCGAAGTCCACCTTCCGCCAGCGGTGCAGGCGGCAATTCAGACCAAACTGGAGGAAGAGCAAAAGGCACTTCAAATGCAATTTGTGCTCGAGCGCACTCGCCAGGAAGCAGTGCGCAAGCATATCGAGGCGCTGGGTATCGCCGATTATCAGGAAATCATCAGCAAGGGTCTGAACGAGCAAGTGATCGAATGGAAGGGCATCGAGGCGACGGAGAAGCTCGCAGAGTCCCCAAACTCGAAAGTTATCATTGTCGGATCCGGCAAAAATGGGCTGCCGGTCATCTTAAACACGAGTAGTGCCACAACTGCACCTCCACAGGTGGCCAACAGGTAGCCCAGCTAACTTCGACAATAGCGGCGCACTTACTGTCCCGATCCGACCGGACTCGCGGTGAGCACGAATGCTCACCGGTCGCACGCAGAGTCTCCCAGCTTCGAACGAAGTGACCCATGTTTCCGGCGCGTTCGCGATAGTAGTGTATCTACTAGTAAGTTAAAATGAGTTGTTATGACGATCTCGTTGCGAAAGAATTCGCTTCGGTCGCGCGCCGGACCACCTACGGCGGCAGCAACGGCCATCCTCGATGTGGCCGTGCGACTAGCACAGACACGGGGATATAACGGTTTTAGCTATGCCGATATCGCAGCCGAATTAGGCGTTACCAAGGCAAGTCTCCATTACCATTTTTCCTCCAAAGCGGAGCTTGGTCGCGCACTGATCGAACGCTACCGTAAGCTTTTTGGAGCGGCGCTCGACGCGATTGACAGAAAGGCAAAGGGGCCGTATGGAAAACTGAGGCAGTATGTCCAACTCTACAATTCCGTCTTGATCAATGAACGGATGTGTTTGTGCGGAATGCTTGCGGTGGGGTTCGCGACGCTTCCGGCGACCATACAGCAGGAGCTGACGTTGTTCTTCGACGCAAACGAGCGCTGGCTCACCGCGGTCCTTAAGGAGGGCCTTCGAGCCAGGACGTTTCAATTTCAGGAACCGGCGAACGAGCGGGCGCGGTTGCTTCTCGGGGCGCTCGAGGGGGTCATGCTGGTGGCGCGATCGTACGGCAGTCCCCGTCGCTTCAAAGTGGCAGCGGCCTGCATGCTGGCGGATTTGGATACCAGCAGCTACTTAAAGTGAGGCTGGATGTCCGGGAAGGCCGCGGTGCCCCGCCAACGACGTATATAGCGCGGGGCGCGTTCGTGTCCCGCACTTGTGCGCTTGATGACGGATGCTCGTTAGAAGTCCGACGATCCGACTAAACAATTTCTGATGCTGCGTCGCTGACAGTCGCAGACATCGCAGTACGGTCCGAAGGGGGAAGTCGCGGCTCCAGATCGGAGGCATTTCGTGTGGAATACAGGCGAGGCCGCCTTCTTACCCATTGCTATTGTTCTCTAGATCGCTAGAAGCGTTCTCTGACCGATAATAGGGTATTAGATATCATAATCGGACCATGCGTAGGACCACGCACCCAAACAGGTTTACGATCGTTTCACCCGAGTCAGGGTTGCCACTCTTCGGCGTGCACCAAGTCCGGTGCCGTAGCATGATCCGAACGGGCGCCTGGTTGTTCCGAGGACACGCAGCTTTAGGAATCAGTGTAAGTGCTGCCACGAAGGACGGGACAATGGGCAACGATTCCAGAGGATCATTGGACGAAGACATCGGTAAAAACTTCGAAATCTATCCAGCGGTTGGTAGCCTGAGACGGCGCATGCGCATTTATTTATGGAGCTCACAATGCTTTCGTTTGATCGATCCTTAGCAGTTGTATATCGAATGTTGCGCTCGTCACCGCTAACTGTGGATGGTCGCGTGCTGGGATCGATTCCGGCCGCCGTTGTTCTCAGTGCTGCGTTGTATTGCACGCCGAGCTGCGCGGATCCCAACGGCTATGCATCCCTCGTGCGACGCGTTGCCCCCAGTGTGGTGACTATTCTCGTGGAGGAAGCGCCGGTCGGTGCGGGTCAACGTGCTGCTGCACGCGCAACAGCTGGTGATTATAATTCGATGCAGGCCGCGATTCGGCGGTTACTGTCCGGATCCAACAATGATCAACCACTAGACGACGGTGCCACTGCCGCGCTTGGATCCGGATTTGTTGTCCGAGCGGATGGCCTAATTGTCACGAATCGCCACGTCATTGTGGGGGCTCGCAAGGTTCATGTGCGCCTCCCCGATGGCCGCGATGTCACTGCGGAAATTGTTGGTGCTGACGCGTTAACCGATATCGCACTGCTGCGAGTCCACGCGGGGACTTTGCCTGCTCTTCGACTGGGGTCATCTGAGCTAGTCTCTGTGGGTGATGCGGTGATCGCGATCGGTAACCCCTTCGGACTGGGTCAATCGGTCAGCGCGGGCATCGTGTCGGCACGCGCGCGCGCACTGCAAGACGACCCCTATATCAATTTTCTGCAGACCGACGCCGCGATCAATCGCGGAAACTCCGGTGGCCCGCTACTCTCGGTCGACGGCACAGTGGTCGGTGTGACGTCAGTCATTTTCTCGCCGAGCGGTGGCTCGGTGGGCTTAGGCTTCGCGATCCCCGCGGAAACCGTATCGGCGGTGATCCGGCAACTCGAGTCGCACGGTCGAGTTGAGCGTGGGTACCTAGGAATCTATGCGCAGGAACTCACGCCCGAGCTGGCCATGGCTCTGCATGTTAAGTCATCCAGTCGCGCGCTGATTACTGCGCTTGACCCGCAGGGTCCCTCGATAGAATCACT
>Ga0210394_10001915_pt1 | contig 30794 bp, 22 predicted proteins | sample IncBWC12MmetaG_FD_160121 | JGI IMG/M metagenome (GOLD analysis project Ga0210394, IMG submission 160121) | Forest soil microbial communities from Barre Woods Harvard Forest LTER site, Petersham, Massachusetts, United States - Inc-BW-C-12-M | ecosystem: Environmental > Terrestrial > Soil >... | reverse complement strand
GCGGCGGGGTGAACCTCGACTTAAGCTACACGCGGGCCGACAATAGTTTGTACGGCCAGGGCGCAGCGCCGGTTCAATCGCTGGCCATCAATCGCGAGAACGTGTTCACCGGCCCGCAAAACAACATCAACTCATTGGATTTTGTCGCCTTCAGCGGCGCTATCAAAATCAGCGAGACGCTCGCCGTACAAAACGTGCTGTATTCGCGCAATTTTCGGCAGACCATCGACAACGGCGACAGCTCCGCATATACGGCGTGCACCGCAGCGTCCGCGGCAGGCGACTTGTGCCAAAGCGATGGCACAACGCCCCTCACAGGTTCGAATGGCGCGCCGTTACCCGATATCTCAAACGGCGGGACTACGCTCATCGGGCAAAACGATTTTGAAAGCACTCGCTCGCAAGGATGGGGCGGTTCGCTGCAACTGACGAGCACTGGGATGCTCATCGGCCATGGCAACAACTTTGCCGTTGGCGCCAGCATCGATACGGCGGAAACCAATTTCGATTCCGGCACCGAAGTCGGAGTGCTCAATGCCGAACGCAACGTATTGCCGTCCGGGCTGTTCGTCAAGACGCCCGAGGGCAGCGAATTCTCGGCGACGCCGGTCAGCTTGAATGCCAACAACAAGTACTATGGTTTTTACCTGACCGACAACTTCGATGCGACATCGCAGCTCTCGGTCACCGCCAGCAGCCGCTACAACATCGCAAAAATCGATTTGTCGGATCAACTCGGCAGCGCCTTGAGCGGCAACAATCGATTTACCCATTTCAATCCCGCGCTGGGCGCCACGTACAAACTGACGCCGGCCATCACTGCCTACGCGGGGCTTGCCACCAACAATCGCGCGCCCACCGCCAGCGAGATCGAATGCTCCGATCCGTCGCGGCCGTGTTTGTTGCCCTCGAGCCTGGCCGGCGATCCGCCGGACTTGCGGCAAGTCGTCGCGCACAGCGCGGAATTGGGCCTGCGCGGGCAAGCGGCAACGCTGTCCTCGAAGCGCCAGTTTTCATGGAATGCCGGCCTGTTCAGAACCAACTCACAGGACGACATCTACGGCATCGCGACCTCGACCAGCACCGGGTTTTTTCAAAACATCGGTTCCACCCGACGCGAAGGCTTCGAGGCGGGCTTAAGCTATAAGGATGATCATTGCTCCGTGTATGCGCAGTACAGCTACATCGATGCCACCTTCCGCTCACCCCTGCTGCTGCATTCACCCTCGAATCCCTTCCAAGACGCGAGCGGCAACATCCAGATACGGCCCGGCGATAAGCTGCCGCTCATGCCGGCCAATCGCCTTAAAGTAGGCGCCGACTACTCCCTGTTGCCCAATTGGTCGATCGGCGGCTCCCTGGTGCTCGCGAGCAGTTCGTACTACCGCGGCGGTGAGTCGAATCAAAATCCGCAGCTGCCGGGGTATCACGTGGTGAGCCTGCGCACTTCCTATCACTTCAGCCCGCGATTCGAGATCTTCGCCAGCGCGCAGAATTTATTCGACGAGCGCTACGCGACCTTTGGTTTGTACAGCGATCCCACCGGCGTCGGCGCACCGGGGGTACCGCCCAACGCGCTTCCCGGCGGCCCCGGCGTCGACAATCGCTTCCAGAGCCCCGGCATGCCGCGCGGCTTTTTCGGCGGCGCGAGGATCTCGTTTTAGCAGGCCGTCTGCTACCATCGCAGACCTATGGACACGAGCGTCGCCCTGCACAAAAAAATCCCAACTCAGGCCGGCTCCGCGGCAATCCTCGCGATCACCACGATGCGCAACGATCTGGTGGGATACCTCATGCGGCTGGAGAAAGTCCATGGCCAAGTTTGGCGGACGCCCATGGGGATCGGCGGCTCCATCATCAGCATGCTCGGGCCGGACGCGCTGGAATTCGTGCTCAAGAACCGCGATGGCGCATTCTCCAATGCACGCGGCTGGTTTCCTTTCATCGGCCGCGTTTTCCCCGGCGCCATCATGGCCATGGACGGCGACGAGCATAAGTATCAGCGGCGCATCATGCAGGTGGCGTTTCGCAAATCCGCGCTGCGCGCGTATCTCGAACAGATGGGTCCTGCCATCGAGCTCGGCATCGGCGCATGGCTTAAACCGAACGATCGATCCGCCACGCGGCAGATGTACCCGCTTCTCAAGCAGCTCACGCTCGATTTGGCGGCATCGGTCTTCATGGGGGTGGAGCTCGGCCGCGACGCGAAGGAATTGAACCGGGCGTTTGTCGCCACCGTGGCGGCATCGCTGGCCTTCTTTCGCGCGCCCATTCCGGGCTTGAAGATGTGGCGCGGGGTGCGTGGCCGCGAGGTGCTCGTGAATCGGTTTCGCGCACTGATGCCTGAAAAACGCGCGACGCATAGCGACGATTTCTTCAGCGAGTTCTGTCATGCACAGAGCGAACAGGGCGAGCGGTTCACGGATCAGGAAATCATCGATCATATGATTTTTCTGATGATGGCGGCGCACGACACGACCAGCAGCTCGTTGACGACGATGATGTATCTCTTGGCGCTGCATCCCGAGTGGCAGGAGCGGCTGCGCGCCGCATCCGTCGCGTTGGGCAAGACGCAACTGGAGCACGATGATCTCGAGCAACTCGAGGAGCTGTCGTGGGCGATGCGCGAAGCGCTGCGCTTGACGCCGCCGCTCACCTCCATGCCGCGCATGTGCGTGAAGGACACCGAGTTTCAAGGCTATCCGATCCCGGCGGGGTCGATGGTCGGCATCTATCCGATGCATGTGCATTACATGCCAACGTTGTGGACCAACCCAGAATCCTTCGATCCCGAACGATTCAGTCCCACGCGCCAGGAAGACAAGCGGCATGCCTTTGCCTGGGTGCCGTTCGGCGGCGGTGCTCACGTGTGCATTGGCCAGCACTTCGCGACGCTGCAGGTCAAAGCCATCATGCACCAGCTGCTGCTGCGCTATCGCTGGAGCATCGCACCTGGGTACACCATGCCCTATCAGCTGGTGCCGATCGCCAAGCCGCGCGATGGATTACCGGTGGCCTTGAGTCGAATCGCTTAGGTTCATTGGGGCGATCGGTTCGCCCAATCGGCAGCATCGATCTTGAACACGGCGTTGGGGCGGCTCGGCTCACCCACGTAGGCCACGGGCTCCTCGCCGATGTAAATCCCGCCGATTTTCTCCATGGCCTTGCGCGAGCGCCAATTGTCGACCCCCACGTGGAAGATCACCCGGTCGACGAACCGAAATGCATGGTCGAGCATCAGGGTTTTCAGCGCCCGGTTGTAATTGCCGCCCCAGCGGCTGCGGGCGATGAAGGTATAGCCGATGGCGACCTGGCGCTGCGCCTCGTTGAAGTCATAGTACCGAGAACTGCCGATCAACTCGCCGTTGCCGTTATCGAAGACCCGGAAGGCGCCTTTCGATTCAATCGCGCCCTTGAAGAAATTCTGGAACACCTGGCGCTGGTAGCGCTCCTTGTTGGGATGCTGCTCCCAGATCAGCGGGTCGGACGCCACCGCATATAAAACCTCGAAATCGCCCTCCTCAAGCGGCTCAATCCTGATGAGCTCATTGTGGAGGCGGGGTTGAAGTTCAAATTTCATGATCCGATAGATAACACGTTAAATCGCCTCATCCAATAAGTTTAATGGCCAGCGGGCCAATCTTTCCGCGTTACACAGTGTTCCTACTGGCGGACAGTGACGCACTCTGGCATCGTGAGGGGCACGCCTATGCGGAAGCGTCTATTTCATTCGCGGCGAGATCTATTCAGCAGCCTGCTGCTGGCGGCGCTGCTGTTTCGTGCCTATGTCCCGGTCGGCTTCATGCCGGCGGCCGGTGCGCCGTTTCTGCTGGAACCATGCCCCGGGACATACCCGGCGCAGAGCCTTGCGCACCATGCCCATCACGATTCGGCTACGCACTCGCATTTCGAGAATTGCCCGTTTGGCAGCGCACCCGCCGCAGGTCCGATTGCTCACATCATTGCCTTCGATCCTCCGGCACCCGTTGTTTCTCGCTCTCTCCCCACCTTCGAGCCGCTGCGACTCAGCGCTCGGCTCGATCGCGCTCATCCGCCCCGCGGTCCCCCGCCTCTCGCTTGAATTGAGATTCCGGATTGAATGCCTGCGGTGAGCCATCGCAGGGTTCAGTCCATTCAATCTTTGCGTGAGGGGCTGCCATGCGGCCTGCGGGAGTTTTCCGATGAATCATTCAATCAAGCGCTCAATCGCGGCGGCCCTGGGTCTCGCGATTGCCCCGGCTGCGTGCTGGGCTTGCGCCACTTGCGGCTGCACGGTGAATTCCGATGCCGCCATGGGCTACTCATCCGCCAGCGGATGGCGCATCAATCTCGAGTACACCTACATCAATCAAGACGAGCTGCGTTCAGGCACCAGCACCTCGGGTCCTGCGGCCGTGGTCAATAATCCATCGAACCCTGCGCTCGGCGGCGGGGAAATCGAAAAGCAAACCATCAATCACTACGCCACTTTGGGATTAAGCTATCGGCCGAATTCCGATTGGAATTTCAGCCTGCTGGTCCCGTACGTGACGCGCGATCACACGACGTATGGAACTCAGCTGGCCCCCTACACGCCGGCGGACACCGCACCTGATCAGATCAGCGGCGCCCATGTCTCCAACTTGGGCGATATCAAGCTGATCGCCAACTATCAGGGGCTGCTGCCCACGCACAATCTCGGACTACAATTGGGCGTGAAGCTGCCGACGGGCCAATATGGCACGGCCGTCAACTTCAATAGCGGGCCGAACGTGGGTACACCGCTGGATGCGAGCCTACAGGCTGGCACCGGCAGCACCGATGTGATCGTGGGGGCGTATTACTATCAACCGATCAGTCAGAACTTCGATGCCTTTGCGAGCGTCCAATTTCAGTCGGCGGTGGAGCACAAGCTCAACCAGCCCGGAGATGACTTCCGCGAGGGAAACTCGACCACGATGAGCGTCGGCTTGCGCTACGAGCAATTTCCCAAAGTGATACCGCAGCTGCAGGTGAATCTGTTTCGCAAAAGCGCCGATCAGGGGGCGCTCGCCGATACCACCGATACCGCGGGCACAGTGGCCTACTTGAGTCCCGGCTTCACCGCGCAAATCGCCCACAAGCTGCATGCGTACACCGTGCTGCAATTCCCGGTCTACAGCAACTTAAGCGGCTATCAGCTGTTCCCGCACTGGACCGCGACCGCGGGCTTAAGTTATGCGTTTTAGTCCGACGCGGCGGGCGCTGCTCTACGCTGCAGGGGGCTTCAGTGTCACGGGACTGGAGGCGCTGCTCGCGCCGCCGGTATTCGGCAACGATCTGCGCGTGGGAAAGCCGGCGCCGCCGGCCACCCTCGTAACCCTGGACGGCCAGCGCATCGCCACGTCGGACCTGCTGGGTAATGTAGTGATTCTCACCTTCTGGGCCACCTGGTGCGGCCCCTGCCGTCAAGAGCTGCCGCTGCTGTCCGACTACGCGTCGCAGCATGCGTCCCAGGGACTTTCCGTGCTGGGCTTTACCCTGGATCCTCCGGAGGCTATGCCTAAGGTTCGAAAGGCGGCCGAGAACTTCAGCTTCCCCGTGGGCCTGCTGGAGTATTCGACCTTGCCGGGCTACGGGCGTATCTGGCGGATTCCCGTCAACTTTACGATCGATGGCCAGGGCCGGCTCATCGATGATGGCTGGAAGGACAAGGAGGCGACCTGGACGGCCGAGCGCTTGGATCGGATCGTCACGCCGCTGCTGAAGCAGCGAAACTGAGCGGAGGGGGATTGGCAGTTTGAATCGCCTGACTGCGATTCGGAAACACGCGCTGAGCCACCAAGCTATCCACCTGCCGCAGCAATTGCTGTTGGAGTGTGATGGAAACCCTCACGGTGGTCATGCGATATCCTCCGGTAGTCGATCACCCCTCGGCTCGCGCGCAGTAGAGCAACCCAGTATGTGTCAGAAAAGATCGGCATGTGTGCGAGCTGCTTCATGTTGAAGCGACCCGAGTGGGTCAGCCTGACCCAATCCTTGGCGAATGCCTTAGTGTGATCGGACGGCCGAGGTAGCGTGGCCCGCTTACCGCCGGGAGTTTTTGTCGAGTTCACGGATCAGACTCATCGGCGCTAGAAAAGCGCGCCCGGCCCATTGCGCGAGCCTCGGTCATGGCGGCGCGGGTTTCCGCGTTGGGCACCTTGAGCTCAAAGGGAAGTTGCTTGTCGGCAGCCACCCGAGTGAGGAAAACGCGCACCGCATCAGAGACCGATAGTCCCATCGCGGTGAGCGCCTTAGTGGCCTGCGCCTTGATCTTCTCGTTCACGCGAACGTGAACCATCGTAGTGGTTTCGGCTGCGGGGCTTGAACTATTTGAATGCCGCAATGCCGAGCCCGATGAACAGCACGAAAAGTACTGCCTGCGGGCCGGTTTAATCAGCGCAGATAGGGAAATTCGCTGGTGGGCCGGGGCTTCGCGATGTAAAAGCCCTGGGCGAAGCCGATGCCTAAGCGGCCCAGCTCTGCCAAAACTTCCGGGGACTCCACCCGCTCGGCGATGGTTTGAATGCCCATGGCTTTGCCGACCTGGCTGATCGCCGCCACCATGCTGCGATCGACCGGATCGCGGGTGACGTTTTCGACGAACTGGCCGTCGATCTTCAGATAATCGACCGGCAAGGTCTTCAAATACATGAAGGATGACAGGCCGCTGCCGAAGTCATCCAGCGCGAAGTGACAGCCGCGAGTCTTCAATTCGCGCATGAAGTACACCACATTGCCCAGGTTCTCGATGGCGGCGGTTTCGGTAATTTCGAAGCACATCGCGCCCGCCGCCAGCTCGCTGGCGCTCAATTCCGCGATCAGGAACTCGAGAAAATGTTCATCGTTGAGCGAAGTTCCCGACAGATTCACCGCAATGGTGAACGGTTTGACGCCGGATGAGATGCGATGCACCACCCGGTCGAGCGCCTGGCGCACCACCCAGCGGTCGATGGAGGGCATGATGTTGTAGCGTTCCGCCGCAGGAACGAACTCGGCGGGCGTCACCAGCGTGCCGGACTCATCGCGCAGGCGCAGCATCAACTCGAAATGCTCGCGCTCGCGCGCATTGGTGCCGATCGGAACGATGGGCTGATAAAACAATTCAAAGCGACTCTCGTCGCGGGCGCGGGTCAGCTTCGAGACCCAGTGCATTTCCCGATGCCGCTCCGGCACATTGTCGGGCTTGTAGACTTGGACGCGATTGCGGCCCAAATCCTTGGCCGAGTAGCAGGCCACATCGGCAGCGCTCATGACGTTGGCGACGGTGGGAACCTCGTTGCTGATCTCCACGATCCCGATGCTCACGCCCACCGCCAGCACGCCGTTCTGCCAAATGAAGCGATAGTCGCGAATCGCCTGGCGTACGGTCTCCGCGACGCGCAGCGCCTGATCCAGCGTACAGTCCTGCAGCAAAATGCCGAACTCATCGCCGCCCAGGCGCGCCAGCGTATCGCCGCCGCGCACCCGCGATTGCAGCACGCCGGTGATCTGCTTCAGGAGCAAATCACCAGCCGGGTGTCCGCAGGTGTCATTGACCAATTTGAATTGATCCAGATCCAGATACAACAAGACATTGCGCGCCTGCGGATCCTGCCGTGCATCTTCGACGGCGGCCGTCAGGCGCTTCTCGAATTCGCGCCGGTTGATGAGACCCGTGAGCGCATCATGGCTCGCCTGATAATGCAGCGCGCGGTGCAGCCGCCGTTCCTTGCTCACATCGTGGAACACCATGACCGCGCCGATGAGATTGCCGGCGCGATCACGGATGGGCGCCGCCGAATCCTGGATGGCGAGTTCCTGACCGCGGCGAGTCACCAGCACCGTATGCTCGGCAAGCCCCAGCACCTGACCTTCGCGCAGGCAACGCATCACCGGACCTTCGCTGCCTTCCCGGGTGTTCTCGTCCACCACCGTCAGTACGGCCCCGATCAACTGTCCCTGCGCCTCGCGGTTCTCCCAGCCGGTCAAGCTCTCGGCCACCGGATTCATGTAGTCGATGCGCCCTTCGGAGTCGGTGGTGATGACCGCATCGCCGATCGATTGCAACGTGACCTGAGCGCGCTCCTTGGCCTGGAACACGGCGGTTTCCGCCTTTTTGCGTTCCGTGATGTCGGTGAGCGTGCCCTCAAAGCCGGTGACGCGGCCTTGCGCATCGCGCACCACGCGGCAATTGTCGACCACTACCAGCATGGAGCCGTCCTTGCGGCGCATGACGTATTCCTCGTTGCGCAGCTCGCCTTCGATCTCGGCGCGGCGCGCAAAATTCTCGCGATCGCTGGGGTACCAGTACAGCGCGCCGGCAGGAATCTTGTAGACCTCCTCCGCCGAGTCGTAGCCCAAGAGTTTCACGAAGGCGGGATTCGCGACCAGGATGCGGCCGTCGCGCGAGGTTTGGTACACACCCTCCATGACGCTCTCGAACAGGCCGCGAAATTTCGATTCGCTGTTGCGCAGCGCGTCCTCGGCGGCGCGCCGCTCCACGGCGATGCCGGCGATCTGCGCCATGCGCTGCATGAGTTCGTAATCGCGGGACAAGGGAATACCGGGGTGGCAGCGGAACACGGCGAAGGTGCCGACAATCTGTCCGTCCGAAGCCACGATGGGCGCGGACCAAGCCGCGCGCACACCGGCATGCAATGCGGCCTCGCGGCGAAACTCCCACAGCGCGTCGGTCTGAATGTCGGCGACGATGACCAGACGGTTGAGATACACCGCCGCCGCGCAGGAGCCGAAGCGGATGCCGACGGGCGCATAGTCCATGGCCACGACGAAGGGACGCGGCAAATTCGGCGCCACCCCCAGGCTCAACGCCTGTTTTTCGCGGTCCAACAAATTGATCGCGCAGCAGCTGTCCGGCATGGCGCGCTCGATCACCTCGCAGATCGACTCGAGTGCCGAGGATAGGGGGGCATTCGCGGCGATTTTCTCGAACACGCGCCGCTCGCCGGTGGCAATCGCATCGGCGCGCTTGCGCTCGGTGATGTCGATGATGCTGGCCCGAAGCAGTCGACGATTGGAACTCGGCAGGCGCACGAATCTGACTTCGCAGGGGAAGTTCTGCCCGGCCGAATCGCAATGCACCCATTCGAACACCGGCACGGCGCCTGCCAAGGCGCTCTCGACGTAACCGCGGGCGATGCCGAAAGAGGGAGTGCCGTCGGGCTGCAGTGCCGGACTGATCGCCTCCGGACCGCTGACAAGCAGCGTCTCGCGGCTCATCTTGAAGAAGCGGCAGGCATTGTCGTTGACATCGATGAACTTGCCGCCATCGACGTCGAATACCACGATCACCTCGGGAGCATGCTCCACGAGCGTGCGGTAGCGCCCCTCGCTTTCGCGCACCGATTGTTCCGCCAGATGCCGCTCGGTGGTGTCGCGAATGCAAACCACGTAGCCGTCGCGCCCGGTGAGCTTGGCCTTGCTGACGGCGATCTCGACCGCCACGCGATTGCCGCCCTTGGCAAGACCCCACATCTGGTGTGCGGCCAGGTCCATATGCGTATCGTCGATCTTGACCGCCAAGCGCTCGAGATTCTCTGCGGGATCGCGCTTATCGATGTCGGCGAGCAGAAATCCCAGCGATCGGCCCAGCAGCTCCGCGGCGGTGTAGCCGAAGATGCGCTCCCCGGTGTGATTGAAGGTTTCGATATGGCCGATGGCATCGACGGTGAGAATGGCGTCCTTGACGTTGTCGAGGATGGCCTGCAGCAGTGTGGCGTTCTGTTCGCGGATTTCGCGCGTCAGGGCGTGCGCTTCGTCGGACATGAGCTGCATGGAACGCACGACGCCGCGCCGTTCCGCATCGATAATGTCGTAATGCGCGCTGATGATCTTCAGCAGGGAACTTAAATCAAATTCGCCGCCCCGCCAGCGCGCTTCCGCGATCTGGCGCTCCAGCAGCGGGTTGAAGCTGCCCAGCCGCTCAGCAAGCTCTGGTTGCGCGGGTTGTGCTGCTGGTGCTGGCTCGCTGCGAATGGCAGCCGCGGTATCGCGTGACAAGTCCTAAGATCTCCCGCACGTTGTGTGGTGCGTCCTGGCACCCCAATGCGCTAGATGTTAGGGAGATCCCGTAGTCGCGGCGTGACGTGGGTCTCGGTTCGGCCAATATTTGGTTAAATCGTTAAATGCCCTGATCGGCCGTCTCGCGCTCCGATCGTTTGCGGTCGGTTTCGCGCAAACTGCGCTTGCGCAGGCGCACCGAGCTTGGCGTGACTTCGATGAGCTCGTCGTCATCGATGAACTCCATGGCCTGTTCCAGCGAGAAGCGGATCGGCGGCGTCAGCACGACATTCTCATCCTTGCCGGCGGCGCGCATATTGGTCAACTTCTTGCCCTTCAAGGGGTTGACCACCAGATCATTGTCGCGGTTATTGAGACCGATGATCATGCCTTCGTAGACTTCTTCGCCGGGACCGATGCACAGGCGCCCGCGTTCCTGCAGGCTGAACAGCGAGTAGGCCAAGGCGGTGCCCTGGCCATTGGCGATGAGCACACCGTTCGGACGCTGGCCCAATTCCCGCTGCACCACCGGGCCGTAGTGATCGAACACATGGTGGAGCAGTCCCGTACCGCGGGTCATGGTGCGAAACTCGGTCTGAAAACCGATCAATCCGCGCGAGGGCACCATGTAGTCCAAGCGGATTCGACCCCGGCCGTCCGCCTGCATGTCCTTGAGTTCCGCGCCGCGGCTGCCCAAGGCCGACATGATGTCGCCCTGAGCCTCGGCATCGGCATCGACCGTGACCTGCTCGTAGGGCTCGTGCGGGGCGCCGTCGATCTGCTTGATGACCACGCGCGGCCGGGAAACCGCCACTTCATAGCCTTCGCGCCGCATGTTTTCCAGCAATACGCCCAAGTGCAGTTCGCCGCGGCCGAACACCACGAACTTATCCGGGTCGGCGGTCGGCTCGACGCGCAACGCCACGTTGTGGATGGCCTCGCGCTCCAAGCGTTCGCGGATTTGCCGGCTGGTGACGAACTTGCCCTCGCGCCCCAAAAAGGGCGAGGTATTGACCTCGAAGGTCATGCTGATGGTCGGTTCATCGACCGTGAGACTGGGCAGCGGCTCGACCGTCGCCGGATCGCACAGCGTATCCGAGACTTTCGGTTCGGCGATGCCGGCGAAGGCAACGATGTCCCCGGCGCCGGCCGACTCCACCTCGACGCGCGTCAGGCCGTGGAACCCTAAGATCTGGGTGATTCTTTCGGTGCGCTGCTCACCCTCGCGGGACACCACGGTCACGGCCATGCCGCGCTTGATGGTGCCGCGCTTGATGCGCCCTATGCCGATGGCGCCGACGTAACTCGAGTAGTCGAGCAGCGTGACCTGCAGCTGCAGGGGACCGTCCACATCCACATCGGGCGGCGGGCAATGTTCGACCACGGTTTTGAACAGCGGCTGCATGTCGCCATCGCGCACGGTGGATTCGAGGCCGGAGAAGCCGCGCAGGGCGGAGGCGTAGATGACCGGGAAGTCCAACTGCTCGTCGGTGGCGCCCAAGCGGTCGAACAAATCGAAGGTTTGATCCAGCACCCAGCCGGGGCGCGCTTCCTCGCGATCGATCTTGTTGATGACGACGATGGGCCGCAGGCCATGCTTGAAGGCCTTCTGCGTGACGAAGCGCGTCTGCGGCATGGGGCCGTCCACCGCATCGACGAGCAGCAGCACGCTGTCGACCATCGCCAGCACGCGCTCCACTTCGCCGCCGAAGTCCGCGTGTCCCGGCGTATCGACGATGTTGATCCGATAGTCGCCCCAGCTGATCGCCGTGTTCTTGGCGAGAATGGTGATGCCGCGCTCACGCTCCAAGTCATTCGAGTCCATGATCCGCTCTTGCAGATCCTTGCGCGCATCGAGCGTCCCGGACTGGCGCAACAGCTGATCGACGAGCGTGGTCTTGCCGTGATCGACGTGCGCGATGATGGCGATGTTGCGAAGTTTCTGAGTCACGGGTAAGGCCTTTGGGAAACCGCCCATTATAGGGCCTTTACGGGCCGTACGCCGTAGTTTCAGCGCTCGGCGATCAAGGGAACCGAAAAGGTCTTCAAGTCGGTGACTTCATCGTGTTTGAGCGAGACCGTCACGCCCAGGATCAATATGCCCTCGGCGGCGGGTGTGACATTCACCGTCTGGCGATAAAGCTCGCCGGCCGCGGCGGCCGGAATGGCAAATTCGGTGGTCTCGGAGCCCACGGTCAGCCCATCCCCGCCATTCACCTTGATGATTGCCGGGCTGGCATCGATCTGCGGGATGAGGGCGAGGTTGATATCCAGCGCCTGCCCCACTTTGGGCCGTTGCGTCAATTCGAATTTCAGCTGTACGGGCAGTTGGGATTTGCCCTGAGCCGAGGCCTCCACCATGTTGAGGGTTTGCTCCGCCACGGTCGCGCCTGGCCGCGGCACCACCGGCGCCTTGGGCTTGATCTGCGGCGCGGGGTTGGCAGCAGCGCCGCTCGAGTCTTTGTGACAGGCGCCTAGCGTGACTACCGCCACGAGCAGCAGCCCCTGCGCGATCCCGAGTTTAAGTTTGTGGCCAGCCATCCCGTGCATGATCACCAAAACCGGCGCTGACCACAACCCGCGAGCGCACATCACAACCGCAAGGCAGGTCCGCGGACCGCCTCGAGCTGTTCCTCGAGCGCCCGATGGTGCTGCTCCCAGTAGCGCGGCTCGGCGAACCACGGGAAGGCTTTCGGAAATGCCGGATCGTGCCAGCGGCGCGCCAGCCATGCGGAGTAGTGCACCATGCGCAACGCCCGCAGCGGTTCAATCAATGCGATTTCGCTGCGGTCGAACGGCAGGAACTGCTCGTAGCCGGTGAGCAAATCACGCAGCTCGGTGCGCATTTCCTGTTGGCCGCCGGAGAGCAGCATCCACAGATCCTGAATCGCGGGGCCTGTGAGGCAGTCATCGAGATCGACGAAGTGCGGCCCCGCATCGGTCCACAGAATATTGCCGCGGTGGCAATCCCCGAGTATGCGCAGCGTGCCGGCGCCGCCCCAGCCCGCGGCACGCGCCTGCACCTCGTCCAATAGCTCGTCCGTGACATCGGCGTACTTGGTGGCCAGGTAGTCGGGCATCCAGTCCCCCGCCAGCACGAAATCGCGGGCATTGCGGCCCAGATCCTCCAGCTTGAGCACACCCCGGTATTGAAAGCGAGCCGCGCGGCCCACGGCATGTATGCGCCCGAGAAAGCGGCCGACCCATTCCCGTTCGTCGCTGTTCTTCAGTTCCGGCCAGCGCCCGCCGCGGCGTGGAAAAACGGCGTAGCGGAAGCCCTGATGTACATGCAGCGACTCGCCCATGCGCTCCAGCGGCGCGACCACGGGGATTTCTTGCGCGGCCAGTTCATGGGCGAAGGTATGTTCCTCGCGGATGGCCGCATCGCTCCAGCGGCCGGGGCGATAGAATTTGGCGACCACCGGCTCGCCCTCCTCGATGCCGATCTGATACACCCGATTTTCATAGCTATTGAGCGCCAGTATCCGACCGTCGCAACTGAACCCAACCGCCTCGATCGCGTCCAAGACGGTCTCCGGAGATAGCTTCGAATACGGTGTTTCCCCACTCATGCGCGTCAATTCTACAGATGCGATCGGGTCTCTCCTTTTTGGCAACTACACGCTGCTAGAATGATGCCCATGCGGTTGCCCCGGCCCAAATCCTTGAGCGGTCTGATGTTGGTCGGCTTTACGATCGTGGCAGCGCCGCTGCTGTTTGCGATCGTGAATGCCGCCGTGCAAATGAATCGGCTGTCGCTGCGCAGTCAACAATTGGTGATTCACGGCATGCAGGGTACTCGCAACAACCAACGCATGTTCGAAGAGATCGGCGCGCTCGAGCGCACCGCGCGTTTCTATCAAATCCTCGGCACCGCGGATCTGCGCGATACCTACGCGCGCAACAATGCCCGTCTGGTGGCGACCATCCACGAGCTGCTGACCCTGCCGTTGGATGAGGCCTCGCAGCAAGGCGCGCTCGCGGTGCAGGAGCAGGCGGACCGTTTGCTCGAGGATGTGCAGCGCGCGGCGCCGAACTCGCCCCAGATGGCGAATGTGATCAGCAGTCTGCCGCAGCTATCCGAAGCGGCATCCAAGGTCTCTGACAAGATCAGCCTGCAAATCGATCACGAAACGGCGGGCCTCGAGGCGGCAACCCAGAAGGCGCAGCAGAACCTCTTGTGGCAGACGCTGCTGCTTGCGCCCATGACCCTCCTCGTGGTCGGCGTGTTCACGTATCTTTTCGGCAGGCCGCTGCGCGCCATCGACCGGGCCATCAGCGAACTCGGCCGCGGCACCTTTTCCCGGCCGATCGCCATCCGCGGTCCGGCCGACTTGGAGCGGCTGGCGTCGCAATTGGAGTGGTTGAGGGGCCGGTTGTTGGATCTGGCGCAGGAAAAGAATCGATTTTTGCGACACATGTCGCATGAACTGAAAACTCCGCTGGCAAATATTCGCGAAGGGACCGAACTCTTGATGGACGGCGCGGTGGGCGAGCTGAAAAGCAGCCAGCGCGAAGTCACGGCGATCCTGCGCGAGAACAGTATGAAGCTACAGCGCCTCATTGAAAATTTACTGTCCTTCAGTGCCTGGCAGGCCAAGAGCGTGGGGCTCGAACTCACCGAGTTCAAATTGCGGCCTCTGATCAAGAGCGTGCTGGAAAATCAGCAACTCACGCTGGTGGCGCAGCGCGTGCGCCTCGATGTGCAGGTCGAAGATCTCACCGCCTTGGCCGACCGCGCGAAGGTGCGCCTGATCCTCGATAACCTGCTGTCCAATGCCGTCAAGTTCACGCCGCGCGGCGGCACGATTTCATTGCATGCACACGGCGAGCGCGAACAACTGATACTCGATGTGATGGACAGCGGGCCGGGCATTCCCGCCGATGAGCGCAATAGGATATTCGAGGCCTTCTACCAGGGAAAAACGCCGCAGGGCGGACATGTCAAAGGGACAGGAATCGGCTTGTCGGTGGTGACGGAATTCGTCAATGCGCATGGCGGCAGCATTGAAATCCTCGAGGCCAAGGCTGGCGGAGCTCACTTTCGGGTGCGATTACCCCTACGTCCGTCCTCGCAGGTGCGTGCCAAAGCTCATGCTGCATAGCAACCAGCGCATCGCAGCATGCGCACTTACTGCCCTCTGGCTGGGCGGCTGCGGCGTCCTTGGGCGTCCCAAGGCACCCGCGGCTGAAGAAGTCCCCCCGTACCGCGCCCCGCCGGACAGCAGCGCCATCGCTCCCCTGCTCGATATGATGAGCAGCCTGCCGCAAGGCGACCCCGCCCGACAGGCGGAACTGTTCCAGGCGGCCAAGGACGCGGCAGAGCTCACGCCGACCACCAGCAATAAACTGCGGTATGCGCTGGCGTTGGCCACCCCCGGGTTTGGCGGCTCCGATCCCGTCGCCGCACAGCGACAGTTGTCGCAATTGCTGGCGAGGCCTGAGACTCTACTGCCTGTGGAGCGTTTATTGGCGGCTGTGGCGCTCAAAGAGGTTGAACAAAGGCTGATCTTGCAGGCAGAAAACACCCGGCTGCGAGAGGATGCGCCGCGTGATTCTGCCGATGCCCGCGAGAAGCTGCAGGCCATCAACCGGCGGCTGGCCGCAGAGCAGGACGAAAATGCGAAGTTGCGCAAGGCCTTGGACGAGGCGAGAGCTAAACTCGAAGCCATCTCCCACATCGAACAGCGATCGAGCGATACCAAGAAGCCATGAACTCAATGTCGGAGAGAGATGAATTGAACGCCTACGCGATTGCCGCCACCACCCCCTTATCCGCCGGCTTGCCGGCCGGTTCGCGCGACACCCAGACGCCGCAAAAGCGCAAGGCCCGCATCCTGGTCGTGGACGATGATCCGGGCTTGCTGCGCCTGCTGACCATCCGCCTGCGCGCCGAGAACTACGATGTGGAAGCGGTCGAAAGCGCCGCCGCGGCGCTGGCCGCCTGCGTACGCTTCCGGCCCGACCTTGTGATCACTGATTTGCGCATGGACAACATGGACGGCATCGGCCTGCTGAAAGAGCTGCAGAGCCGCTGGCCGGGATTGCGGGTCATCATCTTGACGGCGCACGGCACGATTCCCGATGCCGTGTACGCGACGCAAAGCGGCGCGTTCGGATTTCTCACGAAACCGGTGGACAAGCAGGAGTTGCTCGATCACGTGCAGAAGGCGCTCAAGGTCTCTGGCTTCGCGCACGTGGACGAGGACTGGCGCCAAAACATCATTACGCGCAATCAGCTGATGGAAGACAAGCTGGCGCAAGCCAACATGGTCGCCGGCACCGATGCGCGGGTGTTGCTCACGGGCGAGAGCGGCACGGGCAAGGAACTGCTGGCGCGCGCGATTCACGAAGCCAGTCCGCGGCGTAATAAACCATTCGTCACCGTCAACTGCAGCGCGATGGCGGAGAACCTGCTGGAGTCGGAATTGTTCGGCCACGAACGCGGCGCTTTCGAAGGCGCGAGCCGCGCGCAGAAGGGGCTGTTTGAAACCGCGGAAGGCGGCACCCTGCTGCTGGATGAGGTCGGCGATATGCCGATGCGGCTGCAGGTGAAATTGCTGCGCGTGCTGCAGGACAATGCCATTCGCCCCGCGGGCGGCTCGGACACCGTCCAGACCAACGTCAGAATCATCTCCGCGACGCATCGCGACTTGCACGAAATGATGGTGTCGGGAACATTTCGCGAGGACCTGTACTACCGGCTGAATGTGGTGCACATCGAAGTGCCGCCCTTGGGCCGCCGCCGCGAGGACATACCCTTGCTGGTCGCGCATTTTCTCGAGCAGATCGCCAAGGAAACCGGCCAGCGCAAGATCTACGCGCCGGAAGCCGTGGAGCTTCTGGCCACGGCCGAGTGGCCGGGCAATATCAGGCAGCTGTACAACGTCGTGCGGCAAAATGTCGCGCTATCGCATGGCCCCATCATCACCGCGGAATTGGTGCAGCAATCCTTGGGCGGCAACCCCATTCGGCTGCCCTCCTTCGACGAGGCGCGCGATGAATTCACGCGCAATTACTTGTCACAGATCCTGCAGATAACCACCGGCAACGTCAGTCAGGCGGCGCGCCTGGCGAAGCGCAATCGCACCGACTTCTACAAATTGCTGTCGCGCCACCAGCTGATGCCGGACGATTTCAAGAAGAGCTGACTGAATTAAAATCAGTCGCCGAGCTCCTTGAGAGTATTTCGATACTCATTCAACACTTCTTCGGCTGGGAATATCCGATCCGAGTCTTTAAGCCACGCAGCGGCTGAATTCGTCTCGCCTCGCTCATCCAGATGTTCAGTTAGTCTACGAAGGAGTGCCATGCGCTCCGACTCGCTCAAGGAGAGGATATCCCGCTCAATGTCGGCCAATGCACGCGCCATAGGTTAGGTCCCCCTGGGTTGTTGGCGTCGATTCTAGCGCGCGGCCCGTCTGTACGCTAACCCACATACAGATGCTGTAAAAATTGCGCTCATCTCAGCGATAGAACTCGCCGATGCTCGCAACTACATGTTCAAGCTGCACTTTTTCCAGCTCCGGATAAATCGGCAGTGCCAGCGTTTCTGATGCAGCGCGCTCGGATTGCGGAAAGTCTCCGGCGCGGTAATTCAAATACTCGAAGCACTTCTGCAGGTGCAATGGAACCGGGTAGTAGATCTCGGTACCGATGGCGCGTTTCGCCAGGAATTCCTTCAACGCATCGCGCTGCTGAACGCGCACGATGTATTGATTGAAAATGTGCCTGCCGTGTTTCGCGGCGCGCGGGGCCGCGAGCTTGTTCACGAACTGCTTATCCGCGAAGGCCGCATCATAGAAGGCGGCATTGCGCTGTCTGCCTTGAGTCCAGCCGTCCAGGTACTTGAGCTTCACGCGCAGCACCGCGGCTTGCAGCTCATCGATGCGAAAGTTGCCGCCGATCACCGCGTGAAAATACTTCGGCTTCCCGCCGTGCACCCTCAATACCTGCATGCTTTCGGCAAGCTCCGCATCGTTCGTGGTGCAGAGGCCGGCATCGCCGAACGCGCCGAGATTCTTGCTGGGAAAAAATGAAAAGCAGCCAATGTCGCCGATCGAGCCCACGCGCACGCCGTTCTTGTACTCCGTGCCGATGGCCTGCGCGGCATCCTCGATGACCTTCAAGCGATATTCCTTCGCAAGCGTCATCAACGGATCCATGTCGGCCGATTGGCCATACAGGTGCACCGGCATCAATGCCTTGACCGCCCCGCCGGTGCTGCGATTGATCAGCTGGCCGGCCCGCGCCACACACTGCCGCTCGATGAAATATTGCACCGCCGCAGGCGACACATTAAACGACTCCGGGTCGATATCGCAGAATACCGGCCGTGCGCCCAATCGGGCGATCGTGCCGGCGGTGGCAAAAAAGGTAAAAGGCGAGGTAATGACTTCATCGCCGGCGCCTATCCCCAGGGCCATCATCGCGAGCAGCAGTGCATCGGTGCCGGAGGAGACGCCGATGCCGGCCGAGGAGCCGCAATAGGCTGCCACTTCGGCCTCCAGCGCAAGCACCTCCTCGCCGAGAATGAAGCGCTGACTGGCGCATACCCGCTCGATGACCGGCAGCACCTCCGCGCGAATCTGTGCGAACTGCGCCTTAAGATCTAGTAATGGAACGATAATCATGGCGGCCTAGAATATCACCGCGCGGCGCGTTGCTCGGGACGCGCGGCATGGCGATTTAACATTTGTCATCTCGGATCAAGATTAAATCGTTGGACTTGGCCGATCATGGCGGATAATCATGTCCTGACAAGTCGCCCTCGCAGGGTGCAGGGAGAGCTTCACGTCTTGACGGATAACCAATGACCCAGCCGGTCTTGCTAAAACAAAGTTTTCTGATCGCGATAATGATCGGCGTGCAAGCGGTAATGCCCGCTGTCGTTGCCGTCGGATCGCTGTACGCGACCATCATTTTTTTCGACAAGGGATTCGACCCTTCGTCCGCGGCCATCGTCATCGTCGCGGTACTGTGTCTGGTTCTGGTTCAGCCGCCGCGCGAGGCGAGCACGCAACTCGCCTCGACGCGCGTCTCGGCCGTCATCGATGTTATTTTCCGCTGGCTGCTGCTGTTGGGGATTTTGCTGGCGGTGGGTTACGTCACCAAGTCGCTGAACGAATATCCACGCAGTGTATTCCTGACCTGGGCGGTGGGCACCCCGGTGGCCTTGATCGTGGCCACCTTAGGGATGCAGGAGGTCATGCGCCGCTTTTTGATGAGCGCTTTCGACAACCGCGAGGCCATCATCGCCGGATATAACTCCGCCAGCCTGGAGCTCGCGGAGCGCTTGAAAAACAACCCGGGGTTGCGCGTGACGGTGACCGGCTTCTTCGACGATCGCAGCACCGATCGTCTTGGCATGGAAGACGGCAGCAAGCTGGCAGGGTCCTTGAGCGACATGGCGCAATACGTGAACGACAATCGCACGGATGTCATTTTCATCGCGCTGCCGATTCGGCACGTCAAGCGGGTCATGAACCTGCTGGACGACTTGCGCGATACCACCGCCTCGATTTATTACGTGCCGGATATCTTCGTGTTCGATTTGATTCAGGCGCGTTCGGGCGAGATCAGCGGCATTCCCGTGGTCGCCATGTGTGAAACCCCCTTCTACGGCTACCGCGGCATTGCAAAACGCCTCACCGACGTCGGGTTTTCCCTGCTGATCCTGATGCTGCTGCTGCCGCTGTTGGTGGTGATCGCCATTTTGGTGAAAGCCTCATCGCCCGGCCCCATCATCTTCAAGCAGCGCCGCTACGGTTTGGACGGCCGCGAGATCGGGGTGTACAAGTTTCGCACCATGCGAGTCACCGAGGACGGCACGCAGATCAAGCAGGCATCCAAATTCGACAGCCGCATCACCCGAATCGGCGCAGTGCTGCGCCGCTCGTCGATGGATGAGCTGCCGCAACTCATCAATGTACTGCAGGGGCGCATGAGCTTGGTGGGTCCGCGGCCGCACGCGGTCGCCCACAACGAGGAGTACCGCAAGCTCATCAAGGGCTACATGGTGCGCCACAAGGTGCTGCCCGGCATCACCGGGCTGGCGCAGGTCAACGGCTGCCGCGGCGAGACCTCACAATTGGAGCAGATGCAGGCAAGAGTCGATTTCGATCTCGATTACTTGCGGCATTGGACGCCCATGCTCGACATCAAAATCCTGCTGCTTACCGTCATCAGAGTGTTCCGCGACGACAAGGCCTACTGAGCCTTATCCGCTCGCCAACGCGATGCCGGCGCTCAGGTAGTTCTCGTGAATGAGGTACCGGCCTCGCATCGGCAGCTCGGCATGCGCAGCCAGCGCAATTGTTCGCGTGGCGTGGATTTTGAATTCGCCGCGCGCTGCTCCCAAGCTGAAAACCTCCACGCGGGCATCCTGAAAGCTCAAGCGCTCGCGCGCCAGCGGGTACTGGCACTTGTAAAACGCTTCCTTGGCCGAGAAGATCAATGTGGCCGCGATCGTGCGCTCCGATTCCGCCAGCGAGCGCAGCCATTCGATTTCGGCGGGCGTACAGATGCTCGGCCAAAGTTCCGCCTTGACGCTGCCCGCCACTTCGCTGTCCAAGCCCACGGCACGCAGCAGTGCGCGCTCGGCAACCACCGCGGCGCACAATCCTTGCGTATGCGTGATGCTGCCCACCAGCGCCTCCGGCCAGACGGGCTGCCGGTCATCGGCTACGGTGACGGGGAAATCCTTGACGCCGAATTCGCTCAGCAGCGCTCGGGCACAAAGTCTTCCGGCGGCGAACTCTTGCACGCGTTGCAGGACCGCTTTGCCGATGTACCGCGCCTCCTCGTTAAGCAACAACGAAGGATTGCCGGGTTCGCGCAATTCGGCCACGAGGGCGCCCGGCGGAAACAGGCAACCTAAACCGGGCGACAGCTTCGCGGGATTTGTTTCGATGACGGCGATGATCGGGCTTCCGCGACTGACCTGCAAGCAGGCGGGCCCGCTTGCTGCTGCTTTGCTGCATGGGCGATAATGAGCAGTGAGAACGACACCGCCTGCCTAACCAAGGATTCCTAATTGATGACGGATGCCGCTCCACTGTCGCCGCCTGCTGCGGTGAGTTCTTTGTGGGAATCCATTGCGCGGCCCGGCAAGCCCATCGCCGGCATCATTCACGGACGCGCCGCGTCCATCGCGCTTCGCGATCTTGCCGCGGCATCGACCCTCGATGGAAAACTTGAGCTGCTGCGCGGCCGTTGCGTGGTGCTGGCGACTCGCAGGCAGCTGCCGAGCGCCGTCGCACTGCTGGAACTCGATGGGGTAGCGCGGCGACTGGTCCTGTGCACGCCCGACCTCGGGCCTGAGCAACTCAGCAGCGTTTGCGCAGCGGCGCAAGCCGATGCCGTTCTCGTCGAGGATGCGTCTTGGCCGGAACCGCAACCTGGAATCGCCCGGTTTGTCGCGATGGCGCGGCCGGTGCGCGAAGCTCTGCAGCGGCGGCGCAGCGAAGCCACGGAATGGATTCTTTTGACTTCCGGCACGACGGGCGTGCCGAAACTGGTGGTCCACAGCTTTGAGAGTCTCGCAGGTGCGCTGCCGAGACAACCCACGGCGGCGCGAGCCACGGTCTGGAGCACTTTCTACGATATCCGCCGCTTTGGCGGACTGCAGATCTATCTGCGCGCCGTGATTTCCGGATCGCCTCTGGTGCTCTCCAGCGCCGGGGAATCGACGCACGATTTTCTGGCGCGCGCCGGAGCTGCCGGCGTGACGCATATTTCGGGGACTCCCTCGCACTGGCGGCGCGCCCTCATGAGCGGCGACAGCGCACTCATTGCGCCCGAGTATGTGCGGCTTTCGGGCGAGGTGGCCGATCAAACGGTGTTGGATAACCTGCGTGCGGCCTATCCGCGGGCCCGTATTGCCCATGCGTTCGCCTCCACCGAAGCGGGCGTCGCGTTCGATGTGAATGACGGGCGCGCGGGCTTTCCAGCAGATTTCATCGATCATCCGCACGCAGGCATCGAGATGAAAGTGCAGGATGGCACGCTATGGATTCGCTCGGGGCGCACGGCCGCGCGCTACATGGGCGAGGGCGCAGGCGCGCTCGCGAGCACGGATGGCTATGTCGACACGGGCGACATGGTGGAGCTTTTGGAGGGCCGCTATTATTTTCGCGGCCGCAAAGGCGGCATCATCAATGTCGGGGGCTTGAAGGTCTATCCGGAGGAAGTCGAGTCGGTGCTGAATGCCGATCCTCGCGTGCGCATGTCGCTGGTGAAGGGCCGCCGCAATCCCATCACCGGCGCCGTGGTGGTCGCCGAGGTGGTGCTCGCGGATGCGCGGGACGCCGACGCGAGCACTGCAGAACTCGTCAGGAATGACTTGCTGAATGCCTGTCGCGGCAGGCTTGCCGCCCACAAGGTGCCCGCGCTGCTGCGCTTCGTCCCCGCGCTCGAGCTCACCGCTGCCGGCAAACTGGTGCGGCCTTAGTGCGTAACGTCATCGTCACCGGCGGCAGCCGCGGGCTCGGACTTGCCATGGCTCGCACGCTGAGCGCCGCGGGCTTCAGAGTCATCGCCGTCGCGCGCAGCTCGAGCGAGGCATTGGCGGCGGCGAGCCGCGAAGCGGCTGAGAGCGGCCGCGGCGCGATTGAATTTCGTGCCTGCGACTTATCCGACTTGGAGCAGATCCCGCCCTTGGTGCGCGCACTGCGCAGCGGCTTCGATCCCCTCTATGGCCTCATCAACAATGCGGGATTGGGCGGCAGCGGCATCCTCGCCAACATGAAGGATAAGGAAATTCAGCGGCTGATCCAGCTCAATACCGTTGCACCCATCATGCTGGCGAAATACGTGCTCAAATCGATGATGTCGCAGCGCGAGGGCCGAATCGTGAACATCGCTTCGATCGTCGCCTCCACCGGCTACAGCGGCTTGTCGGTTTACAGCGCCACGAAGGCCTCTTTGATCGGATTTACGCGCTCGCTGGCGCGCGAAGTGGGATCGCTTGGGATAACCGTGAACGCGCTGGCGCCCGGATTCATCGATACTGAGATGACCAATGAACTCAACGAAGCGCAGCGTGAAACAATCGCGCGGCGCAGCGCCCTCAAGCGTATGGCGGAACCCAGCGATGTGGCACGCAGCGTGGAGTTTTTGCTCGGCGACGGAGGCCGCAATATCACCGGCACCGTCATCACGGTAGACGCCGGAAACACCGCGTAGCCGGACCGCTCGCGCTGCTCCACGGCATCGACCGCCTGGCCCGGGCACCGGTTGTCTGTCTCCCAGCGTACAGACCGAGATGCATGTAAGCCTTACATTGCCGCCTGACACCACGATCAGGGGCCGCCAGATGGCATCGCATTGTGGGCCCTCACACTTTCTGAAGACCCACTCACAATCCTCCAGCGGGTGGGTTATGTCCTACGTCAGCCGACGGAGATGGCTGGCTGCGGTTCGACTGGTTCGCGACGATACTGGGCGTTGCTTTTAGGGATTCTTTCGCCTGCGGGCGGCCGGAGTCACGCATCGACCACTGGAAGGAAGTACGTTATGCATTTGATACTCGCAAACCCTGTCATTTTCACGGTTGTTTTGATCGTGCTCGCCTTGGCGGTCCTCGCATGGATTTTCGTGAAACGCAGGCAATCAGATCGCCTGCAACAGCGCTTCGGCTCGGAATACGGGAGAACCGTGAGCGAACTCGGCGGTCGAACCAAGGCTGAATCGGACCTCAAGGAGCGGGAAAAACGCGTCGCGCGCTTGAATATTGTGCCGCTGGCGCCGGCGGAGGCCGCAAGATTCACCCACACATGGAACGGCTTGCAGGGCCGCTTCATCGACAATCCCAAGGGGGTCGTCGCCGAGGCGGACCACCTCGTCACGGAACTGATGTTGAAGCGCGGCTACCCGATGGGCGATTTTGAGCGCCGTGCGGCCGACATATCCGTTGACTACCCCGGCGTCGTGGCCGCCTATCGTGCGGCGCAAGTCATCGCCGTGAGCGATGCGCGCGGCGCGGCGAACACCGAAGAACTGCGCAAGGCCGTCGTGCATTACCGTGCCCTTTTCGATGAACTTCTCGAAGTCAGAGAAATCAAGGCGGTTGCTTTGCCGGCAGAGCCAGTTCCGGCGCACTCATGAGTCTGCGTCCGCAGCGACGCGCGCGTTAGTGCTGCGATCCTCGTTCGGCTCACGGGAGGCGCATTTGACTCCATCCAGCCGTGTGGCATTTATCGGCAATTCTCTGCCGCGACGCTGCGGAATCGCCACCTTCACCACCGATCTGGAACAGGCGATTGCCAAATCACGCCCACACGTGGAAACCGCCATCGTGGCAATGACCGATCATGGCCATAGCTATGACTACCCGTCGGTTGTTCGACAGCAAATCAATGACCAGAACCTGGCGGAGTACGCGAGCGCGGCCGAGTTCCTCAACGCCGGGCGTTTCCAGGTCGTATCCCTGCAGCATGAATTCGGCATTTTCGGCGGCGAGGCCGGCAATCACATCATGGAGTTGCTGTCGCGGCTGAAGATGCCCATCGTCACGACGCTGCACACGGTTCTTGCCGAACCAAAACCGGCGCAGCGTAGCGTCTTGAAGGGAATCGTCGATGCCTCATCGACGGTCATCGTCATGGCGGAAAAAGCGCAAAACTTGCTGCGCACCGTCTACGGTGTTCCGGCAGACAAGATCGAGGTCATCCCGCACGGTATTCCCGACTCCGCCTTCGTCGAGCCCGACGCCGCCAAAGCCAAGCTCGGCTTCAGCGGCAGAACCATCCTATTGACCTTCGGTTTGCTCTCTCCCAACAAGGGCATCGAAGTCATGATAGATGCCATGCCGTCCATTCTCAAAAGCCGTGCCGATGCGCTATATGTCGTGCTGGGTGCGACGCATCCCAACCTGGTTCGCAGTCAAGGCGAGAGCTACCGCGAGAGTCTGATCGCTCGCGCCCGCGCGCTCGGCGTGGAGCAGCAGCTGGTTTTCCTCAACCGGTTCGTCGATCTCGCGACGTTGCTCGACTTCATCTCGATGTGCGATGTCTATGTCACGCCATATCTCAATGAAGCGCAGATGACGTCGGGCACATTGGCCTACAGTTTTGGGTTGGGCAAAGCGGTGGTTTCCACTCCTTACTGGCACGCGCAGGAACTCTTAGCCGAGGGGCGCGGCGTTCTGGTGCCATTTGGCAATGCCCAGGCGATCGGTACCGAAATTTCAAGATTGCTCACCGATAATGCCCGGCGCCAGGCAATGCGCGAGCACGCCTACTCCAGCAGCCGCTCGATGACCTGGGAGCGCACCGCGGAGCGCTACATGGGCGTCTTTGAAGAGGTCCGGCGCGCGCATCCGTTCAAACTCATTGCGCGGCAAAGCGGAGATGCAATTCTCGCCGACGGTCCGCCTGCCCCACAGATGCAATTGGGTCATTTTCTCTCCATGTGCGACGACACAGGATTGCTGCAGCATGCGGTCTGTGCCGTGCCCGATCGAGCGCACGGCTACTGCGTCGATGACAATGCCCGTGCCCTGCTGGTGGCCTGTGCGCTCAATACCGCCGGCGAGCAGCGCTTGCCCGAAACGCTAACGGCGCGGCTGGCCGCCTTCGTTCAGCACGCGTGGAATCCCAAGACCCAGCGGTTTCGAAACTTCATGAGCTTCGAGCGCCGCTGGCTCGAGGAGGTTGGCTCGGAAGACTGCCATGGGCGGGCGCTCTGGGCTTTGGGTGAGTGCGCGGCAAAAGATGCCAACGAGTCGCGGCGGCGATGGGCGGCCTCCCTGTTCGCCGAGGCACTCCCCGCGGTGGAGAGTTTTCACTCGCCACGCGCCTGGGCCTTCGCGCTCCTCGGATTGGACGCGTATTGCGCTGCAGCGCCCAAGAATTCCCATGCCGGACAACTACGGCATGTGGTTGCCGATCGGCTGATGTCGATCTTATCGTCGGTCGAGACGCGCGATTGGGTTTGGTTCGAGGACGGTCTTGCCTACGACAACGCACGGCTGCCGCAGGCACTGATCATTACGGGTATGGCCATCGGGGCGCCCCCCTATATCGAGGCTGGCTTGAGGTCTTTGCGATGGCTCATGACCCTGCAGACCTCCAGGGCAGGGGTCTTTCGGCCGGTGGGTTCCGATAGTTTCGGCGATAAGCGCAAGCCGCCTAGGGGCTTTGATCAGCAGCCGCTCGAGGCGACGGCGACGATTTCGGCCTGTCTAGCGGCCTGGCGGGCGGATGGCGACCTTAAATGGCGGGCGGACGCCGCGCGGGCATTTGCCTGGTTTCTCGGCGAAAACGATTTATCCTCACCGCTGGTCGACTTGGCGACGGGAAGTTGCCGCGACGGACTGCATCCCGACCGCGCCAACGAAAACAGAGGCGGAGAGTCCGCCGTGTCCTATCTGCTCAGCCTGGCCGAGATTCGCCAGGCCGTACGCACGGTGGCCAATCGCACGAAACCGGCGCCGCTTCTCGCTTTGCGCGCCTGAATCCCGGTAGACTTCACTAATCAAACCGCATCATCTTTCACTAGTCCATCCGCATCTTGTCGCCACGCAGGTTCTGAACCGTCAGGATCTTTATCTGCGCCCTGATCCTGCAAGAGTGGTCGTGCGCCCTTTCAGGCCGGCGACCGAACCACGGGACCTCAATGCCACCGACAAGACCCGGGCCAACCACATCGTCGATCGCGTCTTGGCGCTCGATCCTAAAACCGCTGCCCGCGAGCTGGCCGAAGTCCTCGAGAACTTCCAGGATCGCCACCGCAATCTGCTCGAGACATTCGACGCACGCGCCAACGAAATGGAAGAAGCCTTTGCCGCGCACGCGACCTTCAGCAAGGAGCAGCGTCGGCTCATCGGCGCCTATTTCATGCTCGAGTATTCCTTCGAAGCAGCGGCGTTGTTCAATCCGAGCATCGTTGCGCATCTCGATCAATCCGGGGCGGCCAAGGGGGAACGGCGCTTCATCTTGAGCTTGCGTGCGGTCGGGGAAGGACACGTTTCCTCGCTGACATTTCGATCCGGATCCATTGCCTCTGATGGCAAAGTCACGGTCGATCCGACCGCACGTCTTGCATCAATTCCGATCGTGAAAGACCGGCGTTCGGGTCCCAACGGCGATGAAGTCGAGCTGGTATTCAAATCCGAGGAAGACATCAGCGAGCGGGTGATTTTCCCCGTCACCGAGGCTCAATCAAACGGCATCGAGGATGCTCGCTTCGTTGAATTTGAGGATGAGGGGAAAAAAACCTTCTACGCGACCTACACGGCCTACAACGGTAGGGCGATCCGCTCGGAGTTGATCGAGACTCAGGATTTTCTCTCGTTCCGCATGTCACCCTTGAGCGGCGCCGCCGCCAAGAACAAGGGCATGGCCCTGTTTCCCCGCCGCATCGCCGGCAAGTACGCGATGATCGCCCGGCAGGACAATGAAAATCTCTATCTGATCTATTCCGACGATTTGTACACGTGGGACGGCGGCAGCGCCTTATTGAAACCTGAATTCCCGTGGGAATTCGTACAGATTGGCAATTGCGGGTCGCCGATCGAGCTCGATGAAGGATGGCTGCTGCTGACTCACGGCGTGGGACCGGTTCGAAAATATGCGATCGGGGCGGTCTTGCTCGACAAAGCCAATCCGTCCAAGGTTCTCGCACGGACCCGTGAGCCGCTGATTCGCCCTGAACCTACCGAGCGGCAAGGCTACGTGCCGAACGTCGTCTACACCTGCGGCGCGATGCGGCACAACGACCGGATCATCCTGCCCTACGCGGTCTCCGACACCTTTGTGACATTTGCCACAATCCAGATATCGGCATTGATGGATGTTTTAAACCGCTGATCGCTGGACCGCGCCGTCGCTTTGAAGGCGATCGGCTCGTTTGCATTATGTACTGTCGGTACTGTGACCAAGTTGGCCGATAATCGATCGCCTGTGTTTTAGACTCGAACAGCGAATACCTGTCGGCATAGGTGCTTGGGGCATGGTAGATACGGTCAAAATGCGGCGCCCGGATTTCAGACGCCATCAGAACGGGCCCAGTGGGAGAGTGGAGCACGACTCGCGGGGCACCGCCATCTGGAAAAGAACGCGTGCGACGGATACTGTTGATCTACCCGATGGCGCGGGACTTGCTCTAGTCGACGAGCCGCGATCGCGGAAGCCCATTTCCAAGAAAAAACATTCGACGGACAAATAAGCCTGGTTGACCTGCGCCGTCAATGGCGCAAAGTGGCCGTCAAGCCCGCCTTGGCGATGATGATTTTCTCGACGCTGCTCGCGATGAGAGCATTTTCCTTCTCGCGCGCACAGCGCTACCAAACCCGTCGATCTGTAACCAAGCCGCATCGCGAATCCTCCTTCGCAATGAGATTGACACGCGCATCACCCGGAGCGCCGCTCAGGGTTTCAGGCCGTAGATGTCCAGCTCACCGGGAACGCTGGTGGAACTGTCGGCCCCGCCTGCGTTGTTCCCGCGAGTTCCGATGTAAACTTTTCCGTTGGCAATTGTTGGGACAGTGAACTTGATCGCGTTGCCTGCGGCGTCGGAGGCACTTAGCGAGTTGTTCCACAATTCATTCAACATGTTGGTGGCGTCGTAAGCATACAACCCGGCCGGTTTGCATCCTGGCGCCCCCGCCGTGCAGAAACCACGCGCATCGAGGACCCAGACGATGCCATTCTGCGTTGCAGCGGCCGATACCGAAGGCGTGGCGCCGGGCCATCCAAAGCCATGCCCGGATATTGAGGATAAATTGAATTGGGGAATCGATGTATCCCAATGATAGGCGCTCACTCCACCCCCGACGCCGGCCAAATAGAAATTGTTGTTCCAGAATGCTCCGGTCGAATAGATCTGGTCGCCGAAATCAATCCTCTGCACGGCCACTGCGTCGCCGTACCCGCCCAACAGATCGCGATTCAAGACGTAAAGCGCACCGTCCTTGCCGCCGCAAATCAGCGTGTGAGTGACCGAACTGCCTGCGGGCAAGTCGGCGAGAACCGCGGCGCCCCCGGATCCAAAGTCGAAATCGTTCTGAAAATCCAATAGCTGATCCGACGGCGTGAAGTACTGAGAGACCTGCAGTGCAGTGTTCAACTTCAGCAGCGAATCACCGTAATCATTGTTGGGTGGGCTACTGTTGGCGGCATCGAAGATGCCGTTGCCCGTAAGGACATAGATATTGTTGTTGGAGTCGACTGCCGGCGCGCCGCCCCCCATCCAGATGCCGCCCCGCTGGGTATTGGGCGCCACATTGAAGGTAGCTGTCCGCGTCAGCGTTGTACCGTTGTATTGATAGGCCATCATCCATCCGTACCAGGGATCGTGGTCTTCGTGTGCAGACCAAGCGATGTAAACGACCCCGTTCACGAGAGCGAGACCGGCCCGTTGATTCTCTTGCCGTGCATCGAAGGTCACGACTGTCCCGCCGTCTCCCGTGCCGGGATAAGTACCGGCTATCGTCGCGGGCGACCCGGTCTTTTCAGTGCCCGTAGCAAGATCAATCGCGTGCAGGCGCTGATAAAAGGAAGTCTGCGTGGAGTTAACAGACTTCGAAACGGCATAAAGAATGCCGGAGGCGGGATCTATCACCGGCGTACTGGTTACCCCTACTTCCGGTGAAATATCGCCGTTCCCACCGCCAATCAAATTACTGGGAACGCTGGTTTCACCGCTCAATCCCCCATGATTGACGTCGATCAGACTCACCCACCATAGGTTTGTACATGGACTTGAGTCCGCATCGAACGCATACAGGCTATCGTGCTGAGTCACCACAAAGACTACATTGTGCTTCGCACCGTTCACCGTCAGATTGGCGACCCAGAGCGGTTGCCCGTAAATGGCGCCATCGACGACGCAGGACGCAAGTTTGCCGAAATTGGCGGTATTCACGTTACTCGGCTGCAGCGCGTATTCCTGGGTGTTGGCGCCATCGCGAGCAAGATCGTTGTGGTAGGTATACACGCCCGCTAAATCCGTGACTGCTGCAAGGGCGCTGGCTGACATTGTTGTATCGGCAATGCTGGTCGCGACAATTGTATGCATGCCGGCCGCGGTTCCCGCTGTGTAAAGGCCCGTCGCGCTGACTAGACCAACCGTGCTGTTGCCGCCGGAGATACCATCAACCGTCCACGTTGCGCCTCCGCCCCCCGGTACGGTCGCGGTGAATTGCTGTGTCTGCGACAACGTGAGTGCAGCCGTTCTTGGGGACACGCTCATCGTCGTGCTGGAAATCGTTACCGTCGCGGTGACCGGAGCACTGTTGCCCCCGGGTCCAGTGCAGGTCAGGGAGTACGATGCATTGGTGGTGAGGGCCCCCGTGCTCTGATTACCGCCGCTCGCTAACGCTCCGCTCCAGCTGCCGGAGGCCGTGCAAGAAGTCGCGTTCGTCGAGCTCCACGTGAGCGTTGAAGATCCGCCGCTCGCGACGGTTGACGGAACTGCTGTCAAAGTGGCGGTGGGAATGATTGCAACCGCGGCCGTGACCGGAGCACTGGTGCCCCCGGGTCCAATGCAGGTCAGGGAGTACGATGCATTGGTGGTGAGAGCCCCCGTGCTCTGATTGCCGCTGCTCGCTAACGCTCCGCTCCAGCCACCCGAAGCGGTGCAGGATGTCGCGTTGTTCGAACTCCACGTGAGCGTTGAAGATCCGCCACTGGCGACGGGTGATGGAACTGCCGTCAGCGTGGCAGTGGGAATGATTGCAACCGCGGCCGTGACCGGAGCACTGGTGCCCCCGGGTCCAGTGCACGTCAGGGAGTACGACGTATTGGTGGTGAGAGCCCCCGTGCTCTGATTGCCGCTGCTCCCCAACACCA
>Ga0210394_10001914_pt1 | contig 30800 bp, 20 predicted proteins | sample IncBWC12MmetaG_FD_160121 | JGI IMG/M metagenome (GOLD analysis project Ga0210394, IMG submission 160121) | Forest soil microbial communities from Barre Woods Harvard Forest LTER site, Petersham, Massachusetts, United States - Inc-BW-C-12-M | ecosystem: Environmental > Terrestrial > Soil >... | reverse complement strand
CGTACCAGATCCGCCCAGCTTGATTGCGGACCGACAGCCGGCGCGGCCGCGACGCAGGCTTCCTTGAGCTCTGCCGGGCGCAGTTCGTCGCCCGGCGCCTTCGCGTTCACCCAATCGTAAACGCCCTCCACTGCCCGCGTCAGCCTTGCATCAAGCGGCCCAATGCGCCGAAGCAGCGTCAGACGATCCTCGATGGCGCTCACCAGCGGCAACAGCGCCACGATCTTGCGGTCGAAGGCGCGAACGGTGTTGATACCCGGTCGATGCGGCGAGGTGTCGAAGCGCAAGCTCGTGCCGAGCAGATAAAGCTCGCTGATATCCGCGGCGATCCGGCGCCGCTCCATCTCGGATTCCGGAGTCGCTTGCTGGGTCAAGCCATCGGCAAGCCAGCGGCGCGTATCCGCAATCGCACCTCTCAACTTTTGTTCAAAGGCGGAAAATACGCTTTTGGGAAGGACGAGACTGTGAACGATGGCGGCGCAGACCACGCCGAGCGTGATCTCCTCGACGCGCGACACCGCGGTGTCGAACACGGTGTCTGGGGCAAACACGCTTGGAAAGCCGATCAAGGCCGCGGTATAGCCCGACAGCACGAACATATACGACCGCGGCGTGCGGTCGAGCACCGAAACGAAAACGCAGAGCGCCACCCAAAGTATGATCGCAAGCGTCGTCAGCTCCGGCGCGTCCACTAGATTGGGAACGATGGCGACCATGGCGGCGCCGCCGACGAACGTGCCGATGGCGCGATAAACGGCCTTGGCCCGCATCGCGCCGGACAGCGGCTGGCTGGTTAGATAGACCGTGGTCATGGCCCAGCCCGGACTTTTCAAGTCTAGGCTGAAGGCGACGAACATCGTGAGGATGGTCGCGATATAGCAGTTGACGGAGAATATGATCGGCCGAATCCCAATGTCCCTGATCACATCGTGTCCACTTCGTCGCGCCGACAGTTATTGAGCTGAACGCGAGCAGTCCGTGCCGCGTGCCACGTCAGAAGCCGGAAACCATCGGAAAGGTCCATTCGTCGAGCGACTCCTGCCATCACATATTAGATTTGAAAGGATGTTCCCTGGCGCTCATCTATGAGACCCTCGACCGGATGATATTTCAAGCCGGAACTCGATCTAGCTGCAATCCGCTCCCGATGGTGATCTCAAACCGTACTTCACCCGTGAAGGCTGCGGTCACGCCGATATCGTGAAGTAACGTCGATGCAGCAATGAGTTCAGCATCATGCTTACGTTGCTGCGCCTGGGCCAGGGCTGCGGCGAACGGCCAAGAACCCACGACGTGGTGCGGGAGGGTCAGTCGGGGAACCGGTCGCCGAACATCGGCAGCCCTCTGACGGATTAGGCCTTGGTCGCCTCGTCCCGAGGCACGACCCTGCTCGGCGAGCTTGCCGTCTTCGATGCGAACGATGTCGGCGGCGACCCAGGCGGCGGGTCGGCCATTGCCGGAGAAGGGCCCGTGCGCGGCCCTGAGCGCTGGAAGATGCGTTCCTCCACCGCGAAATTGCTGCGATGCATGAGTCCGGAAATGCCCCTTCGCGTCATTTCGCGTGGGCGCAGCAGTCAGGTCGCTTTTGGAGAGAAGCGGACATCAACCGGCAGGCAGAGCCGGCTGGTTTGGTCGCGAATGACCCAAATGCGACATCGGCGCCGTGGCGCCCAATACAGCTCCCAGCAAACGATGTGTCAGGGTGCGGCCCTCCGCCAGAGCAAATGAGATGACCGGAGTCGACCCTTGGGCGGAGCCTCAGCCGAGCGATTGCCGAACGAAATGCCTCACAACATTGCAGAACTCGGTCGTCGCCGTGAAGATGGGAAGGTGCCCCTTCCGGCCGAATGCGCATAGCTGCGCATTCGGGAGACGCGCCACGATTTCCTCGGCCGCCGCAAATGCGACGAGGCGATCCTCGCGCCCATGGGCAACCAGCACCGGCGCCGTGATGGCGGAGAGAAGCGGCATGACATCCTTCGTTGGATCGGGGTCGAAGAAACTCAGAAGGGTTTCGCGCGGTAACGAAAGCCGGCTTCGAATCGTGCGCTCCCGCAGCTCCTCCATCTCGGGCTCGGAGTAGACGAGCTCAGTATGCACTCGAATGATTTCGGCGACGTCCTTCACCCCTTTGTCATGGATGCACCGCTCCAGGTAGACAGCATTGAACGTTCGTGAGAAGTCGCCCGGTGGAGTGCCCAGTGCGACCAGGGCCGTAAACAGGCTCGGCTCGGCGTGGGCGAGCCTGAAGAGCATGTTTGCACCGGCGGAGATCCCGACCCCGACCACCGGACCGCCACCAAGCTCGGCGATCACGGCTCGGACATCTTTGGCGTGGTCTTCGACATGATAGGGTCGCGTCAAAGGATCGGACGCGCCCGATCCGCGCGGATCGATCGTGACGATCCGGAACTCCCGGCAGAGCTGTTCGAGGATAGGCTGGATCGTGGCCAGCCCATAGGCGAGCGGGCTGACCAACAGCAGCGTGATCTCGCCGCCCCCATGCTCGTAGAACACGATCCTCGCCCCGCCGCTGAATGCAGCGCGCGAGCGATGGCGCTTTCGCTCGATCCTGGTCCTGTCTTCGTCCGCGGACGCGAGTATCAGGGCTTGGTCATAACGGCTATTTGTCCCCGCAAGATCGTCCATCAGGCCCGCCAAGTCGCCAAGCATCTCAAGCGCCTCGAGTTCGCGCCGCTCCGCGATGTGGGCTCCTTGGTGCACATTTTCAGATCGCTGCGCCTGCAGCAGGGCGATGCATTTTTCGAGATGAGCGGTCGCCTCGCGCAGTGCATAGCCGGATCTCGCACGGCGCGCCGCATCGAGCAGGCACTCCGATGCACGTCCGGCGTGCCCGGCCTCGGCATGGTGATGTGCCAGCCATTCTGGCTGATGGGCAATGATTTCGGGAAAGCGCGCCTCAACGACGTCAGCGATACGAGCGTGCAGCTCACGGCGCCTGGTCTTCGGGAGCGACTGATAGGCGGCTTCCTGAACGAGCGCATGACGAAACACATGGACCTGCGCCGACGGCAGGCCGGAACGATCGATCAATTGGTTGTTCGAGAGCTGGTCCAGAGCTGCGCGAAGTACATCTGGTTCAAGGGTCGAAGCGGCTGCAAGCATCTCGTGCGAGAACACTCGGCCAATGCAGGCGGCAAGCTGAGCGACTTCTTTGGCGGATGCGGCGCGATCAAGCCGCGCCATCAGCGAATCACGCAGTGTAGTTGGGATCGCCGTATCCGGCATACTGCCACGCAGGACATAGCGATCGACTGTCTCCGTGATCAGCTCTGACTCAAGCACGAGCCTGGTCAGCTCCTCGATGAAGAGCGGCACGCCGTCGGCCCTGAAGAGGATGCGGTCCACCAGTTCGGCCGGCAGAGGTTTGCCGCCAGCGACCCGCTCTGCCAAATCCGCCGCGTCGCGCCGGCCCAGGCGATTGAGACTGAGCAAGGTGACGTGGCCGGGGCGCGTCCAGGGCGGAACGAAATCGGGCCGGAAAGTGAGAACGGCCAGTATGGCCAGGTGGCGTACCCGTTCGACAAGCGTTCCAAAGAGTTCGATCGACGTGGGATCGGCCCAATGGAGGTCCTCGAAGATCAGCAAAACCGGCAGTCGTGCCGCGCACGCTTCGAGATGACGCACCAGGGCCTCGAGCGTCTTCGCGTTCCGCTGCGCCGGTGTGAGGTCCGGCGTCGGGCGACGCTCGGCAGCCGGTAGCCCCAGGAGCGAGGCGAAGAGAGGGACGAACTCGGAGGCGGTTTGGACATCGCGCTGGAGCAGGGCTTCGAGCTTCACAAGCTTCTGGAGCGAATCGTCGCAGGGGATAAAGCCTGCGGCATACTCCAGCTGAGCGATTACCGGATGAAGGGCGCTGGCGGTGTGTTCCGGCGAACCTTGATAGATCATCAGCCGATGCCCGCCATCGGCTGCGAGCTGTTGCTGCAGCGCCTGCGCCAGCCGGGACTTTCCGATTCCCGGCTCGCCGGAAAGCCATACGATCTGACCTTCGCCGCCCTTCGCCAGGTCCCAGCGGTCGAGCAGCAGCTCGAGTTCCTTTGTCCGTCCGACCAGGGTCGTGAGCTGCGTTCCGCGCAGTGCCTTGAACCGGCTCTCGCTCGCCTTTTCACCCAGGACCTGATGGGCGCGCACGGCGGCCTGGAAGCCCTTGGGGCGAACCGGTGCCAGCTCGCGACACTCAAACAGGTCGCCAAGCAGGCGGCGAGTCTCGCTGCTGATGACCACGGCACCTGGCTCGGCCAGTGCCTGAAGACGCGCAGCAAGATTAGGGGTCTCGCCGACTACTTCGTTTTCGTGCCCCGGCCCCTCACTCATGAAATCACCAACTACGACTAGGCCGGTCGCAATACCGACCCGCACGCGCAACGACGTCGCTTGGCCGGCATCGAGCTTCGCCACCGCTTCGACCAGCGCCAGCCCCGCGCGCACTGCCTGCTCGGCATCATCTTCATGGGCCTGCGGATAGCCGAAATAGGCGAGCACACCGTCGCCCAGGTATCTGGCGACGAAACCATCGGATTGGGTGATAACCTTGGCGCAACATCGGTGGTAGGTACCGATGATCTCCTGCAGATCCTCTGGGTCGAGCCGGGTCGAGAGCGCCGTCGAGCCGACGAGGTCGCAGAACATGATCGTAATTTGGCGGCGCTCAGCGTCGTCCCGCGGCTCGGGCTGGAACGCGGTTGCCGGCGTGGCCGCGAGCTCGGCGATTGCTGCCAGCATCTTGCGCCGATGCCCGACCGAGATGCCAAGTTCCTTCAGGTCCTGATCTGTCAGATGACGGAGGACAGAGGTGTCGATATCGTTCTCGGTAAAGCGCTGGGCGTACTCGGACATACCGAGCGAGGCCAGCCACTCCGCAATTGTGGCCACCTGCTTACCCTCGCGGGTTCTGCTCGAAAGCATGATACAAGAGTGTATGGGAAGCAAGAATGATGGAGATGGCTTCGGCTGTCGTCCGGGTTGACGCAGGGCACGGCCCTACGTGTGCCGGACCTGCTCGTGAGGGAAGGTCTTGCGATCGGAAAGGGGCAAATCGGGTGCGACCAGAAGGCGAGAATAGCGTGACTTCTCAGTGGCAGTATCAGGTTAGATTCGATGTGAACGATTCTGCTACGGCGGAATCGGTACGCCGAAAACTCCGTGATCCGGCACTGGCGCCGCTGTTCAATATCCTCGCCGAGCATCGCGCTGCGCTGAAATGCCAGTTCGACGCCTTTGCCGAGTATGTCGCCGCAGCAGAAAAGCACGGCGTCGAAAACTATCCGCTCTACGAGTGGACGAAGGCGACGATCGAGAATCCGGCGAAGAAGGAAAAATATTTGAAATCCTTTGCGCTCTACGTGGACGACCGGGAGGTCTACGCCAAGGAGATTGCTGACGCGCTGGAGGCAGACTTGCAACCGCTCGCCACTAGCGGGCTCATCACGCGAATATCCAAGTACGATACCAATCCCGCCAACAATCCTCAGTCGCCGCAGCGCCCCCGCGAGCGAGGCTAATCCATCCTCGTGAGCGAGCTGAATGCCCGCTCTTGTCCTTAAGCCGACATGACCAGGCGCGCCTCGCATGTCCGCTTCCGAGGGTAATGCGGACATCGTCGGTAGGGCGGATTTAATGGGTACAGGCCCTGGGCCGCTATCACATTGTACGCGGCACCGCATCGAAGCGGTTGACCACGATGTCGCGCTTGGTTTGATCGACGCGCACCGTCATGTCAAATCGGCCGTCGTGAAACTCCTTGTTCAGGATTTCCGAGTTGCGATGCAGCCAGCTGATGCCGGCCCCGTCAGCCGCGTCAATTGAAAGATCGAGCGTCGTTCGTGTCGTGGCGAGCCATTCCTCGATCGCCACGCGCAGTGCGTCGACCCCCTCCCCGGTCTCGGCGGAAAGTAGAAAGCACGGCCGCTCCGGTGGTCGACGGGCAGCGATATTGCGCAGATTTTCACGCACCTCCGCGCTGAAGCGATCGATCTTGTTCCAGACTTCGAGAATGCGCGCGCCCGCGTCGGGGTCGATGCCGAGCTGACGCAGCACGTTATCGACATCGCGCTGCTGTGCGTCAGTGTCCTCGTGTGAGATATCGCGGACGTGGAGAATGAGATCCGCCTCCAGCACCTCTTCAAGCGTTGCGCGAAAAGCCGCCACCAGCTGCGTCGGCAGGTTGGAAATGAAGCCGACCGTGTCGGAAAGCATGGCCTTGCCGCCATGCGGCAGGTTCAGCGCCCGCAAGGTGGGGTCAAGCGTTGCGAACAGCATGTCGGCCGCCTGAACCTCGGCCCGCGTCAGGCGGTTGAACAGCGTCGACTTTCCGGCATTGGTATAGCCGACCAGTGCCACCACGCGGTAAGGCACCCGCTGTCGCCCGGCGCGATGCAGCCGCCGCGTCGCCTGCACCTTTTTCAGCTCATTCTCAAGACGCGTGATGCGTTCGCCGATCAGACGGCGGTCGGCCTCGATCTGGGTTTCACCCGGACCGCCCATGAAGCCGAAGCCGCCGCGCTGGCGCTCCAGGTGAGTCCACGACCTGACCAGGCGGCTGCGCTGATAATTCAGATGCGCAAGCTCGACCTGAAGCGCGCCCTCTCTGGTCTTGGCGCGGCGGCCGAAGATTTCAAGGATCAGCCCGGTACGGTCGAGGACCTTGGTGTTCCAGGCCCTCTCGAGATTGCGCTGCTGGATCGGCGACAACGCGCAATCCATCACCACAAGTTCGATCTGGTGTGCGCCTACGAGGCCTATGATTTCCTCGACCTTCCCCTTGCCGATGTACGTTGCAGGCCGGATCTGGCTCACCGGTGCAACCAGAGCGTCGGCAACCATCAGATCGATCGCGCGCGCCAGACCGACCGCCTCCTCCAGCCGCGCCTCGGAACCGCGAATGGCATGCAAATCCGCTTGCGCATCGGGATCACCCCGGCGCATGCGCAAATATGGGCCGATGACGATCACCCGCCCGGTTTGCTTGCCCGCTGCCGACCGCGGACGGTCGGCACCCCCGTCGGAAGTTCGGGGTTCCAATCAGTTCACTCTCAAGCCGGGGCGTCCTCGCCGCCTTCGAACAGCTGAATCGGAGCACCCGGCATGATGGTCGAAATCGCATGCTTGTAGACAAGCTGCGAGTGACCGTCGCGCCGCAAGAGCAGGCAGAAATTGTCGAACCAGGTGACAATCCCCTGCAGCTTGACTCCGTTGACCAGAAAAATCGTCAGTGGCGTTTTGGTTTTTCGAACGTGATTAAGGAAGGTGTCTTGTAAATTTTGTGCGCGGTCTGCCGCCATTGTTGTTATCCCGCATTTTTGTTGGCTTCTTTTTGTTGAACCGATGGCTCTCTGTCGGAGCGTCCCCGGTTACCGGCTCCCCTGAGTTCCCCCTCCGGGGAGCGCGATCGTGCAATTAGAAGGCAGGCTTGGTTTTTAGGCAAGTGAGTTCGCTGGGCAGTCCCACGAATCGAGCCCTGATTCTCCGCGAAAACGCGCAAAAGAGACGAAATCTATCGCCCCTGATGAACAAAGCGGCAGGCGTTCAGCCGACACCCAGCGCCTTCAGCTTGCGGTGGAGCGCTGACCGCTCCATGCCGACGAATTCCGCTGTGCGGGAGATGTTGCCCGAAAAGCGGCTGATCTGCGCCATCAGGTAGTCGCGTTCGAACACTTCCCTCGCCTCGCGGAGCGGCAAGCCCATGATGTGCTCGCCGTTGTTGCTGGTCGGCATCGCCGGCACCATCGAGCCCACGTCCTGCGGCAGCATGTCGGCGGTGATAATGACTTCCGGACCGCCGCTCGCAAGGATCATCACCCGCTCCACATTGTTGCGAAGCTGCCGGACGTTGCCGGGCCATACGTGCGACTGCAACACGGCCATTGCGTCCTGGCCGATCTGACGTTTCGGCAAACCGGTCGCGGCCGATATCTGGTCCATGAAATAGTCGATCAGTTCCGGAATGTCCTCGCGACGTTCCGAGAGTGGCGGAACGCGGATCGGCACCACCGACAACCGGTGGTAGAGGTCTTCCCGAAACCGGCCGCTGGCGATCTCCTCTTCCAGGTTGCGGGCGGTGGAGGAAATGATGCGGACGTCGACATTGACCTTCGTCGTGCCTCCCTGCCGCTGGAACGTCTGGTCGACGAGGACACGCAAGATCTTGTTTTGGGTCTCGCGCGGCATGTCCCCGATTTCGTCGATGAACAGGGTTCCGCCGTGGGCTTCCTCGAGCGCGCCCGTCTTGCGCGGATGTTCGCCGTTGGGTTCGACGCCGAACAGTTCGATTTCCATGCGTTCCGGCGTGATCGCCGCGGCGTTGATCACCACGAAAGGCCCGTCGGCGCGGCCCGAAGCGAGGTGCAGCATCCGCGCCGCGAGTTCCTTGCCTGCCCCCGAGGGACCCACGATGAGAATACGGCTGTTGGCCTTGGCGGCTCGTTCGATGGTCTGCCGCAGCTGATTCATGCATGCCGAGCGCCCGGTCATGACGCTGGCGGTGGGAGCGAGCTGCTTGAGCTCCTTGACCTCGCGTTTGAGGCGCGACGTCTCCAGCGCCCGCGTCGCCACCAGGATGAGCCGGTCCGACTTGAACGGCTTCTCGATGAAATCATAAGCGCCACGCTTGATGGCGGCGACCGCCGTTTCGATATTGCCGTGGCCCGAGATCATCACGATCGGCAGGTCGGAATGGTCGCGCTTGATCTGCTCCAGCAATTGCAGCCCGTCGAGCTTGCTGCCCTGCAGCCAGATGTCCAGAAACACAAGGTGCGGCCGGCGATTGGCGATTTCGGCCAGCGCCGAATCGCTGTCACGTGCGGTTCGCGTCGTAAAACCCTCGTCGTTAAGAATCCCGGCGACAAGGTCACGAATGTCGGCTTCATCATCGACAATCAAAATATCACTTGCCATGGAGTCGCGCCTGTCTTCTCAATTGCCCGCAGCAGCTTCGATTTTGGTCTGTTCATTAGTCGTTTCTTCCCGCCCGTCGGTTTCGGAGGCGGTGGAATTTGTTTCGGGGGTCGGCTCCTTGATTTCGACCGCGGGAGCATGCCCCGATACTGCAAAACGCAAGCGCATCCAGGCGCCACGCGCGCCCGGACGAATCTCGCTGGCGTCGTGCATTTCAATGCGGCCACCGTGATCTTCCAGAACACGACCCACGATGGCGAGCCCAAGGCCGGTGCCCTTCTCGCGGGTCGTCACATAGGGCTCGAGCAGCCGCGCGCGGCTCACCTTGGGCAGACCAATCCCGTTGTCGATCACGTCAATCACGATGTCGTCGTTTTCGCGTCCGGCAATGACATCGATGCGACCCTTGCCGAGTTCCTCCGCAGGAACAGCCTCGATCGCCTCGGTGGCGTTCTTGATGATATTGGTCAGCGCCTGCGAGATCAGCCGGCGGTCGAACTGCGCCCGCAACGGCTCCTGCTTGATCTCGGCCTCGATTTCGGTGTCGGGATGACCGACCCGCATCAGGAACACGGCCTGGCGCACGGTGTCGGCCACGTCCTCGCCTTCGATGACGGGCTTGGGCATTCGCGCAAAGCGCGAGAACTCATCGACCATCCGCCTGATGTCGTCGACCTGCCGCACGATGGTCTCGGTGCATTGTTCGAACACCACCTTGTCTTCGGTGATCACTTTGCCGAACTTGCGGCGGATGCGTTCGGCCGAAAGCTGAATCGGGGTCAGCGGATTCTTGATTTCATGCGCGATCCGGCGCGCGACGTCGGCCCATGCCGAGGTGCGCTGTGCGGAAACGAGCTCGGTGATGTCGTCCAGCGTGATGATGTAACTGTCGCGCGTCTGGCTGGTCTGCTCGGCGGTGACGCGAACCGAAAGAATGCGCTCATGGCCCTCGCGATTGATCGTGATCTGGCCCTGGACCAGCCGCTGGGTGCTCTCGCGTGCGGTTTTCATCATCTCGTCGAGTTCGGGCAGCACGTCCGACAGCGGATGATCCAGCGTTTCCGATTCCGCGTGACCGATGAGCTTTTCGGCCGATCGATTGAGAATGCCGACGCTGCCTGAGGCATCGACGCCGATGATGCCGGCGCTTGCCGATGACAATACCGCCTCGATGAAGCGCCGCCGGTTGTCGATGAGATCGCTGGCATTCACCAGCTCGTCGCGCTGGGTGCGCAGTTCCTGCGTCATCTTGTTGAAGGTTTCGCCGAGCTGGGCCAGATCGCCCTCCGAGCGGAACACCGGCACCTGCACGTGAAGGTCGCCGGTCGAGACGATGTTGGCTGCACTCATCAGGCGGCGGATCGGGGTGACCAGCCAGTTGGCGAAGTTCAGCCCGAACAGGATGGCGGCCATCAGGATGGTCAGCGCGATGACCGCAAAAATGAGCGCGAAGTTCACCTGAATGCCGAGCCGGCGCGATTCGATCAGCGCATACTCCGCCACGCTCGCCTCGGTCTGCTTGAGTTGGGCGACGACGTGGGGATCGAGCTGGCGCGCCACGTAAAGAAAAGTATCCTGGAAGGCTCGCAACCGTATCACGGCCGCGACGTAATTCTCTTCGGGCAACACTGCGATTTCCGGCTCAACCTCGTTGACGTTGCTGAGAACCTCCGGCGGGGGTGCTGCGAAGGCGAGCTGGATGGTGTTTTGCGCGGTTTCCAGGACGTGGCGATCCTTGTCGATCAGCATGGCACCGGGCAGGTTGCGCGAGGCTGCGCTTGCGGCCAAAAGCTCACGAAAGGATTGCCGATCCTGATCGTATAATGGCCGGGCGTGAGAAAGATCGTTGGCCATCCCAAGAATGTCGCCGCGAATAAGCTGCGCGTGTTCCTCGGTATAGGCCCGGGCAATGATCAGCGAGTTCTGAATCACTTCACGCGTCGGACCCGAAAACAGGCGGTCGAGGCCGCGATCGATCGTCACGTTGGCGACCACCGCCACCAGCACGGCCGGCAGCACCGCGATAACCGAGAACAGGCTGACGATCTGGACGTGCAGGCGCGCCGCCGCCCGTCCGCGCCGCCTGGCCTGCATGACCTGCCAGACTTCGCGGAAAATGATGCCGAGCAGCACCAGGATGGTGGCGCCGTTCAAAAGCATGAACGAGAGGGCGACTTCGCGCGTCGGCTCGATCTGGGTCAAACCCGTGAGCACCACGAAGGTCAGGAACGAACTGAGCAGCGCCAGGCCGATCGCAAACGGCGCCAGGAGCTTCCGAAGGGGGCGGCCCTTGGGCTCAACTAGCGACGGGTCGAATTGTGCAGCCGAACTCTCTGCGCTGGTCATTCCGGCAATCGGTGAATTGGAAGCATGCGGTCCGACGGTAGCGGACTGATGCATTCATACCACATTGTTGCCGAATTGCGACAAATCCGCGGCGTCCCAGGAGCCCATCCCCTGCCCGCAAAACCCCTGGTGCCCCCTAGCCGCCGCTCCGGTAGACCTGAATGTCCAGATCGCGGATTTTCTTGCGGAGCGTATTCCGGTTGAGCCCCAAGAGATCAGCCGCCCGGATTTGATTGCCGCGGGTGGCCGCTAGCGCCGCCGTCAGCAACGGAACCTCGATTTCCTTGAGAATCCGATGATAAAGGCCCGGCGGTGGGACGCCGTTGGGAAAGCCTGAGAAATGCGAGGACAGATAGGCCTCCACGGCGCCACCGAGATTGTCTACTCCGTGATGAGAATTGCCATGTGACGTCACCGCCGGCGGCGCCAATTCGCCGTCGATCACGGAAGCGGTGATCACGTCCTGCGGGTACAGCGCCGCAAGCCTGCGCGCGAGGTTTTCAAGCTCGCGCACATTGCCCGGCCAGCGATGTTGCTTCATGCGTTCCAACGCCAGCGCATCGAGCTTCTTCGGCGGCAGTCCGTCTTTCTCGGCAAGCGCGAAGAAGTGCCGGATCAGATCGGGCAAGTCCTCGATCCGCTCGCGCAAGGGAGGAAGCCGCAGCGGCACGACGTTGAGGCGAAAGAACAGATCCTCGCGGAACAGCCCTTGCTGGATCAGGACGCGCAGATCCTTGTTGCTCGCGGCAACGATGCGAACGTCCGTCTTGATCGGGGTGCGGCCGCCTACCGTGGTATATTCGCCCTGCTGGAGCACGCGCAGCAGCCTGGTCTGCGCTTCCATCGGCATATCGCCGATTTCGTCGAGAAACAGCGTGCCTCCCTCGGCCTGCTCGAACCGCCCCGAGGCGCGGGTATTGGCGCCGGTGAAGGCGCCACGCTCATGTCCGAACAGTTCGGATTCGATCAGATCGCGCGGGATCGCGGCCATGTTGACCGCGACGAACGGCCCGTTACGCCGCTTGCCGTAATCGTGCAGCGCGCGCGCCACCAGCTCCTTACCCGTCCCGGACTCGCCGGAAATCATCACCGTGAGATCGGTCTGCATCAGCCTTGCCAGCACCCGGTAGATTTCCTGCATCGCCGGCGATCGACCGACCAGCGGAATGGAATCGAACTCCGAATCATCGGCATTGCTCGAGACCCGCTCCTTCGGCTCTGCCAAAGCGCGGCCGACGATCGAGATCAATTCCTTCAGGTCGAACGGTTTCGGCAGATACTCATAGGCGCCGCGTTCGGAGGCGCGGATCGCCGTCATGAACGTGTTCTGCGCGCTCATCACGATCACGGGAAGGTTCGGCCGCATCTTCTTGATCCGCGGCAACAGATCGAAGGCGTTCTCGTCAGGCATCACCACGTCGGTGATCACCAGATCGCCCTCGCCCTGGCTGACCCAGCGCCAAAGCGTCGCGGCGTTTCCGGTCAGCCTTACCTCGTACCCGGCACGCGAAAGCGCCTGATTGAGAACGGTCCGGATCGCGGTGTCATCATCGGCTACAAGTATGCTACCTGCGGGCATCGTCATCCTCATCCTGCGTTCTGTGAGGCGTGCAACCAGTGCCCCACTTTCCGAAGTTCGTGCTCACTTTCAGCACCCACCTTTCGCGACTTCGGAAAGTCATGGGCACCAGCAAACTTATTGAATCCAGTGCCGCCGTATCGATCTGGAGTTCCTGATCGAATTCGCCCCTTGCAGTGCAGGGACTTCAGATCGACGGCACTGGCATCCCCGAAACGTCATCGCGGTTACTTTGATCAAAATGGCTTGCGGCGTTGAACATGGGCAGCAGCACGCGGAAGGTCGTCTTTCGCGGCTGGGATTCGCATTCGATGATGCCGCCATGATCGCCGACGATCTTGGCGACCAGCGCCAGGCCAAGCCCGCTACCCGTCGGCTTGGTCGTGACAAAGGGGTCGAACAGGTTCGGCAACAGGTCGTCAGGCACACCCGGACCGTTGTCCTTGACGCAAAATTCAAGCGGCAACGAGACCCGGGATTTCTTGCCCGGCACCGACAGGCGGACGCCCGGCCGGAATGCGGTGGTCAATTGAATCTCGGCATCGCTGCCCAGATCAGCCACCGCTTCGGCAGCGTTCTTCACCAGGTTGAGGAAGACCTGGATCAGCTGGTCCTGATTGGCAAGCACCGGCGGCAGCGAGGGGTCGTAATCTTCGATAAAGCGGATGCTGCGGGCAAAGCCGGATTGCGCCAGCCGCTTGACGTGATCGAGCACCGAATGGATGTTGACGGGACCGCGCGCCACCGGCCGGTCGTCACCGAACACCTCCATACGATCGACCAGCGTCACGATGCGATCGGCTTCATCGCAGATCAACCGAGTGAGCGTGCGATCTTCCGGCGAGGCCGCCTGTTCAAGCAATTGCGCCGCGCCGCGAATGCCGGACAGCGGGTTCTTGATCTCATGCGCCAGCATCGCCGCAAGCGCGATCACCGATCTTGCGGCGCTGCGGTGCGTCAACTGCCGGTCCATCTTGTCGGCGATGGTCCGCTCCTGCAGCAACACCACGATATGGCCGGGCCGTTCGGTCAGCGGCGCGACGTGAAGGTCGACCAGCCGATCGCCGCCCATCCGCGGCGTGCCGAGGTCGACCTTGTATTCATTGACCGCCGAGTTGTTCGAACGCACCTGGTCGATCAGGGCGAGCAGCGGGCTTCCGAACGGAACCAGCTCCTTCAACGACTGACGGCGGAGAAACTGGGCGGAAATGTCGAAAAACGACTCGGCCGCAATGTTGGCGTCGACGATCCTGCCATCCGGCGCAACGAGCAGAACGGGATTGGGCAGCGCATTGAGAATGGCCTCGGCGTCGGACGGCACGGCACGGCGATGTTCGGCAACCGAACTCATGCGGCGGCGCTCCAGGCAAAATCGTCGAAGGCATGCCCAAGCGTTCGATGCACGTGCTGCGGATTATCCGATGTCAGGATCTTCTCGCGCCAGCTCTTGAGCGTCGTCGCCGGTGCCCTGCTGCGGTTCGCCGCAACCTGCAGCGCCCAGCCGAGATGCTTGCGCGCGTGACGCAGCCCCACGCGCAACCCGTAATGCCGGCAAACCTCGTCATAGAGGACGCGGATATGATTGAGCTGCTCGGAAAGCGCCGGCGCCGGCTCAGCCACTCCGGTCTCGATGCGGCGTCCGATCTGGCCGGGCAACCAGGGCTGCCCCTGCGCACCGCGGCCAATCATCACCGCGTCAGCGCCGGACATTTCGAGCGCCGAGAGCGCCGTTTCGAACGACGTGATGTCGCCATTGACCACGAGCGGAATGCCGATTGCCTGCCTGATGGCGCGCACCGCAGCCCAATCCGCCTTGCCGCTGTAGAATTGGCAGCGCGTCCTTCCATGCACCGTAATCAACCGCACGCCCGCGCCCTCGGCGCGGCGCGCCAGTTCGGGCGCGTTGATGGAGCGGTCGTCCCAGCCGAGCCGCATCTTCAGCGTTACCGGCACCTTCACCGCCGATATGGTCGCTTCGATCAGACGCTGGGCGTGATCGAGATCGCGCATCAGCGCCGAGCCCGACTGGCCGCCTGTCACATGGCGCGCGGGGCAACCCATGTTGATGTCGATGATCTCGGCGCCGGCAGCTTCGGCGATCCGTGCGCCTTCCGTCATCCACCTTGTCTCGCAGCCGGCGAGTTGAACGACATGCGGGCCTATGCCTGCAGCCTCGCACCGCAGACGCGACATGGGCCGGCCGTCTACGAGATCATCACTTGCGGTCATTTCCGACACCACAAGCCCGGCCCCAAAACCAGCGGCCATCCGCCGAAACGGGGCATCGGTGATGCCAGACATCGGCGCCAGGAGAACCCGGTTAGCGACCTGAATATCGCCTATTTTCAACGGCTTAAGATGGAACATAGGCGCACTGGTCACGGATTTCTCATCGCTTCGACAGAGCCTGCGTCTGCCCGGACCCATTTTGAGCACAAATGTTGTGCAGTCAAGTTCCATGCCTACACTTTAGACAGTTCTGAAAAACCTTGCAAGTGCACTGCAGCATAGGTGCTTTTCCCCACGGCGCTGGGAATCCCGAAGAAACGTTCTGTTTTCGCAAGCGAGCGTGATAAGGGCAGAGCGCCGTCCACCCAGCTTAAGAACTGACGGATTGCTCCTGGTCGAGACCTATGTCGAATCCTCAGCGGACCGCCGCCATCCTCGTCGCAGCCGGACGCGGTCTTCGTGCCGGCGCCGGCGGCCCCAAACAGTATCGCTCCGTTGGCGGGCAGAGCGTGATTTTCCGCGCCATGGAGCCGTTTTGCCGCCATCCGGAAATTTCTGCGGTGCAGCCGGTCTTGAATCCCGACGACCTCGCCATCTTCAACGAGGCAGTGCGCGGGCTCGCGCATTCAAGCCCCGCGAGGGGCGGCGCGACGCGCCAGGAATCCGTTCGTGCCGGCCTTGAGGCGCTTGGTTCGCAGAAACCTGACGTAGTTCTCATCCACGACGCCGCGCGCCCTTTCGTCTCTGCAGCACTGATTTCCCGGGCCATCAGAGCGACTTCCGCGACCGGCGCCGCAATTCCCACCATACCAGTCGCTGATACGATCAAGCTCGTCGACGCAGGCGGGCATGTCGAGGGAACGCCGGAGCGCGCGCGCCTGAGAATTGCGCAGACGCCGCAGGCCTTCCGCTTTGATGTTATCATTGATGCGCATCGGCGCGCGGCTCGCGAAGGCCGGACCGATTTCACCGATGATGCCGCGCTGGCGGAATGGGCGGGATTGACGGTGTCAACTTTTGAAGGCGATGCTGCGAACATGAAACTGACCACGCCGGAAGATTTCGTCCGCGAGGATGCGCGCCTTGCTAGCCAGCTTGGGGACGTCCGGACCGGGACCGGTTACGACGTTCATGCCTTCGGCGACGGCGACCACCTCATGATTTGCGGTGTTCGCGTGCCCCATCATCGCGGTTTCCTTGCCCATTCCGACGGCGACGTCGGCTTGCATGCGTTGGTCGATGCCATTCTCGGGGCGCTCGCCGACGGCGATATCGGCTCGCATTTCCCGCCGAGCGACATCAAATGGAAGGGCGCATCGTCCGACAAATTCCTGAAATATGCGGTTGAACGGGTCGCGGCACGCGGCGGCCGCATCGCCAATCTCGAAGTGACCCTGATCTGCGAGCGGCCGAAGATTGGCCCGTTGCGCGATGCGATGCGCGCTCGCATCGCCGAGATCACGGGGCTCAATGTCTGGCGCGTCGCCGTCAAGGCGACCACCAGCGAACGCCTCGGCTTTACCGGTCGCGAGGAAGGCATCGCCGCCACCGCATGCGCCACCATTCGCCTGCCATGGGGCGACAAGGGACCTGTCTCGATTTGAGGGAATTCGCGGTCGATGGGTAGCGAACGTCAAATCGGCTCCACTAATTCTCTTTCCCGCTCGCTGCTTGATCTCTGCCGCATGCGCAAGCTGACCATTGCGACCGCCGAATCCTGCACTGGCGGATTGGTAGCCGGCGCGCTGACCGACATTCCCGGCTCGTCCGACGTCATTGACCGCGGCTTCGTCACCTATTCCAACGAAGCCAAGCGCGTGATGCTCGGGGTCAAGGCCACGACGCTTGCAGCCTTCGGCGCCGTCAGCAGGGAAACTGCAACCGCGATGGCGGTCGGCGCGCTGGAGCGGGCTGGCGTCGATCTTGCCGTTGCCACTACCGGCATCGCCGGTCCCGGCGGCGCCACACCCGGCAAACCGGTTGGTCTCGTGCATTTCGCGGTCGCCGCCCGCGACGGCCGAATCCTCAATCGCGAATGCCGGTTCGGCGCGATCGGCCGAAGCGCGGTGCGCCAGCGCTCGGTCATCGAGGCCTTGCGAATGCTGATCGAGCTCGCCCGCGGGCCGAGGGCTGCGGTGAAGCCGAAACGTGAGCCGATCGTCCGCCTCCATCCACGGCTGGCGCGGACATCGCGCCGTGGCGCGGTCAAGCGGCGACGGCCGCCAAGGTAATGATTTCCGTCTGCGCGCAAACGGCAATTTCCCGAGCCGGTTCAGGCTGATTTGGGTTGTCCAGTCCCGCCGCGAAAAATTTTCTCACTTGTGCCGTCGGGCAAAACACCTTTACGACCTCGCCCCGTTCCTGCCCGCAAGAGGGGCGTTTCGCGACCGTCACGAGCGTTGGGCAGGGATGCGGTGGACGTCGGTTATGTCGCTTGACGGGCGAGGTGGCCTGCGAACGGCGAAGTCGTGTGGTCCTGACACCCCGACGCTGGTGTCAAATTGGCGGCAATTTCCGCTAATGACGGGGGCAAGAAAGCCCGGTCCCCGGGGAGAGCGCGAAGGAAACCGTAAAACCATCGTGCAGGGAATGCCGGCTGATCTCGGTGTACCTGTAGTGACTACACTCGTGTGCTTTCTTTCGTTGCGCACGAGGCTATGGGTGCGGCCGTAGCACCCGGCATTCCCTGCGCCCTCTCACTTGGAGGGCGTGACTGAGGCAACAACCCGGGCACGTTTCGCGTCGCGGGAAGGCGTTCTCGCGAGCGAATGGCTGTTTGAAAAGTTGAATATTGAATCGTTCACGGGAGTGTGGATTGTTTCGTCGCTTCGCTCCTCGCAATGCCGAGTGGGGCTCGCAATGACAATCCTCGCCTTCACAGCAATGACCGGCTAAGCCTGCTTCTTCCCGTAAATTTTGTCGGCGCGCTTTTCGAACGCGGACGCAAAACGCTGGAAGGCAGTATCGAACATCGTGCCCATGAGCATGGCCAGCATCCGGCTCTTGAATTCGTAAGCGATGTAGAACCCTACCTCGCAGGAATTGTCGGACTTCGGCTCGAAGGTCCAGCGGTTCTCGAGCTTGCTGAACGGACCGCGCAGATATTCGACCAGAATGTTCAGATTGGGACGATCCAGCGTCACGCGGCTTGTGAAGGTTTCGCGGACCAGCTTGAACGACACCGTCATGTCGGCGATCACCACCTCGGTCCCATTCGGCCCAGCGTTGCGCTGGCGTACTTTCAGCGACTGGCACAACGGCACGAATTCGGGGTAACGCTCGACGTCGGCGACCAGATCGAACATCTGCGGCGCGCTGTGGTTCACCCGGCGCCTGCTGTTGAATCTCGGCATTGAAACTAGAGCTCCGATTCCGAAGTTCGCAAGCTATCGCGGCGACCTCTGATACGAACTTCGGAATCAAAGGAGCTCTAGCAACTTGTTGATTTGAGTAGCGGCCATGAATTTGAAGTTCCTATCACGAACTTGCCGCGATACCGATAGGGACTTCAAATTCGCCGCACTCCGCTCAGCGGGATCTGGCGGCTCGCGCGGCCCGCAACCTGGCGAAATCCTCGCCGGCATGATGCGACGAACGGGTCAGCGGGCTCGCCGAAACCATCAAAAATCCCTTGGTATAGGCAACCTTCTCGAAGTTCGAAAACTCCTGCGGCGTCACGTAGCGCATCACCGCGTGATGTTTTCGCGTCGGCTGCAAATATTGTCCGATGGTCAGAAAATCGACGTCCGCCGAGCGCAGATCGTCCATGACCTGCAAAACCTCGTGACGCTCCTCGCCAAGCCCAACCATGATGCCCGATTTGGTGAAGATCGAGGGGTCGATTTCCTTCACCCGCTGCAACAGCCGCACCGAATGGAAATAGCGCGCGCCGGGGCGAACGCTGAGATAGCGCGACGGCACCGTCTCCAGATTGTGGTTGAACACATCGGGCCTGGCCGCCACCACGATTTCGAGCGCGCCGTCCTTGCGCAGAAAATCCGGGGTGAGGATCTCGATCGTCGTGGCGGGGCAGCGTGCCCGGATGGCGCGGACGGTTTGCGCGAAATGCGCGGCACCGCCGTCGGCCAGATCGTCGCGATCGACCGAGGTGACGACGATATGGGCGAGCCCAAGCTTGAATGTCGCTTCCGCGACGTGTTCCGGCTCTTCCGGATCGAGCACGCCGGGCATGCCGGTCTTGACGTTGCAGAAGGCGCAGGCGCGGGTGCAGGTGTCCCCCATGATCATGAAGGTCGCGTGCTTCCTGTCCCAGCATTCGCCGATATTCGGACAGCCCGCCTCCTCGCACACCGTCACCAGGCCGTTTTCCTTCACGATGTTGCGGGTCTCGGCATAGCCGCGGGTGGTCGGCGCGCGCACGCGAATCCAGTCCGGCTTCGGTGGCGACAGCGCGTCCGGGCGATTCACCTTTTCGGGGTGACGCGGGCGCAGCGGCGTGGCTGAAACGGTATCGACGACAACGACCATGAAGAATCCGTATCTGATATGTTCTAGTGGTCCGATTCTAACATTCGCATCCCACCTCAGCAGACACCGTTGCGAATGTTAGAATCAAAGGACCACTAGCAAATATAAGATTCTAGTGGAGTTTTGGATTTGACATTCGCTTTACGAGCTTGCGGCTAGATGGATAGCGAATGTCAAATCCACTCCACTAGCTAATCCGGTGGAGGACGAACCGCAACCGCTCGCAACAGTGTGCATTCGGTCTTAGCATACCGTCTGAATGGTCCAAAATCCCGCCGCAAATCTCCCAAAACCCGGCAAATTGCTCAAACGCGCCTTCTTCGCCCGCAGCGTGCACGAGGTCGCGCCCGACCTGATCGGCGCCACGCTGCTCGTGAACGGCGTCGGCGGCATCATCGTCGAGGTCGAGGCCTATCACCACACCGATCCAGCGGCTCATTCCTTCCGCGGGCCGACGGCACGAAACGCCGTCATGTTCGGTCCGCCCGGCTTCGTCTATGTCTACCGTTCCTACGGCATTCACTGGTGCGTCAATTTCGTTTGCGAAAAACAGGGCTCCGCCAGCGCGGTCCTGATCCGGGCGCTGGAGCCGACCCACGGGCTGGCGGCGATGCGGCGCCGGCGACATCTGACCGACGAGCGAACGCTGTGCTCCGGCCCCGGCAAGCTGACAGAAGCTCTGGGGATCACGGGGGCTCACAATGACCTGGCGCTCGATGCACCCCCGTTTGCGCTACTGGCGCGCACCGCCAGGCCGCAGATCGTTTTCGGCGTGCGGATCGGCATCACCAAGGCGGCCGACTTGCCCTGGCGATATGGGCTGAAAGGCTCGAAATTCCTTTCCAGGCCGTTTGCGAGCTGACGGCGTTCGGTAGCAGCGCGATGCGACGAGTGTGCTCAAACCACCGCATTGCGTTTGATGATTTCGCGATAAAAAGATGCGGAGAGTTTTGGCGTGCGCGCTTGTGTATTGAAGTCCACCCGGTAGAGGCCGAAACGTTTCTCGAATCCGTCCGACCACTCGAAATTGTCCATCAGACTCCACAGGAAATAGCCGTGCACCGCAATGCCCTCGGAAGTCGCGCGTTGCAGATGTGTCAGATAGTTGCGCAGATACATGATCCGATCGAGGTCATAGACCTTGCCGTCCGCGGCAGGATCGTCTTTCGCCGAAGTGCCATTCTCGGTGATGTAGATCGACTTCACGCCCCAAAGCTTCGCCACATGGCGCGGCGCCCAGTACATCGCCTCGGGGCCGATCTTCAGCCAGGTCGAATCCATCTTCGGGAACGCGGCCGGAAACGGCACCAGCGCAAAACCTGCCGGGTTGTCCGCGGCGACCACATAGTGGTCCGGCGTGTAGACATTCAGCCCGACGAAATCGACCGGAGACGAAATGATGCGCAAATCATCGGCGGTGTATTTCGGCGCATTGCTGCCGGCATACGCCAGAAAACCGTCGGTATATTTTCCCTCGAGCATCACGGTCAAATAGCCCGCATTCAATTCGCGGGTGGCGATTTCCGCCGCACGAATGTTTGCCGGCGTCTCGATCGCGGGGATGCAAACAACAATGTTTTCTGCCGGGCCGACCCTGGTTCCGGCGCGCCCATTCGCCCGTATGGCTTGCACCGAAAGACCATGGCCCAGCGCGACGTTGTGAAGAACCTGGTTCAATTCGGGCGCGGACAATCTGAGACCGGGCGCGTCGGGTCCCGCGCCATATCCCAAAAAAACGAACCGGTGCGACTCATTGATCGTGAAGAAGTGCTTGACGCGATCGCTTAAGTGTTCTGCGACGTAGCCGGCGTAATCCGCAAACGCCTTCGAGGTCTCACGCGACATCCATCCGCCGGTGCGATCCTGAAGCGCCTGAGGCAAGTCAAAATGATACATGGTCGCAAATGGCTCAATACCGTTCGCCAGCAGTTCGTCGATGAGCCGATGGTAAAAATCCAGTCCCTTGGGGTTTGGCGCACCCGAGCCTTCCGGGAAGACGCGAGGCCAGGCAATCGAAAAGCGATAGGCCTTCACTCCGAGCGCCTTGATGAGTTGAACGTCTTGCTTGAACAAATGATAGTGATCGTTGGCGATGTCGGCGTTGGTCTCGTCCACGATTGTCCCGCGCGCGTGGGTAAAACGATCCCAAATCGACGGACCGCGCCCGTCCTCGTTGACGGCCCCTTCGATCTGGTAGGCCGATGTGGCCGTCCCCCAAACAAATCCGCTCGGGAAAACGGCGGAGCGGCTGCCGTTCTGCTGCCTGTTTTCCGCCCTCGGGTCGGCCGCAACGGCCTCGGCGGATTTTGCCGAAATTGCAAGGGCCGACCAGCCCGCGAGCCCGCCGAAATGGCGTCGAGAGAGACCGTTGAACATCATTGCTTTACTTGTTGAGGCCGTGACAAATTTGCTATCAAACCGGACGTTGGGTCTCGCTTTTGTGCTCCGCGGTTCGGCGCCTGCGCATCCCACGTTTTGGCCGAACTGCGGACCGCCAGACCATATTCGACAATCCTTCCGGAGGACAGAACCAATCGCCTTTCGCACGCCACTGGCGCTTCTTCTCGTATCGCTGAGTTTTGTTGCCGGGGTCTGGTGGTGGCTGGCCACACCGGTCACGCTGGCCCGCGCCCCGATCGATCCGGCGGCGAAGCTGGATTGCGTGTCCTATGCACCATTTCGCGGCGACCAGACCCCGCTAAATCCGAACCTCATCGTCAGTGAGGAGCAGATTGAGGAGGATCTCGCCGAACTGGCAAAGATAACCGACTGTATCCGCACCTATTCGGTCGACAACGGACTGGACAAGGTGCCTGCAGTCGCCTCGCGGGTCGGACTGAACGTCTTTCTTGGAATCTGGATCGGCAACAATCGCCTGAAGAACGCGCAATTGGTCGACACCGCGGTCACGCTGGCCAGGGATTATCCGGGCACGATCAGAGCCATTATCGTCGGCAACGAAGTGCTGTTGCACGGAGACATGAGCCCCTCCGATCTTCGCGAACTTATCCGCTCGGTAAAGGCTCGCGTCAACGTTCCCGTGACGTACGCCGATGTCTGGGAATACTGGCTGCGCTACCGCGAAGTCCAGGATGCCGTCGACTTCATCACCATTCATGTGCTGCCGTATTGGGAGGACTTTCCGGTCCGCGCGCAGGATGCGGCCGCCCATGTCGCAGCTATTCACAAGCGCGTGGCCGCTGCCTTTTCCGGCAAGGAAGTCCTGATCGGCGAGACGGGTTGGCCGAGCATGGGGCGCATGCGCGAAGGAGCGCTTCCGTCGCGCACAAATCAGGCCCGCGTGATCTCCGAAATTCTTGACCTGTCGAAGCGTGAAAAATTCCGCGTCAACCTGATCGAGGCTTACGACGCCTCGTGGAAACGATATTGGGAAGGAACCGTGGGCGGCAATTGGGGGCTGTTCGATGCGGAGCATCGCAAGCTGAAATATCCGCCCGGTGAAGCTATCAGCAATTATCCCCTGTGGAAGCTGCACATGGGCGGCGGCATGGCATTGGTCATCTCGGTATTTGCTGTGGCCTGGATGACCTCAAGACGCAGGCCCTGGCCGCCCCGGCTGGTTTCGTGGATCGCGGTCGCAGTGTCCGCGACATCAGCCGGAATCCTGCTCGGAGTAGCCTTCGACAAGATGCTCTATGAAAGCTTCGGCTTCGGCGGCTGGCTCATGTGGGGCTCGCTGCTGGCGGCCGCCATCGCCTCACCCGTGCTTTGCGCGTTGGCACTGATGTCGGGACGTGCTCTGCCGACCTTCGTGGAGCTGATCGGCCCGCGCGACGGCAGGATCCAGTCATTTGCAACGATGCTGCTGGGCGTCGCACTGGCCGTGACCACCGTGATCGCGGCGGAGACTGCGCTGGGCGCCGTGTTCGACGCGCGTTGGCGCGATCTTCCATTCGCCGCTCTGACCATGGCAGCGATTCCATTTTCGACGCTGACGCTGTTCAACCGGCCGAGGTTCGGGACGCGGCCGATGGCGGAAGCGGTATTCGCCGGCCTCTTCGCTGCCGCGGCGCTCTATACCCTCTTCATCGAGGGGACGCGGAACTGGCAGGCCGTATGGACCGCGGCTGCTTACCTTCTGCTTGGCGCAACGCTGTGGCAGGCTCGCAGCAAGGAAGCCGGTTCGCAGCGATCGGCGTCGCGCGAAGAATCGACGCCGGCATATGCATTGCCATCGGCAGGATTGCCAGACCATCTCGATGCTGCCGATCGCAAGGTTCGCAGCGCCTGACAAAATGTTCCAAAGGTCGAAGCGCCGTTATTCTTCGCTAGGTGGCGCTCTTGAGGCGCTCCATCGCCTCGAGAATCTTTGCCCTTCGCGCCAGCGCGGCCTCCCGCTTCTCCCTTTCCTCTTCGACGATCTCTTCCGGAGCGTTGGCGACAAATTTCTCGTTGGCAAGCTTGGCGTCGATCCGCTTGATGTCGGCATCCGCCTTCGCCGCTTCCTTGTCGAGCCGGGCTTTCTCCGCTGAAAAATCGATCAGGCCCTTCAGCGGAAGGGCCGCGACCTCGCCCCGCACCAAAAGCTGCACCGAACCTTCCGGAGGGTGGTCAGCAAAGGAAATGTCGGCGAGCCGAGCCATCCGCCCGATCACGTCACTCCAGCGCGACGCGCGCTCCCTGGTCTTTGCAGAAGCGCCTGACAGCACCAACGGCGTCAACGTCGCCGGCGCAATGTTCATTTCGGCGCGCACGGAGCGTATCGCGGTCACGAGATCGACGACCCAGCCGATCTCGGCTTCAGCCTCAGGGTCGGTGAATTCGCCAGTCTCGAGCGCGACCAGGGGCGGGGGCATCATAGGATCATTCGGGACCGTCGTCGCCATCAGCGCCAGCTGCTCCGGCGTGAACGTTGCCGCCTTGCGCGGCCACGGCGCCAGCGCCAAAAGGACATCACGCCTGGCCGTCACTCCCCAAAGCTCTTCGGTGATGAACGGCATGAACGGATGGAGCAATTTGAGGATTTCGTCGCGCGCCCATGCGACCATCGCGCGGGTCTCGACCCTCGCGGCGCCCTCCTCGCCCATCAGGACCGGTTTGGCCAGCTCGAGATACCAATCGCAGTAGACGTTCCAGACGAAACGATAGATCGCGCCCGCTGCGTCGTTAAAGCGGTAGGCTTCAATCGCCTCGGTGACCTCGCGCGCGGCGCGCACGGTCTCATGCGCGATCCAGCGGTTTAATGTCTGCGTCGCTTTTGTCGGATCGAAGTCAGCCGGTACCGTGCATGCATTCATTTCGGCAAAGCGGCACGCATTCCACAGCTTGGTTGCAAAATTGCGGTAGCCCTCGACGCGGCTTGCCGCAAGTTTGATGTCGCGGCCCTGCGCCGCCATCGCAGCCAGCGTGAAGCGCAGGGCATCGGCGCCGAACTCGTCGATCAGGTGCAGGGGATCGATGACGTTGCCTTTCGACTTCGACATCTTCGCGCCCTTTTCGTCACGAACGAGCGCGTGGATGTAGACCGTCGGGAACGGGACCTCCTTCATGAAATGGAGGCCCATCATCATCATGCGGGCGACCCAGAAGAAGATGATGTCAAAGCCGGTGACGAGGACATCGGTCGGATAATAACGCTTCAGGTCGGTGTCGTCGTCAGGCCAGCCGAGCGTGGAGAACGGCCATAGCGCCGAGGAAAACCAGGTGTCGAGCACGTCCTCGTCACGGGTGATGAAGCCGGCGCGCTTGTTGCGATCGAGCGCCATCTCCCGCCCCTGCTCCGGCGTGATCACTTCCTGCTCGACATAGTAGCCAAGGGCATGACTGATGGCTTCTTCTTCGGTTTCGGCGACGAACACCTTTCCGTCCGGTCCGTACCATGCGGGGATCTGATGGCCCCACCACAGCTGGCGGGAGATGCACCAGGGCTGGATGTTTTCCATCCAATCGAAATACGTCTTCTCCCAGTTCTTCGGCACGAAGGTGGTCGCACCGCTGCGCACCGCCGCGACCGCAGGCCGCGCAAGGGTCTTGGCATCGACGTACCACTGATCGGTCAAGTACGGCTCGATCACAGCACCGGAACGATCGCCGTGCGGCACCATATGCGTGTTCGGCTCGATCTTCTCCAGAAACCCGAAATCTTCCATTCGCGCCACGATTTGCCTGCGCGCGGCGAATCGGTCGACACCTTGGAATTCTTCCGCGAACTGCATCGCGCCTTCCGGCAATCCGCGCAAATAGTCTTCGTTGCCGACCAGCGCCAGCGCGCCCTCCTGATTGAGCACGCTGACCTGCAGCAGGTTGTGCCGCCGGCCGATTTCGAAGTCGTTGAAATCATGCGCCGGCGTGACCTTGACCGCGCCGGAGCCCTTCTCAGGATCGGAATATTCGTCCGCCACAATCGGAATCCTCCGTCCGACCAGCGGCAAGATCACATGTTTGCCGACGAGGTGGCGATAACGCTCGTCATCCGGGTGCACCGCGACCGCGGTGTCGCCGAGCATCGTCTCCGGTCGCGTAGTCGCGACCACGATGAAGGTTGTGGGATCGCCGGGATTGAAAGCTTTTCCCTCGAGCGGATAACGCAAATACCAGAGGCTGCCCTTGAGCTCGATCTGCTGCACCTCGAGATCCGAAATGGCCGTCAACAGCTTGGGATCCCAGTTCACCAGCCGCTTGTCTTTATAGATGAGCCCCTGGCGATACAGCTCGACGAACACCTTCACGACAGCGCGAGAGAGCCCCTCATCCATCGTGAAGCGTTCGCGTGACCAGTCGCAGGAAGCACCAAGCCGCTTCAACTGGTTGATGATGACGCCACCGCTTTCGGCTTTCCACTCCCAGATGCGATCGAGGAATTTGTCACGCCCCAGTGCGCGCCGTCCCGGCTGCTGACGTTCCATCAATTGCCGCTCGACCACCATCTGGGTAGCGATGCCGGCGTGGTCGGTTCCCGGCTGCCAGAGCACGTCGCGGCCGCGCATCCGCTCGAAACGGCAGAGGATATCCTGCAAGGTGTTGTTGAGCGCATGCCCCATGTGCAGCGAGCCCGTCACATTGGGCGGCGGAATGACGATCGTGAAGGGTTCCGCATCGCGCCGGTCCGGGCGTCCGGCATTGAAGGCGCGGCTGTCCTCCCAGATGACGGACATGCGGTCTTCGATGTCGGCGGGCTGGTAATTCTTCTCGATCATGGCAGTGCAATCATGGATGTAGCAGCGGCAAGTGGTCCGAATTCCAGCATTGTCACCCCCGTTTCAGTGCGCACCTTTGTGGGGGTTGGAATCGAAGAACCACCAGCAAATACGGGTTTCCAGTGGAGTTTTGGACTCGACGCTTTTCGAGTTCGCGCCCAAAAGGGGTTGCGAATGTCAAATCCGCTTCCCTAGAAAGCCGCACCCGCGCGCCAAGTCAACATGGCCGGGTCATTTGACAGGCAGGCCGGAAGTTTACGGTGAAAGCGGAGGCAGGTGGTCGATCACGGCCGGCGGCCCGGCCAGAAGAGCCATAGACGTCAGCGTCCGCGCGAAACCCGCTCGATTTCCGCCTTGACGATACGCTCCACCAATCCGGGCAAATTGTCGTCGAGCCAGGATTTCAGCATCGGTCTCAGCATTTCCTTAACCAGATCTTCCAGGGTCCGTGCGTTCTGGCTGAGTACCGTGTGAGCGAGGCTATTGAAGGCCGACTCGACCGCAGAGACAGTCGAGCGCGACAGGATTTGCTGAGACGCCACCGGACTTTCCACGGCAGGCGTTTCGAACAAAGATGGACGAGGCGCCACCCTGCCCGCTTCGGTAAACTCGAGATCGTCGGTCGGTTCCACCCTCTTGAACGCGGGCCGCGGCGGATCCGGCAGGGCCATCTCGTCCGTCAGTTCGAGCACTTCGATGTCGGACGAGGCTGGCCGAATCTCTTCGGGGGTGGTCGCCTCATCCAGACCGTTCAACAGCGCATCGATATCGTCCTGGCTGTTTGTCTCGGCGGGTCCCGGCGCCGGGGCCGGTGCCGCACGCGAAGGAGGAGGCGGCGGCGGCGCGACTACCGCCTTTGGTGCGGCTGGGGCGGGCGGAACTGGGTCACCTGCGGGGGCCTTGGCGGCGGGCGGCGGCACCGGTTTCTCCGGCCTGGCCGGAGCCGCGGGAGCCGAGGGAGCGGAGGGTTTTTCAGCTGTCGCCGGCTTTGCTTCGTCGTCGGCAATGATCCGCCGGATCGACGCCAGGATTTCCTCCATCGAGGGTTCTTGGACCTTCGCAGGCTGCGTCATCTCCGATTCCACCTCATCAACGCTTTCGTCAGCGTTTTACACCAAGCGAGGCAGGAAGTGCCGGTTCGGAATAGGCGGGTTCGGATTTTCATCGCGCCAGCCCCACTTGTCCCCAGATCAAGCGTCGCGCGACGTGTCGCTGATAGCGTCCCGGCGCACCGAAGCGTCGTGCCACCACGGGTCCCAAATGGCGCGAATCGCTCTCCTGCCCGAGAGAACGGTACGTCAGGGCAACTAACGATTGCAAGCAACGCCGGGGTGAACGGTCGCCTGAAGAGGGAGTGGCCGGGAAGCAATGCGGAGACATGTAGCGAAGGGCTTATACGCTGATTGCCAATGACTTGAAAACGCCAGTTACGCGCCGACAGCAGCGGGAAACGCGGTCAGCGGCCATCGGGAGTACGAACACCGGCCCAGCTGTCGCGCACCTGGTGATAATGCACGCTCGCATCATAAACGGTGGTGTTAAGACCGAGCACCTGCGGCGAGAGCCGCCCTATCGCCGACAACACTGCGTATGACGCGACCACGCGGTCGTGCTGCGCTGTCACGAGCGCAACACGGGCGTTGACCAGGGCTTGCTGCGCGTTGAGCACGTCAAGCGTGGTTCGCTGGCCGGCTTTGGCCTCTTCGCGTACGCCATTGAGCGCAATCTCCGACGCCGTCACCTGCGATTGGGCGGAAGCCACCTGAGCCTTGCCGGCGACCAGTTGTCCCCAGGCGGTCACGGTGTTGGCGCGAGTCTGGTCGCGGGTCTGTTCGAGCACGAGACGCTGTTGCGCCAGCGATTCCTTGGATTGACGAATCAACGAGTACTCGGCGCCGCCCTGGTAGATCGGCACATTCAACTGTGCGATGGCCGACGCTCCGAAAGACCGGAAGACCTGCATTTGCTGTTCGTAGGCTTGCTGCACCACAACCTGCGCGGTCACCGTGGGCAGCAGCGCGCCCTCGTTCACTTTCACTTGCAGAAACTGGACGTCGATGCCGTACATCGCTGCCGTCACGTTCGGATTTTCGATCAAGCTGAGCTCGACCGCCCCCGGCAGCGTGGCCGGCAGGAAACGGTCCACCGGAGAACCTGGCGCGAGATTGACCGGATCATTGCCGATGATGCGGCGGAAATTCGCTTTCGTCGTCGTCAGGGTGGCTTCGGCGGCGAGGAGCTGTGTCTGGCCCGCCGCGAGCTGCGCTTCCGACTGAGCCACGTCGGTGCGCGTCACTTCGCCGACATTGAAGCGGTCGCGAGTCTGCTTGAGGGTCTGTTCGAGGACGCGCACGTTGCTCTTCTGGACCTCGACGATGGCGGCATCGCGCAGATAATCCATGTAGATCGTGGCGGCCGACAGCAGGATGGCCTCGTCGAGCACGCGCAACGCCTCGCGCGAGCCCGACACCTGGCTCTCCGCTGCGCGGGTCCTGTTGGCCGCTTGATTACCGTTGTAAAGCGTCTGGCTGAGAGTGATCCCGGCGCTGCGGGGAGCATTCACTCCAAAAACATCGGTCTTCAGAATCTGCTGCGGCGTGCCGCCGAACGTATTCAGAAGATCGGTATATTGAGTGCCGGCCGTTGCCGAAACGCTGAGTTTCGGACGATAACCGGACAATGCTTGCGGCACGTTCTCATCGGTCACTCTGACCTGGGCGCGCTGTGCATTGAGCTGCGGGTTTGACTGATAGGCACGCACCAGCGCGGCCTCGATCGTGTCGGCCGAAGCCGGCTTGGGGACGATCAAAGCTAGCAGAAGGACCGTAGCCCCGGCTCCGGTAAAGACCTTCACCCCATCCATCCCTGGCAATCCAATTCAAATCGGCAAGTTCCCCGGCGCCCAAAACCGGGTTGTTACGTCATTCCAAACAGATACCGCACCCGACCACCATATGTCGGGTGCAACAGCTAAGAAAGAGCTAAGACCCCCGCCAAGGCATCAGATGATGGGAAACTCCTGACATGGGGCTTCCATGCCACACTCCGACCTCGAAAGCCCCTTTGCACGCCGGCTAGAAAACGAAAGCGGGAGGGCGCTCAAGCCCAGGCAGGACGGGCAGCACGGCGTCGAAAAGTGCCCGATGCCCGAAATCGTCGTGCGAATGGGTCACGACGGTAACTCGCTGCGGTCGGGCCGTGGCGAAGGCCCCAACGAGCCGGCCGCCCTCCTTGAGCTGCCGGTAAAGCCCTTCGGGAATGATTTCGGTCGCTCCATTGAGGATTATGACGTCAAAGGGGGCGTTGGCCGAATCACCGCCGGCTACCGCTGCGGCCTTCACTGTCACATTTCCGGGCCCGATTTCCGCACAGATGGTCTGGGCCTTCGCCGCCAGCGACGCATCGGGCTCGGTCGCCGTCAGGCGCCGGCACAATCTTGCAACCAGTGCAGCCATGTAGCCGGATGCGCAACCGACCACCAGCACCTCGTCAGTATCCTTGACCTCGGCCGCCTGGATCATCTTCGCGGTCACCGCAGGCTTGATCAGGAAGCGTTTGACCGGCCCGCCTTCACCCACATCGAGATCAAGATCGAGATAGGCGAGCGAGCGCTGGGATAGAGGAACGAATAGCTCCCGCGGCACCGTCAGCATCGCATCGATAATTCGGATATCAGTCACATCGCTCGGACGCACCTGACCGTCGACCATTTTCTGTCGCGCAGTCGAGAAAGCAGGCATTTGGAAGGACCCCAGCAGAGAACGAATAATCGCAAGGAGATGACCGCGTCATGTTTGATACAAGGCTTGCCAAAACGCAACACGGCCGCGGCCGCTTGCCTTGACGTCCATGCGCACCTTGTTCCGGGCTCTAAGGTGCAATGAATGGCTTTTCCCGCCATCTGATTTCCCTTCGAGGAAGCACCCGAAAGGCTCATTTCGCCCTTTGCAAGCCGGGGGGGCTTTGTTATACGGCTCCCGCGCGTGGCCCCTTGCGGTGCGCCAATTCCTCGGTAGCTCAGCGGTAGAGCATTCGACTGTTAATCGAATGGTCGCTGGTTCGAATGCGGCCCGAGGAGCCAAAAA
>Ga0210394_10001912_pt1 | contig 30807 bp, 30 predicted proteins | sample IncBWC12MmetaG_FD_160121 | JGI IMG/M metagenome (GOLD analysis project Ga0210394, IMG submission 160121) | Forest soil microbial communities from Barre Woods Harvard Forest LTER site, Petersham, Massachusetts, United States - Inc-BW-C-12-M | ecosystem: Environmental > Terrestrial > Soil >... | reverse complement strand
AAACAATCGACGCCCGCAGTCACGAGACAAGCTGCCCTTTATGACCGTGCCAGCGGACCAATGCTGAATCCATTGATCCCGTGCTGAGTTCGAGGCCAGGTCACAAGGCCGGTCCCGCGACGCTTGCGGTTATCTACTGGTGTGCAGGTTCTGTCGCGGGTGTCGCCCCTCACAGTTAGCGACCCATCATCGAAATTGCTGTCATTCACCGAATCAGTAGCGTGTTGGCTTTATGGCGCTTGCCGGCCCGTGCGAACTCGCGATCCGCGGTCACTAGCGTGAGGCCCTCTGCTAACGCCACTGCAAGGTGCAATGCGTCCAAGGTGCGCAGCGAACTGTCCATCGAAGCGACCAACAGGCGCGCCTTGATGAAGTGTTCTGTGTTGAGGGAAATTCGTCGATAAAAGCCTTCAGCAACGTGATTCGAGAACAAGTCGAGAATCTCCTTGGCCTGACGTTCCCGTAACTCATCAAGCCGGTGCTTCTGCGAAATCAGCGAACAAAACTCGACTTCGCTTAGAACGCTGATTACCGGGGTCTTCAATTGTCGCAGAGCATTTTCCGCGGCGGCGCTGAGCGGCTCGGGACAGTAATAGGCGCCTAAGATGCTGGTATCGACGTAGGCGCCTTCATCGGCCATCTCGTTCCTCGCGCAGCAATTGCACGGCGGGTGTTCCGGCGCGGCCTATTCCCTGTCGAAACTCTGTGAGCGACGGCAGCGACTTCACGGGCTTCGGCGCAGGAATGAGCTTCGCCACCGCCTTGCCTTGGCGAGTAATAACAATCTCCTCGCCGGCCTCCGCGCGATCAATTAAATCTGGCAGCTCCTGCCGTGCCTGCTTAATTCCTACGTGCTTCACAATATTCGCCGAGAAAGTGTACACCACAAGTGTACATATCTGTGCTACTCAGTCAATCAATGGTTGATGCAACCGGGCGCGGTTTCAGTCAGCTTCGGCTTGGAGCGGTACACGTCGCTGGCGGCGAGCACGAACGGCAGGCGCATCGTTGCAACGGTCGCCAACTCTCATTCCGAACTTTGGCGCGTGACCGTCGCTGGCGACGGACCGCCACAAAACACGGCCACACCCGTCGCACCAGCGCTCGGCAGTGCTTCTGCACCACGCTTCGGAGCCGATTACCTCGCGTATGTGTCGACCGGTGCCGGCCGGCGCGGAATCTGGAAGCTCGCGAACGATACGACCACCAGGCTGTGGAACGACCCGAGCGCTGACAGGGTCGGCGCTCCCGCCATCGCGCCGGACGGCCGCCGCATTGCGTTCACCGTCGAGCGGCACGCTGCAACGCAGCTGTATGTCGTTGACAGCGACGGCGGAAAGGCGCGGGAGATCGCACCCGCGCTCGCCCTGCGCGGCGATCTGGCATGGTCGCCCGACTCGCAGTCTCTCATCGGTGGGATCGTACGCGACGGCGAACCCCGCCTCGCGAGGATATTCCTCGATGGCACTCCGCCGCAGCCAATGGCGTCCGAGTATTCGATCGATCCGGTCTGGTCGCCTGACGGAACGTACTTGGTCTATTCGGGCGCGGACGTGGGCACGACCTTTCCGCTGCGAGCTTTCGATCCTGACGGTCGACCGTACGCTCGGCCGAGCATGATGTTGACACGCGGCGCGCGCCGGGTTGCATTCGCGGGGGACTCCAGGTCGCTCGTCGTCCTGCGCGGCGGAATGGGCCACAAGGACTTCTGGCGATTGGATCCGCAGACCGGGGCGGAGCGCCAGCTGACCGATCTGCCATCAAGCTTCGTGATCGGAGATTTCGACGTTTCGCCGGACGGGACAGAAATCATCTTCGAACGTGTGCAGGAGAGTTCGAGTATCGCGCTGATCGAGCCCACACGCTGAAGACGCGGTTGCCCACATCGCGTGCCGTGGATTGCGACGAAGACGTGTTGATACTAGCGATCCACCAGTCCACCCCCGTGGGGCTGGTTCACCCCTGCGGAACTAAGCGACATGGAACCGGCCTGAGTCAGGGGCGGGGCTAACGAAACTGAGTGTTACTCGCGACGGCCCTTCAGGTCTGCGTGTGACAGCAGGAACTGGTCGCCGGCGCAGGCTAGTAGCTGTCGTGGTGGCGCACCCACCCCATCGGCCCATCGCACTCGTCGCGGCCCTTGGGTGTGAGATCGAGCAGGGTGTAGGTACCCATCATCGCCTCCACGCCACGCCTGTAGGTCGAGTACGTGTGGAAGACGTCGCCTGCCTCGTCCTTGTAGAACACGCTGATGCCGGGCAATTCCTCGCACTCGAAGGGCTGCATCGCGTAATTGTAGTAGACCTGCCCTTTCGCCTCTTCCGCCGTAAAGCTCACATGGAAGTCGTGGTTGAAGTCGTTGCCGAACGAAGACACCCACTTGAACTGCCAGCCCATGCGGCGGCGAAAGCGTTCGATCTCACCCAGCGGCGCGCGCGAGATGGCAACAAACGCGACGTCGCGATGCGCCAGGTGCACGTTCATGCCATCGGTGTGGTCAGCCATGAAGGAGCAGCTCGAGCAACCTTCCTCCCACCCCGGGGCAAGCATGAAATGCTGCACCATCAGCTGACGGCGGCCCTCGAAAAGATCGGCGAGCGTGCGCGTGCCCTCGGGAGCGTCGAAGGTGTAGACCTTGTCGATATGCACCCACGGCAGCGCGCGGCGCTCGCGGGCAACCTGGTCGCGCAGGTGTGTGAGCTCCTTCTCGCGCAACAGCAGTTTCTTGCGCTCGGCGACCCACCGCTCCGCGGACACGACTGGATGGTTCGCGATGGTCGATCCGCTGATGGCTGTATGCATGGTGTGCTCCTGACTATTTTGCACGCTCGCGGTGCGAACCGTTCCGCCGGCTCCGCGGCTGCGATACTCAGCCGCACGTGCCGGCGCGTCGCGGCTGTCCTGCGAGTCATTGCGCGTCTCCGTTACAACAAGCCTACGCAAAGTGCAGCAAGATAGGGAGTAACATGAGCGTCGTGAATCCCGCCAGCGACGCGGACAGCCGGCGACGCGCCCGCCCCGCCCGATCGAGCGCGTAGGGCGATGCGCCTCCTGGACCCGCTCCGCAATTTGGAAGCGGTTCCTGGCGATTGAGCGGGATTTGAAGCCTCCGCACCGAGCAGCACGGCAATTCGATATGATTTCTTGGTTCTTCGAGAAGACGGTGCAATGCATTGAGTGGGAGGCGCAATGAGGGAACATCACGGAGGCGTTCGCGGCATCAATCCCGCGGTAAAGCCAAGTGGCGATGGCTGCGTCGAGTGCCTGGCGAGCGGCGGATGGTGGCTGCACCTGCGGCGCTGCGCCGAATGCGGGCACATAGGCTGTTGCGACAGTTCGCCGAGTCAGCACGCAACCAAGCATTTTCACCTGAGCGGGCATACGGTAATTGCGAGTTTTGAGCCAGGCGAGGATTGGTTCTACGACTACGAGAAGGCGGATGCTATCGAAGGTGCCGCGCTAGCCGCGCCTCGCTGGCACCCCGAAGATCAACCCATACCGGGTCCCGCGGGACGTGTTCCCCGTAATTGGCGCTCGCTTCTGCACGAGGACTAGGCGTGCAAGCCTGACTTTCGTTCGGCCCGCCGCCCGACGCTGCCGCCGGTCGCGACGCGCATTCGCGACCCAAAGCAGGCAATATCGCGCACCGGTCGAAGGCGGTGACGTCAGCGGAGGTCTCGTGTCTGTGAAGCGCATGCCCATATTTGGCCTTACCCTGCTCGCGTTTCTCACGGGAACCTCCGCTCACGCGCGCCCGCCACAGGTGCACCGACTCGAAGCCACACCGTCCACCATCGTCTACGGCTACTACTGGTCGGAAGCGCCCCCGGTCCTTCGCGTCGCCTCGGGTGACGCCGTTGACGTCGATACACTGCTGACCAACACGCCGCAAGGGCTGGCAAAGGCCGGAGTTCCCGAGGATCGTATCCAAGCCTCGCTCAAGGCCATCGTCACTCAGGTGACCGGCGACCGGCGTGGCCCCGGGGGTCATATCCTGACCGGCCCGGTGTATGTGGAAGGTGCTGAGCCTGGCGATGTGCTGGAGGTCAGGATTCAGTCGATCGACCTGGCAATCGACTACGGCTACAACGGCTGCAAGGGGGTGTTGCCGGAGAATTGCGTGCCGGACGCGCCGGTGCGCATCATCCCGCTCGACCGCGAGCGGATGACGGCGCAGTTCGCTGCCGGGATCGTGATACCGCTGCGCCCTTTCTTCGGCAGCATGGGCGTGGCGCCTGCGCCCGAGGCCGGACGCGTCAGCAGCAATCCGCCCGGGCGCCACGCCGGCAATCTTGATAATCGCGAGCTCGTGGCCGGCAGCACCCTGTATATCCCGGTCTTCGCCCGTGGTGCGCTGTTCGAGGTCGGCGACGGACACGCCGCGCAGGGTGATGGCGAAGTCGATCAGACCGCGATCGAGACTTCGCTGCGCGCCCGCCTGCAGCTCACCGTGCGCAAGGACATGAAGCTCACCTGGCCGCGGGCGGAGACGCCGACCGACTACATCAGCATGGCCACCGATCCGGATCTGAACGTGGCCACCCGCACGGCGATCCAGGAAATGGTGGATTTCCTGGTGGCCGAGAAGAAGCTGACGCGTCATGACGCGTATCAGCTGGTCAGCGTCGCCGGGAACGTGGCCATCACGCAGCTGGTGGATAAGCCGAACGTCGGGGTCCATGTGCGTCTGCCGAAGAGTATTTTCGTCGCCAGGTAGCGCGCACACGCGCCCGGCGCACTCAAGGGGAACCTCTCGATGAGCAAGCAGGCAGGCCTGAATACCCTGTGCGTGCACAGCGCCCACGCCCCCGAGCCGGCAACTGGCGCGCTGGCGCAACCGATCTACCTCACGACCACCTTCGAGCGCGACGCGGACGGTGGCTATCCGCGCGGCTACCGCTACAGCCGCGAAGGCACACCCAATCGCACCTCGCTCGAAGCGTGCATCGCGGCGCTGGAAGGTGGCGTCGGGGCGTCCGCGTTTGCTTCAGGGCTCGCGGCCAACATGGCAGTGCTGGAGCTGCTTAACGCGGGCGATCGCCTGGTCGCGCCGCTCGATGCTTACTACGGCTCGGTCAAGCAGTTCACTGAACACTGTAAGCGTCGCGGCGTGACGGTGGAACTTGTCGATTTCACCGACCTCACAGCGGTGAGGAATGCCGTCGGCGGACGCGCACGCGTGGTCTGGATTGAAACGCCGACCAACCCGCTGCTCAACATCACGGATCTCGAGGCGGTCACTGCCATAGCCCATCGGGCAGGAGCGCTGGTGGTCTGCGACAACACCTTCGCCACACCCATCTGCCAACGGCCCTGCGACTTCGGCGTCGACCTCGTCATCCACAGTGGCACCAAGTATCTCGGCGGTCACAGCGACGTGCTCAGCGGGCTGGCGGTGGTGCGCGAGGACCACGCGCTGCTCGAGCACCTGCAGGCGTGGCAGCGCACCGCGGGCGCGGCGCTGGCGCCCTTCGACTGTTGGCTGCTGAGACGCAGCATCGCAACGCTGGCGCTGCGGGTTCGCACGCAGTGCGCCGGAGCCTTGCAGTTAGCGGAATTTCTCGCGCGCCATCCGGCCATCGAGCAGGTGTTCTATCCGGGGCTGACGCAGCACCGCGCTCATGCGACCGCAGTGGTGCAGATGCCGGGGGGCTTCGGCGCGATGCTGTCCATGTGCGTGTCGGGAGGGCGGCAGGCGGCGCTCGAAGCCGCCAGCCGCACGCGCCTCTTTGCACGGGCGACGAGTCTCGGCGGAGTAGAGAGCCTCATCGAGCATCGCGCCTCGATCGAAGGGCCGGAATCGCGCACACCGCAGAATCTGCTGCGCCTGTCGGTCGGGATTGAGGAGCCGGAGGATCTGATCGCCGACCTGGAGCAGGCGCTGGAGTGAACCCCGTCGTCGCGGCCACCGCGTTCGCACTCCTGGCGTTCGCGGCCAACTCGGTGCTGTGCCGCATGGCGCTGCGCGACGCGCACATCGACCCCGCGAGCTTCATGAGCATCCGCCTGATCGCCGGCGCGCTCACCCTGTGGCTGCTGGTGCGCATCGGCCGACGCGGCCAGAGTTTGGGCGGCAACTGGCGATCAGCGCTGGCGCTACTCGCGTATGCCATCGCCTTTACCTTCGCCTATGTCGGGCTCATGGCAGGTACCGGGGCGTTGCTGCTGTTCGGCGCGGTGCAGGTGGTGATGATCGCCGCAGGGTTCGTCGGCGGCGAGCGCATCGACCGTACCGTTGTCCTCGGCTGGCTGCTCGCCGTGGCCGGACTCCTCCTCCTGCTGTCCCCGGGGATCACCGCACCGCCGGCACGGGATGCGATCTTGATGCTCAGCGCCGGCTGCGCGTGGGGCGTCTATTCACTGCGGGGGCGGCGCTCGGTAAACGCGCTCGCAGACAATGCCGGCAACTTCGCTCGCTCAGTACCCGGCACGTTGCTCGTCAGCGTACTCCTCTGGAGCCATCGTTCAGCCGACACCGAGGGCATCGTGCTCGCGGTGCTGTCAGGCTCGATCGCCTCAGGGCTCGGCTATGCGGCCTGGTATACGGCGCTGCCGAGGCTCGGGGCCATCGCGGCTGCCAACGCGCAGCTGAGTGTGCCGGTGATCGCCGCTCTCGCGGGGGTCGTCCTGTTTGCCGAGCCCATCACCTTGCGGCTTGCCGTCTCCTCTGTGCTGGTGCTCGGCGGGACCGCGCTCGCGGTGCGGCGCACGCTTACCTTCAAGACCGCGCGGGTCGCCAGCGACCGCTAGCGGGCTTGCGCCTACGACTGAGTCGTTAACCTGCGCGAGGCGCTGAACCCGAGCACACCCCTCCGACCGCGAGCTCTTAGACTCGAACCACCAATTTGCCGCCGGCTGCGCTCGACTCCATGACTCGGTGAGCTTCGCCGATCTCGTCGAACCTGAATACCCTCGCCGGCTTGGCTCGATACGTCCCCGCCGCTACGCGATCAACAATCGTCTGTAGCGGCACGTCTGACAGCGGAAAGCCCGGAGCACCAAACATGAAACTACCGAAAAAGCTGAAATGCACACCGCTCGGCATCTGAAGCAGCGGATTAAAGTCATTCACTGGCGCCAGGCCGCCGAGAAATCCGCCCAGGCAAAGCCGTCCGTCGCGACGCACCATAGCAAGCGAATCAAGCAGCGTCCTGTTTCCGACCAGTTCCAGCACGCAGTCGACTCCATGGCGATGAAGTTCACGCACGTGGTTTGAAAGCCCGGGCTGCTCCAGCAGGACGTGCCTCGCTCCGAGGCTCTCAAGAAAGCTAATGCGGCTACGGTTGCGTGTGGTCGCAACGATATGCGCCCCTGCATGCGCAGCGATGTTCAACGCGGCCAGCCCAAGAGCCGATGTCGCGCCGCGAATCACCAGAGTCTGACCTGCGGACAGTGCAAGATTGCCCTGAAGGCACGCCCATGCCGTTGCGTAGCTCTCCGGGATCGCTGCCAATTCTTCCCACTGGAGATCTGTCTCGATCGGCAGCACATTGGTCGCCGGCGGGCGAGTAAATTCTGCGTAACTGCCGTTCAGCGTCCGCCCCATGCCACCCATCAAGGCCGCTACTTTTTGACCTCGTTGAAAGCGGCTGTCTCCGCCATCCATGACGAGGCCGACGCACTCGATCCCACTGACCGGCGCTGCTTCGGGCCAGTCTCCGCGGCGCATGTAGGTTTCCGCGTGGTTGATGCCGAAGGCCTTGACTTCGATGAGTACATGATCAGGTTTGCTTTGCGGAGCGGGCAGGTCCTGCACCGTCAGGACTTCCGGACCGCCGAATGATGTTCGGATGATGGCTCGCACTTGCGTATCTCCCAGGTTGCGTGGCGTGGAGAAGCGTAAGTTGCCTGGTTAGTCTAAGACATTACAAAACTGATGAAAACATTGTAGACTTTGGCTAATGAGAAACTTCACCCTTCATGAACTGCACTGCTTCGACGCGGTGGCACGCGAAGGAAGCTTCCAGGCTGCGGCCGACAAGTTGCATCGCACCCATCCAACGGTGTTTGCCGCGGTTCGCAAACTCGAGCATCAGCTTGGACTGAAGCTGTTGGACCGCAGCGGCTACCGCATCGCGCTAACCGACGTTGGGCGCTCGTTTCACCGCATAGCGCAAGGGCCGCTGCGGGCGTTGGAGGGTCTGCATACTCACGCGGCACAACTTGCGATGGGCCAGGAAAGCGAGCTGCGCATCGTCGTTGGCGATTTGTGCCCTTTGCCAGCGACCCTTGGCCTGCTGCGGCAGTTTTTTGATGCTTGCCCAGGTACCCGCCTGCACCTTCACTTCGACGCAATCTCAGGGCCTTGGGAACGTCTGTTCGATGGGGATGCGGATCTGATCCTGCATCACATCGACAGTAGCGATCCGCGCCTCGATTTTATCAAGTTGTTCGACGTGCAATTAATACCGGTGGTGGCACCCGGGTTCCTGCCTTTTCGAATCACCCGTTCAATTACCCCCGAGCAGATGCGGGATTCCTGTCAGTGCATTATCCGTGACACAGCACGGCATTCGCCGCCGCGTAACTACTTTGTCCTCGAGGGTACTCAGCAGTGGACGGTCGCCGACCAGCTAATGAAGAAGGAAGTCATCTTGCAGGGTATGGGCTGGGGGCACATGCCCAGCTTCCTGATTTCACAAGAACTGCGCGATGAGCGTCTGTTGTCCATTTGCGGACAGCATTTTCCAGGCGGCATCTCAACGATTGTCGCTGCGCGTCGGCGCGATCTCCCGCACGGACCGACTGCAAAGCGGCTGTGGCAGTTTATTGGAGAGCAGGCTCCGGCAGTCAGTCGCAGCATGCGCTTTGAACAGCCTACATCAGCGAAACGCCAGCGAACCGCTACTCCGGTAAACCACCGGCGAAGAGAGACGAGCTGACGGCGGGGTTCGGCGGGCACCCGCCTGCCACGCGAGCCCGTTGGGCTAACGCTGGACGCAGTCGTACACCGTGAGGCCTTCCTCGCGCCCGGCCTCAACGTATTTACCTCTGCTCACGCAGTCAGTTTCGGCCTGCTCGAGCGCACGAGCTTCGCGCCTTTCGTCCGTCGCGGGCTGACCCGCACCCGGAGCCGAACGATTGTCCGTGGCCGGAGAGTTCGCGCACCCGGCGAGAAGAGTCGCGCAACCCAGGACTAGCCATTTCACCCCGTTATACGGGAGGTTCATTTCGGTGATGATCCGGCGTCCGCAGCGGTCGGCGGCGCGGTGCTCTCTGCACCAGACTGCGCGTCGCTGGTGGTGCTGCTGTTGGTCGACGGCGGCGTCGCTTCATCACCGCTCTTCACGCCGTCCACACTTTTCGGGACAGTCTCGGCGATCGGTGCAGCGGGTGTGACGACCTCGGCTGGTGTTTCAGCGCTCCTGGGCGCCTTCGCCAGATGCAGGGCAGCAGTCCGCTTGGGCTCGATGGCAGCGGAATTCGCCGCGTGCTCCGGGACCGCAGCGACCACCGCGGGGACGTCAGGGCTCGGAGCGACCGCGGCGGCAGCATCGCTGCTCGGGGCCACAGCGGGAACCTCCGGGGGTGGAACGGCGTTGGGCGGGGTTTGGGTGCTCGCGGCGACCGGGGTGGCGTGGTGGGAGCTCAGCGCGAACGCAACGACGCCGATGACGAGGACCGCAGCCATACCGCTGGCGACGATGATCTTGCGGGATGTTTGGGAATTCATGTTGGGATCCTCAGTTCGTTTACCGACTAGAAGGTTTGTGCGTGCCGATGGGGGCCGCTGTAATGCAGCCCACCGCCACATTGGAGAGTTGAAGCTAGGCGTAAAGAGCTGGCTTGTCGGTTGCCTAGCGCGCTTAGCGAGATTGCCAAATCTGGCACCCGGCGTACGCGTGGAGCGGCTAGTCCGGTGTGTGCGCGATAGCGCGCCAGCGCATCGCGCAGCCATTGATTGCTGGTTACCGCTTCAGCGCCGCTACACCTGACCTGGTACGGCTGAGCGCTTACGCTGCTTTTTGTAGCGGCCTTCTCAATGAAATCTTCGGCCGTGTTGATGAGGTCCCGCGCCGCCAGCATTTCATACTTGTAGCGCAGATGCGCTTCCGCCTGTTTGGCGTCATACCAGCTGCCGTTGCGAAAGAACCCACAGCCGGAGTTCCCCACAAACGCAAGCAAGTAGTTGATTTCCGTCTGCGCGCTCGCCGGTGGTGCCGCACGCGCAAGCGGTGGGAGCGCCAGTCCGAGGACGAGGCCCATTACCGCAGTCGCTCGGCCGCCAAGTGCGGTAGCGACGAGGATGCCGATAGCGCCAGAAAAGAGGTCCGCCAGCATGGATGACCGCGCCAGCGGACCAATGCTGAATCCGATCGAGCGGTTGCCCGTACGCGAGCGACGCTCGTTAGGGAGTGCTGGATTCAGGGGGCAACTCTACTCGGTCAACTCTCGGCCAGTCCGTGCGCTGCCGAGCATAGGCCGCCGGCAGCTGGGTTGGCATGGTCACGGGCTGCTGGGTCTGCCCACATCCTAAGCGGGCAATCGCACAGACCCCTGGTGTTGCGAGCGCCTAGGGTGATCGCTCGCTTGAGTCGAGCCCGACCGGGCGTTGCGCATAAGCAGCCCCGGCAGCGGGGTGATCGCGGACGAACACTCACCAGGAACTGACCATGCAAACCAAACCACTTATGACTGAACTGCCCGCGAACGGACGAAACGCGGGATCCGCGCCCACAAGGAACCCGGCCGCCGATGTGGCACGGTCCGGCATTGTTCGTGAATTTCACAATTTCGTCGCGGACATGGAGGACTTGATCGAGGTGAGCACGTCGCTGACCGGGGACGATCTGGCCCGTGCCAAGGCCAACTTGTATGCCCGCGTCGCCGCGGCCAGAGGTTTTCTTGAAGAGATGCCCGCAACGATCTCCGCCCGGGCACGCAATTCGGTCAAGGTTGCTGACGGCTATGTACGCGAACAGCCATGGCAGGCAATCGGTGTCGGTGCGGTCGTCGGAGTGCTCATCGGCTTCCTGCTTGGTCGGCGCGGGGAGTGAGATGTCGCCGACGGTGACGCCGGATTTCACCAAGCTCAAGGCGTTGAGCGCGATTCGTCTGCTGCGTCCCGTCGCCGGTGCTCTGTTCGACCAGCTCGCTTTGCATGGGCAACTCGCTCAGCTTGAATGGCGGGAGGAGAAAAGCCGTCTGTTGAAGATGCTCCTGGGTGCGGTGTTGGGCTTTGTTTGCCTTCTGGGCGTGGTGCTTTCCGTCGGCGCCTTGGTGCTGGCGTTGTGCTGGGACACGCGATACCGAATCGCGGCGGCTGCGGCGCTGGTTGGTCTCTATGGACTCGGAACCGGCTTGGCCTGGCGTCGCGTTGCAGCCCAGTCGGCGCTCAGCCGCCAGAGCTTTGCGGCAACACGCGTGGAGCTTGCTGCGGATCTGGCCCTGCTCAGGAGCCATCTATGAGATCCGCCACTGACACTTCTCTTGTCGAGCAGCGACAGAGCCTCCGCCTGCGATTGCGGGCCCAGCGCCAGGTGATCGCCCGACAGCTCAGGCCAGAATCTGCAATGAATGGCGGCTATCCGCGCAGCCGGACCATGCGCTTCCTGACCCAGCGCTCTGCCCTGATCACGCGGCTGCTTGTGGGTGTGGTGACGCTACTAAAACCGTGAGTCGATCGGCTCACGACCCTCAGAACCGAGCGCCCTTGTGGCACCTGTCCACATTCACTTCTGGCAGTAATTGATCTCTCGTTGTCAGCCTTAGGGAGCAATTCGCCATGAAACAGAAACGTATTAGCCGTAGAGCAGTGCTGCAAAGCTCGGCGGCTGCCGCTGCCAGTGTAGCGGTCATCGGATATGGCGCAGCACCGACACAACCAAGCACCGGCCGTCCTGGCTTTGCTAGGAGCGCGGGCGTGGAGCGGCTCACCCCGCCCGCGGCTGGCACGATTCCAGTAGCCTTTCCTGTCTCGAAAGATGCAATCCTGATTGATCTCGCCGGCCCCTGGGAAGTCTTCTTGAATGCCGTCACGGGCATGGGCGGCGGGTCGATGGACATGACCGGCAAAGGCGGGTTTCAGCCCTACACCGTGGCTCAAACCAGCGACGCGATTGCAAGCTATGGCGGCCTGAGGATCGTTCCAGACCATACCTTTGAAAATGCGCCGCCGCCAAAAGTGATTGTGATCGCTGCCCAGGGCGGAGACAGCGACGAAATGCTGAGCTGGATCCGTGCCGCGTCACGGCATGCAGATCTAACAATGTCCATTTGCGTGGGCGCGTTCACGTTGGCGAAGACCGGGCTGCTTTCCGGAAAAGCGGCGACGACTCACCACAGTGCATACAAGGAGCTTGCGAAGCGCTACCCCGACATTCGCGTGAAGCGCGGTTATCGCTTCGTTGACGAGGGCAATATCGCCTCCTCCGGAGGACTTACCTGCGGCATTGATTTGGCATTTCACGTGGTCGAGCGATATTGGGGACGTGACGCGGCAGCGCAGACCGCTGTCAATATGGAATATCAAGGCAAGGGATGGCTCGATGCCAGCGGCGCGGATAATGCCGCGTTCGCAAAGTCTTGAAAGTTGGCTAATCCCTTTCGCTCGACGGCCCTTGATTCGGGCAGCTCAAGGTGCTGCGGGGACTCGAGCACGGAGGCTTTGAAGGCCCACCAACGGCATCCCTTCAAATTGAAGTGCCGACCACAGCGTCGCGAGAGCGAGCGCAGCGCCGAGCGTCTGGAGAAGGAGTATTGCCGTCATTGCCAACCTCGCTACGGGCCAGTGCCAGGTCGAGGTTCGACAGCGCTGCCCGCCTAACACAACCGTGGCATTGGATCGGGAAGCATGACCGAAATCAAATCCTTCTTCTGTACGGTAACGCACTCACCTACGGCCGTCTCCGCCTGACACTATTTCGCGGCGGGCGCGATTGGCGTGGCTCCTGCGGATCGCAGCTCGGCATTCAGGCGCGGCATATCGATCGCCGTGAATCGAGCCCACTGCATCAGGGCGTCATCGAGCAACGACCGATGTTTGGCGTAGCCTTGTAAAGCATCCGTGGTTGGCGCCGCATCTGCGCCATCGACCGCGCGCGCAAGGCTGCGGAACGCTGCGGCGAGATAGCGCAGGCCGCGGATCGTCTGCGGCGCGGGTCCCACTGAGTCCGGGGAATCCTTGTCCGGTACGATGTCGGTGATGGTCAGCAGTCGCTGGTCCGCGGCCGCAAGGGCTGAGGCTGCTGCGCTGCCGCCGCTCTTGCGCTGCGCGACGATGGCGGCGTGAATCCGCTCAGCCTCGGTCAAGGCTGCTGCGATTTGCACGCGCGCCGCCTCCACCTCGCGCGCGAGCGCGAATTGCCGGGCATAGGCGCTGCCCGGCAGCTTGAGGCGCGGATCGGCAGCAACGGTCAGCGACTGCCGATAACTCCTGCCGTCGACGTTGAGGTCGATCCAGTATTGTCCCGGAGGTGCCCAGACGCCTTTCTCCTCTTCGCTCGGATCGTCCGGGATGAGCGCTGGCTGTGGCGGCGCATAGTGCAGGTCCCACACGAAGCGATGGGCACCGGCGCCGGTTGCCAGTGACTCGGGTGGGACGATCCACTCGGGTGCGATTTCAATCTTGGCGAGATCCGGCTGTGGTAGTTTGTCGTTCGTGCTGAAGCTCCGCACCGGTGTGCCGTGCGCATCAGAAATGGTCAGCGTAACGGCCCCGCTCGAAATCCCCTCCAGCGCATAGTCGATATAAGCGCCCGGCGGTGGGTTGGCCCCCATGGGTTCATCCTTGGGCATCGGCGTCCCGGTGAAGCCGGTAGGTCGCACGCGATAGGCCGGCGCGGGCGGGAACAGGCGAACGGCGCCGTCGTAGGGGTCCGCCAGCGAGCGCAACAGCGCGATGTCGTCCATGATCCACAACCCGCGGCCGTGGGTCGCGATCACCAGGTCCCCGGCGTGCACCTGTAGATCCCGCACGGAGGTGCTGGGCAGATTCTGCTGCAGCGCCTGCCAGTGCCCGCCGTCGTCGAAGGAAACATAGACGCCACGCTCAGTGCCGCAATAGAGCAGGCCGCGATGTGCGGGGTCCTCGCGCACCACGTTGACCGTGTTGAGCGTGCCTGCCTCGGCGATGCCATCGACAATCAACGTCCAACTCACACCGCCGTCGTGGGTGCGATAAATGTAGGGTCGCGGGTCGTCCAGGCGGTGCCGGTCCACGGCGATGTAGGCGCTGGCCGCATCAAAATGTGAGGGCTCGATCACGCCGATCTTTGACCAGGCGCTGAGTGCTGCCGGCGTCACATTGTGCCAGTGGCCGCCGCCATCGCGAGTGCGCCAGACCAAGCCGTCATCCGTGCCGGCCCAGAGGAGCCGCTCGTCGAGCGGCGACGGACCGATCGCGTAGACCACGCCACGGCGCGGGCCGGCGTGCTCGTTGTCTTCGACCGTGGGCGGGTCGAGGTTTGCAGGCGTGGCGGGATTTTCGCGGCTCAGGTCCGGACTGATGGCCTGCCAGTGCTGGCCGTGATCAGTGGTGCGAAAGATCCGCTGGTTGCCGAAATAGAGCGCATGACCGGCGGTCGTGCCGAACACGAGCGGCAGCGTCCAGGCGCCGCGGTACAGGCCGGGATGCGCCAGGATCGGAACGATGCTGTGCGTCTGTCCGGTGCGCGGGTCGAGCTTGTCAACGCGCCCGCCGAAAATCACCTCGGGGTCGTCTGGATCCGGGGCGATATTGCCGCTTTCGCCCCCGGCGGTGATTTCGCGGAACTGGCTGAGATTGATGCCGTCGATGTTGTCGGTGCGGCTGGGAAGCCCCGCCGCGCCGGAGTCCTGCTGCGCCCCGTAGACCCAGTACGGGAAGCGGTTGTCGGTGACGACGTGATAGAACTGGCCGGTGGGCTGGTTGTACCAGGAGCTCCAACTGGCACCGCCGTCCAGCGTGACTACCGCGCCCTGGTCGACGCCGAGTATGCGTCGCTGCGGGTCCGCCGGGTCGATCCACAGCTGGTGATAGTCATCGCCTCCCGGCGCGCCTTTGACCGGGGTGAAGCTCTGGCCACCATCCGCGGAGCGGAACATGGCCGTGTTGCAGACGTATACGACGTCGGCATTGGTCGGGTCGACGGTGATGCCACCGAAATACCAACCCCGCTTCCAGATTCGAGTGTCGTTGCTCACGCGGGTCCAGCTCGACCCCCGATCGTCGGAGCGATACAGGCCGCCGTCGGCAGCATCGATCAGCGCAAACACGCGCTGCGGCTCCGCAGGTGCGATCGCCAGGCCGATCCGACCCGGCCGGCTTGGCAGGCCGTGGCTGCTCAGAGCGGTCCACGTCTGGCCGCCGTCGGCCGACCTGTACAGGCCACTACCGGGCCCGCTGGAGGGTGGATAGACGCTCCAGGGCGGCCGGCGCGTCTGCCACAGCGACGCGTACACCGCGCTGGGCGCTCCCGGCTCAGCGACGAGGTCGATTGCGCCGGTGTCGGCATCCTTGTAGAGCGTGCGTTGCCAGGTCTTGCCCCCATCGACCGAGCGGAACACGCCGCGCATCTCGTTGGCCCCGTACGGATGCCCCAATGCCGCAACCAGCACCACGTCCGGATTGGTCGGATCGACCAGGATGCGGCCGATTTGCTGCGAATCCTCCAGTCCGGTCGGCTGCCAGGTACGACCGGCGTCGCCTGATCGAAAGACGCCTGCACCCTGCGCGATATCCGAGCGCATGTCGGCCTCGCCGGTGCCGACGTAGATGATTCTTGGATCTGATGGCGCTACCGCGAGAGCACCGATCGAGCCGACGGGCGCCGAATCGAAAATCGGCGCCCAGGTACGTCCGGCGTCCCGCGTCTCCCACACGCCACCGTTGACGGCACCGAAGTAGAAATGATGCGGCTCGCCCGGCACGCCGCTGACTGTGAGCACACGCCCGCCGCGGAATGGCCCGATCGAACGCCAGTGCAGCGCTTGCAGCTGCGCTTGCAGCGGACCAGGCTCGGCGCTGGCCTGCGCCGTGAATACACACGCCAGGGCACAACAGAACCCCAGCACCCGGCGCAATGACCGCCCCTTATGGGTGGCGGCCCGCTCGCGCGCATCACTCGGCATCGGATCTGGAACGCGCCAGCGGATACGGTTCATTTCCCTTAAGTCCCTCCCAGAGAATGCGGTTGTAGGCCCCGGCATCGGCACTGTCGCGGTGGGCGAAGTCCATCCCGCGCGTGCGCTGCGCCCACCAGCTTGCCGGGTGCGCGGGGTACGCCACGTGCGCACCGGCAGCGGCGCCAGGCAGGGGCAGTCGCGTGGAACGCAGCACATCGGGAATCACGGCGGTGAAGGTCCAGTTCGGCTGCTGCAGGTCGAACACCTGGGCCATTGGCCCCGTATGGGCGTCGAAGACGCCGAGGTGCTCCAGACCCAGCAGGTCCGTGAGGGTGCGCATCAGGCTGAGGGTCGTGTAGCGCGTGCTGACGACCGCGCTATGTCGCACATAGGGTCCGACCACGAATGCGATGCTGCGATGAGCGTCGACGTGATCGGGTCCATCCTGGGCATCGTCCTCGAGGATGAAAATCAACGTGTCGCGCGCATAGCGGCTGTGGGCGACCGCTTCGATCAGCCGGCCGACCGCATAGTCGTTGTCCGCGACCTGCGTCTCCGGCGTATCGACTCCGTCGAGCGACCCTGCCGCCCCGCCGCTGGTGTGATCCATCATGAAATAGACCAGGCTCAGCGCCGGCAGATCACCGCGCCGGACGTAGCCGCTGAACTCGCGCTGCCACTCCGCTTCGCGGTAGAAATCCGGGTAATCGGTGTCGAAGCCCCGGAAGTACGGATCGGTGCGCGACTGCAGCTCCGGATGGCCGGCATACGCCATGCGCACGTGGTGTCGCGCCGGCCAGCGCTCGAGCGGGATGGCGAGCGCGCCCCAGGCCTGGTGATACAGGGTATCGTCCGTGTCAAAACCGTAGTTGCGCACGCTCAGGTGCGCGCGCAGCGCCGCGTTCCACAGATAACCCTCCTCGACCTCATCCGCTTCCGGTCCGTCCGCAGAGGCGACATTACGCGTGCCCGGCAGCAGATCCGGATCCGCGGGGGTTGCCGGATTCGCTTCCCGGCGCGCAGCACCGCTGAGCCCCATGTTGATGAAGCGGTTCACGCCCTGCCAGTCGTACGAGCCGCCGCGGCCCGCCTCAGAGTAGTTCATCGGCACATTCTTCGCCGCAATGTCCGTCTCGCGAGCCGCCATGCTCCATTGCCAGCCATCACCGCTGACATCCCCGGCAACGTAGAAATTGTCGAGATCCACGAAGTCGCCCGCCAGCCGATGCTGGTTCGGGGTGATCGCACGCGGAAATTCGGCGAGTCGCGGATCGCCATTGCCTTCGCCGAGATCGCCCAACACCTGGTCGTAGGTGCGGTTCTCCTTGACGATGTAGATGACATGATGGATGCGCGCCCGCAGCGCGCGCATGAGGCGCTGATCGGCGACCGCAGGCGAAGAGTCCCAGGCGTTATTGCTCGCGACCTGCGCGGTGAGCTGCGCCAACGTGGGCGCCGAGGGCAGCGGCACCGATTGCAGGCTTGCCTTTTCCAGGTTCAGCACGTAGGTGTTGGGAGTGAGCGGTTTGGCGGCCGCAGCGGCCGCCAGACACGGGGAGATCAGTCCATAGCAGTTCCCCGGATTGGCTGCAGCGGGGCTGCGCGAGTTGATGATATAGAGAGTGGCGCCGGTGCCGCTCAGCGCGACGTCCTGCGGAGTCCAGCCCGTCGGTATCAGGCCGCGCACGATGCCGCTGCTGGTACTTGCCGGCGCTGCGCGTGCCAGCGCCGACACATCGATGACCGCGAGCGCATTGGTACCGCGATCGGTCACGTACAGGGTGTGCTCATCCGCTGACAGCGCGAGTCCGTCGGGTGACGCGCCGTGGTAGTTCGGCGGTCCGAGCACACCGGGCGGAGCGACTGTCGTGAAGCTTGCCAGCAGTATCGCGCGGCGCGTGTCGACCACCGCCACGACGTCCTGCAGATCGCAGGCGACGTACAACAGGGTCTGCGCGCGGTTGAGAATCATCTTGTTGGGAGCACCAGGCACCGCGATGCGGCTCTTGACGCGCGGCCGCACCGACGCCAGATCGACGACCACGATCTCGCGATCGCGCACGCTCGAGATATAGGCGGTCTCGTTGCCGGCGATCTGCACCCAGTACGGATACTCGCCTCCGGGCGTGCCGCTCGTGCCGCCGCTCTTTCCGGGACGCAGGTCGAGCTCGGCGGCTACCGCACCCGCGTCCAGATCAACCAGCGTGATCGAATCGTTGTACTGGTTCGCCACCACCAGCCGGCGCCCGTCGCGCGTAACGGCGATCCCGGCCGCTAGCGGCGTCTGCACGTAAGGCGTGAGGGCTGAATTCCTTTCGTTGGCGGGGGCAGCGCCGATTTGCAGCACGCCATTGGCGAGTCTGTGGTGACCCAGAGCGATTGGTGAGCCGGTGGCTTCGCGCCATGCGCCTGCGGTGCGGTCGTAGACGTGCACGTCGTCGTCCACACCGCCGGAGACGTAAAAGTGCGCACCGTCGGGCGCGAAGGCAATCCCCGAGCAGGTATTACGGATCTGGATCACCTGCCTGAGCACCGGCGCTGCGCCCGCGACGTCGTAGACGAACACGTACTGATTCGAGGCGCTCGGATCCGGCTTGTAGTAATCCGCCCCGTTCGTGTCATAGCCGCTGGTCAATACCAGCATCGTTGCCCGATCGGGACTGAGAGCCAGGCTCACCGCGCCATCGGCGGTGAAGTCCGGATGGGCGGCAAGGCCCGGGTTGAGCGCCATCATGGTCGCGCCGGGAGCTGCCGTCGGCGTCACCCGCTGTCCGGTGGGAAGCTCGTCGTTGCCGGCTGCACACGCCAGCCGCGTCCCGCCGCGCGTCGTGATCAGAAGAATGGCGGCCACCCGCCCGCAGCTGCCGTGTCGCATCACCGCTCCCCCTGGGCTCTGGAGTTTCCTGGCCGTGGCTTTTTACTCCTTCCGGCTCGGGCTTTTCTACCGACCGGCGTAACCTGCCCCGCTGCCTGCCAGGATTTGTGGCTTGCGGTCAGGTACTTAGGCGGTGGCAAGCGATCAGCCGCGCGGCCAAATTGCACCTCGCTCTCCAGCAGCATGCTGACGTCTCTTACCGGTATGTTACTGGTAAGCGCACTGGCGACACCAAAGTGAATGCCGGGCATGTGTTGTGTCGGCTCGACGCTCGGGCAAGCGTTTCGTCGGCTGAGGAAACAGCGTATGGTGTCTTGGCGCCACCTGATCAGCTGACACTTGGGATTCGCTACCACGACGCCCCTCACTCAACTCGAAACTCAACTCGAGCACGAACTGCGAGTGATCGCGCGCGAGGGCATAGCCAACGGGCAACTGCCCCGCGAGCCGGCGGTACTACTGTGGGGCGGTTATGGCAGCGGTCAGCTCTGCTCGTTATGCGGCAGGCCCATCCAGCTCAAGGAAATCGAGTATGAGATCCCGCCCGGCGAGGGCGAGGGTCACATGCTTCGATTTCACCTGGTGTGTCTGTCCGTCTGGCATCTTGAGTGTGCCCGCGACGTCCGCAACGAACAGTAGCGTCGAACTAAGACGCGGACTCGTCGTTGGAGTCACCACCGAGCTGGAGGAGGCTCGGCACGGTGTCGAGTGACTGCGCCAGTCGCTCATACCGAAGGGCGAGCACATCCAGTTCGCCTCTTGCTTCTGAATAGGTCAGCGACGGAATGATCGCACGGATGGCGCGCGCCATCTCTCTGTAGCGCTTGGCTTGACCGGGCGCATCCATGTCCATCATGACGATCGACCGTCCAGGTGGAGAGCGCTCCATCCTAGAAGGCGCGCCGGTCGGCTGACTGTCAGCGCGCATAAACAGCGGTGTAGTAAAAATTCCTAGAGCTGTAGGCCGGGGACTACACGACCGCCCTGATCGAGTTCCCGCACCCTCTCAGCCATTGCGAGACCGGCGGAGTTAGTTTCTAAAATAGAGTCGCCCGGTTGCCGCAACCGAGGCGATCGGTGGATGGCTGAAGGACTATATAGAAAGAGCGGCAGCGGCCGCCCGGCGCTGACAACGCCTAGCGACACTGCTCGGAAGCTGCGGCACCGTGGTGCGAGATCTGCGGCCCCATTCTGGAAGGCGCGCAGGCTTCAGGCGGCGGATCCCGCAAGAAGATGAGCCAAATGGTAATGCCTATGAGGAATGCGATCGGCAAGGTGCCGGGCCTGATCATCTCCGCCCCCTAATCGGTACCCGGGCGAAGCTTGACGGTGGAGTCATCGCTCCACAAGGGCTTGATTCACGTTATTGCCTTGACAGCGCGGTAGTCCAAAGGACGAGAATCGCGCAGGCCCCGGTCCGAAAACTGCGGCATGAAATTCCTACCGCTCATCTGGTCCGGCGTGTGGCGCAAACCGGGGCGGACCATTCTGATCTTCCTCCAGGTCAGCGTCGCTTTCGCGCTGTTCGGCGTGCTCCAGGGCCTGAAGACCGGCGTCGAGCATCTCGTCGCCGCTGCCCGCGCCGATGTGCTGATCGTGCACAGCCGCGCGAGTTTTCTGGCAGATTCACTGCCCTTGGGGCTGCGCGAACAAATAAGATCGGTAGCGGGGGTCAAGGTAGTGATCCCCGTCGACATCTTCGGGGCCACCTATCAAAAACCCTCTGAAAAGCTCGGCGTCGTTGCCATAAGTCCCGACCCGGACTGGCTGGCGGCTTTTACCTTCACCACCGCACCCGCATACGCCGCGGCTTTGCAGCGCACCCGCACGGGCGCCCTGGTGAGAGTGGCGCTGGCAGAAAAGTACGGCTGGAAAGTCGGCGATCACATTCCGTTGATGTCCAGGACGGCGCAACTCAACGGCTCGACCGACTGGGCCTTCGATGTCGTCGGCACCTACAGCGACAGCGACGTCGGCGGAGGCCGAGACACCATACTGATCAATTTCGCCTACCTCGACGAGGCCCGCCTGAGCGGCAAGGGCACGGTGCAGCATTTCAACGTCGCGGTCTACGATCCGAGGTCGGCCGTGAAGGTGGCCGATGCGATCGACCGACGCTTCGCCAATTCCTCTAATGAAACCGAAACCGAATCGCTCCAGGAGCTGGCACAGTCGCAGGTGCAGGCGCTCGGCGATCTGAACTTCCTGATCCGTGCGATCGTGAGCGCCGTGCTGGTGGCATTGCTGTTTGCAACGGCCACCATGATGATGCAGTCGCTGCGTGAGCGCACGCCGGAACTTGCGGTGCTCAAGACGCTCGGCTTCAGCGATCGTGCCGTGTTCCTGCTGATACTGGCCGAAGCCGCCGCGGTCTGCGTGGCCGGCGCGGCCTGCGGGCTCGCGCTGGCATTGCTCGCCTTTCCGTTCGCTGCCCGCTTCGTCCAGGGCCTTGCCATGCACGGCATCGTGGTCGCGGTCGGCCTGGCATTCGGTGCGCTGGTTGCACTGATCAGTGCCGCGGTGCCAGCGGCCACGGCCGCCAGGCTCAGAGTCGCCACCGCACTGGCAGGCCGCGGAGGGGCTGTATGAGGTTCGCGCGACAATTCGCCGCACTGGTGGCGATGGATCTGTCGGCAGTCGCACAGCGTCTGGGCCCCGTCCTCACCATCATCATCGGCGTCACCTGCGCCGTCGGCGTGCTGGTTTCCATGCTGGCCATGGGGGCAGGTGCGTGGCGCCAGGAGATGGGCGACGTGCGCGCCGATCGCCTGATAGTGACGAGTCTGGGTGCGCGTGGCTTGCAGAGCAGTATCCCCAGGGAGGAAGCCGCCGCCATCCGAGCCCTGCCCGGCATACTCGGGGGCGACGACGGCGAGCCTATCGTGGTGCTCGCGTCGCTGGTGCCCATCGAGGGCCGCCGACGCGTGACCGGAACCCGGATTTTCTTTCCGCTCGCCGGTACCTCGAACAACCTCATGCAGTACCTGCCGGAGCTACATGTCACGGACGGGCGCATGTTTCGGCGCGGCCTGCATGAGCTCGTCGCCGGCAACCCCTGCGTCCGCCAGTTCACCGGATTCGACACCGGCGCGCGGCGTGCGATTCGCGGTATCGACTGGACCATCGTCGGCCACTTTGACCAGGGTCATGTGCAACAGTGCGGCGTCTATGCCGACGTCGATACCCTGATGACGGCTTTCGGCCGCAACACCTACTCCCAGGTACTGGTACGGTTACGGTCCCCGCAAGACCTGGGCGCGTTTCGCGCTGCCCTGCAGGCCAATCCGACACTACACCTCGAAGCCCGGCTGGAGGGTCAGGCGACAGAGGAGGGATTCAAACAGCTGAACGCGCTGCTGAACTTTGCCAGCTACTTCATCGGCACGATCATGGCCATCGGCGCCACGTTGGGCGCGCTGAACTCGCTGTACTCAATAGTCGACTCGCGTCGCCGGGAGCTCGCCACACTGCGTGCCATTGGCTTCGGTCCCGGTGCGATCGTCGCATCCATGCTGTGCGTGTCGATGGTGCTGGCGCTGCCGGGGGCGCTGCTGGGTTGCCTGCTGGCATGGGTGTTCTTCAATGGAATGGCAGCGAGCCCCTTCGGCTACAGTTTCCAGCTTGCGGTCACTCCGGCTCTCGCCGTGCTGGGCATGGGGTGGGCGCTGGCGATGGGGCTGATTGGCGGTCTACTGCCGGCGCTGCGTGCGGCGCGCGTGCCGGTGACGACGGCACTGCGCGCCACCTGAGCTCAGGTGTCAACCGAATCCACAGACGCCGGTGCCCGTCCGCTGCTCGTCTACGATGGCGATTGCGCAGTCTGCCGCTATTGGACGCGCTACTGGGAGAAGCTCACCGGCGCGAGCGTCGTTTACCGGCCGTATCAGCAGGTGGCCGCGCAATATCCCGCTATCCCCCTCGCCGCCTTTCAGCGCGCCGTCCAATACATCACCCCCGGCGGATATCACGCCGCTGGCGCCGAAGCGAGTTTCCTGGTCCTGAGCCACGCACGCGGCAAGGGATTCTGGCTCAAGCTCTATAGAGGGTTGCCCGGTTTCGCGCCCATCGCGGAAACGGTCTACGCCCTTACCGCCGCGCACCGGCCGAGTTTTCATCGGCTCAGCCTGTTCCTCTGGGGCAACGACTACGAGCCGCCACGCCATGATCTCGTTGCATTCCTGTTTCTGCGACTGTTTGGACTGATCTACCTTGCGGCCTTCATCTCCTTCGGGCTGCAGGCGCAGGGCTTGATCGGCAGCCACGGCATCGAGCCACTGGCGCAACTGGTCGATGCCGCCGACGCTCGCGTCGGCCCGGCGCGCTTCTGGCTGATGCCGATGGTGTTCTGGTGGAGCGCCAGCGATCTCACCATCGCGGCGGTGTGCTGGGCAGGAGCGGCGCTGTCGCTGCTGTTGGTCTGCAATGTGCTGCCCCGCCTGAGCCTGGCGCTCCTCTATGTGCTGTATCTCTCGCTGCTTTACGGCGGACAGGATTTCATGACCTATCAGTGGGACACGTACCTGCTGGAAGCCGGTTTTCTTGCGCTGCTGCTGAGCTTCGCGACCGCCCCGGGCATCTGCTTGCTGCGCTGGCTGCTGTTCCGCTTCATGTTCATGTCCGGCGTGGTAAAGCTGCTGAGCGGCGATCCCAACTGGTGGAATCTGTCGGCGCTGTCCTATCACTTTCTCACGCAACCCCTGCCCACGCCGCTGGCCTGGTACGCCGCGCATCTGCCCGCGGGCCTGCTGAAATTCGCCACCGGCGGCACATTCGTCGTCGAGCTGATCCTGCCGTTCCTGATCTTCTGCCCCCGCCGGCTGCGTTTCTTGGCAGCCTTCGGCATCCTGCTGTTCCAGTGCTGCATTGTGCTCACCGGTAACTACAACTGGTTCAATCTCCAGACCATGGTGCTGTGCCTGCCGCTGTTCGACGATGCCGCTCTGCAAAAGGCATTGCCGCAGCGCTTCCTGCGGCTGCTGCTTCCACGGGCACAGTCGCATGCACCCACAGGCGCACTGCGGATCCTGATCGGCGCCGTGGCGCTGCTGCTCGTGGTCTGCAGCCTGGTGCAAATGGATGCACGGTTCGGCGGCAACCCGCCCGCCGTGGCGCAGACCGTCGATCGCCTTGTCGAACCACTGCGCATCGTCAGCGGTTACGGCCTGTTCGCGGTGATGACCACGGCGCGCGACGAAATCGTCATCGAGGGTTCCGACGACGGCATCTATTGGCGCGAATACGAATTCCGCTACAAGCCCGGCGACCTGGCGGGCCGTCCGCGCTGGAACATCCCGCACCAGCCGCGTCTGGACTGGCAGATGTGGTTCGCCGCACTCGAGGACCCGCGCGGCCTCAGGTGGTTTGCGGGCTTCCTGCAGCGCGTGCTGGAGAATGAGCCCGCCGTGATGGCGCTGCTGGCGCGCAATCCCTTTCCAGACAAGCCGCCGCTGTATGTGCGCGCGCGCTTCTACGACTACAGCTATGTCGGCCCAGAGGACAAGGCCCGGGGCCTGTGGTGGGCGCGGCGATCGCTGGGGCTGTACTTTCCGGAGGTGCGTCTGAAGAGCGAGCCGGCCGGACCCGCTCCTTAGTTGCCGCCGCGTACGTCTGCAAGCAGCCGCTCCGATATCAGCGCTGCGGGCCGTCAGGCAATTTGTGCGGAACGCATGTGATGCCTGCGGGTGCTGGCTGAAACTCCCGCTACGCGCGATCATGGCGACGTAATGAAGCCTGCACGGCCGCGTTTCGCGCAGATCATCGTCGTACCGATGCTGTTGCTTTGGCTTGCCGCCTGCGGTGGCGGCGGCGGCTCCTCCGCATCGCCCACCACCTACACGGTTGGCGGCGTAGTCACCGGACTCAACGGTTCCGGCCTGGTGCTGCAGAACAACGGCGGCAGCACTCTCGCGGTGTCGGGACCGGGTGCATTCACTTTCGCGGCGGCCCTCAGCGGCGGTTCCACCTATGCGGTGACCGTGGCCACGCAGCCCTCCTCGCCGGCGCAGACGTGCGTCGTCGCCAATGGTTCGGGCGCCATCGGTGCCGCGAACGTGACGAGTGTGGCCGTCGACTGCACTCCCGTGCCCTTCACCGTTCTCGTCAATCAGCCGCCGCAACCCGGCGAGCTGAGCCTGCTGCTGACCGACGGCAGCGTCATGATGCAGTCGATCAACGACGCGGGCGTCTTCTACCAGCTGACGGCGGACGCCGACGGCTCCTATGTCAACGGAACCTGGCGCCAGCTTTCGAGCCCGCCTCCCGGCTACGAGCCTTATGCCGGTGCGCAGGTGGTGCTGGCCGACGGGCGCGTGCTGTTCGTGGGCGGTGAATACAACCAGAACCAATACCAGCTGCCGTTTGCCCCCAGCGGCCTGACCAACATGTCCGCCGTCTATGACCCGGTCGCGGATTCCTGGACGATGATCGCTGCGCCGCACGGGCTCGCCTATATCGGCGATGTGCCTTGCGCCGTGCTGCCCGACGGCAGCTTCGTCTTCGGCGACAAGCTCGGCCGGGATATGTGGCGGCTCGACCCGCTCACGCTCACCTGGAGCTCGGTGCCCGCCACCGGCAAGGCGGACAATTTCGCCGAAGAAGGCTGGACACTGCTGCCCGACGGGGATCTGTTCACCATCGATGTCGGCAATCCGCCCCACGCCGAGCACTACGACCCCGTCGCTGCGCAGTGGTACAGCGATGGCAATACGCCCGCGGCACTCACCTCGACCACGGGCTCACCCGCGGGCGTGACCTATGGTCCCGCACCGCTGCAGGTTGTCGGTGGAGTCACTTACGGTCCGGGCCCGGCGGGCACGTATTTCCCGCCGGGCGAAGTCGGTCCGGCCCTGCTGCTGCCCGATGGCAGCGTTTTCGCCACCGGCGCCGCCGCCAACGGCGCGCCGGCTCACACCGCCCTCTACACACCCGGAGCCACGCCCGCTGCGCCCGGCCGCTTTGCGGCGGGACCGGATTTTCCGGCCGGCGACGATGCCGCCGACTCCAGCGCCGCGTTGCTGCCTTCCGGTCATGTACTGGTCGCCGCGGTCTCGGGTCGCTTCTACGAATATGACGGCACCACATTGGCAGTCGCCGGGACCTTGCCGAACGATGGCAATACCGCGTACTTCGTTCTGCCGCTGCCCAACGGACAAGTTCTGGTGACCGGGGGTGTCACGCAGGTTTTTAACGGCAGCGGCAGCGCAAATCCGGCCTGGGCGCCCACGATCACTGCCGGCCCGCCGATCGTCACCCGGGGCTCGACGTACACCATCTCCGGCACGCAGTTCAACGGCCTGTCGCAGGCCGCAGCCGTCGGTGATGAGCTGAACGCGGCCACCAACTACCCGCTGGTGCGCATTACCAATACGGCAACGGGCCATATCGTCTACGCGCGCACCCACGGCCACAGCACGATGGGCGTGGCGACCGGCGGCGCCATGGTTTCCACGCAATTCGACGTGCCGGCGGCCACGGAGACCGGCACCAGCGCGCTGGCCGTCGTCGCCAATGGCATCGCTTCGCTGCCGCTGCCCGTGACGGTGAACTGAAAAATCCTCCTCGATGAATCGCGCCTGAACCGCCGACCACGCGCGCCAACTCCCGTCAACGAGCCCGCTTTCTGGTCTAGCGCACCGATCCAGTGCAACCTGGCGTTTTGCGGGCTGCGACACTGCGGCGGATGCACGCCCTGCTACCTTCCGGTCATGCGCCACGTTCTCAACCGCTGGGGTCGGACGGCCCGTAACTGGCTGACCCGACGCTCGCGGCCGTTGCGGCGGGCGGGGTGGATACGGCGACCTCTTTTCACGGACGGCTCCGGCCGACAGTCCTGCCGTTACTTTCTCTACGTCCCGCCGGGGTTGACGACCGCGGACGCCGTACCGCTGCTGGTGATGCTGCATGGCTGTCGCCAGGATGCAGCGACGCTCGCCCACGGCACGCGCATGAATGCGCTGGCCGAGCGGCAGCGATTCATCGTGCTTTATCCGGAGCAGTCGCTACGCAGGAATCCGCTGCGCTGCTGGAGCTGGTTTGTGCACGATACCTTCAACGGTGGCGGCGAGGCTGCGCTGATCGCCGACCTGGTGAAACGCACCGTGAGTCGCTATCCCATCGATGCGGCGCGTGTCTACGTGGCCGGGATCTCCGCGGGGGGCGCGATGGCCGCGGTGCTCGCCTATTGCTACGGCAGGTTGTTCGCCGCGTGCGCCATCGCGTCCGGGGTGATGTACCGCGGCGCGGAATCGCTGCGTGATGCGGCAGCGGTGATGGCGCACGGCTCGCGCTCGGCCCCGGACCTGGTGGCGCGCGCGGCCGCCCGGAATTCCTCGGGCTGCGTCGCATTCGTGCCCGCGCTGGTGATACACGGTGATCAGGATGCCACCGTGCATCCTGGCAACGCCGCGCAGATCATCGAGCAATTGCGGGCGTTCGCCCGGTACGCCGGCGGCGTTTCCGACCCGCTCACCGAATCGCCGGAACTGCGACTCTCAGGTTCGGTCCGCGCCTATCGCCAACAGGACTATCTGCACAATGAGCGTATACTGCTGCGCAGGATCATCGTCGAAGGCATGGGCCACGCCTGGAGCGGCGGCGATGAGCGGCACCCGTTCAACGATGCCGCCGGTCCGGATGCGAGTCGGCTGATCTGGGACTTCGTATCCATGTTCCGACGCGGTTGATCCTTTAAGAGATGCCGGCGCACATCGTGCGGCCTGGCGCGCGCAATAGGCCGATTGGCCCTTGCACCGACGCGGTGCGTGGCGCACGCTTTTTGCTCATAGCGGACTGCGCCAGGAACATTGCCCTTACGCCGGGGTCTCCCAATCAGGGGGTGACGGCGCAGTCGCAGGCTTTGCCAGGGGTGGCACGATGTATGCAGTGACAAGCCAGAAGGACCTAGAGATGCTACTGGCGATCCCATTGGACACTGCACACGGCCCCGGGGTGCGCTCGGAAGCTGCAGTCGAGGATTGCGGGCGCGCCTCACCCGCGGATTCGCTCGAGGAGCTGCTGGAGATGCGCTACCGGGAGTACCTCGCGCAGCGCGCGCTGCAGGAGCTCTTCGAAGCCGGTCTCATGCAGGCTCTCGAGATCTAAGTCTGCCACACCCCGCGGCGCGCACCGATCTAGGTGTGTGCGTGTCCAGCCTTGCTTCTGCGGCGGCGGCGCGTGGCAATGCCCGTGGCGGCGGCTTGCTTGCGGTTGCGCTGGGGATGAACACCGAGATCGCGCCACGAGCTCGCCGCGAGATCGACACCATAGTACTTTGCCGCCTTTTGAATATTCGCGAATGCCTGCGCGCGCTCGGCAGCGGACACGCCCCTGACCTGATCGAAGCGTGCGACCGCGTTACGCACGTGCCGTGCATCGGTGAGCGGTTCCTTGCGCTGCGTCGGGAAGGCATAAACCGTGTCGGGCAGGTCGCTTTGCTTCGTCAGCCGCCCGTGCTTGTCGTGATGTTTCCAGCTCGCTTTCATGGAGTGCTCCTTGCTGGTGAGGGCTTCGCGACGGCAGCTGCTGGCCGCCGGTGACCTCGCGAATCTTGCCGCCGCCGGCTCACGCACCGCCAGCGCGGACATTGCCGCGGCGGGCGCGCGACTTGGTCCTCGGCGCGGAAACACGGTATTTTAGCAGCGTGAACAATCGATGGCGTCAGCACGGCGTCAGAGTCATTCGAGCCCATGAGCTGGACGATGCCACCGCTCAGACGCTCGGCATGCACCGGCGCGCCGCAGTCACCACGCAGCGAACCGGTGCGACCAAGCTGTGGGCGGGCACCGTGACCATCGATGCGAACGCCAGGACCGGAGCGCATCACCACGGGGATCTCGAAAGTGTGATTTACGTGGTCAGCGGCCTTGCCCGGCTGCGCTGGGGCGACCGCCTGGAATTCGTCGCCGAAGCTGCGCCCGGGGACTTCATCTATATCCCTCCTTATCTACCGCACCAGGAGATCAACGCGAGCGCAGAGGCGCAACTTCACTGCGTGCTGGCACGCAGCGGACAACAGGGTCTGGTGGTCAATCTCGACATCACGCCCGTCGAGGTCCCGGAGCTGGTGCGCTGGATCGACGATTTGCACGGTTGATGCGATCCGCAGGCCCTGGCCGTCAGGCGGCGCGGCCCCTGATGCCCGGTACGCTCAGTCGACTGCCACCATCACGTTCGAGGCCTTGATGACCGCATAGGCACGCTCGCCCACCTTCAGCTTCAGGGTCTTGATTGCATCGAGTGTGATGACTGATACGACCTGGAGCGATGGAGCGATCTCGATGATGACCTCGGCGTTGACCGCGCCGGGTGCGATTTTGCGAATGATCCCCGGCAGCACGTTGCGCGCACTCAGCTGCATGTTTTTTCCTTGCCGCGCTGATGCATAAACCTGTTTTCGCCCACTGCCATACTAGCAGCGCTCAATTTGAGCCCGACACTCCTCGCAATCATCACGACGTCCACCCGATGGCGACTGCTGATGGAGATTGCTAAATCAATGACTTAACCGGCATTACCGCCCGAAGGGTGCCTGTCCTGGTGGGGACGGTGCGACGCAGTGGCGGGCATCGCTCTCCGCCAGTACCGCAGGCACGTCGCTAGGCGCAAACTAGCATTTCTGCCCGCGCAGAAAACTGACCGGCGAAGGAGAGAAGAAAAATGGTACGAATCATTGCGACGAAACAATTGGCGCTTGCATCGGTTGTAGCCGTGCTGACCTGCGTGGTCGGCTGCGGACGTGCGGGTCTCAGCGGCACGTACGTGCCGCGAGGTGGGGGCCTGGGTAACGGTCTCGTGATGGAGAAGCTCGAGTTCGGCTCGGGCAACTCGGTCACACTCACGATGATGGAGCAGAAAATCCGCGTCACCTACACGATCGACGGCAAGCAGCTGCTGCTCAATGCCAACGGACAGCAGATGGTCTTCGACATCGATAAGGACGGCTGTCTCGACGGCGGGAGTCTGTACGGCAAGTTCTGCAAGGCGTAAGGCCGCCCGGCGGAGGGTCCCGCCTTAAGGCGCGCGAGCTGTTCGCGCTCGCGCGCCTTTTCCCGTTTCAACGGGCACCGCGGCCGGAGCACGCGAACGCGTTAGCCGTGGGTTCCTGCGATCACGCCCTGGAGCGCGTCGAGATCGACCGGTTTCACCATGTGCGCGTCAAACCCGGCAGAGCGCGTGCGCTGTGTGTCCTCGGTCTGCCCATACCCGGTCAGCGCGACCAGTCGCACGCCGCTCGCGGCGCTGCGGATCTGGCGGGCCACCTGGTAGCCATCCATTTCCGGCAGGCCGATATCCAGAAGTACCACGTTGGGGCCGAAGGATGCGACGCTTTGCAGCGCTCCTTTAGCGCTGTATACGGCCTCCGTCACGTGTCCATCGAGGCGCAGAAATTCCGCCAATGAATTCGCGGCGTCGGCATTGTCATCAACGACGAGTATACGTTGCGGTTGAATCGTCGGCCGCGGTCGCGGCCTCGTCGGCTCCTGCGGCGGCGGGATCTGCGGTAGCCGGATTTCAAAGGTCGCGCCCCGGCCGGGGCCCGCACTGGCGGCGCTCACTTCTCCACCGTGCATGCGCACCAGTCGCTGCACCACCGACAAGCCGATCCCCAGACCGCCCTCCGAGCGATCGAGCGAGCGATCACTCTGCACGAACAGATCGAAGATCCGCGGTAGCAGCGCGGCGGCAATTCCCATGCCGTTGTCTGACACCGCGATCACGGCGTCGCCCTGTTCGCCCCGCAGCTCGACGCGAATTGCCCCTGATGGATCGGTATATTTTGCGGCGTTGGTGAGCAGATTGCTGAGGCACTGCACCAGCCGTGCGCTATCGCCATCGACATACAGCGGCTGGAAACTGGCAATGCGCGTCACGGTATGCCGCTTTTTTCGCAA
>Ga0210394_10001911_pt1 | contig 30813 bp, 29 predicted proteins | sample IncBWC12MmetaG_FD_160121 | JGI IMG/M metagenome (GOLD analysis project Ga0210394, IMG submission 160121) | Forest soil microbial communities from Barre Woods Harvard Forest LTER site, Petersham, Massachusetts, United States - Inc-BW-C-12-M | ecosystem: Environmental > Terrestrial > Soil >... | reverse complement strand
CGCGATCGGCGCGAATGATTTTCAGTTGTGCGCCGAGGTCGGCGAAGGGGTTCCAGCGGAATTTTTTCGCGGGATTGGCGGCCGGGACGCGCGTGATTCCAAAACTAGTGGCCAGGCCGAGGAGCGTGCAGCCAAGAAGCACCACTCCGGCCATGGCTTCGCGGCCGTGGTAACGCTCCGCCAGATAGCCAGCGGCGGTGACTGCGCTGATGCTGCCGATGAAGGTCCCCAGCTCGATAACGCCGTTGCCCCAGGAGAGGCGGCGTTCGGGTAAAACTTCCGGAAGCAGGCCGTATTTCGACGGCCCGAAAAGTGCGGATTGAGTGCTGATCAGGAATACGGCGGCGCATTCCAGCGGCAGATTGTGCAGCCACAGGCCGAGGATGGTGACGCCCATCACCACAATTTCCATCAGCTTGGTGCCGATGACGACGCTGCGTTTGCTGTACCGGTCGGCGAAGTAACCGCCGGTGAGCGAGAAGAAAATGAAGGGAAGTGCGAACAGGGCGCTGACAATCGTGCCGAGAAAGTCCCGGCGTTCCTTTGGGAAATTCATGGCGATGATCAGGTAAATGACGAGGTACTTGATGGCGTTGTCGTTGAAGGCGTTCTGGAATTGCGTGACGATCAGGCTCCAGAAGCCGAAGCGCCATCCGGACTTCGCGGCGAGTTGTGACTCGGCTGCAGTAGCCTGTTCGTTCATTTGAGTTGCGCGGCGAGAATGGAGTAGCGTAAACGCACGCCGATAAAAGCGAGAACGTCGCCAGTCTAGCGATACCGCAGACTACTAGCAACCACCAGGGCGGAAATTCCGCGGCGAGGAGGGCGAGAATGACAACCGGATGGCCGGCCGACATGCCCGTGACACAGATTCGCATCGCGCGGCCGACGGATAAGCTCGATGAAGTCGTGCGATTCTATTCCGAGGGTATCGGGCTGAAAATTCTTGGCTCGTTCCATGAACATGATGGTTACTCCGGTTACATGCTCGGCCTGCCGGGGCGCGAACTGCACCTGGAGTTCACGCACCACGTGGAGGGGAGCCGGTGTCCCGCGCCGAGCCGCGATAACTTGCTGGTGCTGTACATGCCTGATCGCGCGGCGATTCTCAGGATGGTGGATCACTTGCGCGAAGGCGGGCACGAGCCGGTACCTCCGGAGAATCCCTACTGGGCGGAGAAGGGCGTGACGTTCGAGGATCCGGACGGCTGGCGAGTCGTGTTCATGAATATGCCGGGGTTTGAGGTGGGATAGTCGCGAGGTGTCCGACGGCACGAAGCCGTCGTCCGGCAGACGGTCTGTTTTTTCCGAAATTGCGCCGGGACCGGCGCGCCGGGAATTCGATTTGGCTAATCCATAAGCTTGCGGAGCCAGATTTGGTATCCGGATTCAAGGACGTCGATGTTTTTGGCGTAGAGAGCTGTGAAGGCGTCGATCGCAGGCTTGGGGACACCGAATTGATTGTGCTGCGGATCGTTCCAGAGGTAATCATCGAAGGCGATAATCGCGCCGGGTTTGGCGAGGCGGAAACTTAGGACGGCGTCTTCCAGGACGTCAACGGTGGCGTGAGCGCCATCAATGTAGATGAAGTCGTAGGTGGCAGCGGGCAGGGTGCGCAGGGTTTCGCGCGATATGCCGCGCCGGAACTCCGTGCGTTTTTCGCCACCGGCTTGCGTGATGTTCGGCCAGAGCAGTGGCTGGTCGTTGCAATCAAGGCAGAGCAGGCGCGAATCTGGCGAGGTGGCAATATTTTGCAGCAGCCAGGTAGAGGCGCGGCCTTCGAAACAGCCAATTTCGAGAATCGAGCAGGGCGTGCCGTGCAGAACTTTCAAATGCTTCCAGAAACTTGGGATGTTTGACGAGAACCAGTCGGCGGTAAACGTATAGCCCACCGTAATTTGCCTGGGCGGCGGTGCGGCGAACTGTGGACGCTGGGTTGCACAAACTTTGAGCAGCATCTGCACGTAGTCGCGCGTAGCGCCGGTGGTGAAGGATTGTGCTTTCTGCAAAAAGACGGTGGCGTCGGCGTGCTTGCCGACACTGAAAAGCAGGACACCGAGGTTTGCGATGGCGTCGTGATGCGTGGGCGCCAGCAACAGGGAGCGGCGCAAGGCGCGTTCGGCGACGCCGAGTTGCACCACAGCCCAGTCGTTCCACAGATCGGCGGATTCGCCTTGCAGGATGGCGGTCGAGAGCATGGTGGAGGCCTCGACGACGCGGCCCTCGAGGAAGAGGCTCGCGGCGCTCGAGCGTTGGCCGCGGGGATTCGGGTTGGGGAATGGGATCGTGGTGTCGGGTGGCATGGGAATGGGTCCACGGGGATTCAGGCAGGCTGGTGGCCAGGGATCGCCCGGGATTATTAGAAATTGCACAGAGGCTGCGGTTTTTGGCGGCGTCCGGCGCGTCCCACAGGCGAGCAGTTGCGCGGATGGGGGCGGCGAACGCGGGCGGATAATTGGAGGCGAATCAGTCGCTTGCGTTGCACTGAGCTTGGCATGTTGGTTGCAATCGAGCACTGACAGAGAGGTGTGCCGATGAGAATCGATTGCAGCAAACTGCGGCAGGCGAATCGCGTTGTGGGACTGGCGGGCGGTTGCGCTTTCATTTTGGGGCTCGTCGTTCTGGGGACGCAGGCCTCTTCGCCGAACCCGCGCCGGGACGTCGGCATCGATTTTCCTTCGGACGCTGCGGCGACGACGTCTGCGGATCGCACTCTGCTGGCCGAGGCGCAGACCGAGCTGAAGAAGGACGAAAGTTTCACGAACGAGACGAAAGTCATCGAGTACCGCTTCCGCTTGGTCAGCTCCTCGGACATGGTGCATCTGAACATCTCCGCAGAAGTGGAGCACGGACTGGTGCGTTGGGAATTGATCGATCCCGCCGGCGAGGTGCGGGCGAGCATCGGAACAACGGAACGCGCCAGCATGAGTACGTCAGATATTCAAGCCATCAAGGGCGAATGGTTGCTGCGCATGACGTTGCAGGATGCGACCGGCCACTACAAGATCCATTGGATTCGCTGACGCGCGGATTTTTGAAATCATGCAGCGCTGAAATTTGGGAGGCGTGCCGATGAATTCACTGTGGCAGAACGTTCGATACGGCATGCGCGTGCTGGCGAAAAGTCCGGGGTTCACGCTGGTGGCGGGGCTGACGCTGGCGCTGGGAATTGGCGCGAACGCGGCGATTTTTTCGGTGGTGTACTCGGCGCTGCTGCGGCCGCTGCCTTATTACCAGCCGGATCGGCTGGTGACGCTGGGCGAAGGCCGGACGCAGACGCGGGACAACGAACTTGTGAGCCGCAACAGCTCCTATCCGGATTTCGAGGATTGGAAGAAGACGACGAAGAGCTTTGATTCGTTGACCGCTTACAGCTTCGACACTTTTACTTTGGCGGGGAATGGCGAGCCTAAGGCGGTTTTCGCCACGCAGGTAATGCCAAATTTCCTCTCGACGTTGGGAGTGAAGCCGGCGCTGGGGCGCGGGTTTGTGGATGGCGAAGACGCGGGCGACGGGCCGCACGTGGTGATGTTGACGTACGGATACTGGCGCAGCGATTTTGGCGGCGATGCGAAGGCGATTGGCCGCACCGTCACGCTCGATAACAAGCCGGCGACGATCGTGGGAGTGCTGCCGCGCGATTTCCAATTTGCGCCATCGAATGAGTTTCCATTGTGGGTGCCGCTGCATCCCACCGAGGACTTGCGGACGCGGAGAAATTTGCGCTGGCTGACGGTGTTTGCGCGGCTGAAACCCGGAGTGAGCGTGGCGCAGGCGCACGCGGAAATGGACGGGATCACGGCGCAACTGGCGCGAGAATATCCGCAGCAGGATGGCTCCGTGTTTGTGGGCATCGGTACGCTGCGGCACAGGATTGTGGGGCAGGTGCAGCCGCTGTTGTTGGTAATTTTCGGCGCGGTGGGATTTGTGCTGTTGATTGCTTGCGCGAACGTGGCCAATTTGATGATGACGCGCGCGGCGAGCCGTCGGAAGGAGTTCGCGATACGCACGGCGCTAGGTGCGAGCCGGGGACAACTGATCGCGCAGTTGCTGACAGAGAGCGCGTTGCTGGCCGGGTTGGGGGCGGTCGTTGGGTTTGTGGCGGCGCAGTGGGGTGTGCAAGTTTTGATTGGAGCGATTCCGCAGCCGGTGCTGAGCACTCTGCCGAGTTTGCGCGAGGCGGGGACGAATTTGCCGGTGCTGGCATTTCTTTGCGGCGTGACGTTGTTGACCGCGGTTCTTTTCGGATTGGCGCCGGCGCTTTCGACATCGCAGACGAGAGTGAACGACGCGTTGAAAGATGAATCGCGCGGAGGGACGAGCACGGCGCACGCGCGTTTGCGAAATGCGCTAGTGGCGGCGGAAATCGCGGTGTCACTTGTATTGTTGGTGGGTGCGGGATTGATGTTGCAGAGCTTGCACGCGCTGCTGCATCAGGATGCGGGGTTCGACCAGCGGCATTTGCTGGTTTTTTCGGTGAACTTGCCGGACAGCTCTTATCCCAGCGACAAACATTATCCGAACGACAGCCCGGCGGCAAGATTGTTCGAGCACCAGTTCAGCGAGAAGCTGCGCAATTTGCCGGGCGTGCAGGGCGTGGGGGTGACCAGCGCGCTGCCAATTGGCGGAAGCGGCGGGACGATCCGGTTTCTGGTACAGGGGCGCCCTACGGCGGCGGGGCAGGAAGATGAATGCGACATCATTACGGCAACTCCGGATTATTTTTCCACGTTGCGAGTGCCGCTGATTTCGGGGCGCATGTTTTCCGCGACGGACAAACTGGAGGCTCCGTGGGTGGAGATAGTGAATCAAGCGTTCGTGAAGAAGTATTTCCCGAACGAAGAGCCGGTTGGGAAACGCACGCGGTTTACTTTTGATGCGAAGGAGCCCTACCGCGAGATTGTGGGCGTGGTGGGAAATATCGCGCAGGACGATCTCGCCGGACCACCGACGCCTGTGATTTATGTGGCAAACGAGCAGGGGCCTTCGACTTTTCTGACGTACATGCTGCGGACTGCGGGCGACCCTGCAGCGTTTGTGGGTTCGGCGCAGGTGGCGCTGCACCAGATGGATCAGCAGCTGCCTTTGATCCAGCCGCAGACCATGGAGCATTTCACCGATCAGACGCCGTCGGTTTTCTTGCGGCGCTATCCTTCGTATTTAATTGGGAGCTTTGCAGGGCTCGCGTTGATTCTGGCGATGATTGGATTGTATGGGTTGATTTCTTACACGGTACAGCAGCGAACTCGCGAGATTGGGATTCGCATGGCGCTGGGCGCGCAGCCCGGTGATGTGCTGAAGCTGGTGATGGGGCAGGGAATCGGCGCGGTGCTGACGGGGGTTGGGATTGGCGTTGTGGCGGCGCTGGCTTTGACGCGATTGATGGCTAGTTTGCTGTTTGGCGTGCGACCCACGGACGCGGTTACTTTTGCGAGCGTCGCGGTGCTGCTGACTTGCGTGGCGCTGGCGGACAGCTACATTCCGGCTCGGCGCGCGATGCGCACCGATCCCTTGAACGCGTTGCGCCACGAGTGAAAACCCTGGAGCTTGTTTGTATTCGCGATGCGAGTTGGCTACATTGCGGTGAGGTCGGAAGCTTGTGCCGCACCTAAGGTGCCAAACGAAAATTCGTCTCGTGTACCCGGTGTCTCCACGCTGGGCTAACTTGTGCCGCGCCGACGCCACCGATGTAGTAAAACAGAAAAACCAGCGGGCCGATAATCGAGTTGGCTCTGAGGATCAGCATGACAACGGACACAAGCGCCACGATGGTGCAAACCCAATATCCCTGCGCGCCCAGGTAGTCCACGTCGCCAGGGGTCTCGATCGACGGCCAGAAAAGACTTTTCCATCGACCCTCAGTGTGAGGAGTCGAATCGGACAATCCGAGCGTTTGCATGGCGCGGCGATTAAAACGCAAGCCGAGTTTACTCTCCAGTGAAATATCGGCTAGGCTACCTCTGGGTAGCGAAAGCCGCTTCTCGAAGGCCCATTGGGTGGCAAAAGCGCACAAGCAAGATTGCCTATGCCAGGCTCGCGCTATTGTTTTTCGAGCGTGGCGTCGAGACTGGTTTTGGAGCCGGCCAGGACTGTCATGTCGCGGCTCCACGGCTTGAAGCCGTCGCGCGAGACGGCTACGGTGTGTTTCCCGGGAGGGAGCTTCAGATCGGCCGGGGCGTTGCCGACGAAATTGCCGTCCACGGAAATGTCCGCACCCGCCGGATTGGTCGAAACGGTAACTGTGCCGGGCGCCGATGACGGCACTGGCGTGGCGACTATGGAGGCGGGAATCTCAACGGGCGGCGCTGCGGGCTTCACCTCGGCGGCTTGCTTGGTTTCTCCTGCCAGTTCCTCGGTGACTTGATCGAAGAATTTGTCGGCCATGCGGTCGCCTGCATCGAAATCGAGGCTGCCGCTCTCCTTCTTCTGTACGTTAATCGTGAGTATGCAGCCGCCATCCACAGCCGGCTCGATGGACGCGTTTGCGATGAAGCCCTGGGAAAATGCCGACGCGCCAGTACTGAACGTAAACAAGAGGTTTCTCTCATCCACGAAGGTGACGACGTGGCGGTCGCGCGCGGTCTTCAGAGCGGCCTGGAACACGTCCTGCGGAGCGTTGCCGTAGGTCTTCTTTTTTGGTTTGGCGGCAGCCAGGGACGGCAGCAACAGCACAAGCGCGAGCGCGATCAGGAATGCTTTTCGCATGGGGGGCTCCTTGAAAAGCCAATCATCAGCCGGTACAGCGGTCCGAGTTTACTCAGCTGACTCTACACGGATCGACGTATGCGTGTGGGCGGTGGTTGCACGGCTCTGGCGCGAATGTGTCAATGCGAGTGGCCAACGATGGTGCTGGTTTTTTGCGTGCCGGCGATACGTTCGGAAGCGCGCGAGGCATTTGTAGCGGCGGTCTACAGACCGCCATCGGTGATCGCCGCGCCAGCGAAGGCGCACACGCAGGAATGCGCTCCTGCTAGGCGCTGCTTTTTATACCAAGGCGGCGGCCCTTCGGTCCCGATCCAATCGGCACCTCAGGACAAGCAATCCGCCGCGCTCCATAGCGCTTACGCCAGTACTCGGAGCGAGGATTTTGCGGTTGCTGGAGTTGGCGGTGGGACGATTACTTCGGGTAGGGGGTGTTCGCGCTTCAAGTATTTTGTAGCGATGTAATCGTCTACCAGCTTTTGGAATGCGGCGGAGAGTTCGTCGTAGGTGCCTTCTAGCGTGTTGAAGTGTTTGCCGTCAATGTACACGGGGCAGCGTGGGGCTTCGCCGGTGCCGGGGAGGCTGATGCCAATATTGGCGGCTTTGGATTCGCCGGGACCGTTGACGATGCAGCCCATGACCGCGAGCTTCATATCTTCCACGCCTTCGTAGTAACGTTTCCACTCCGGCATTTTGTCGCGAATGTAGCCTTGAATGCTTTCCGCTAATTCTTGAAACGTGGTGCTGGTGGTGCGCCCGCAGCCGGGGCACGCGGTTACGCTCGGCGCGAACGTGCGCAGGCCGAGCGATTGCAGGAGTTCGCAGGCGGCGTAGACCTCGTCCCGACGATCGCCACCGGGACGCGGCGTGAGCGAAACCCGGATGGTGTCGCCGATACCTTCATCCAGCAGAATGCCCATGGAAGCGGAAGACCACACCAGACCTTTTGCGCCCATACCTGCTTCGGTCAAGCCGAGATGCAGCGGCTGGTCGGTCTTCGAGGCGAGGTCGCGGTAGATGGCGACCAGATCGTGCGGGCGGGAAACTTTGCAGGAAATAATAATTTGATCTTTGCGCATACCGCATTCGAGAGCGAGCGCGGTGGATTGCAGGGCAGAGAGGACCATGCACTCGTTGATGATTTCTTCGGATGATTTGCCGAGGTCTTTGTCCGTGTTTTCCTGCATCTTGCGCATCACCAGCTCTTGATTCAGTGAGCCGCCGTTCACGCCGATGCGCACCGGCTTGTTGTGATCGCGCGCTACTTTGCAGATGGTGGAAAACTGCTCGTCGCGGCGCTGGCCGGCGCCGACGTTGCCGGGATTGATGCGCAGTTTATCGAGTGCGCTCGCGCAGGCGGGATATTTCGTGAGCAGCACGTGGCCGTTGTAATGAAAATCGCCGATGAGCGGCACGTCACAGCCGGCATCGAGCAGGCGTTTTTTGATTTCGGGCACGGCGGCTGCGGCTTCGGGGATGTTTACGGTGATGCGAACCAACTCCGAGCCGGCTTGCGCGAGTTCCAGGCATTGCTGGGTGGTGGAGGCGATGTCCACGGTGTCGGTGTTGGTCATGGACTGGACCACTACGGGGGCGCCGCCGCCGACTTGGATTTTGCCGACTTTTACGCCTACGGTTTTGTGTCGCTTTTGAGTCATGTCTTATCCATTGTAGCGAATTGGTGCGGCGAGTTGCTAGGGGTGGTTGGCAGGGATGCTATCGAGTTCAAAGGCACCAGAGAGGAAGGTAGATCAACACAGATAAGGATAAATAGAAATAAAACTGAACAACGGGGCTTCAGATTCCATTCGGTTGCTCGCACGCTACTTGCAGGCACGCGACCGTGGGGGGCTTGGTTATGCTCGCGCGCGGAGCGCCCACACCGCTATTGCGGCGGCTAGCATGAGGCAGCCGTGGACCCAGCGGGGATAGCTGCGCTCTTGCGCGCGGATAGAGTGTTGGGGGAGGAAGCATCGCCAGGTGCCGGAGACGGCGAGTGCTAAGAAGAGCGCCCAGAAGTACCAGCCGCGCCACCACAGACACGGGAGCGCAAGCAGCAGCAGGCAGGCTCCGATGAAACGGACGACTGCGGGTTTCGTCAGCCAATATTTTACCTGACGCTGGAAAAGGATGTGGTCCAGAGCCGAGAGCAGCAGGAAGGCGGCGATGCTATCGGTATAAATGGATGCGAGCATGGCCGGACGAACTGGCATCAGGGAGCCACGGCGAATGCGTGGGCTGGTATCGACGACGTCGTGGCAAGCTGGGGTGCACCGCCCTTCGACCCCGCACCGCGGGAACCTAGGATAAATCGCGCCGTTGCGCGATTCACAGATTCCGCGGCAAAGTCAACTTCGCCCGCCTGCGCTTCGGGCAAACAGGCGGCCGCTCCGGAGTCAAAAGAAGGAGCGCAGGCAAGATTGCCTGTGCCACGGCTCCGATTGTAGCGGTGCTGCGAGGTGCAGTGAATTGGACTAGTATTCCGGGCGGCGGCCGATGTTTGTGGGCTTGCCGTTTACGCGCGAGGGCGGTGGCGTGATGGTGGCCATCTTGCGGATCATGGCAAGCACGAGCTTCTTGTCGTCGTCGGAGAGGGTGGTGGAATATTTTTTGATGTCCGCGAGGAAGCGAATTTCTTCTTCGGAGAGTTCGCCGAGCATCTTGCGAGTTTCGCGGTCTCCGGGCGTATCGCTGCCGGGAAAGAAGTCGGCGAGGGAAATTTCCATGGCCTCGGCAATTTTTGCGAGGGTCTCGAGGGAGGGAACGGTGTGGCCGTTTTCCACGCGCGAGAGGTAGCAACGGAGCAACCCGGTGCGGCGTTCGATATCGCCCTGCGAAAGTCCGCGGTCGGCGCGATAGGACTTGATGACTTCACCGATGTTTACCTTTGGTTTCTCTTTGGGCATGGTATCTTTCCTCTAACTAGGGCGTATCTTACGAGTAACCCTCGAAACAGCGCAAGCGGTTTTTCGAGTATTGTTCCTCAGCGGAACATTTTTGCCATGAAACGCGAGCGCGCGGCGTTCCGTTGCACGATTCCGCGGGCGAAGTTGCCGGGCCCCTCAGCGGGAACTGGCACCAGATTGTGCAGAAGCTGTCCCGTCCGCTAGACCGAGGACTGCGCTACCGGAGTTTGCAGCGGCGCCACGACCCTGCGTTTTCCGGCGCGTTTGTCCTCATAAAGAGCCTGATCGGCGCGTTTCAAGAGTTCCTGTGGCGTTTCGCCTGGGGCATAGTCGGTCCAGCCGCGGGAATACTGCAGGCGCAGCTTATGTTCATCGAACTCGAACTCGAGGCCTTCCAGGCGGCCCAGGACGTGGCGGACCTCTTCGGCGCGGCATTCGGGAAGCAGAGCCATGAACTCATCGCCGCCCAAGCGCACGGCCAGATCGGAACCACGAATGGCGCGTTGCAGGCGATCGGCGAAGCCCTTCAGCACGGTATCACCGGCGGCGTGGCCGTGCCGGTCATTAATCTGTTTCAGTCCGTCGAGATCCATCAGGAGAACTGTGAGCGGCCGGCCGTGGCGTTGCGCGCGGCTGATTTCCTGAGCCAGGCGCTGTTCGCCGGAACGCCGATTGTAAAGCCCGGTGAGCTGATCGAGCGCCGCGAGCTTGTAGACCTCTGATGCCAGAGTTTCCACCTTGGCCAGGGATTGCATTTGGTCCGCCACCTCGTGACGGAGTCGCGTCAGCTGGACCTGCTGATAGACTAAATAGACGCTGAACACCAGAACGAGCCCCACCAGCGCGCGGACGGCCTGATTCAAGTAAAAGGAATAGGAAGATTCGTCGCGGCTGAGCATCGCGGGGAAGGCGAAGGATGCCACGGCGAGCGTGAGCAAGAGAATCACGGCGACAGTAGTGCTCCAAAGCCACCATTGGCGGCGATCCAGGTGATACAGATGCTCGCGGATTTGTTCGGGCTCGAAATGCGGAGGGACCTGACGGTCCGTCGGGGCCGAACTCTGAGCATGAATCTCCGGCATAGGTCCTCGCTGATGTATGACTCGACAAAGGATGCCAGAGCGGAGGGAGGGGGGATATACGTATGTACCGCAGGGGTTCCATTGTGGTAACGGCACAATGGCCTAGTAACGAGAGTAATAACACGGGGGTTGCTCTGCGGTAACTAGGGGCTCGCCGTTCCCGTCACGGACGTGACGAAAGCAGTGCCCGCCCTTCTCTGTCCGTGTGTTTCCCGCCTGATTCGCGAATTGCTGCAAGTCCTGCTTTGAATTCCAAGCAATTCCTGCCACGCGATGATTGCTGCGCTCCCGCCCTGTACCGTCGCAGCGCGCTTAAACGCGCCAAGACGAAAAAACAGGAGACCGCAATGAACCGGACAGCTAGAGCAGCAGTGTTATTGTTTGTAGTTTTTGGCCTCGCGGCAAGTCTGGCGCCGGGGAGCGCGCCATCCCACAACAGTTTGACGGCTGTCCTGGACGGCACGCAGCCGCCGGTTCCGCCTAAGGCGGCGTTCCTCGACGGCACGCAACCGCCTGTCCCACCCAAAGCGATGGCAGTGTCTGCGCGGATGCTGGATGGCACACAGCCGCCGGTTCCGCCCAAGGCGGCCTTTCTCGATGGGACCCAGCCGCCTGTCCCGCCCAAAGTAATGGAGGTGTCTGCGCTGATGCCGGATGGGACGCAGCCTCCGGTTCCACCCAAGGCGCTGGAGGCGGCACTCTGATAGGTGGGTTCCCTGCAGTCCTGGCGGTCTAAAACGGCCGAAGGGAAGGTGCTGACCGGGGGGAGAAAGCGCTAATTCTCCTCTCGGTTTTGTGCTACGATTTGCGCCAGTGACAGACATGTTAAGTTTACTTCTGTGGCCGGCCGGGATGACTTTGGAATTCCTGCTGCTGGTGCGTTCCGTTCGGACCAAAACGCTCACCAAGTACCTCTATTTTTACGCTTACATTTTCTGCGTTTTCGGCGTGTCCGCGGGATTGTATATCGGGCGCTCCCTGTCGCCCGCATTCTATGACGCCTGGTATTGGCCGACGCAGTTTGCGACTCTGGCGATCGGCTTTGCAGTGGTGCTGGAAATCGTGCGACAAGCGCTGGCTGCTTATCCCGGAGCGGAGCGTGTTGCGCGGCTGACAAGCTGCGCAGTGTTCGCCATGATGTTCTGCTACGTTGAATGGCACGTGGCCAGTCGCACGGAGTGGTCCACGGTGGCGGCGACGGTGGAACTGGAGCGGGATCTGCGCGTAATTGAAGCGCTGGTGCTGGCCACGGTTCTGGCGATTGTTTTTTACTATCGCATTGGGCTTGGCAAGAATGTCACTGGCATGATCGTCGGTTTTGGCGCCTACGTGGGTGTGAGTTTGACGACGCTCGCTCTGCGGTCGTTCCTCGGACCACGCTTCAACGCTGGCTGGGGTGATTTACAGACGACCTCGTATTTTTTTGCTCTGATCGTGTGGACGGCAACGTTATGGACTTACAGCCCGAACCCGAAGCCTCCCACAACAGAGCGTGGCGACTCGGGATACGACGCGCTGGTTCACGGCACGCGGGCGCAATTGGAATCGGTGCGCTCCAATTTGCGCGGGGTGGCGGGCTCATGATTGGCTTGTTCCTCTATTTGCTGGTGGGCGTCGGACTGCTGGTCATCCTGTGGGTGCTCGCGAGAAGGAAAGGCGCGCCCGTCGAAGGATGCGGCAAGCAGTTCGTCGAGGCGCGGCAGGCACTTCGGACGCTGCAATTGGGATTGCTGCCGAAAAATTTGATCCAACGAATATTTGCCCGCGAGGATTTTCGCTACGTGATGGCGACGAGTCCCGGGGAAATTGGCGAACTGTTCTTGCAGGAGCGCAAGAGGATTTCGCTGATGTGGGTGCGCCGGGTCCGCTGCGAGATCCGCAATTTGATGCAATTCCACCTGGATTATTCGCGTTTGCACGCGAAACTGAGCCTGCTGACGGAAATCCGCCTGGCTCTGGACTTCACCTTGCTGCTGCTGGCGTGCCGCGCGTTGCGGATCCTTTTGTATGTGCGCGGACCGTACGGAGCGCGAACTATGGTGGGGGTGATGACGGCAGCCGCGGGACGCGTGTGCGCCTCGTCGGAAAAGTCGCTGGCGTTTCTGAATCCACCGGTGCTGGAATCCTTCCGCCGAAATTCCGCCGGCGATGGAGCGGCGATCTAGCCCTTGAGCGGACCAGCCAAACACACGGATGTTCTGGCGGCCGCGGACGATTTGCGCCGCCGCACGCTGGCGGAGGTCACCCAGCCCCTGGAAAGATTGATCTACCTGGCTTCCACGCGCGACTACAACACCGGTTTGTATTATCACCACGGGCTCGCGGCGCGTTTTTCCGAAGAGGCCGCATGCGAAGCGCTGGCGGGGTGCCACCGCGAGGCTTTTGAGCAGCTGGTGGACGCTTCGCTGGAAGAATTGGTACACGAACTGGAAGCCTACCTGCAGAGCACGCGCGTCGCGCCCAACGATTTCATCGTGGCCTGGAAAGGGCTGGAACCATATCGCGTAGCGGTTCCAGTGGGAATTGATTCCTTATCGAGCGAGCTTGTTTTTTCCAACCTGAAAGTGGCCCTGGCTATTTTGGAGGCGCGTCTGATGGCTCGGACGAAACCAGGCGCATCGCAACACCCGTCACCTGTCCAATAATCTCCGCCTCATCCGGGTAGGCGAATTGGCGGATCGCCGATCCGGAAAGAGGGTGGGGAATCAGGGTCAGTTCTGAACCGCGCAACTCGACCCACGAACACGCATAGCTATCTCGCAATTCAATGAAGTAAATCGGCCGATCAAATTCGGTGCGCCAGCTTGAGGGGTGGGTGCGGTTCATGTGACTATCAATCTGCACGAACGAGCCGGGGCGCAGCAGCGGATACATCGAACAATCGTCTGTGCCAATATATCCGTACTGGCAGTGGCGCAGGTCCAGTTTCTGAATGAACGAAATCGGAACTTCGCCCCACAGCTCCACCATGCGCGAAAGCAAGTTGGTCTTTTCCAGGTTGAAGCCGCGGTCAAAACGCACCGGAAAGTTCATACACTTGCCGTTGGCCGGAGCCTCGAGTGCGGCGAGGTGGGTATTCTGCAACGGGGTGGAGAGCTGATAATGCATGGTTTCATCCAATAGCACTCCAAAGGCGGCGAGTAGGTCGGTGAACTTGGTGCGGTAAATTACGCTGAGGCTAAATAACTTATAGATGCTGGGTACGGAATTCCGGTTCTCGATCTGGGTAAGCCAGGCGTTGGAGATGTAGAACTCCTCGTTTTCCGACTCGAGGGCAATTTTCTTGCTCAGTTCTTCCACTTCCCGCGTAGTCACGCCCAGACGGCTACGGAGCTCCCGAAGTTGGTTACCTGAACGAGTCCCTGTCTCCATGTGCACGACCTCTCTCCGGAACTCAGCGGTCTAAAGGTGCAGGGAGATGAAGCTGCCCGCCCGCTTAATCATCTGGTGAACTGAAAATGAAGCGGAACCCGCGCAACGCTTCGCGACGGCTTCCCTTTTCCTTGTTTGGGAACTGAAAATACAGTCGAAAACGGGAAAATGCAAAAGCTTGCTTACAATTGGAAGCAGTTTTCCTTTTCTGCAAACATTGTTACGCAAACATCAGAAAATGCCCAGCCCCAAAATCCGCCGGAGAAACGGCAGCACGGAATCCCCGCGGCTGCCATAGGTTATCGCAGGTTCAAGATAGAGCCAAGAGCCGGGCGTTGAAACAGCAAAAAACGGCGCGATAAGGCATCGGTATAAGTACCTAGGGTCGAAGAATTTCTACGCAGTTACGTGTTGGTAATAGTGGCGCGGGGCGTATGTTCCTTTTGCGGATGCTGCGGAGAGTGCGCTACCGCGCGCGGCAAATCGCGTGCGGGGGGCACTCGCACTCCAGGCGAATAGAAAGCGACGGTTCATTTTTGGCGTCAGCCCGACAGAGAATGGTGGCAGTGGGAGTGGGGGTGTGCCACTCTGGCACAGTATCTGCCGCTTATCTGGCGCGGTCGGGAGAAAAGCTCATGGGCGCATTTTCCGGCACACCTGTCAACCCCGGCGGACCCTATCGCGAACACCGCGAAGTACCGCGCTTCACTTTGATCGCCAGCATCGAACTGCGCGAACCTGAGAGCGACACCCGCATCGCCGGGCGCATCTCCGAGATCAGCCGCAAGGGTTGTTACGTGGACGTGCTGGTCACGCTGCCGGAGGGCACCGGGCTGGACGTGCGCATTTCGCGCGATCAAGGCGTGTTCGAAACGAAAGGCAAGATCGTTTACGTTCAATCGGGCATGGGGATGGGAGTGACGTTCGTCGATCCCGCGCCCGAGCAATTGAAGCTGCTGGACTCCTGGCTGGCCGAAATATCATCGTAGCGTTCCTCGATCGAGTTTGTTTGCAGCGAGCAGGCTGTGGTTCGCGGGCTAGGTAGCGGGTCAGTTTTCGATTACCCGACCAGCCGAGCGCTAGAAGGCTATGGGGTTTGCTGGTCGTGTATACTTCCGCGCATGACGGCTCCACAGAACGCGAATCTGCGGTCCGCTGGGAGGGATGTTACCAACATCTTTGACCATTACCGCATGTCCGCTCGAGCAATATGGAATACGGCTTTCTGGCCCGACGAGGACTTCCGCAACTGGGATTCAATCGAACAATTCCACGAAATCGAGAAGCTCCTCTTTCAGGAACTCGTTCTGGCGAAGGCTGACAAAGACTGGCCATTGCAAAACGTTTTCCAGACGGCGATTCCGTTCTTCCACATCGTTCCGTCGATTGCGCATGGAACGCCGATCTTGATTCAGAAACCTCGGGAGGGAGCGCCTACTGGCTATTGGGACGATCCGGTAAACCTCGTTAAGCCAGAACAGGCCGAATTGCTTTTCGTTGCGTACTTCGATTGGGATGAAATGGACTATATCGACCTCCGGTATTACCGCGTCAAAATAGAGAGTTTCGACACTCATTCTGAACTCGTTGGCCGTGACGCTCTGATCGAGCGCCAACACGCCGCAGTTCACCTTACGAACGAATAAGTCGGAAGGACACCCCGCTGATGGAAATGACTACGGACGAGCCTCCGGCTGAACGAAGTCCCGATCAATGCATGGATCCGAAACCGACACACTTCCGCCCGATGCCACCATTTCAGAATTTCCTCGGGCGTGCGGTAAGATGAGTGCCTACATCTGTGGGGAGGGCCTGAGTGGGTTTTAGCGCGAGCACACGTCAATTGGGGACCGTTACGGTCGTAGATGTACGCGGAAGATTTACGCTGATTGAGGGAGAAGCGGTCCACGAATTGCTGTTGGACCTGTTCGAAGACGGGCGCAAGCGCGTGCTGCTGAATTTTCGCGACGTTTCGTATCTGGACAGTTCGGGAGTCGGGCAGCTGATTCGCGGATTGTATTCGGCGCGTAAGAACAATGCGGAGCTGCACGCCGTGGATTTGAGCCCGCGCGCGCGGGAAATTCTGCACATGACCAATCTGCACACGGTGTTCACCGATTTTCCGGATGAACAGACGGCGCTGCGCACGATTGATTCGCAATAGTTTTCCGACGCCTCAGGAAGTTTTGCCTACACCAGCGGCGGGGATTGCCGGCTTTACAGTTCGCGGAAAAAGTGCAAAGTCTTTCCACGGCGGTCCCGCAAAACGGGACGGCCATCCAGGATTGCCACGCGACCAACGGCGCTCTAAAGTGCGCCGCTACGAACGCAACGTCCAAAACCAGGTCAACTGTTGCCCGGTGCGATGAACCCGAACCAGTGCTACCAATTCAGCGGCGAAGGCAACGGCAAAGGCACCCCGCCAAAGCTGGCTGCTACCCTTCGATTCGGCACTGCCGAATCTCCGTATGAATCGCCCTGTGGGGCGATTCGCAAAGTCAAAACCTGCGCCTGCGCGGAACCAATTATTTTTGGATCACCCCGCACGCGATGCGCGCGCCGGAATTTCCCGCTGGGTCGGTCTTGTAATCATCAACCGCGGCGTGGATCACAATCGCAGTGCCACCGGGTTGGAACAGGGAAGTGGGACCATCGCCGAGCGTGACGTTGGCGTCGAGCAGGGACGCGGCGCCATGGCCATCGGCGCCGACTTCCAGATTCAGCAGGTCGCCGTTGTGCGGGCCTTCCGGGTTGTCCTTGCCGTGCTTTTTCCCCGCTGGATTGAAATGACCGCCGGCCGTTTTGAAATCCGGGCCTTCGCATTTTCCGACGGCGTGAATGTGGATGCCATGCGTGCCGGGCGGAAGCTGGGTTACGTCCACATCAATGCGCACGCCGCCTGCGCTCGGCGAAAAGGTGGCCGTGCCGATTTTTTGGCCGGTAGCGTTGACGATGTCCGTGTGCGCGGATTGTGCCATCTGCGCGGATGACTTTTGTGGCGCTGCCGGGGGATTTGCGCGCGGGGTGGTGCGCGCGAATGCGGACGGCAGAACGATCGTTGAACTCCACAGAGCGATAGCTAGGATTGCGGTCTGGATTTTCATGGGTTTGACCTCCGTCGGTGGGGCTGGATTCATCTTGTTATAGATGCCGCGGGGCGAGAAAAGCAACTGGGAAAGTTTGCATGACCTTCGCATGCCGGTTTCTTCGCGGGCGGAAGAAAGATTACCGCAGAGGCGCTAAGTACGCAGAGAAAGGCAAAAGATCTAACACAGCGGACACAGAGGAACTGCGCAATGAATTCTGAGAAGGACAGAGGCGCTTACCGCAGAGGTGCAGAAGCTGTGAAAAAAACTAGCCCCCGAAATGGCTTTGAAGATTTTGCTGAATTAGAAGCTCAGTGAGCGATTATTCGGACATAGTTAGACATTTTCCTCGTCCAAAAAGTGCGCGAAATGCAAGGCAAACGGGTTTTTTTCACTGCTTCGCCGAGGGCGCAGAGAAATGCGAAAGCTCTGACACAGAGTTTACAGAGGCATGGCGGAGAGCGCAGAGAACGGCAAATTCCGCCGCCCAGGAGGCAAAGAAAACCGAAGGACACAGGCAAAGATTGCCTGTGGCACGATAATTGCTGAGCGACCGCGCCGGAGCGGCGAGTTTGTGCGTTTGAAATGCTAGCGCTGCGAGGTTCTGAGAGCTACTGGTTGGACGCTGGGACTTGGCGCGCTTGGCTGCAGCGGCGCGGGCGCGGCGTTCAGCATGGTCGCCGGCGTACTTTTCGGCACGTGGCAGCCGGATGCGGCGGTGGTGGACTTCAATGGGTGCGCGACGATCGCGCGGAACGGGCTGGTTTCCTTGATGCGCGTGCGGACGCCGTCAATGCTTGCGGGAATGGCGCGGTGCGCTTTGCCCTTCAGAACGTAGATCATCAACGCCGGTTCGCCGGGGCTATCCAGGCTGGCGCTGACTCCGACGCCTACCACCGCGGGATCGCTCATCAGGTCCGCCACGCGCTGAGCTTTGACGGATCTGGTTTGCTCGATGGCGCTGGCGGGAATTTCCATCGCTTGCGCCTGCGCTGATTCTGATGCGAGCTGCGCGCTTTGCTGCGGGCTTAGCGCGCCGCGCGCAGATGCGGAATTCGATTCGATGAGGCGAGTGCGGACGCCGTCAATCGTGGCGGAAATGCCGGCGTGCGATGCGCCGGGCGCGACGAAGATCAGGACGGCCGGCTCTTGCGGTGCATCGAGGCTGCCGCCTCCGCCGTAGGCCGAGACGCCCGGAGTGTTCATGATTTGCGTGCTGTAGCTCGCGGCGGCCGCCTGACCGCGCTGAGCTGTGCCGGCGGGAAGTGCAGTGGCGGATTGCGGCGTCACTTTCACGGAGCTGAGGCCCGGCAACGAGCATCCGGGCACCGTGTGCTGAGCGCCTCCGACAAATGTGTATGTGTGCCCGGTGCTGGTGTGCAGCGCGTTGAGGACGTCGGCGACCGGATTACCAATGGCGCTGGTGTCACTGCCGGCAAACATCAGAGCGACAGGCTGCGCGTTAGCCTCGTCCACGGCCAGCGAGCCGGAATCTCCATCACCGATAAAATTCTGCCCATTCGCCATATTCGCGACCACGATTTCGTCGGTATAGGTGACGTTAAAGGAGGTAGTCGTCGCGCAACCCGTCTCGTAGCCGACTTGGGCGCTGGCGTCCAGAGACTCGATGGCTGCACATGTGAGGCCCGTGGTGCGCCCGCTTTTCGCCAGTAACTGATTCACGCTGGCAGCTATACCCGAACCGGCGGCCGGAGGAGCCGGCTGCGGGACGTTCGAGCCGTTCAGCGCGCCCAATTCTAAAATATTGTCGCTGGTGTCCACTTGTCCGGTGGTGATTTGCGCGGTGGTGACGTCCACTGGAAAGGCCGGAATGGGCTGCGTCTGCAGATTGAGAATGTTGGTCACGGTCGCGACGTTGATCGTTCCGGTCAGCGAGCAGTTCGTTTCAATCACGCCAGGTTGCGTCACCTCTTGACCGACGGCCCCGCCGTCGCTCAGACCCAGAACGTGATTGTTGGAAAGGATCACCAGCGCAGGCGGAGTCGCGTTGTTGGTCAGCAACGACCCCAATGTTCCGCCAAAACAGAATCCCGGCGCCGGCGTGAGGCAAATCGCGTTCGCGTTCCCTCCCGACGAGCCGAGCGGCACAGGTGCGGTGTATGGCTGCATGTTCAGCGAGTCAATGGTGAATCCCATGGTGGTAGCTGAAGCGTTAGAGTCGGCCTGCGAAATGGCGGTGACGATCAAGGTGGCCGGATCAGTACTGCTGCTCCCATTCATGACTGTGTTGACCGTCGGCACTGTATTCGGAGCCACGTACGTGCCGCTGGCGGACATCGTGCCACAAACCGAAGCGGGCGTCGCATTGCAGCTGAGCTGCCAGGTGACGCCGGCGTTGCTTGTGCCGGTTACGCTGGCGCTGAATTGCAGGGTCTGAAAGGTCTCGATATTCGAAACGTCCGTGTTAATGGAGACGGTAATCGGAGTGCTCGACCCACCACCACCGCCGCAGGCCGTCAACGCCAAAGCTCCGGCTACGGCCAGTATGACTGGCAAACACGCACGCTTGTTCATCGGTTTGTCCCTTCGCACGAGATGTGTAAACGACGAATTCTGCTTTTCGCTAAGTGCCTTCATCGCCCAGGCAGCCAACCGGCGTGACCGCGCCGGCGAGTTTTCCCTCTTGCCGTGTGCTAACCCGAGTCGCGAGTTTTTGATGCGAAATTATACTGAGAAAGTTCAAATGATGCCCGAGCGCATGTGTAGCAGATGCAATAGTAGTAAGCAGGGTTACCCAGGCCGATCCGATGTGACAATTTTGTAACAATCACTAACTGCGCAGGAGCGGCAAAGTTGCGGGCCGTACCCTTTTTGACGAGGCGCGCGGATTGCCAACTGTGACGTGTACGGGGGCTTCGGAGGCCGGCTGAGTCGAGGAAAATCCTTCGCAACCACGGCAAAATTACACGGTAACAGGCCGGGCCGATGCAGGCGCGCCTGCACTGCGGTGCGGCGGATGTTGCTCTGCCCGCTCAACTTCAAGATTCGCCCCGGCGCTGGCAAATGCATTGCGTGGGTCCCCTGTGGACGTTCGAATGCGGTAACAGGAACCGGCTCATGGGGGCGAGTGAGCGCGACTTCCATCGCAAAGGGGAAGACCATCTATGAACTTCGAACAATTGGAAGGGAAATGGAAACAGTACAAGGGGCAGGTACGCGAAAAATGGGGACACTTGACCGATGACGATTTGCAAGTGATCGCCGGCAAGCGCGACAAGCTGATCGGACGCATTCAGGAACGCTACGGCATCGCCCGGGAGCGGGCCTCGGAGGAGGTAGATGCGTTCATGAGGACACTCCACGACCAACCGGTGCACAATATTCGTGACCCGGATGAAACGTCCGACGAGGAACGCGGCGCACGCGCGAAAAGCCATACTGCGGGCGGACGCTAGAGTGGAGGGGAGCAGCACGACGCGAACGATGCAGCGCAACGTAACTTCGTGTGGCTCGACCCAGGATTGCGGGCGACCCAGGATCGCAGGTGGTCCTGGGTCGAGCGCCGAAGTTGGCGTGGCTTAGCTCCAGCGCGCACGTTTTATTGTTCGTCGTACTCTGTGGGCACGTCGTCTTCGGGAACTTCCTTTGTGGTTACTTCGGCCTGGTCGGGGTCGCGGGCATTTTGCACGCCACTGACCACTTCCGCTTCGTAGTCCTGCCCTTCTTCGGTCAATTCTTCCACGCTTTCGGAGCCCGCGAATTCCCTGCGCGAAAGGCCTTGGTTATCGCCGGATTGTCCGCCGGCGCTGGGACCTAGGCCGCGTCCGCTAGGCGAGAAGATGGGATTGGAGATTTCAGCGGGCGCGCGGCGAGTCGGCTTCTTGCGGCGCGAGGCTTTCTTTTTTGGGGCGCTTTTCTTCGGTACGCTCTTCTTCTTGGCGACCCGCTTCTTCTTAGGGCTTGCTGGTTTCTTCGCGGATTTCTTTTTGCTTGCTGGTTTTTTCTTGGCCATGCCGGGAGTCTATCATCCGTTTATGAGCGGGACAACTGGGGCGCATTTGCGGCGGCTCGTCGACACGGCGTCCCACTACGAATCTGCCGAAATGTGAACGCCCAGGCAAGCTGGCGCGCAGCAAGCAGCGGCCCTACCAACCGCACGACGGCCGCATGGCGTGGCGCCGACGCCCTGCGCGAAAGTTGCGTCTTGGGTGGTAGGGGCGGCACCTGAACACTACACGCTTTTCTCTACAGCATCGGCAGGGAACTCGGCTACGTTCCGCGCCGGCTGCGCGCGCGAGTTTCAAGGTATAGTGAGGAATGCTCGGAAGACAAGCCAGTCCCGGCGTCGAACGCATGGGCAACCGCATGGAGCGCCAGGAAAAGAAGAATAGCGGAGACGGCAAGGCGGCGAAGGCGAAGTTCGACTGGAAGCTGCTGCCGGACGTTCTGGCGCTGATCAAGCCGCGCCGCGGAGTTCTGGCGGCGGGTTTCGGTCTGATGGTGATCAACCGCGTTTCCGGCCTGGTCCTGCCGGCCTCGACGAAATATTTGCTCGACGACGTAATTCTGAGACGCCAAGCGCGCCTGTTGCCAGTGATCGTCCTGGTGGTGGTGACCGCGACCGTGATTCAGGGCCTCACTTCCTACACGCTGACGCAACTGCTATCGAAATCTTCCTGGCGCATGATTTCCGAGCTGCGCGAAAAAGTGCAGGCGCACATCGGGCGTCTGCCGGTGTCGTTCTATGACGCGAACAAAACCGGCGTGCTGATTTCGCGCATCATGAGCGACGTGGAAGGCGTGCGTAATTTGATCGGCACGGGCCTGGTGGAATTCGCGGGCGGCATCATGACGGCGGTGATCGCCATGGTGTACTTGCTGCGCACCAGCGTGAGCATGACAGCGGTGGCGTTCGTCGTACTTTTTATATTTGGTGTGTCGCTGAACCGCGCGTTCAAGACGATTCGCCCGATTTTCCGCGCGCGGCCGAAAATCAACGCCGAAGTGACGGGCCGGCTGACGGAATCGATCGGCGGTGTGCGCGTGGTGAAGGGTTACCACGCCGAAGCGCGCGAGGAAAGAGTGTTTGGCGCGGGAGTGCAGCGGCTGCTGGACAACGTGCTGCAAACGCTCACGGCGACTTCGTTGATGAGCCTTTCCGCCACCAGCTTGATGGGAATCGTCAGCGCGCTGATTATGTTCTTGGGCGCGCGGCAGATTCTGGCGGGGAGCATGACCCCCGGAACCTTCTTTTCGTACACATTGTTCCTGGGATTTTTGGTCGCGCCCGTTTTCCAGATTGTGGGGATCGGGCCGCAGATTACCGAAGCGCTGGCTGGCTTGGAGCGCACGCGTGAGGTGCTGAACGAAAACCCCGAAGACGAGGATCCCAACCGCCGCGAGCTGCTGGAACGCATTCGCGGGGAAGTGGTTTTCGAGGATGTGAGTTTTTCCTACGACACGGGCAAGGAAGTTTTGCACGAGATCAATTTTAATTCGCAGCCGGGGACGGTGACCGCGTTGGTTGGCCCTTCAGGCGCGGGAAAATCTACGGTGATCGGGTTGATTGCCGCTTTCTACGTGCCCACCAGCGGCCGCGTGCTGGTGGATGGCGTGGATTTGGCGAAGGTGCGCCTGGATTCCTACCGCACGCAGCTGGGCGTGGTGCTGCAGGAGACATTTCTCTTCGACGGCTCGATTCGCGAAAACGTGGCGTTCTCGCGGCCGAACGCGAGCGATGAGGAGGTTCTGGCGGCTTGCCGCATTGCGCGCGTCGACGAATTTGCCGAAGGGTTCGAGAACAAGTACGACACGGTGGTGGGCGAACGCGGCGTAAAACTTTCTGGCGGGCAGCGCCAGCGCGTTTCCATCGCGCGCGCGATTTTGGCCGATCCGCGCATTCTGATTTTGGACGAAGCGACTTCGAGCCTGGATTCCGAATCCGAGGCGTTCATTCAGGAAGGATTGCGCTATCTGATGCGCGGGCGCACTACTTTTGTGATTGCGCACCGGCTATCGACAGTGCGGCGCGCCGACCAGATTCTGGTGCTGGAGGCTGGACGAATTATCGAGCGCGGCACACACGCGTCGTTGTACGCGGCGCGCGGACGCTATTTTGATCTGTACACGAAGCAGCACGGTCTGGAATCGAACTTGTTTCTTGCGCCGGGCGAGGGCGGCGATGGATCAGCGGACGCGCAGGATGCGAATGGTGTCGGGGCGCGCGGCGCGGGGGGCGGGACGCAAGCGGAGGCTGCGGCGTTGCCGGAAGCGATACGTTTGATTCGGGGTGGCAGCGGGAGTTAGTGCGTGGAAGCTTCGTTCGGTCCGGCGTTTGAGCGAAACGCAGGTCCCTGGCGGCGCTCGGCATGACACGCTTACATTTTTAGACCCGCTGTTAATCGAGCCACTGCGGATTCATAATCGTGCCGTCGAAATTGTGGGCGGTTTTGTATAGCTCGTGCTCGCCGGTCTGCGCGGCCTTTTCCGTTTTTGCGAGCAGCGCGGCGACCTGTTCCTGGCTCAGCGGGCGGAAGGTGCGCGCCGTTTGCAGCGCCTGCTGCAGGATGGGCAGCGTATCGCACCCGGTGATGACGACGCTCGTCGGCAGGTTCAGCGCATATTGCAGGCATTCGACAGGCTCCGCGGCCTTGCTCTGCAAAATCAGGCCGTTCCCCAGCGGTTTCATGCCCAGCACCCCGATATTGTGCGCGAGCAGCACAGGCAGCACTAATTTTTCGAAACTGTCGTAGTGCGCGTCCATCAAATTCAGCGGCATCTGCACGGAATTGAAAGTGAACTTGTGCGCGAAAGACGTGTTCAGCATTTTCAGGTGAATCTCCGGGCTCTTGTGTCCGGTGAATCCGATGTAGCGGATTTTCCCCTGCTGTTTGGCCGCGACAGCCGCTTCCAGCGCACCGTTCGGCGCGAAAATAGCTTCGGGGTCGGTGTCGCGAATTACTTCGTGGAATTGTAGAAGATCAATGTGGTCGGTCTGCAGGCGGCGGAGGGATTCGTTGATTTGATTGGTGGCGCCTTGCTTGGTGTGGCTGTCAATCTTGGTCATCAGGAATGCTTTTTGGCGGTAGCCGTCCTGTAGCGCTTTGCCCATACGGATTTCGCTGGCGCCGCCGTTGTAGTCCCAACAGTTGTCGAGGAAGTTGATGCCTTCATCGAGCGCGGTGCGAATGATGCGCATGCTCTCCTGCTCGTCGCGCTGCATGCCGATGTGATATCCGCCCAGGCCGACGGAGGAAACTTTCTCGCCGGTGTTGCCGAGCGTGCGGTAGGGGACACCGTTCTTCGCGTCAACGCCCGCCGCGGGCACACCCGCACGCGCGTGGACGTGTGGCAATAAACTGCCCGCCACGGCCGATGCGACGGTGGTGCCGACGGTCGTTTCAAGAAACTTGCGGCGTGTCAGGCTGCCATCCATTTTTTGATTTTCATTTTCCGGCGAGGAGTTCTTCATGACGTTCTCCGTGGAGGAGGGAATTAACCTGCGCGCGAATGGCTCGCGCCACGAATATAAATGGTGCTCGAGGAGGGAATCGAACCCACACGGCCTTGCGGCCACCGGATTTTGAGTCCGGCGCGTCTGCCAGTTCCGCCACTCGAGCGTCTGACGCAGAGGAAAGGTTAGCACGGGGAGGAGCGTCGCTCAACCGAAGGATTTGCCGGTGGCGGGGGCCGCGAATGCCAAGCGTAAGAACGAAAGCGCAGCTGCGGCAAGCCTCGCCTAGCGGAAAGCGGGAGCCCTTCGACCCTGCCGCCGGCAGGCTCTCAGGACGAGCAAGGTCCCGCACTCCAAATGAGGCTACGTTCCGCGCGATCGATCCGGAACAATTCCGAAGAGCCCGCCCAGACGCCGGCGCTAGATGGCTGCTAGGAATTTTTCAGCGCAGCAGCACGGGCTTGAAACGTCTGCGGTTCGATAATGGCTCGGAAAACCTTGCCACGGCCGAGAACTAAATCGCCGGAGCGGGCTTCCGCTTCGAAGACCAGGTAGCGGCCCTGGTAGCCGACCAGGCGCGCGGCGGCGCGCACGGTGGTGCCTTCGGTGACAGCCTTCAGGTGATCCACTTCAATTCGCGTGCCCACCGTAATCGCGCCAGCGGGCAGCTCGGGTTGCACGGCCTGCGCTGCGGCGATTTCCATCATGCCGATCATTGCGGGAGTGGAGAGCACGGCGGGAAGCCGCGGATCGAATGCGGCGATCGTCCATTCGCGCGGCACCACGCTTTGAACGGAGGATTCCAGGCCCAGGCGCGGCATTCCCGCGCGTGCTGCATGCGAAAACTGGGAGCGCTTTACTTTCTTCGCGGGGTTCGTGCTGCGCTTGCGCGGCTTGGCAGCGCGCTTCATTGCGAGGGTTCGCGATTATCGGCCGGCGACGGCGCGGATGCTCGCGCGCATGCGATGCTGCGCGGATCGAGGAAGCTGCGCGTGAATTCCGCAACGGTGATGCCCAGCTGATTCCACAGGCGGCGCTTGAGGCTGCGATAATCCTGTGAGCCACTGAAGACATCGCGAATCAGGTCGCGGAACGCCGGTGAATAATTCAGCAGCTGCACCATGCGCGTGGTGATAGCGCCGCCGAGGAAAGTGCCGCGAAAAACCTTCTTTGCGATGTTGGCGGCAAATTCCAGGTCCGCGGAGAAAGCAGCGCGTAACTGTTCGGGATAAAGTTCGGGCTGGCCCGCCGCGATGGCCTGCGCCAGCAAATCACCGGAGCGCAGCGCGTAGTAGAGGCCCTCGCCGGTGATGGGATCTACGGTGGCGGCAGCGTCGCCAGCCATGGCCCAGTTACGGCCCATGATTTTGCGGCTGCGAATGGTTTTAGCCTGCGGAGAAGGAAGCACATGGCTGTAAAACTGCGCACCCGCGCGCGGAATTTTTTCTTCTTCGAAAAACGCATCGAGATGGCCGCGCAATACGGGCGTCGAAGTCTGGCCCATTTTCGCGCAGATGCCCACGGAAAGATGGTCGGCGCGCGGGAAAGACCACAGGTAGCCTTCAAACTGCTTCAGGAATTTCACCTTGATGATGTCTTCTTCGGTGGGAACGAAATAGCCGAGCGTGACTTCCAAGTCTTTCGAGCCGAGAGCGGTGGTATCCGGCAGCAACTGATTGCGCGCGCCGGAAGCCAGCACAATAAAATCCGAGAAGCGCTCTTCGCCTCCGGCCATCAGACTGACGCGCGGGCCGTTCGTTTTTACGTTCGTCACGCGCGAGCACACCGCCATGCATCCGGCGGCGATGGCGCGATCGAGCAGAAGGCCGTTCAGCACCTTGCGCGCGTAAATCACAATCGGATGGTTCATTTCAAACTGCGCGCGATGGCCGCTGCTGGAAATCAGTTCCGCCTTGCGCACGATTTTCTTCGGCTGCGGGGAATCGAGCAGAAAGGGATAAGCTTCGATGGCTTTATGAGTTAAGCCGCCGCCGCAGGGTTTTTCCCATGCGAGGCGCTCGTCGTAAATCGTCACCTGAAAACCGGCGCTGGCCAGTCGCTCGCCACAAAGCGCACCGGCAGGACCGCCGCCGACAATCGCTATTTCTTTCATGTCCCCTGCTGTGACCTGGCTCAAGTTAGAGGGAAAACGCAGGCAATGAACCAGGAAGCGAGTATAGCACCAAATAATGCCGCGGTTGTGGCGGAGCCGATGCGCGACCGTAACGCATCGGTAGCAAGCCTTGTCAGGATGGAAAATAGCGTCAGATACACGAAAAGCAGCGGGATGAGCACCTGTCCGCTGGCAAAAAAATACCAGGCGAGCGTGCAGGCGAGAAACAGTTCGGCGCGCAGTTGCAGGAAGACTGCGAAGCGCACAGCGCGTTCCAGGCCGTGGTGTACCGGACCGAGCACGACTTCTTCGGCGAAACAGTAAATCCAGGTGACCGGCAGCAGGCCGGCGAAGCGCAGCCAGCGTGGTGCGTTCAGCCATGCGTCGTCGAGTTGCCAATTCAGCCATGCGCCGATGGCGAGGAACGTGGCGAAACCGAGAATTGCGGCGACGATGAGCTTTCTGCCGGGGAACGACGCGTACTCCATCGCAAAGCCGAAATTGAGAATCAGCAGCAGGACGCCGACGATGAGCAGCAGCGAGGCGAGGTACGCTCCGGTGTAGAGATGCAGGAATTTCAGCGGCACGCCAAGGACCAGCAGCAGCACACCGACCATCGCGCAGAGCGCGCCTTCCGCCAGGAGCAGCCGCCTGGACGGATGATTTCCGGGGGATTCAATGGGCGATGCGGCGCTGTCTGTTGCAGCTGTTGTGGCGGACGCCACGGCCAATTTTGCGACCAGGCTTACCGTCATTGGAAACAGCAGGAAGATGCCGAGCAATCCCAGGATGCCGCCTGCGAGACGCCTGCGTCCCTTGCCGAACGTCTCGTAAGTGGCGAGATCCAGATTCAACGTGAGCGTATCGGCGGCGATATCGGGAAACAGCGCCTGCATCGCCCATTTTTCGGAATCGTGCGCCACGCGGCGGTCAGAAAGCAGGCTGGTGTGCGTCGCGTGCGGCAGCCGGCGCAGATCGAACGCGCGCTGCTGCACGAAGTCTTCCGGCGCGGTGCGCTCGCCGCCAGCTGCGTCCGAAAGACTTTGTGCCACGCGTTTCAGAATGCCCAGATCCGCGCTGGCGCTGAAGACCAGCAAGTTTGCGGGCATACGCTGCGGCGTGGTCATCGGCGCAGGAGAAAGGACGATGGTTGCTGCGAGCGGATCGCGATCGGCCATGCGTATGGCGATGGCCCCGCCCATCGAATGGCCTAGTAAAATAGTGGTTTTGGGGTCGAGTTGCCCGCCGTGAATCAGGGATTCGACGGCGGCGGTGGCGCAATCCTGCGCGCGGGCGAACGAGAATGCGTCGCGGCTGTCACCGTGGCCTGCAAGATCGAGCGCATACGCGCGGAAACCGTGGCCGGCGAAATCCTCGGCAAGATACATCATCAGGCGGCGATTGGCGGAAAGCCCGTGCAGCAGCACGACGCTTCCGGCGGGTTTTACGTCCGCCGGCGGATCAAGAACTGTCAGCGGCGTGTGGCAACCGCCAGCGTCCAGCCAGATTTCCTGCTTGGGCAATTCTGCGACGCGAATCCAGCGCGCGCCGAGCGCGAGAAATACCAGGCCCACGATCGCAAGAATGATTTGCCAGAGCTTCACTGGGCGCTCCGCGGCATTTGTGGGCGACATGGTAGAATAGGGTGTTTGTGCTTTACCGCTGCGGCGGATCGAGGAATGGGCAATTGGCAGTCGTCTCGCAATCCGAATTGATTCTCCAACGTCAGGAGTGGAAACGCAACGGAAAGCGCGTGGTGTGCGTGGCCGGGGCGTTTGACCTGTTGCATCCCGGGCACGTCCGATTGCTGGAGCAGGCGCGCGGTCTGGGCGACATATTGACAGTAGCGCTGCAAAGCGACGAAAGCGCGCGGGTGGCGTCGGAGCAAAGCTCTAAACTCATCGGCGCGCCGAGCGTCCCGAGCCCGGCGACAGCTGCCCGAAATTTCGCCGCGCGGCCCATCACTCCGGCCGCCGAGCGCGCCGAGATTCTGGCGGCACTGGCGGCCGTGGATTTCGTTGCGATCTTTGACGAGCCCACTGCGGGCGAATTCATCGCGCGCCTTGCGCCGGATGTGCTGGCGCAAGGCAGCGAAGCAGGCTCAAGCGAAAATGCGTATGCGGATGACGACGCGGTAACAGCAGCGGGCGGGCACGTGGTGCGCCTACCGCTCGAACCCGGCTATTCAACCTCCCGGCTGGTCGAACGTATCTCACAACTTCAGGCATGATTCTTCCTTTGGTCAGCGAGCTTCTCGCGCGGGTGGCACGCCGCCCGGTGGTCGAGGAAACATTCGAGGCGCTGCGGCGCAGTGGCGGCGAAGTGCGCCTGGCCGGCCTCACGGATTCGGCGAAAGCGCTGCTGATCCCGCTGGCGTTTGCGGAACTGGGCCGCCCCACGGTTCTGCTGGTGGATACCAACCAACGCGCGGAAGCGCTGCTGGAACCGGTGCGCTATTTTTATCGCGCGGTGACTGGCAAGCGGGGGCGTCGCGTGGCGCATTTGCCGGCGCATGAAGTGCTGCCCTACGAAAATCGCTCGCCGCACGCGGAAATATCCGAAGACCGCGCCGTGGCGCTGTGGCGTTTCACTACCGGCGATGCGGATTTGCTGATCGTGCCGGTGCAAGCCGCGGTGTGGCGCATGCGCGACCGCGAATTCTACTCTCAGTTGGCGCGCACCATCGCGCGCGACGAATCGATTCCGCACCAGGAGCTGATTGACTTTCTATCGAGCGCCGGTTACGACAAGCAGATTACCTGCGAAATGCCGGGGCAATTCGCGGTGCGCGGCGGCATCATTGATATTTACTCGCCGGAATCGCCGCAGCCGGTGCGCGTCGAGTTGCTTGGCGACACCATCGAATCCATTCGCGCTTTCGATCCCAATACGCAGCGTTCGACCAGCCCTGTGGAGCGCGCGACCCTGCTGCCGCTGACGGAATATCCGCGCCACGCTGAAGTGCTGGAACGGGCGCGGGTTTCGGTTGCGTCGGGGCGGGAGGATGATGCTGCGCCCGGCGGATTCTATCCCGGATGGGAGTTTCGCGAAGCGCTGCGCGAGAATCGCAAATCCACGCTGTTCGATCTCACTGTCGAGCCGCTGATTATCGCGGATGAACCGTCGTTGCTGGCGGCGTCCATCGAAAAATATCGCGCGCAGCTTGCTGAGGCGTTTGACGCGGCGGAGGATCCACTGGCCGAGCCGCCCGACAAATTTATTTTCGATGATGAGGAGTGGAATTTGGCGTTGCAGATGGCGCCGCGTTTGGCGCTCGAGCATCTGGCGGTTGAAGCGGCGGAATTTGGCGACGGCGATGGCGATGCCGGCGGCAAAGACGCCCGCCTGAAGGCGGCCGCTACCAATGCAAATGCGGCGGCGATCCCGATGCGTATTTCCGAGCACCACGATGGCGGACTGAAGTCCGCCGCGGCAACACCAATTCGGACTTTGCATACGCAGCCGACCACGCGCTATCACGGAAATGTCGCGGCGTTTATTGCGGAGGCGCGCAATCGGATCGCGGCGGGCGAAAACGTGATGGTATCGGCGGCGAGCACCGGCGAGCTTGAGCGTTTCGCCGACATCTGCCACGAGTTTGAGTTGCCGTACCGCATGGGCGAGCTGGAAGAAAACGCCACGGTGACGCGCCTCGCCGAAGAAGGCAGCAACGCGCCGGGCTCAGCGATGTTGCTCACCAAGGCGCCGCTGTCTGAAGGTGTGGTCTTCACGGAGGCGAAAGTAGTTCTCTACGGCAACGCGGATCTTTTTGAGACGCTACCGCCGCCTTCACAACGTTCGCGCGCGCGGCCTAAGACCGCGAGTTTCTTCAGCGATTTCAGCGACCTGAAGCCCGGCGACTACGTGGTGCACGTGGATCACGGCATCGGCCAGTTCGAAGGCCTGCGTCAGGTGGCCATGGAAGGCGCGAACGGCGAGTTCATGCTGCTGCGCTATGCGGGTGACGCCAAGCTTTACGTGCCCCTCGCGCGCCTGGATCTAATTCAGAAGTACACCTCGTTGGGCGGCGTGGAACCCCAGCTCGATCGCTTGGGTACGACGGTGTGGGAAGCGCGCAAGTCGCGCGTGAAAAAATCCGTCAGCGACATGGCGGAGCAGCTTCTGGAACTTTACGCCG
>Ga0210394_10001910_pt1 | contig 30821 bp, 34 predicted proteins | sample IncBWC12MmetaG_FD_160121 | JGI IMG/M metagenome (GOLD analysis project Ga0210394, IMG submission 160121) | Forest soil microbial communities from Barre Woods Harvard Forest LTER site, Petersham, Massachusetts, United States - Inc-BW-C-12-M | ecosystem: Environmental > Terrestrial > Soil >... | reverse complement strand
GCACGGCAGCCGATTTTCCCGCGCAATTTCTTGCGCGCGCAAATGCTTCTTCACCGTCATCGGATAATAGGTGCCGCCCTTGATCGTGGAATCGTTGCAGACGATCACACATTCGCGGCCGCTAACGCGGCCGATTCCGGTAATGATGCCGGCGGCGTAGATGGCATCGTCATACATGTCGGCGGCGGCGAGCGGCGACAGTTCGAGAAACGGCGCGCCCGGATCGATCAGCGTCATCACGCGTTCGCGCGGCAACAGCTTCCCGCGCGCCAGGTGACGCTCGCGCGCCCGCGGCGGCCCGCCCTCGGCGGCTTCGGCGCGGCGCTTTTCGAGTTCCGCGACCAGCGCGCGCATCGCCGCCTGGTTGGCGCGGAACTCCTTCGACGCGGTATCGACGCTGCTGGCGATGGCGGTCATGAATCCCCCCTTAAACGAGAGGGATTTGACTATGCCGCGCGTAGCGGCGCAACGGCTAGACGGAAGGTAGCTAGGCGCGGACTTCCTGACGCTGGAAGATCACGTAGCCGATGACAAACAGCACGATTTCGGTCGCCACCATCCCGACGATCTGCGGCCAGGCGATCAAGATGCTCTCGCCGAGCGGCAGCGGCGCGCCCAGCACCGCGCCTTGGAGCTGGCTCAGATAAATCGGTCCGAGCGCGCGGGTGGTCGGGTCAAGCAGCGCCACCACGACTTCGGCATAAAGCGTCGATGGCGAGAGCCGCGCCAGAATCTGCTCGAGTTCGGCCGTCCCCGGCGTCTGCAGCCCGAGCGCCATATAGCGCGGGTCCGGAGGAATGATCATTTGCGCGAATGCGCCGGCCAGCACCGGCCATATGAAGGTGACGAGAAGCCATAGGCCCAACGTGATCAGCGCCGCGGTCGCCGCGGAGCGGAACAGGACCGAAAACAATAAAGCCAGCGCCAGCCACACGCCGGCATAGACGATTGTCACTAGGAGAAAGACGAAACTGCGGGCGATCTCTTCGCCGCCGGGCGGAATGCCGATCATAAGGAGGCCGAGCCCGATGACGAGAAGCCACAGCGTGACCAAGCTGATCGAAAGCGTCACCAGGCCGGCGAGGAATTTGCCGAACAGCAAAGCGTCGCGGTAGATCGGCTGCGACAGGATGCGCGACAGCGTGCGCCGGTTATGCTCGCCGTTGACGGAATCGAAGCCGAGCCCGATCGCCATCAGGGGGACCAGGAACGACAGAAACGAGACAAATGACGGCAACGGATCGCGCGACGTCGTGAACAGGCGCAGGAACAGAAACGGATCCTCCGCGGTGGTGTCCTTGATCTGCTGGATCGCGCCGTAGAGCGCCGCGAGCGCGACCAGCACCACAAGCCATTCCAGCACGCGCATGCGCACGCTGGTCAGGTGGTCCGACAGCTCCTTGAGCATGACCACGCCGAGCCCGGAAAATGCCGAGCCTTCACGCTGCATCGCGCGCCCCGTCATTCACGGTCGGCTCGGGCTTGGCCTCGAAATAGCGGGTATAGATCGCCTCGAGGCTCGGCTCCTGGACGCCGAGGAATTTCAAGCGGCCGTGCATCGCAACCACTTCGGCGGCGGCTTCCGGGCGAACGTCGCGATCGGCGGAAAGCCGAAGCTTGCCGATTCCGGTTTTCTCGACGCCGCTGACGCCCGGGATGAGCGCGAGCCGCTCGGCAAGGCCGGCGCCGTCCGCTTCGATATCGACCACGTAACCGCCGCCCAGCACTTGGCGGCCGAGATCGGGCACCGAACCCATCAACGCGATGCGGCCGGCGGAAAACAGCGCGACCCGGTCGCACACGCTCTGCACCCGCTCAAGCAGATGCGATGACAGCAGGACCGACACGCCCTCGGCCTTGAAGCCGCGGATAATGCCGAGCAGTTCGGTGGTGGCGTGCGGATCGAGGCCCGAAGTCGGCTCGTCGAGGATCGCGATCTGCGCGCCCTTCATCAGGATTTCGGCCAAGCCCAGCCGCTGCCGCATGCCGCGCGAATAAGTGTCGACGCGTTTGTCGGCATACTCCGAAAGGCCGACCCGCTCGAGCGCGTCGGCGATCCGCTTCTCGCGTTCGGCGAAGCGGAAACCGATCAGCCGCGCGGTGTAACGCAGATTATCGGCCGCGGTGAGATTGTCGTAGAAGCCGACGGTGTCGGGCAGATAGCCGACGCGGCGCTTGACCGAAAGCGGCTCGCGCGCCGGATTGAAGCCGAGCACGCTCACTTCGCCTTCGGAGATGTCGGTAAGACCGAGCAACATCAAGATCGTCGTCGTCTTGCCGGCGCCGTTGGGGCCGAGGAGGCCGAAAATCTCCCCGCGCCCGACGGCAAACGAGATGTGGTCGACGGCGGCCGCCGATCCGTAGTTCTTGGTGAGGCCTTTCGCCTCAATGACGGTATCCTGGTTCATCGGCGGCCAAACCTCGCAACCGCGCCGACCATGACCAGGAGCGCGACGCCGATAATGCCGACGCCGGCAATCCCCCACATCGTCGAGGTCGTCACCGTCACGCGGAAGTTTGCCGAGGCCGACTCGCCGCGCGCGGCGGCGCGGATGGTGGTGACATAATCGCCGGCAATCGCCTTATCGGTCGGCGTGATCAGCGCCTGCACTTCCTTGTTGTCGTTCGGCGCGATGCGGTCGACCGTCTTCGGATCGAAGGTGACTTTCCATCCGCTCGGCGCCGAGCCTGAGAGCTCGACATCGTCGGCTGGAGCCGTGCCGGTATTGGTGATGACGACGGGGACCGACGTCTGTTGTCCGGCCGACGCACGCGTCGACACCAGGCCCTCCCGGCCGCTGACATCGAGCCTCGGCTGGCCGGTGATATCGAGACCAAGATCGGTGGTTGCCGAGGTGTCCTCCGCCGCGACCCGCGCCGTCACCTTGTAGTCACCGGCCGAGGCCGTGTTCGGCGGCGTGACCTTGAGCTTCACGTCCTTGCTCTGGCCGGCATCGATGGGCACCGCGTTCAGCTCTTGGGCGCCATATTGCTCGGTGAACGAGACGTCGAAATTCTCCGGCGCTTGCGCGGACAGGCTCACTGTCAGCTTCTTGCCGCTGTCGTTCTTGATACTGAGCTGATATTCGAAGCTCCACTTGGACGTGCCGCGCAATTCGGGAAGCTGCGGCGTTACCGACAGCTTGGCCGGCAGATCTTTGGCCAGCGTCACCGCGATCGGCAACTGCAAATTCGTCGCGTTTCCGGTGGCGGCGACGGTGAGCGTCTGCGTGCCTATTGGCGCGTTCTTCGGCACGTCGAGCCGCAGCGAGAGAGAAACGCTGGAATCCGTCGCCGGCATCGCCGCGGCCACCGGCTGGCCGCCGCCCAACAGCGTCGCCGTCCAACCGTTCGGCACCCCGGAAACCGACAGCGCCAAACGCTCGGGCGCCATGTCATAATTCTGCAACCGAAGAGTGACCGTGGATGTTTCGCCCGGGCGCAAAGTCACCGCGGGATAATCGCTCATGAGATAAAGGCCCTTGACGTCCTTGGGCGCATCGTCGGCCTTCACGGCCGGCGCAACTAGGACCACAAAAGCAGCGAGAAAAGCAGCATGAGCGGCGATAATTCGATATCGCATTGGCTTTGGCTCCCGTGCGGACAAATGGTTCGTTGTATCCCTTCCCACAACGCGCCCTAAAAAGCACGCGTGAGCGGCGGGCATTGTCGGCGTAATCGTGACAAAATCATGCAGACGGGGCCTATTTATCAAGACCTGCGGTAGAGCGCCGCAGCTAGGGTGGGACCTGCGCCGATGCGCCGCACCAAAGAAATCAGCGCCGGGCTTCTGGCATTCCGGCGCAACAACGGACTTGAAGTCCTGCTCGCGCATCCAGGCGGTCCGTTCTGGGCAAAGCAAGACGAGGGCGTTTGGACAATCCCCAAAGGCCTTGTCGAACCCGGCGATGACCTCATCGCGGCCGCGCGGCGCGAGTTCAGCGAGGAGACAAATCTGACGCCCTCCGGCGAACTGATCGCGCTCGCTCCGGTTAACCAAAAAAGCGGAAAAGCCGTCCACGCGTTCGCCTTCGAGGCCGACTTCGACCTCGCCCAGTTCGCCAGCAATAAATTCGAAATCGAGTGGCCGCCGAAATCCGGACGACGGAAGAGCTTTCCGGAAATCGACCGTATCGCCTATTTCGCACTGCCGATCGCCCTGACGAAGATCCTCGCCTATCAGCGCCCGCTGCTAAATGAGCTTGAGCGGCGTTTCGGCTGACCGGCATCATCCGCGCCGCAATTATTCACGCAAAACTTCCGGCCAATCGATCTCGTCGTGCGGCAGCACCCACGGCTCGCGCCGGGCTGCATCGCGCCACTCGCCCCAGGCCGGCAGCGCCATGATCGCGCGCATGTAGGCGCGCGCCGCAGCGCTGACTTCGACCGCGTAGGTGTGAAAACGCCAAACCACGGGAGCATACATGGCGTCGGCGGCGCCGAATGGGCCAAACAAAAATGGCCCGCCGAATTTTGCGCGGCACTCGCTCCAGATCGCATCGATCCGCGCCACATCGGCCGCGGCGCCGTCGTCGAGCGCGCGCGGTTTGACCGGTCGCGCCACGTTCATCGGCAGATGCCGCCGCAGCGGCAGGAAGCCGGCATGCATTTCGGAAGCGATGGCGCGGGCCTGCGCCCGCGCTCCGGCTTCCTTCGGCCACAAGCCGGCGGCGGGGAACTTTTCCGCCAGGTATTCGAGGATTGCCGGCGATTCCCAGACCCGCACATCGCCGTCGATCAGCACCGGCACCCGCCCGGCCCCGCTTAAGGCCGACACGCGCGCCTTGAAGTCGGGCGCTTCGAGCGAGATCACCGTTTCCTCAAATGCGATCCCTGCGGCCTTGAGCGCCAGCCACGGCCGCAACGACCATGACGAATAGTTCTTGTTGCCGATGATCAGATGAAGCGGCATGGCCTTCTGTAGCCCGGATTTTGCAAATGCGAAATCTTGGCTACGCGCCAGGTTCAGGACCGCTGCCGCTCATTGCCAATACGGCCGCCGTTCTCGTCGTCATGTGGCGGCGGCAATTCGCGTCCGCCTCGCGTGCGGCCGTGCACGGCGCCTGACGCGGCAACGCTCAGACGAGACCGGTTACGACAGCCAGAAATGAGATGAACAGAATTGCCGCGGCGGTGAACAGCACCGTCAGCGCGGTCTCAGCCCATTCGTTGGTGGCTGATGGAGCCTCGGCAACGGCTTCCGCCGACGGCTCAACGAGCGCGGCAGGCATATCGGTCGACGACATAAGGGTCCTTCCCCAAAAGGACGGAGGCAAGGACGAAGTATCGAGCCGCAGGAATGAAGGATTGGTAAACCACCGCTCGCGATGCGGGACTACGGCGCAGGAAACAATTCCGAAGTCCTGCCGGCCAGCCTATAGACGAGGAGGCCTACCCATTCGTGCACGGCGTAGTCGGTTATCGACAAGCCGGTCGTCAATGAAGCGAATGGCTGCGTGGCGTCGATCGGCCCGCGGGTGCGCCAATCGATGGGATAGGCCTCGACGGGGAAGCCGGCGGCCCGGAATGCAGCGATGGCGCGCGGCATGTGAAACGCCGACGTCACCAGGAGCCAGTGCTCGCCCGGCTTCGGTTGGGCGATGAGCCGCGAGAACACCGCGTTCTCGATCGTATTTCGCGACTGTTCGTCGGCGGTGATGCGGTCGTGCGCCACGCCGAGCGCTTCCAGTTCCTTCACCACGATCGGGGCCTCGGCCGGAGCGTCGAACCGCAGCGAACCGCTGTCGCCGGAGAAGATGATGCGCGCGTTGGGATAACGGCGCGCAAGTTCCGCGGCGGCTGTGATGCGTTCGGCCTCCCCGTTGAGCGCCACCGCGCCGCGCGCATTCGATATATCTGGCACGATCGCGCCGCCGAGGACGACGATACCGTCCGGCGTATCCTGCGACGAATTCCAAGGCGGGAAGCGCTGCTCCAGCGGCAAAATGAGAATATTGCCGAGCGGCGAATACCCGACAAAGCCGATGAGCACGAGACTGGTCACAACGAGCCAGCTGGCGAGCCGCCGCAATCGCGTGCACAACAGCACAAGGCCAACGAGCCCGATCGCCATCACGAAATTCGACGGCAGCGCGAAGAAGCCGAGCGTTTTGGCGAGGATGAAGAACATGGCTCTATTTTCATCCCGCCCAGCGAAGGGGGCGAATGATTACGACCGCGACTTCCGCCAGGCCGCGTAGCGCGCCTTAGCGTCGTCGTTAGGCGGATAGAGGCCGGGCAGCCTGACGCCCTTCTCTACCTCGGTGAACACCCAGCTTTCGTAGATCTCATGCTCCGCGCCCTCGTGGGCGACGAATTCCACCAAGGCCTGCGGGATGACCACGGCGCCGTCGTCGTCGACCACGATCACGTCGCCGGGAAAGATCGCGCAACCGCCGCAGGCGATCGGCTCCTGCCAGCCGACGAAGGTCAAGCCGTTGACGGAAGCCGGCGCGGCGACGCCGGCGCACCAGACCGGCAGCTTGCTGCTAAGCACCCCGGCGAGATCGCGCATCACGCCGTCGGTGACCAGCGCCGTGACGTTGCGCTTTTTCATGCGCGCGCAAAGGATATCGCCGAATATACCGGCGCTCGGCACGCCCATGGCGTCGGCGACTGCAATGACGCCGTCCGGCATGGCCTCGATCGCGGCCCGCGTCGAGATCGGACTGGCCCAGCTTTCCGGCGTCGCCAAATCCTCGCGCACCGGCACGAAGCGCAACGTAAAAGCCGGACCGACGAGGCGCTCTGCCCCGGCGACGAGCGGCTTTGGACCGTTCATCCAGCAGCGCCGGATGCCTTTCTTCAGCAGCACCGTGGTGATCGTTGCGGTGGTCACCTTGCGCAGAATATCGAATAGAGCATCGCTCATCGTTCGCCTCGCGTTCAAAAAATCATGCCGGCATGATGCCGAGCCGCGCGTCGCGCCGGCGCAGCCACGCCACGAAAGGAATCGACAGCAGCACCATCCAGGCCTTGCCCACGATTTGTCCGGCGAGGAAATCGAGCGAGCCGAAGGCGAGCCACAGAAACACAATCGAATCCACGACCAGGCCGACGAGGCTCGATGCAATGACGGCGGCGACGAGCCGACGCCGCGCCAGAGGCGTATAGACGGCGAGATCGGCAAATTCGGAGAGCAGAAATGCGATCGCGGAGGCGAAGACCAGTGCGGCCGGGGCCAACATCGCCGAGAGAGCGCTGCCGAACAGGATCGCTAGCGCCGACATGACCGTGCCCAATCGCCGCTGCACAAGATCGCGCAAAACGAGCGCAATTCCGACCATCGTCACGCCGGACGGCGCCATCAGACCGGGTGCGACTGGCAGCACACAGGGGCCGTGCGGGATGCAAGTGGTGCCGACGTGGCCGATCAGCCAATTGGCCGCCGGGATCGTGAGTGCAAACAGGACGAGAAATATCACTCCCTCTCGCTCGCGCTGCAGCTCGGTCGTCATGATGTCGCCTTCCACTTCGCATAGCCGCCCGCACGCAACCGGCAGGCCGGACACTCGCCGCAGCCGAAGCCCCAGGCGTGCCGGTGCTGCCGATCGCCGAGATAGCAGGTGTGGGTCTCGGCGAGAAGGAGATCGATCAGCGCGTCACCGCCGATTTCCTGCGCCAGCGCAAACGTGCCGGCTTTGTCGATCCACATCAGCGGCGTGTGGATGACGAAGCGGCGGTCCATGCCGAGCGTCAGCGCAAGCTGCATCGCCTTGATCGTGTCATCGCGGCAATCCGGATAGCCGGAAAAGTCGGTCTCGCACATGCCGGCGATGATGTGCTTGATGCCGCGCCGGTAGGCGACCGCGCCGGCAAAGGAAAAAAATACCAGATTCCGGCCAGGGACAAATGTCGTGGGCAGCCCCGACTCCGAGATTTCGATCGCCATCTCACGCGTAAGCGCGGTGTCTGAAACTTCAGCAAGCGCATCGATACGGACGACGCGATCCTCGCCAAGCCGTGCGCGCCATTGCGCCGAGCGCGCCGCGAGAGCAGCGCGGATGCGCGGACGCACTTCGAGCTCGACGGCGTGGCGCTGCCCGTAAGCGAAGCCGATTGTCTCGACGCGGGCAAAACGCTCGAGCGCCCAAACTAGGCAAACCGTCGAATCCTGCCCGCCGGAGAACAGGACGAGCGCACTATCCTGTAAACTCACCGCTCCTCATCCCTCGAGTCGAATCTTTCCATCAAGCCAGTTGCCGATCCGCTCGACCGCCTCGCGCATCTCTTCGCGCGCGTCCGCATAGCACAGACGCAAGAATTTCCGCCCATGGAGCGGATCGAAGTCGACTCCCGGGGTCGCCGCCACGCCTGCTTCCTCGAGCATGCGCGTGGCGAAGTCGAAACTGTCGGTCGAGAAGCGCGAGATGTCGGCGTAAAGATAGAACGCACCATCGACCGGCAGGAATGACGTAAGGCTGGCGCGCGGCAATCCTTCGAGCAAAATGCGGCGATTTTCCTCGTAGCCGCGCTTTATCCGCTCCAATTCGGCGCGGCCATCGAAAGCGGCTTCGGCCGCGATCTGGGACAGCGTCGGGACCGAGATCGCGAGGTTTTGCTGCAATCGCTCGATCGCCCGTAACAGCGATGGCGGCACCGCCATCCAGCCAATGCGCCATCCGGTCATGCAAAAATATTTGGAAAACGAATTGATGACGATCGCGTCGGCCGACAAACGCGCGGCGCTCTCCGCCGCAAATGCATAATCGAGGCCGTGATAGATCTCGTCCGAGATGACGGCGATGCCGGCAGCTTCGGCACAGCGGATCAATTCGGCGAGCGCCGGCGCGGTCATCATTGTTCCAGTCGGATTGGCGGGCGAGCCGACCACCACGCCCTTGAGCGGTCGCTCACGATGCTGCGCGAGCAGGTTCTCGCTGGTGATGGACCAGCCCGTATCGGCGCTCGTCTCAATGAAGACCGGCTCGCACCCCAGCGCAGTGAGGATGTGGCGATAGGGCGGATAGCCGGGCACTGCCACCGCGACGCGATCGCCTGCCTCGAAAGCGGCGAGAAACGCGAGCATGAAGCCGGCCGACGAGCCGGTGGTGACGACGATTCGCTCCGGATCGATGTCGAGACCGTGCCATTCGGAATAGGCGCGTGCGATGCGTCGCCGCAGCGAAGCGATGCCCAACGTCTCGGTATAGCCATGAGGCCCGATCGAGAGCGCGGCGCGGACCGCAGCGATCGCGGTCGCCGGTGCACCTGCCGCCGGCTGGCCGACCTCCATATGGACGATCCGGCGGCCTCTTGCCTCCAGGCGCGCCGCTGCCGCCATGACGTCCATGACCATAAACGGCGGCACGCCGCTGCGTGCAGACGGCTGCAGCAGACTTTTTGCCTTTTCAAGCATCACAGCGCCCTCAAATCGCGCTCCCGGGCATCGATCGTAACACCGCCCCGCTGATGCCGTATTCGGCGGGTTTCGTCACGCATAGTTGTAATCTGCAACGCGTCGGCTCCGTGTTGACCCTACCCCGTCTGATCCATAATTTGCGCCTCGGGACCGCGGGGATGAAATTTCACCTGACATGATTGGTGCTCGATCTCCTAGCAAGGCAGGACCGGTGAAGCCAGCTTCGTGCGCCGTTGCAGTCGCCACTGCCGCCGCGGTCGCGCTGGCGAGCTTTCCCGTGCGGGCCCAGACGGGAGCCAATGCCGGCATTCCGATGATTCGCGACGCCGAGATTGAGCAGCTCTTACGCGATTATACGGCGCCGATTTTCAAGGTTGCCGGTCTCACCACGCAAAACGTTCAGGTCGTCATCATCAATGACCCCGAGTTCAACGCGTTTGTCATGGATGCGCACCGCATCTTCGTGAATACCGGCGCGCTGATGCAATCGACAACGCCTAATCAGCTCATCGGCGTGTTCGCCCATGAGTGCGGCCACATCGTCGGCGGACATCTTTCCAAGATGCGCCAGGAGCTGGCGAATGTGCAGACCGCGATGATCGTCGGCATGCTGCTCGGCGCCGGCGCCTTGGTGGCGGGCGCACGTTCCAACAACGTCGACATGGGCAACGTCGGCGGCGCGCTCATTAATGCTCCGCAGGCTCTCGGGATGAGCACGCTGCTCGCCTACCAGCGCGCCCAGGAAGAATCGGCCGATCACGCCGGCGTTCGTTTCTTGACCATGACCCATCAGTCGGCGAAAGGCATGTACGACACGTTCAAGCGCTTCGCCGACCAATCCTTATTCGCGGCGTACGGCTCCAATCCTTATTTGCAGAACCATCCGGCGCCCGAAGAACGCATGGCGGCGCTCGAAGGGTTGGCGAAATCGTCGCCGTACTGGGACACGAAAGACCCGGCCGGGCTGCAATTCCGCCACGACATGATGCGGGCAAAGCTCTATGGTTTCACCGAGCGGCCGGAGGCGGTGCAGCGCCGTTACCCGGCGACGGATACCAGCCTACCCGCCCGTTACGCGCGGGCGATCTCGACGTACCGATACGGCGATTTGAGCAGCGCCATAACGCAGATCGATGGCTTGATTGCGTCGATGCCCAACGATCCTTACTTCTACGAGCTCAAAGGTCAGGCGCTGCTGGAAGGCGGCCACCCGGCGGAGGCGATCCCACCGCTGCGTCACGCCGTGGCGCTCGCCCCCACTCCAGCGCTCATCCAGATCTTGCTCGCACAGGCGCTTGTCGCCGATCACGACCCCAAGCTGTCGGACGAGGCGATCCCGCTCCTTCGCGCCGCGCTGATCAAGGAGCCGGAAGACGGCGACGCCTATACGACGCTGGCGATGGCGTACGGTCGCCGGAACGACCTCGCCGACGCCGATCTCGCCTCGGCGCAGGCCGCATTCGCCCGCGGCGACAACAAAACCGCGCGCGAACTGGCAGAACGGGCCAAGCAGAGATTTCCGATCGGTTCCCCCGGCTGGGTGCGGGCGGACGATATCGTCGCCTTCAACAAGAACCAGAAAGACAGCCCACTTCGCATAGGCCAATGAACTTAAAAAGGACGATCGACATGAATTCGACCCTGCGCATAGCAATTCCGATTGCGGCCATGGTGCTGCTGTCGCCGTTCGCGGCGGCGCAGACGCCGTCGGCGCAAACCCCCGCAGCGCCGGCGCCAGCGGCGCAGACGCTCGCGACACAGACTTTTTCGGCCGATCAGCGCCACGAAATCGAGGGCATCATCAAAAGCTACCTCGTTGCGCATCCCGAGGTCTTGCAGGACGCGATGGACGCGCTGGATAAACAGCAGAAGCAGGCCGATGCGGCCAAGGCGCGCGAAACGATCAAAAACAACAACGCCACCATCTTTAATTCGCCGCACCAGGTGGTGCTTGGCAATCCGCAAGGCAATGTGACGGTGGTCGAGTTCTTCGACTACAATTGCGCTTTCTGTAAGCGCGCGCTGCCCGACATGCTCACGCTGCTGAAGACCGATTCCAATCTGAAATTCGTGCTAAAGGAATTTCCGGTTCTGGGCCCCGGCTCGGTCGAGGCCGCTCATGTGGCGGTTGCCGCACACATGCAGGACCCGACGGGAAAAAAATATATCGAGTTTCACCAAAAACTCCTTGGCGGCCGCGGCCCGGCCGACAAGGCGCGCGCGCTCGCCGGTGCAAAGGAGGTCGGTTTCGATATGACCCGCCTCGAGAAGGACATGGACAGCGACGAGGTGAAGACAACGATCGACGAGAACATGAAGCTCGCCGACGCGCTCGGCGTCAGCGGCACGCCGACCTACGTGGTCGGCGACGAGGTGGTTGTGGGAGCTGTTGGGCTCGACGACCTGAAACAAAAGATCAAGGCGTCGGAATAAGCGACCCGCCGCGTTCCGCCCTTGCACGCCAAAACGTCTGGAATCCCCTGCGGAGTCCGGGACCATGGCCGCATCTTGGTGACGCCCCGGCTTCCCCTTTGCGGAGGCCTTCCCTATAAACGGACCCGGCGCGGGACCTCCCCCGCGTCGAAGAAGACCGGCTCAGCACACACCAATGGCGAAAACCATCTACGTCCTCAACGGACCCAATCTCAATCTGCTCGGAACGCGCGAGCCGAAACTCTACGGCCGCGCCACCCTCGGCGAGGTCGAGAAGCTTTGTCAAACGACGGCACAGCGACACGGCTTTGCCGTCGTGTTTCGCCAATCGAACCACGAGGGTGAGATCGTCGATTGGATAAACGAGGCATACGCCGAGAAGACGGCAGGGCTCGTTATCAATCCGGCAGGCTTAACGACGACGTCGATTGCGATCCTCGATGCGCTCCTCGTCATGGAGGCGCCGGTCATCGAAGTGCACATCAGCAACATCCATGCGCGCGAAGAATTCCGCCGGCACTCTTACGTTTCGAAGGCCGCCCGCGCCGTAATCTGCGGTTTCGGCATCAACGGTTACGCGTTGGCCATCACCGGCCTCGCCGCGATGCTTGACGCCAAGGAGTGAACGTGGCGCGCAAGCCTGGGAGCTCGTCGACATCCAGCGCGCCAGCCGTCGATCACGATGTGATCCGCGAACTGGCGAAGCTGCTCGACGAAACCGGCCTCACCGAGATCGAGTTCGAGCGCGACGGCGTGTCGATCCGCGTCGCCCGCCACGGTAATGCGCCGGCAGCACGCGCGCGGGCCCCGGAGGCGCCGCTTGGCGCGCCGGTCACGGCGGCGCCGGCCGCGGTAGCGGCAGATCCGACGCAGCATCCCGGTCTCGTCGCCTCTCCGATGGTCGGAACGGCCTATCTCGGCCCGGCGCCGGCAGCGCGACCCTTCGTCGAAGTCGGCAGCTTGGTAAAGGCCGGCGAGACGCTCATCGTCATCGAGGCGATGAAGACGATGAATCAGATTCCGGCGCCGCGTGCCGGCACGGTGCTGCAGATTCTCGTCGAAGACGGGCAGCCGGTCGAGTACGGCGAGCCGCTGATGATCATTGAGTAATGGCGAATAGCGAGCAGGGACGATGTTAGAAGCGCTAGCCTACCCTACTCGCTACTCGCTATTCGCCACTCGCCATTCGCGTTCTTGAGCCCCGCTGATGTTCGACAAGATTCTTATCGCCAACCGCGGAGAGATTGCACTGCGGGTCTTGAGGGCTTGCAAGGAGCTCGGCATTCCCACCGTCGCGGTGCACTCGACGGCGGATGAAGATGCAATGCATGTGCGCCTGGCCGATGAGAGCGTCTGCATCGGGCCGCCCGCCGCCAAGGACAGCTATCTCAACGTCCCGGCGCTGCTCGCCGCCTGCGAGATCACCGGCGCCGATGCCGTGCATCCCGGCTATGGCTTTCTCTCTGAGAACGCGCGCTTTGCCGAAATTTTGGCCGAGCACAATGTCCACTTCATCGGACCGCGCCCCGAGCACATCCGCCTGATGGGCGACAAGATCGCGGCCAAGCGCACCGCCAAGGAGCTCGGCATTCCGGTCGTGCCCGGCTCCGACGGCGACGTCGGCGCCGGCGAGGATGCTTACAATCTCGCGCGCAATGTAGGCTACCCACTGATGCTGAAAGCGGCCGCCGGCGGCGGCGGGCGGGGCATGAGGGTCGTGCGTGAGGAAAGCGGGCTTGCCGGCGCACTTCTCTCGGCGCGTGCCGAGGCAAAGTCCGCATTCGGCGACGATACGCTCTACCTCGAGAAATATCTGGAGCGGCCGCGCCACATTGAGATCCAGGTGCTGGGCGACGGCAAAGGCCGCGTCATCCATCTCGGTGAGCGCGATTGCTCCTTACAACGCCGTCAGCAGAAGGTCTGGGAAGAAGGTCCCTCCCCTGCGCTGAATGCGGGAACCCGCGACGAAATCGGCGAGACGGTCGCCGAGGCGATGCGTCAGATCAAATATCTCGGCGTCGGCACGGTCGAGTTTCTCTACGAGGACGGCAAGTTCTATTTCATCGAAATGAATACGCGCATTCAGGTCGAGCATCCGGTGACCGAAATGATCACCGATATCGACCTGATCCTCGAACAGATCCGCGTCGCCGCGGGCGGCGATCTTGAGCTGACGCAGAGCAACGTCAAATTCCACGGCCACGCCATCGAGTGCCGGATCAATGCCGAGAACCCGGTGTCGTTCCGCCCCTCGCCCGGCAAGATCGTGCATTACCATCCGCCCGGCGGGCTCGGTGTGCGCGTCGATTCCGCAGTTTATCATGGCTATACGATTCCGCCGTATTACGATTCGCTGGTCGGCAAGCTTATCGTCCACGGCAAGACGCGCAGCGAATGCCTGATGCGCCTCAAGCGCGCGCTCGATGAGTTCGTCATCGACGGCATCGAAACCACGCTGCCTTTGTTCCGCGCACTGGCGCGCGACAAAGACATCATCGACGGGGATTATCACATCCATTGGCTGGAGGACTTCCTCGCCCGCGGCGGGGTCGAGGAGTAGCGCCCGGTGTCGATTTCGTCAAAACCGATAAGGTTCTAGGCCGGGATTGCCGCCGTGGCCGCTTTGGTAGCGGCGGTAAGGAGCCGTCCGACCAGCGCCGGTTCATAGGGCTTCGGCACGACAATGGAGCCCGGCACGCGCGCCTCCTGCTTGAGGAGCGTGGCGCGCGCGGAGGCGTACACGACGGGCAGATTGGGTCGCATCTCGCGGGCGCGACGCGCCAGCGCCGCACCGTCCATGCCGCCCGGCAAATTGATATCGGTGAACAGAACATCTACCGGCACCGAGGCGAGATGCCGCAAAGCATCGGCGGCGTTCGCCACCGTCTGCACGTCAAACCCCTGCTCCGACAAAGATTGCGAAACCCATTCGCTGATGAGGAACTCGTCCTCGACAAACAGAACGTGGATCGGCTCGCTCACTCTAACGCTCGGTTCCATGGCATCCCTAGACGCCTAACGCCAATTGCGTGGAAGGGTTCAAGCTGGAGAAAATTGTATTGAATTATGCTTTGCAGTCCGTTAGCAGCGGTTGGAGTTCTGCGAATTACGGCGCGCGCGGCAATTCCACGTTGTCTTCAAGCATGACTTTATCGAAGTCGCCGATCAAAATTTCGACCCGCATCCGCCAGACACCGGCAACCGGTATGTGAAGGCCGCTGACGCGCCACTGCGACCCGCCGACAAAAACCGCGCTGCGCCGGATCGGCTCGATGCCGGCAGTCGGGTTCCAGATGACAAGATCGATTTCTTTGACCGCGACGGGTTTAAGATCATCATCGGTGATTGCGATGCTGAGCGAAGCGCCACGGTCGCGCACGGGCCTCAAATCGATTTGCGCCATCGCTCGTTCGCTGTGGAAATGAATATAGGTCGTTTCGGCGGCGGCAAGCGCGCGTGGCGGCGCCGTGAAGCGCCACAGCCCGACAACTCCGAGGATGGTCAAGGCCAGTACGAACTCGGTAGCAATAACCTGCACCAGTCGGCGCGTTCCTGTCGGCTCGAGTCGAGGCATCAATGCATAGCGGTTCAGCGCCGCAAGCACGAGCAGCACGAGCACGATCGCGAGCTTGGCGGACAGCACGATGCCGTAATTTGTGGTCCACAGCGCGTCGGGCCGATCCAACTCGACGATACTGAGCACAATGCCGGTGGCAACGAGGAGGAAAAGCGGCCCCGGGATCAGGCGTGAAAAGCGATCAAGCGCGGCGCGATCGCCGGCGCGCACGGCCAAGGTCAGCGGCAACAGTGATCCGATCCACAGCGCGATGCAGACAATGTGAAAGAAAACCGTAGGAGCAGTCAGAAACCGTGGCGCCGTCGCGCTGGCGTGTCCGCTCGCAGCAAAGGCAAAGCCGATTTCAGCAATCGCGGCTGCGCTCAGCGCCCTCGCCAGAAACCGAATTTCGAGCGTGAGTGAGAGGAATGCGGCAACCAATGTCGCCAGCGCGAGGATTACCGTAGAGCCCCACGAGGTTTCGTAGCCTTGAACCCAAACGGATGGCTGGAAGGCGTCCGCGAGCGGCTTTGCCAATGCGTCAAGGCCCTGCAACGGCAGCGAAGCGACCGCCGCAATGAACGCGCCGATCATGAGGGCGATGAATACTTTCTTTCCACGTAGCGGACCTTCGGCGAGCCAAGCGGAAAACGCCGCGCCGCCGGCGCCGACAAAGAGTCCGACAGCCAGAATAAATTGCGTAAGCCAGAGCGCGATATGCACCGCCGTCGCGCCGACCGGCCGCGGCGCGATGACGCCGCTCGTCGGGTGTCCGATCGAGAAACTAACGACGCCGCCGACCGGATGGCCGTCCGTCGAGATCACGCGCCAACTCAATACGTAAGTTCCCTGGAGCGGCATCGGCGGCGCCGTAATTGTGACCGCGTTATTCGTCGCACTCACATTCGTCAGCGGCACGATCTCGCTATCCGGGCGCACGAGCCTCATCACCAGCGGGGACACCGGCTCGTTGAACTCTAGCCGGAAGGTTTTAGGCGGATCGAAAATCGTGACACCGTCGGCGGGCAATGCCGACAGCAACGACGCGTGCGCCCATGCCGGCCGCGCCGGGACAACAATGAGAAGCACCGTCGCCAGCGCCGCGCCGAGACACAGCAAGCGCGGGCGGAAATGCAGCGTCACGGCTTCGGCAGGAGTTTTAATCCAGGCGCCGGCTCGGAATAATCCGAGTCCTGGGTCGGAATTTCGATCCAGCGGTGAACGCCTTTTTCGCATTCCTGCACGACCGGAAAGTACAGCATCTGACCAGCTTGCAGATCGCCGGAAAGAAACGACTGAAACACGAACTCGTCATAATACTCATCAGGCGACCTGCCGCCCGTCCAGTCGATCTCGGTCACGCCTTCGCTGACTTGGGCGTGGTAGAGACTGTAGGCCTTGGCGTATTTGCCCTTGACGATATTGATCGTCCAACCCGGCTTTGCCATCGGCTTGACGTCAAGAACGCCGTCAGGGATTCGCACGCGGATCGCAGTCGTCGCCGAGCCGTCGCAGCCGTGTGGGACTTCAAACACGGCCTTATAGGACGTGCCGACCGGCGCCCGGCGCTGCTCGAGCGTCACATGGGCGAACGCGCGTGACGCAAGACCGCAAGTGAACAACACAAGCATTGCGGCGAATGTGCCGCATGCGACGCCGACGGAAGATCGGAACATACGTATTCTCCGAGCATTTGATTGTTCGCACGAGCGTTACGCCCGCGTTACCATAGATGCCGCCTCTTGAACCAGGTGGCGTGAGCCGGTTAAACGAACCGCATGGCGAGCCGCGAATCCGCGTTCATCGACATCACGCCCGAGGTGCTGCTGAAGGCCTATTCCTGCGGCATCTTTCCTATGGCGGAGAGCGCCGAGGACCCGGCGCTATATTGGATAGAACCGGAAAAGCGCGGAATTATTCCCCTCGATCGATTTCATGTCCCGGACCGCCTGGCGCGCACGGTGCGATCCAGCCGGTACGCCGTGGTCGTCGATCGCGACTTCGATGCAATCATCGACGGCTGCGCCGAGCCGAGGCCGGGACGGAGCCGAACCTGGATCAATACCCGCATTCGCAGTCTCTACCGCAAGCTCTACGAGCGCGGCGATTGCCATACCGTCGAAGTATATGACGGCAAGAAACTGGTCGGTGGCCTCTATGGCGTCAGCCTCGGCCGCGCATTTTTCGGCGAGAGCATGTTCCATCGCGCGCGCGACGCCTCCAAAATCGCGCTCGTGCATCTCGTTGCGCGGCTCAAGGCCGGACATTACCGGCTGCTCGACACTCAATTCGTCACCGAACATCTGCAAACGTTCGGCGCCGTCGAAGTGTCGCGGCCGGTTTATCACAAGCTGCTCGACGCCGCGCTCGTCGGCGAGGGAGATTTTGCCGCGCTCGCGCTCGATCGACCGGTCTCCGGCGATGCGGTGCTGGCGCAGCTTGCGGCGGGATGATCAGCTCAATCGTCCGTCGACGGCACCGGCTCAGGTGGCGGCGGTTTAGCGGGCCGGCGCGGCGACAAAGCTTGGGGCGCCGGCGCCTGCGGGGCCGGTGCGGTATTGTCCGCTGGTCCAGGAGTGCCCGGCGGAGGAGGATACGGGGTCGATTCCGCAACCGGGCCGGTCAAAGGCTGTTCGCATCCCGTCAGCCAGACGTCGTAGACCGGATGCTCGACGGCGTTGAGACCGGGGCTCGATGCGAACATCCAGCCGGTGAAGATGCGCTTGATCTCGCCCTGCAGCGTCACTTCGTCGACTTCGACAAACGCGTCGGTATTGGTGGGCTCAGTCGGCGGCCGGGTGTTGCAGGCCCGGGCCGTGACTTGCAGCGCGCCGAATTGCACTGTTTCCCCGATCGCCGAATCGAACTTGATGGTGCGGCCGGTGATTTTGTCGAGACCGGCAAACTCCGCGCGGCCGTTCTCGATCTTTTCGGTCGGCGTCTCGACGACGGTCGTATCGTTCTCCTGGCCCGGTGAACTGGCCGGTTGCGACGTATCGGACTGTTGCGGGGCTGCCGGATTGGCCGGCGCAGGCAAAGTCGCAGCGCCAGGAGGTGATGCGGGCGCGGGCGCATTCCCCCGATTTGCGCTCGCGGGGGCAAGCGATGCGCCGGGAGGCGGCGGCAGTGGCTGCGCCTGGATACTGGACGGTCCACGCGCCACCGGACTTTGTGCGGGTGCGTATTGCCGCTGTGCCGGGTATTGCTGCGGGGGCGGAGATTGCTGCTGCGGGGGATATTGTTGCTGGGACGGGTATTGCCCTGGATACTGCACCGGCGGTGGCTGAGCCGGGAATGGCCCGTTCGGCACATCAGCCGGCGGACGCGGCGGCGAGTCGCTGAAAATGTTGCCTGACTGGGCCTGAACCGGTCCAGCGGCGAGTGTCGCGCCGATCACGACCAAAAGTGCGGCGATTCGGGCCATCAATTCTACGCGCAGTCTGGGTTGAGGCGTATTTCCGCCTTGCCCCGTTAACATGTCGAATAAGGCGAAAACAGGGGTCAAGTTTTGAGGCTGATTTATTTTCCCGAGCCTGGTACCAGACTACTGGTTTCCTGGATTCCACGCCTTGTAGTCGCCGGTTGCCTTGGGGCGACGGCCCTGCGCCAGCGTCGATCCGCTCGGTCGCTGCGCGGCGGCTGTACCGGTCAGATTCGGGCGATGCGGCTTCTCCCAGCGATAGGTCTTCGCCGTTTCCTGTGTCGGCAGCACATCCACGGTGTGATGCAGCCAACCATGCCAGCTTGGCGGCACCATCGAGGGCTCGGCAAGGCCGCGGTAAATCACCCAGCGGCGCTCGAGACCGAGCGTCGGATCGATTTTGCCGCCCTTGGTCCGGTAATAGCGATTGCCGAATTCATCCTCGCCGACGAATTCGCCGTAGAGCCACGTCCACCACTGCGTGCCGAACGTCTGGCCGTTCCACCAGGTAAACAACCGCAGCAGAAAAGTTTTCATTGCTGGCTGCCCGTTCGCCTATTGCTCAACGACGTGATGCCATCTCGCGCCAGTACTGTCCAGGCAGAACCGCTATGAACCGGGCTCAAACCGGCCGGTTTATCGAGCGCTTCCAAGTGGAATGTGTCATTTGGCAAGAGCGATGTGACTACACTCATGTGGCAAAACATATCGCAAGACATTCGATCGCAGTTGACGGAACTCGGCCGCGCCCGGCGCGTGAGCGCCGCAACCAATTCGGCCGTTCAGGTTTCTAGAAGTGCGGCAGCAATCGCCGCCCATTCCACGGCGAGGTCGCCGGTTGCCGCTTTGCGGCGCGCCTGCCGGTACCAATAGCCGGCATTGTCCAGATCACCTTCGACGCGGTGAAGGTAAGCGTGGACCCAGGCGCAGTCCGTACCTTCCTCGTTCATAACGATCTCATGCGCTTTGTCCCAGTCATCCTTGCCGGCCCACCACAACGCCAGGAGCGCGGGAGAAAGACCGCCCGGCGGGTTTTTGGCGGCGAGACTGCGCTTGAACGCTGACGGGTTCATGATCGGCTTGGATTGCAATGAAAGATCAGCCCCACCACGGCTTCGGTTGAAAACTCCCCGCCGTCTGCTCGATAATCGCCCCAAGCGCAAACAACGTCTCCTCCTCGAACGGCCGGCCGATCAGTTGCAAGCCCAGTGGCAGGCCCTGAGCATCGAGCCCGCTCGGCACCGAAATCCCCGGCAGCCCGGCCATGTTCACGGTCACGGTGAATACGTCGTTGAGATACATTTCGATTGGGTCGGCGCGGCCCTTTTCGCCGAAGGCAAAAGCGGCCGAAGGCGTCGTCGGCGTCAGGATGGCGTGAATACCATCGGCAAAGCACTTTTCGAAATCGCGCTTGATCAGCGTGCGCACTTTCTGCGCTTGCAGGTAATAGGCGTCGTAATAGCCGGCGGACAACACATAAGTGCCGATCATGATGCGCCGGCGTACTTCCTTGCCGAAACCGGCCGCCCGGGTGTGCTCATACATGCCGATGACATCGCGGCCCGGAACGCGCAGGCCGTAGCGCACGCCATCGTAGCGCGCGAGATTTGACGAAGCCTCGGCGGGCGCCACGATGTAATAGGCCGGCAGCGCGTATTTGGTCATCGGCAGCGAAATGTCGACTAGTTCCGCGCCGGCATCCTTGAGCCATTGCGCGCCTTGCTGCCATAGCTTTTCGATTTCCGCCGCCATGCCGGAAACCCGGTATTCCTTCGGAATGCCGATGCGCATGCCTTTGACCGAGCCGCCGACGGCTTTTTCGTAGTCGGGCGCCGGCAGATCGATGCAGGTCGTATCCTTCGGGTCATGGCCGGCCATCGAACGCAGCAGGACTGCGCAGTCGCGCACCGTGCGCGCAAACGGCCCGGCCTGATCGAGCGAGGACGCAAACGCGACAATGCCCCAGCGCGAGCAGCGGCCGTAGGTCGGCTTCAATCCGACGATGCCACAAAACGCAGCGGGCTGGCGGATTGAGCCGCCGGTGTCGGTCCCGGTCGCGCCAACGCAGAGGCCGGCCGCCACCGCCGCCGCCGAGCCGCCGGAAGATCCGCCGGGCACAAGCTTTAAGTCCGAGCCGCGCCGCCGCCATGGCGATACGACGGGGCCGAAATAGGACGTTTCGTTCGACGACCCCATGGCGAATTCGTCATTGTTGGTCTTACCGAGCAGAACCGCGCCGTCGCGCCACAGCTTTGCGGTAACGGTCGACTCGTAGGTTGGAATGAAATTATCCAGAATGTGCGAGCACGCCGTGGTGCGCACGCCGTCGGTACAGAACAAATCCTTGATCGCGAGCGGCAGGCCGTCGAGCGGACCGCCTTCGCCTTTCCTAAGCCGCGCATCCGAAGCGCGCGCCATGTCGCGCGCACGCTCCGGCGTTTCCAGCACGAACGCGTTGAGCACGCGCGCATCCGCGATTGCGGCAAGATGCGCGTCGGCAAGTTCGAGCGCGGAGAATTCTTTTTTGCGCAGCGCGCCGCGCGCCTGCGCCAACGTGAGCGCAGTGAGCTCGGTCATTCGCCGGTGGGATCGTCGCAGGAAAATGGATTGTTAGCCGCGGTCTTTGACGCGGTCGCCGCCGGCGCTTCAGGCGTCGGTTTGTCCCAATTGTTCTGCACCGGTAGCGGCTGAACCGGAAAATCGGCAAACAGGGCATCGACCGCCGCCGGGTCGTCGGGTTTTAGCAACCCCTGACTCTCGAGATAGGCGAGCCAGATGGCGTCTTGTTCACAGGCGAGGCACATTAGAGAGTCCTTCGTTTAAGCTGAACGAGATCCTCGGATCTCGCTGCGCTCGCCCGAGGATGGTGGAATGATGTGCGGCACGTCATTCCACCACCTTGGGAACCAAGAAGAAGTGATGCTCGTGGGCCGGCGCATTGGCGATGATAGCATCCGCAATGCCGCCGTCGGTGACCTTATCCTCGCGCATCTTCATCGCCATGGGCGTAACCGACGTCATCGGCTCGACGCCCTCGACATTTACCTCGCCCAACTGCTCGACAAAAGCCAAGATAGCGTTGAGTTCGCCCTGAAGATTTTCCACTTCGTCCTCCGCGACCGCAATGCGCGCAAGGTGCGCGACACGGCGGACGGTAGCGGCGTCAACGGACATGTGGGGCTAGCCTCGGTTGGCCTCAGTAGAGGCGTTTGCAACGCCCCGCCTATAGCAGAGCGGCCTTTTTGAGCCAACAGCGCTCGTCGTCCCCCTTTTACTCATTGTCGGCTAGCCGCAACGCGCCTAGTTTTGAAATATGATGCGTTCTTCACGGCCAGTTCATGTCGTCGGCGGCGGGCTATCAGGTTCCGAGGCCGCCTGGCAGCTCGCGCGCCGCGGCGTCCCCGTTGTGCTGCACGAAATGCGCCCTTCGCGCGTGACTGCCGTGCACAAGACCGGACACTTTGCCGAACTGGTTTGTTCCAACTCATTCCGCTCCGATGACGCCGAAGGCAGCGCGATCGGGCTCCTGCACGCCGAGATGCGACAGCTCGACTCGCTGGTGATGCGCGCCGCCGATCTCAACAAGCTGCCGGCCGGCAGCGCGCTCGCCGTCGATCGCGACGCTTTCGCCTCTGCGGTCACCGCCGCGCTGGAGGCCGAACCGCTAATTGCCATCGACCGCAGCGAAATAGCCGCGCCGCCGGCGGACTGGGACAGTGTCATTATCGCCACCGGGCCGCTGACCTCGCCGGCGCTGGCCGACACGATACGCGGCCTCACCAGCGAAGATGCGCTGTCCTTCTTCGATGCCATTGCACCGATCGTCCACCGCGACTCGATCGACTTCGACATCGCCTGGTTTCAGTCGCGCTACGACAAGGCCGGCCCCGGCGGCTCCGGCGCCGATTACATCAATTGTCCTTTGACGCGCGCGCAATACGACGCCTTCGTCGACGCACTCATCGCGGGCGACAAAGTTGCGTTTCACGATTTCGAGAAAACGACGCCGTATTTCGACGGCTGCCTGCCGATCGAAGTCATGGCCGAGCGCGGGCGCGAGACGCTGCGCCATGGACCGATGAAGCCGTTCGGCCTGACCAACCCGCAAGACCCGCAAACCAAAGCCTACGCCGTGGTGCAGCTGCGCCAGGACAACAAGCTGGGCACCTTATTCAACATGGTGGGGTTCCAGACCAAGCTGAAGCACACCGAACAGGTGCGGATTTTCCGTACGATACCCGGCCTGGGCGAAGCCGAGTTCGCGCGGCTTGGCGGCCTGCACCGCAATACTTTCCTCAATTCGCCAAAGCTGCTCGACGCGACGCTGCGGCTCCAAGCGATGCCGCGCTGGCGCTTTGCCGGACAGATCACCGGCTGCGAGGGCTATGTCGAGTCGGCGGCGATCGGCCTCCTCGCCGGCCGCTTCGCGGCGGCGGAGCGGCTCGGCGAGCAGGCATTGCTGCCGCCGCCGACCACCGCCATTGGATCGCTGCTCGGCCACATTACCGGCGGCCACATCGAGACAATCGACGAAGGTCCAAGCTCGTTTCAGCCGATGAACGTCAATTTCGGCTTATTTCCGCCGCTGACGCGGATGCCGAGTAAGCACACTAACGGCAAGCGCCCGCGCGGCACCGCGAAATCAGTCGTCAAGAAACGCGCGCTATGCGTTCGCGCGATCAATGACCTCGACGCCTGGATCGCGGGCACGCTGCCGACAGCGGCGGAGTGATCCTAAGCGTTATGCGCCTAAACCACTAAACCGCGATTTCCGTGCGTATTTCCAGCAGAAGAGAGTAGCATAGGCCCTGAAATGAGCGCTGTTGGCGTCCTCGTTGTCCTCAACTTGGCGAAGGATTGGAATGACACGCTCGGGCATCAAATCAATGAGATAGGCCCCCGCCAAAGCACGCACACCGGGATCGGGATGGTCGAGCAGCACTGCTAGTCGTGCCCGGCCCGGTTTAATCACATTTAAAGCTTTCACGATTGCGTCCATGAGACGCACAATTTTAGTTTCCCCGTCCGCAATATCCGAAAATTCGTCATGAAGTGTATCCGCAAGTCTGGCGCCAAATTCAAAGCCCCGAATAAGGGAAGCGGCGCGTTCGTCATCGGAAACTGAATCGGAACGATCGAGCAACGCCGTGATGGTAGCGATTGCCTTGACCTTGAGCCGATCAAATTCCTTCGCTATCTCGAATCCGCGAAGCAGGGCTTTCCCTTGGGTTACACGATCCTCGCAATCTAGCATTCCGGACAATTCATCCCACAAATTGTCCAGTTTCTCTCCAACCTTAACAAATGATTCCTCGATTTCCATGGCAGCCGTTCTCCGATGCGCATGCTTGGAATGCTACTTTAGTATTTGCAAATCACACAGGATTTTGAGACCGTACTGGCGTTGAACTTCGTAAGGCTGGGTTTGCAAGTTTTCTGTAATCGGACATCGTACGGGCGATTTCGGCCACCATCGCCACATCGTTGGCAACGTCGACACCCGGAATAAAGCTGGCCAGAGCTTCGACGCCGATGTGCAGGCCAGCAGTCAGGTTCATCCGCAGCTCACGTCGCGTAATGCTATCTTTGATCTTCTGTGTGAGCGCAGCTGCCGAGGCGTCCTTCGGACGAAATTTGCCGCCAAGTCCGCCGGGTGTCCCAGCCGGCCAACCCTGATGCTTCGGGTCGTCCGGACTCGCCTTTCGAATTTCGTGCAGGACCGGATTCCAATCGGCCGATTTAATGAGCACATCCTCCGCTTCCATGTCGTCTCGCGCAGCCTTGTTGGGCAGATCGGGTAGCCGCAGATGGACCGCGGCAATCCGCGCCAAGCACGGATCATTCGCGTTCAGGGCGGATGCCGCAGTCGCCAGCCCAGGCACAAGCCGGTCGACTGCCACGCCTCTCCGATAGGCGCAGCTGAGTAGCCGTTGAATCTCGTGCCGTTCGCGAACGACGAAGGAGCCGTCACGTCGCTCAAGCAGCGGCGTGCGGCCCAAGACCGGGCCATCACGCGCAATGGCCAGGCCGAGATTGTCCTCGCCCGGCTCGCTTAAACGCCAGATTTGATGAATCATTGGAGTACTGTCTCTTAATTAGTGTCAATTGTCAGCTAAAAGGTGACAGGTAGCGAAAATATTGGCCGACAATGGTTTTCCGCTGCGAAATCATGCTCTAAAAGCCCCGCATGAACGACGTTCCCGACGAACTCGGCGACCGCTGGCGTTCCGCCACCGTGCTTAAGCGCGATGTGTTTTCGACCATCGAGCGCGGCCGCTTTCGCGCCGACGCCGGCGAGGTCGACGCGGTGCTGCGCCGGCTCGACGGCGTGCCGTGGTGGAGCCGCATCGTGGCCTACGAACTATTCCGGCGCGAACGCAAAGCGCTTACGCTTGCAAAACCGTTCGGCGTCGCGCCACCGCTCCTGTTTGCCGGCCGGCGCGTCTTGGTGCGCGGTTGGATCGACGGCGTGCCGTTGCACATCGCCAAGCCTTACGGGGATGCCGCCTATTTCCGCTCGGCGAAGGCGGCATTGCGCAAGCTCCATCGCGCCGGCATCGCCCACAACGATCTCGCCAAGGAACAGAACTGGCTCTATGCCCAAGATGGCGAACACGGCCGCGCGTTTCTGACGGACTTCCAGCTCGCCGCCTGCTTCCGCCGCCGCAATGCCCTGTTCCGTGTCGCCCGCTACGAAGACTTGCGGCATCTCCTCAAGCACAAACGCCGCTATGCGCCCGACGCGCTCACCGCAGCCGAACACCGCGTCCTCGCGCGGAAAAGCTTCATCACCCGCGCCTGGATGGCGACAGGAAAGAAGGTTTATTACGCCATTACGCGCGGCTTGAATTTTACCGACCGCGAGGGCCGTGGCGTACGCTTCGTGCACGAGGCGCCCGCCATCGCGGCGCGGCTGCGCACGCATCCGCAGGTGCGCGACGTCGCCATCGTCCCCTATCCCGATCGCCGCGCCGGCACCGGCCTCTATGCTTTCGTCGAGGGCAGTGCGAGCGATCAAGAGTTTAACGACTTTCTCGGCGCCACCAGACCGGAGCACCTGCAAGTCGTCGAGGCCTTGCCGCGCAATGCGCAAGGCGAGGTGCGCAGCGAGATTCTCGAACTGGTGGCGATGAATCAGCTCGATTTGATCGATCCGCTGATCAAGACCGATGCCGAGCGCGCGATCGTCGGCCGCATCGTGTCCGACCGGCGCAATCTGCGCGACAGGTTTGCGTTTTGATTCCCGCCCCGCTCACCCCTTGCTTATTCCGCTCATAAGGCAAAAGCAGAAATCGACCAACGGGTGCCGAACGTCGCAGAAGTGCCAAAAGGCGACATCATTCCCCTCAACGCGGCCATTACATTGGTGTACCTTGATCGAAGAGCTGCCGGCGGAACATGCCGACGTTCCGTGAAATCAAAGGCAGCGGTTGTGCCTCCGGCAGGCGAGCAATCCGAAGATAAATCGACGTTTGTTCGGCAACCTTCCGCATTTGCGCAGGACACTCAATCTCGCAGGGCAATGCCATGAAACTTCCCCGTCGCAAATTTCTGCATCTGGCAGCGGGCGCGGCCGCGCTTCCCGCCCTGCCTCGAATCGCATCTGCGCTCGATTATCCGACGCGGCCGGTGCACTTTATTGTTGCGTTCTTTGCCGGCAGCTTGTCCGACATTCTCGCGCGTCCGATAGCACAATGGCTGTCGAAGCGGCTCGGGCAACAAGTCATCGTCGACGATCAGCCGGGTGCGGGCGGCAATCTCGCGACCGATATGGTCGTGCGGGCGCCCCCCGACGGTTACACGCTGCTCGAGGCGACGTCGGCCAACGTGTGGAACGCGGCACTCTACGATAAGCTCAGTTTTGATTTCATCCGCGACATCGCTCCGGTTGCGAGCATCTCGCGCACGCCGAGCGTTATGGCGGTCAATCCATCGTTCCCGGCCAAGACCGTTCCCGAGTTCATCGCCTATGCCAATGCTAATCCGGGCAAAATCAACATGGCGTCGGGCGGCATCGGCAGCTTACCACATGTCGCCGGCGAGCTTTTCAAGGTTATGACTAGCGTCAACATCGTTCACGTGCCGTACCGCGGCAGTTACCTGCCCGATCTGCTCGGCGGACAAGTGCAGGTCGCGTTTGGTCCCATCCCGACGTTGATCGAGCAAATCAGGGCGGGCAAGCTGCGCGCGCTGGCGGTGACCGGCGCGACGCCCTCACAGGCGCTGCCGGGAATACCGACCGTGGGCGAATTTGTGCCGGGCTACGAGGCAAGCGCGTTTAATGGCGTCGGTGCGCCGAAGGGCACACCTGTTGAAATTATCGACAAGCTCAACACCGCGATTAATGCCGGTCTCGCCGATGCCACGATACAGGCGCGACTGGCCGAGCTTGGCAGCGTGCCGGTGTCGATGACGCCCGCCGAGTTCGGCAAATTGATCGCCGACGAAACTGAGAAATGGGGCAAGGTATTCAAGTCCGCCGGTATCAAGGCGGAGTGAGGCCGGTCCTCCCCACCGCGCAAATATTCCATATTTCCCGGTCGGCGAATCCAGGCCACGGCTTCATTTCGGGGCGGGAAAATTATCCGCGATCCGCGCCGGGTTGCGCGCCGCGCGCCAGATCAGCCACTGCCGCCGCCACGGTGAAATTTCAGCGGGCGCGAACGCATCGCTGCGCTCCAGACGATCGAGCCACGGGCGCACCAGGGCAACGGGAAGAAATGCCGGGTGCGCATCGCGCGGCAACGCCATTATCCGTTCATGTGCCGCCGCGAGATACCGCCGCGCGAGTTTCCGTAATTCGGCGAATGCCGCATTGAGGCCGGCCGACGATTGACCGGCAAATATCTGGCGCGGATCGACGCCGTGAATCGCAAGAAGGTCCGTCGGCAGGTAGAGCTGATGGCGCGCGGCGTGAAGCGGAAAGGCGCGCATAAGTCCGGTAATGCCATAAGCTATGCCGGCAGGGTCCGCCGCCGGCTGTTCGTCGACGCCGAGAATTTGCGCGGCGGCGTCGATCACAATTGCCGATGTTCTCCTCGCATAGGCTTCGAGATCGGCAATCCCGACCATAGGCTCGTCGTAAAGATCGAAGCGGCGCGCTTCGATGAGATCAATGAGCTTGCCCGTCGGAAGTCGCTGCCGCTCGATGGCGCCGAGCAGCGCCGCCGCCACCGGATTGGCGCTCGCCTCTTCGCCGCGCTCGCCGCTCAGCACCTCGCGCCACCACTGCAGGCGGATTTCGCCGGGCAGCGCTTCGCGCGCCACCTCGCGCACCCGCGCCACCTCGATATTGAACGCATAGAGCGCCAACAGCGCGTCGCGATGCTGCACCGGCGCAAACAGCGCGGCGAGAAAGCGATCGCGATCGGCGCTACGGACAAGTTCCGAGCAATGGGCGAACGCATCCTGCATGCAGGGAGTGTAGCATTACTCGATCGCGATCAGACCGGCGCCGACGCGCCGGCCTTCGATCAGCATCACGTTATAGGTCCGCACGGCGGGTCCGGTCGTCATGGTATCGACCGAGATGTGGGCGTCGCGGAAGCGCAGCCGCAACGGCTCCGGCATGAGCCACGGCGCATTGCCGGTGCCGAGAATAAAGAAGTCCAAGGCGTCGGCGCCGGCGAACACGAGCGACAGCATCTCGTCCGTCAGCGCCAATGGCGTAGCGACGGGCCAGGCCCAAATGCCGTCCGGCAGGCAAAGCAACGAGCCGCGATGCGACATGCCGGCAAAGCGGAAACCGCCGCCGCCATGCGCGTCGATCGGCGCTTGGCGCGGCAGGTGGGGCTGTTCCACCAGGACACTAGCGGCGAGCGCGCGCGCGTCGCGCCGGCGCAGTCGCCGTTACCGCGGCCGGCGGCTCGGGCTCTTCCGCGCCGCCCATGCGGCCCGCGCCGACGCCGAGATAGATCAGGATCGGCGAAGCAATGAATACCGAGGTATAGGTGCCGACCAGCACGACGCCGAACATCATGGTTGCGGTAAAGCTGTGAATCGCTTGGCCGCCAAACAGCAGCAAGGCCAGTAGCGACATCGCCACCGTCACGTGGGTGACGATCGAGCGCGACAGCGTCGCATTGACCGAAGCATTGAGCAGATCGGGCATCGACATGCGTTTGTAGCGGCGCAGCATTTCGCGAATGCGGTCGTAGATCACCACCGTGTCGTTGAGCGAATAGCCGAGAATGGTGAGCAGCGCCGCGATGCTGGTGAGATCGAAATCGATATGGGTCAGCGACATGAACCCCACGGTGAGCACCAAATCGTGGACGTTGGCGATCATGGCGCCGAGCGCGAACTGCCATTCGAAACGGAACCACAGATAGATCAGGATCGCCACAATCGCGAGCACAAGGCCGATCGTGCCGTACGAGAGCAGCTCGGTGGACACGCTCGGCCCGACCACCTCGACGCGGCGGTAATCCACGCTATCGCCCAGCGCGTCGCGGACCGTCTGCACTGCCGCCTGCTGCGCCGCATCGCCTCCCGGCTGCTCGGAAATGCGGATCAGGACGTCGTTCGGCGCACCGAATTGCTGGAGCTGAAAATCGCCGAGATGGAGCGAGCCGATGGTCGAGCGCATCCCGGCGAGGTCGGCCGGCCCCGCCTTGGTCTGCACTTCAACAAGGGTGCCGCCGATGAAGTCGATGCCGAAATTCAGGCCATGATAAAAGAACAGCAAAATCGCCACGATCGACAGCATCGCCGATATCGGAAAGCTAATGCGCCGAAAGCGCATGAAATCGAACTTGGTATTGTCGGGAACGATGCGAAGGAGGCGCACTGGACTTCTTTCAAACGAGGTTTTTTAGATTGAGCTCGGTCTTTCGCGACCTTGCTTCGCCCGCCGACCTTGCTTCGCCCGCCGAAGCGGGCTTCGCGAAGGCGGGAAACCGGTCTCCACTTTGATCACGCTCATATCGGCACCGTGCGCGGCCGCCACATGCGGACCCAATAAGCAACGATCAGCCGGGTCAGGGTGAAGGCGGTGAACAGCGTGGTGAGGATGCCGACACCGAGCGTCACGGCGAAGCCGCGCACCGGTCCGGTGCCGATATAGAACAGGACCGCCGCGGCAATGAAGGTCGTGATATTGGAGTCGAGGATGGTGGCGAGCGCGCGGGTGAAGCCGGCGTCGATGGCGTTGATCGCGCTACGTCCCGCGCGCACCTCCTCGCGGATGCGCTCGTAAATCAAAACGTTGGAATCCACGGCAATACCCACCGTGAGCACGATGCCGGCGATTCCCGGAAGCGTCAGCGTGGCGCCGAGCACCGACAGCACGCCGAAGATCATGGCGATGTTGATCGTAACCGCAATGTTGGCGAATAGCCCGAACAGGCCGTAGGTCGCGAACATGAAGACGACGACCAGCGCCGCGCCGACATAGGCCGCATGCTCGCCGGCATTAATGGAATCCTGGCCGAGTCCTGGTCCCACCGTGCGCTCTTCGATGATCGTCAGCGGCGCCGGCAACGCGCCGGCGCGCAGGAGGATGGCGAGGTCGTTCGCCGACTGAACCGTGAAATTCCCGGAAATCTGCCCGGAACCGCCGAGGATCGGCTCGCGGATCACCGGCGCCGAGATGACCTTATTGTCGAGAACTATCGCAAACGGCTTGCCGACATTGGCTTGTGTCGCCACCGCAAATTTTTGCGCGCCCGATGAGTTGAAGCGGAAGCTGACGATCGGCTCACTGGTGCGCTGGTCGAAGCCCGGCTGCGCGTCGACGAGGTCGCCGCCGGAGACAAGGACGCGCTTCTCGATAAGGAATTTCTGGCCCGGCTCCTGGCCATCGAGAATTTCGGAATCCTCGGGCGGATGCGAGGCCAGCGCCTGCTCGGGCGTCATCGACAGATCGACCATGCGGAAATCGAGCTTCGCGGTCTTGCCCAACATCTCCTTCAGCCGCGTCGGATCCTGCAGGCCCGGCACCTGCACCAGGATACGGGCGATGCCTTCGCGCTGGATGCTCGGCTCGACGAGGCCAAGCTCGTTGACGCGGCGCTGGATGATCTCGATCGATTGATCGACGGCCTGACGGA
>Ga0210394_10001909_pt1 | contig 30824 bp, 24 predicted proteins | sample IncBWC12MmetaG_FD_160121 | JGI IMG/M metagenome (GOLD analysis project Ga0210394, IMG submission 160121) | Forest soil microbial communities from Barre Woods Harvard Forest LTER site, Petersham, Massachusetts, United States - Inc-BW-C-12-M | ecosystem: Environmental > Terrestrial > Soil >... | reverse complement strand
ACCGCGGTCGCCGACATGATCCGGCAGGTCGCCCCGGCCGCGCTCCGGCGCGCGCGCGAGGAGGCCGCGGACATCCAGAAGCTGATCGATACTCAGGCCGCGGCGCGCGGTGTGCCGTCCTTCCAGCTGCAGCCCTGGGACTGGTCGTTCTACGCCGAGCAGGTGCGCAAGGCCCACTACGACTTCGACCAGGCGCAGGTGGCGCCGTACCTCGAGGTCGAGCGTGTGATGCAGGACGGACTGTTCTACGCCGCGCACGAGCTCTACGGCCTCACCTTCAGGGAGCGCAAGGATCTGCCGGTGTACCAGCCGGACGTGCGCGTGTTCGAGGTCTCGGATGCCGACGGCAAACCGCTCGCGCTCTTCATCGCCGACTACTTCGCGCGCGACAACAAGCAGGGCGGCGCGTGGATGAACAGCTACGTCGCGCAGTCGAAGCTCATGAAGCTGCGCCCGGTGGTCGCCAACCACCTCAACATCCCCAAGCCCCAGCCCGGGCAGCCGGTGCTGCTCACCTTCGATGAGGTCACGGGCATGTTCCACGAGTTCGGCCACGCCATTCACGGCATGCTTTCGAACGTGCGCTACCCGACGCTGTCGGGCACCGCGGTGCCGCGCGACTTCGTCGAGTATCCGTCCCAGTACAACGAGATGTGGGCGCGCGAGCCGAAGGTCGTGGCCCACTACGCCCACGACTACCGCAGCGGCGCGCCGATGCCGCCGGAGCTGCTGGCGAAGGTGCTGGCGGCGCAGAAGTTCAACCAGGGCTACGCGACCCTCGAGTACGTCGAGGCGGCGCAGGTCGATCTCGCCTGGCACCTGATCACCGCGGCGCAGGCGCCGCAGCCGGCCGCGGTGCCGGACTTCGAAGCCGCGGCGCTCAAGGATGCGGGCCTCGAGTACGGCCCCATCCAGCCGCGCTATCACTCGGACTACTTCTCGCACATCTTTGCCGGCGGCTACTCGGCCGGCTACTACGCGTACCTGTGGAGCGAGGTGCTGGCGCGCGACACCGGCCAGTGGTTCCACACGCACGGCGGCATGACGCGCGAGAACGGCGATACGCTGCGCCGCATGGTGCTGTCGCGCGGGCGTACCGAGGATCCGCAGGTGCTGTTCCGTGACTTCTACGGCCACGCGCCCGACATCGCTCCGCTGCTCGAGTACCGCGGGCTCGCCGGCGGCGGCTGAAGTCCCTTCAGGCCGGCGGCGCGCGCCGCGTGCGATCGATGCCGGCGATGAGGTGGCGGAAACAGTCGAGCATCGGCAGCGAGAGTCCGAGCGCCTGGGCGCGCTCGAGCGCGTAGCCGAGCGTCTCGTTCACTTCGAGCGGGCGTCCGGCGATGAGGTCCTGCAGCGCCGACATGCGGTGCTGCGGCGCGCTCGTGCGGTATTGCTCACCCGCCCTGACGATGACCGCGACGGCGGCGTCTTCCGGCCCCGCGCACAGAGTCGCCACCGGCAGGATGGCGTGGTCGCTCAGGGCGATGCCGAGCGCAGCGGCAAGCGCGCCGACGTCGCGTACCAGCCGCACCAGGATCAGCGCCGCTTCCGGGTCGGAGAGGAACTTCCAGGTCTCGGCGCGCGTCGTGACCGAGAGCACCATCAGCCCGACCCAGCCGCAGAACTTCGACCACTCAAGCGTCACGATCTCGCGGGTGGCGGCGGCACGCACCCCGGATGCGTCGATGGTGCCGGCCAGGTCGCGGGCGCGGGCGCTGTCGCTGCCGTTGAGCTCACCGATCATGATGTTGACGTTGCGGGTGAAGAGCACCTCGCCCCCGGCGAGCAGCTCGCCGCTCGTGTCGGCGAGCGCCCCGAGCACGCGCGCTGCGCCGAAGGCGCGCGTGAGCAGCTCGTTCTTCAGGGGTCCGTTCTGGATCGAGAGCGCGACGCCGAGCTCGGCCTTGTTGAGCGCCGCGAGCGCGGCCTCGGTGCCCGGTGTCTTGGTTGCGACGATGAGGGCGCCGGCGCTGCGCAGTGCCCCGGGGTCCTTGAGCACGTGCACCGGGGTGGTGAAGTCGGAGAGCCCGCGGATGGTGAGCCCGGAGCGCTCGAGAGCCTCAGCACGCGCGCCGCGCGCCAGCATGGCCACCCGGTGGCCGGCGCGCGCCAGGTGGGCGCCGACGATCGAGCCCATGGCGCCTGCGCCGAGGATCGCGAAATCGAAGTCAGGCACGGCGCCGCCTACACCTACAAGGCTTCGGCGATGTCCTGCATGAGACCGCGGTCCTGCGGCCGGGTCTCGGGCGGATAGCGCTTGAGCACCCGGCCGTCGCGGCCGATCAGGAACTTCTCGAAGTTCCAGCTGATGTCGCCGGCGATGCCGGTGTCGGGTGAGGTGAGGAAGGCGTACAGCGGATGGCGGCCGGTGCCGTTGACCTCGAGCTTGGCGCTCATGGGGAAGCTCACGTCGTAGGTGCTCTTGCAGAAGCCGGCGATCTCGGCCTCGGTCCCCGGCTCCTGCGCGCCGAACTGGTTGCAGGGAAAGCCGATCACCGTGAAGCGCTCGGGGCGCAGCTCGCGGTGCAGCTCCTCGAGGCCGGCGTACTGGGGCGTGAGTCCACAGCGGCTTGCGACGTTCACCGCGAGCGTCACGTTGCCCTTGAGCGCCCCGAGGAGATCGGCGCTGCCGTCGAGGCCGCGGACCGCGATGTCGTAGAAGCCGCTCACGTGCCTTTTACGATACACCACCGGCGGGCTTAACATCCCCCACCTACTTCTTCCGGGGGAGACACGCGCATGGCTTCCGGGCTCACCAAGACCGACACCGTCAAGGTCGTCGAGACCCTCAACCGCATCCTCGAGCTCGAGCTCGCGGGACTGGTGCGCTACCTGCACTACAGTTTCATGGTGTTCGGCCATAACCGCATCCCGATCGTCGGCTGGCTGCGCGGACAGGCGGACGAGTCGCAGGCGCACGCGGTACAGGCGGGCGAGCACATCACCAACCTCGGTGGTCACCCGTCGCTGCGGATCGGCTCGCTCCTCGAGACCCACAAGCACAACGTGGATGAGATCCTGCGCGAGGCGCTGATCCACGAGGAGGAGGGCCTCACCGAGTACCGCAAGCTCCTCGAGCAGGTCGCGGACCGCAGCATCATGCTGGAAGAGTACGCGCGCACCCAGATCGCCGCCGAAGAGGCGCATCTCGCCGACATCGGCAAGATGCTGCGCAAGCCGGGCTCGATCGCCTGAAGCGGCACGCGTGCGGATCATCGCGGTCACCAACATCAAGGGTGGGGTCGGCAAGACCACCACCGCGGTGAATCTCGCCTACCTGTGCGCACGCGCCGGGCATGCGACGCTCCTCTGGGACCTCGATCCGCAGGGTGCCGCCACTTATGGACTGCGGGGCGAGCCGCATGAGCACGCCTCGGCGAAGAAGCTGCTGTCCGGCAAGCGCGAGCTCCCGGAGCTGGTGCTTGCCACCGGCTACCCGGGACTCGACCTGCTGCCGGCGGACTTCTCCTACCGCAACTTCGCCGTGCATCTGGCCGAGCGCCGCCACCCGACCGAACGGCTGCTGCGCATGAGCCGGCCGCTGCGCGAGATCTATCACACGCTGTTCCTCGACTGCCCGTCGGGGATCTCGCTCCTCACCGAGAACGTGCTGCGGGCCGCCGACGCCGTAATCGTGCCGCTGGTACCCTCGCCCCTCTCAGTGCGCGTGCTCGGGCAGTTGAGCGAGTTCCTCGCGCGCGAGGGCTGGACCGATCTCACGGTGCTGCCGTTTTTCTCCATGGCCGACCGGCGCCGGTCGTTGCACCAGGAGCTGATGGCCGAAACGCGCGCGCGCTTCCCGCAGACCCTCACCACCGCGGTGCCTTACTGGAGCGAGATCGAGCGTATGACGGTGCGGCGCGCGCCGCTGCCGGCGTTTGCGCCGCAGAGCGATGCGACGCGCATCTACGCCGCGCTCTGGGCCGAGATGGAGGAGCGCATGGCGGCGCGGCCGCAGCAGGGCGCCGCTGCGCCCTCGGGTCCGTGGCTCGGCGCCAGCGCTGCGACCGAGGTGCGCCTCTAGGCGGAGGCTTGCGGCGCGGCCGCGCTCGCGGTCTGCGCCGCAGTCACCGTGATCGCCTCGACCGAGTAGCCCGCCTCGATCCAGGCATCGAGCCCGCCGGCGAGCGGCCGCACGTGCTCGAAGCCGTGGTCCATGAGGAGGCGCGCCACCTTGGCGGCCGATGCCTCGTTCGGGCAGTTGCAGTAGAGAATGATCTCGCGGTCGCGCGGCAGCCCGGTGAGGTGGCGCGCGGCGTCCTGTACCGATACGTGCAGCGCCCCCGGGATGCGGCGCAGCTCGAGCGTTTGCGCCGTGGACGAGCGCACATCGACGATCAGCGGCGCGGCGCCGTCGTCCATCTGCCGCCGCAGTTCCGCGACGCTGATGCGTGCCATGTCGAGCGCGGCGTAGAAGCGCCGCCGCTCCCACCACCTGAACGCGATGTAGCATCCGAGCAGCACCAGCAGCACGCCGGCGGCGGCGCCTCCCACCTGCGCCGCCTGCGGCAGCAGCAGCTCGATCTGCTTGTGGAACAGCGCCCCGGCCGCGAGCGCCGCGCCGACCCAGAGGGTCGAGCCGAGGAGACTAAAGGCGGCGAACCGCGGCAGCGGCATGCGGGTCGCACCGGCCAGCGGCGGCGCAATGAGCGCGAGCCCCGGAACGAACTTGGCGAATAGCAGCGCCTTTGGCCCCCAGCGCTCGAAGATGCTCTGCGTCTGGCTGACACAGGAGTCGGGCGACAGGGAGATCTGGCACAGGAGGCGCATGACCCGGTTGCCGTAGACGCGGCCGGCTCCATACCAGGCGCTGTCGGCGATCACGCAGGCGCAGACTGCGAGCGCGTACAGCGTCGGGCCGGACAACTTGCCGCTCGCGGCGACGGCGCCGGCCACCACCAGCGTCGGAACCGCCGGCACGGGGAAGCCGAGCTGCTCGAGCAGCACGTTGAGAAACACGAAGCCGAGACCAAAGGGGCTGCGCACTGAGCGATCTTGCGCCGCCCAGGGGTGAGCGACAAGGCGACCGCCGGGGGACGCCACGCTCCCCCGATCGAGGTCAGCCCGATCGAGATCAGCTCGGGAAGTGCGTGAAGAGCGCGGCGACCGCGGCGTCGATCTTCTGCTCCGCCACAGCGCCGGTCGCACCGGTCAGGTTCTGGTCAACCGAGGCGTGCCAGAGCGCTTCGCGGGTCTTGCCGTCGAAGAGGTCGATGCCGATCAGACCCTGACGGTAGACATACGGGCCGTCCCAGCCCCAGGGACCCCACGGTCCGCCCCAACCCCAGGGACCGGCCCCGTAGCCGTACCCGTACCCATACGGGCCGGCCGGGAAGCCGGGGTCGACGACGAGGCTCGAGCCGATGCCGTAGCCGACCAGGCAATCCGCGTTGTCCTTCACCAGCTCCACCCCGACGGAGGCCATGTGGGCGGTGATCGCGGCACGCAGCCGGCTCTCGTTCACGGGGTTGGCGATCGTGCCGCGCATCGGGTTATCGGTGCGGAAGGCGCCGACGAAGGCGAAGCTGTGACACTGGCCGGCGTGGTATGCGGTGCGGTTGAGGTCGGAGCGCACCTGCAGTGCACAGCCGCCGAGGAAGAGGCTCCCGGCGCCGATCGCGGCCAGGGTCAGGATACCGAGTGTTCGTTTCATCATGTGCTTAACCTCGCGCCGCGGGATGCGCAGCAGCGACCGCCGCGCATCCGCCCAACGCGCATGCCCGCAGGGCGGTTGACGGCGATGATGCGCCGCCGTTCCCGCGACGGCAACGCGCAGCAAGCGCGAATCGCTATTGATTACAGATGATAATGATCCCGTGAAGGTTCCCAAGGCGTACATCTCCTGGAGCTCGGGCAAGGACAGTGCCTACGCGCTCTGCGAGGCGCGTGCCGCCGGTCTCGTGGACGTGGTCGGCGCCATTACGACCTTCAGCGAGGTCTACGACCGGGTCGCGATGCACGGCGTGCGCGCGAGCCTTCTCGACCGCCAGATCGCCGCCCTCGGGCTTCCCTCGCTCAAGGTGATGCTGCCGACTCCCTGCTCGAACGAGATCTACGAGGCGCGCTTCGCCGCGGCCTGCGAGCATCTCAAGAGCGCTGGCATACGCCATATCGTTTTCGGCGATCTCTTCCTCGAGGACATCCGTGCCTACCGCGAGCGGCAGCTCGCCGCGCTCGGCATGACGCCGATCTTTCCGCTATGGCGGCGGCCGACCGCGGCGCTGGCGCGCGAGATGATCGCGAGCGGCCTGGTGGCGCACCTGGTGTGCGTCGATCCGCGGCGCCTCGCGCGCGAGTTCGCCGGACGGCGCTTCGATGCGACGCTGCTCGATCAGCTGCCGCCGGACGTCGATCCGTGCGGCGAGAACGGCGAGTTCCACACCGTGGTGACGGCCGGTCCGATGTTCGCGGCGCCGATCCCGGCGCGCCTCGGCGAGGTGGTCGAACGCGACGGGTTCGTGTTCGCCGACGTGCTCGCGATTTAAGCGCCGCGGCGCGCGCGCACGGCGCGCGGCAGCCGCGCCGCAATCACCCGTGGGCCGAGCAGCTTCGCGGCCAGCAATCCGGCGAGTGCGAGCAGCGTCGCCAGCTCGAGCGCTCCGCCGCCGCCACCACCACCACCGGAGCTGGCCGCCGCAGCGATCGTCAGCGACAGGTTCACCGTCCCGCTCTGCACGGGGTTGCCCGCATCGGTGACCTTGAAGGTAAGCGCCACGCTGGAGGCCGCCGCCGTCGGCGTGCCCGTGATCGCTCCACTCGAGGCGAGCGACAGCCCGCTCGGGAGCGTTCCGCTCGTGAGCGTCCAGGCATACGGCGTCGTTCCCCCCGTCGCGGCGAGCATCGCGCTGTAAGCGACTCCGACCTGACCGTTCGGGAGAGAGCTTGAACTCACGCTGAGCGGCGCCGGCGGATTAACAGTGAGTGTCGCCGAACTTTCAACGCTACCGGCGGCGTTAGTACAGCTCAGGTTGTAGGTCTGGGTACCGGTGGTCGTCGGGGTGACGGTCATGCTGCCGCTCGCGGATGAAGTGCTCAGATTTCCAGACCCGGTGCAGCTCGTGACGTTAAGGGCGCTCCAGGTCAGGTTCGCCGACTGACCGAGGGTGATTGTGGTTGGCGACACGCTAATAGCCGGTTGCGGGGGCACGAGAGCCATCGCCGCCTCTGCCTGCAGGAAGCCGTAGCCGGTCGCGAAGTCGGGGGACGGGTTGTCCATCGCGGCGGCGCTGCTGCGCATCGCGGTGTAGATCTGCGTCGGCGTCAGCTTGGAATTCGCCTGCAGCATGAGCGCGGCGAGTCCGGCGGCGTGGGGGGTCGCCGCCGAGGTTCCGAAATAGTTGGGATAGTTCGCATCGTTGGCACAGCCCGCGACGGTCGAGGTGTCCGTGAGGCCCGCGCTCGCCAGGGTGAAGCCGAAGAACGTCGTGTTGACGGCGTCGGGTGCGACGAAATCGGGCTTCCGCCGTACGACCGGGGTCGCGAGTCGGTTGCCCGACGTGTCGAAGAGGATCGGATCCCCGCCGAGCGAGGAGTAGAACTCGAGTACGGCGGGACTCACGCCGCAGAGTGGCGTTTGGTAGAACCGCGCTGCGCCGACGGCTGCTGCGCCTGCAGCACCCGGGTGCCCTTGAATGGTCGGGGCGGTGCTCGAGCCGAAGTTAGCGAGGCTGCTGCCTGCGCCGTCATCCTCCCAGGCGATCTTGACGCGCCCGGGAGCCGTGCCACTCACGAGACCCACCGTGACGCTCACCACGGTAGTGGCGGTGTTGGCAGTGGCATTCGCGGGGTTGCCGATAATGAGCCCCTGTACGGGGTCGCTCCCCGTGCCATTCGCTCCCGTGCAGGTCGTCGCCACGGTCGTGAGCTCGGAGTTGGTGTCGAGATTGAAGATCACATAGCTCGGGGGCGTCGCGACGCACAGATCCATTTCGCGGAGGGCGCCACCGCTGTTCGGTGAGCCCGTGACGTAGGGGTCGTCCCACTCGAGTACCACTGCGATGAACTCACCAGGCACGAGCGGTGGTACGTTGATGTTGAGCGTCGCCGTGCTGGTGGCGCCCGAGGCATCCATGTTGAGGAGCTTCTCGCCGGCCTGCGCGCCGCTGCCCGTGATGTCGAAGTTCGGCGTGGGGTTTTCGTAGGCGAGATTGCTGTCGTTACCGGCCGCGGAGAAATAGGCGACTCCCGCCGATTCGACTGTGTTGATCGCCTGGGCCACGAGCCCGTCCTGGAAGAAGGGCTCGTCGTAATAGCCGACGTCGTCGGCGATGACCTTCGCGCCCTGGGCGGCGAGCGTCTGGATACCGGTCGCGAAGTCCGCCTCGCTGTTGTCGGCCGTGTAGAAGGCGAGCCCGGCGTCCGGGGCGACCGCATGGACGATCTGGATCATCGCGCGGCCCTCGTCCGCGAAGGGCAGTTGGATGGGCGCGCCGTAATTCATGCAGTCCTGGCTGCCCGCGGTCGGGTAAGCGCCGCCGACTTCCTCGAGGACGTTGACGTTCGAGGGCAGGGCGCCGGTCGAGACATCCGTCTGCGCGTCGGCGGTGAAGCCGTTCTGCGCGTAGCCGGTGCCGTTGGGTTCGGTGGGAGGCAGATTGTTGGCGGCGTACACCGCATAGCAGTTATAGCTGTCGGAGAGCACGCCGACGGTGATACCCGAGCCGTTGAGGCCGCTCTCGGTGCTGCGCAGCGTCGCCGTGCCCTGTGCGAAGTCACCCTGGGTCGCGACCACGCCGCGGGCGTGCGCGAGCGCGGCTCGGAGCGAGTGAACCTCGGCGCGGGCCGCCGCCGTTTCGATCGCGCTCACGGGCAGCCAGCCGCCGACGTCGTTGAGATACACGGCCGGATGCACCAGGCCGAGGCTCACGAGCGCCGCCTTGAGCCGCTGCGGGTCGCCGCGCGTCACGGCATCGACCGCGATCATGGGCTCGGCGCCCGGGTCGCGCTGCATGAAGTGCGCCGCCGGGCTCATGGAATGGAGGTCGGCCAGGGCGTGTGCGGGCCGTACGCGACTGAGGTGGCGCGAGAGGTCGGCGAGCGCGGCGTCGAGCTTGCCGCCGATGCCGCTTTTCGTCTGGGCGGCGCTGCGGCCGCCGAAGGCCCAGAGCGAAGCTGTGCCCGCGGCCGGCGTCGGGTGCCTGAGCACGGGCCGGGGAGGCGAGGTCGCCGAAGCCGCCATCATTCCGAGCAGCGCCACGGCCGCGATTCCAAAACGGTGCGATGACATCGAGTCGACCCCCAGGGTGTTCCGTCCTTAGGGTCAGTTATAGCCGATCGGTTCGCACAAAGCAGTCATCCCGCGCCGTGGCGGGGCGTCTGGTTGGAATTGGTTGCAATTGTCGCCGGATGGCGCCAGTCGGCGGCGGCTCAGCGAGCGGGAGTGCCGCCTGCAGCCGGCGTCCGGCGGCCTTTGAGCAGCGCGTAGCCGCCGATGCCGAGCCACACCACGTTGAGTGCCGCGGACGGCAAGGCGCCGTTCCAGCCGCTGTTCACCACGAAGCCTACCGCCCCGAAGATGTTCATGAGGTGGTAGGTGCGCGAGTCGCCCGCGAGCTTCCCGGCCGAGAGCAGCGCGTAGGCTGCGATGATGAGCGTTGCGCCGATCCAGCCGACGATTTCGACGAAGAGCTTCATGGGGCGAGCGTGCCTTCAGCTGCGAAAATCCCGGCCGCCACTCTATCTCAAGCCCGCGACCCGGCTGCGGAAATCCGTGCACACATCACAACTTCATGACGCGAGGGTTAAATCACCTTAACGAAATTCGCCACCGGCCCCGCGATCGCGGTGCGGCACGCGCAAGTGAGCGCTGTGCACTCTCTCTTCCGGTGGACGCGGCGCGGCGTCGCGTTCTATAGAATCGCGCGCGCTGACAGACCCAAGGAGATGCGGCATGGAAGTGTTATTTGCGATCGAGATCGGCGTGACGTTTGCATTGGTGCTTGGACACATTGCCATGGTGGTCGGTGACCGCCTGGCCCGTCCGACCGTCTGAGCTGAACGCTCTGCGTTGATCGCCAGCGCCGCCTGCGGGCGGCGCCGTTGTTTCTGGCGCCCGCCTTGGCGCCCTCAGGTGGCCGCGGCCGCGGCCCCATGCAGGCTGACGGCGCTGCCGTCGCCGCGCTTCAGTCCCCTGAACACCAGCGTCGAGGCCAGCGTCGCGAGCCCGAGCACCACGAGGGCCTCGTGGATGCCGTGCAGCAGCTCGCCCGGCGCGGTGTGGAAGCGGTCGGGTACGAACAGCGCCGTGACCAGCGAGGCGGTCGCCACCGCGAAGCTGATCGAGAGCTGCTGTCCCGTGCTCGCGATGGTGCTGGCATCGCTCGCCGCCTGTGGGCTCACGTCCGCGTACACCAGGGTGTTCATGCTGGTGTACTGGAGCGAGGAGAACAGGCCGAAGGCGAACACCTGCAGCACGATCAGCCACACCGGGGTTGCCGCCCCGATGGTGGCGAACAGCAGGATCAGCACCCCGAGCACCAGCGTGTTGGAGACCAGCACCGCGCGGTAGCCGAAGCGCGCGAGGATCCGCGGCATGATCATCTTGAGGCTCATCGCCGCGAAGGCCTGCGGCATCATCAGCAGTCCCGACTGGATCGGCGTGTAGGTGAGGCCCACCTGGAAGAGCAGCGGCAGCAGGAAGGGGATGCCGCTGATGCTGATGCGGGTGAAGAAGCCGCCGCTCACCGCCGCGCGGAACGTGCGGATACGGAACAGCGCGAGGTTGAGCAGCGGATGGAGCGTGCGCGAGGCGTGCAGGCCATAGCCGGCGAGCAGCGCGAGCGACAGCACCAGCAGCGCCAGGATCGAGGCGGTGCTCAAGGAGTGCTCGCCGAACACCTCGAGCACGTAGGAGAGGAGCGCGATCCCGGCACCGAACAGCACCAGGCCGGCGAGATCGAGCCTTGGTGAGTCAGTCTCGCGGAAGTCGGGCAGATAGCGCCGGATGAGGTAGAGGCCCACCATCCCGATCGGTACGTTGATGAAGAAGATGACGCTCCAGTGCACGTAGCCGGTGATCAGGCCGCCGGCAAGCGGTCCGAAGAGGGGACCCAGGAGTCCCGGCACCGCGACGAAGCTCATGGCCCGCACCAGCTCCGACTTGCCGAAGGTACGCACCAGGGTCAGCCGGCCGACCGGCACCATCATGGCGCCGCCGCAACCCTGCAGTACCCGGAACGCCACCAGCCAGTGAATGTTGCGTGACAGGCCGCACAGGAGCGAGCCGAGTGTGAAGAGCGCGATGGCGCCGCTGAACACGCGCCGCGTGCCGAAGCGGTTCGCCATCCAGCCGCTGATCGGAATGAACACCGCGAGACTCAGCGTGTAGCTCGAGAGCACCGCCTTCATGCTCAGGGGGGCGACTCCCAGCGCGCGCGCGATGCCGGGAACGGCCGTGTTGAGGATGGTCGTATCAAGCGCCTGCATGAAGAAGGCGACCGCGACCAGCCACGGCAGCAGCCGCCGCGAGGCCTCGTCGGGGACGGTGCTGTCAGCGGCCGGCATGGCTGGCAGTCCGGCAGCGATATACTGCGCGCCCGATCCGCGTGCGGAGAGCATCCATGTGCGACAACGATGCGATGGACGACATGATCGAGTATCAGCTGAAGTCGGCACAAATGTCGCGGCGGCGCTTCGGGGCGTTCACCCTCGGCGCCGGGGTCATCTCCATGCTGCCGGCGGCGGCGAGTGCCGGCTGGATCGAGGAGAGCGAGGTCGAGATCAAGACGCCGGACGGCACTGCGGATGCCTACTTCGCGCACCCGGCCGACGGGGCGTATCCCGGGGTGCTGATGTGGCCCGATATCTTTGGCTTGAGGCCGGCGTTCCGGCACATGGGACGGCGGCTCGCCGAGTCCGGCTATTCAGTGCTGGTCGTGAATCCGTTCTACCGCACTAAACGTGCGCCCACCGCGCCGGAGAATCCCGACTTCAACGACCAGCCGACGCGCGAGGCTCTCATGGCCCTCATGGGCAGTCTCAGCCCCGACACGGTGGTGACGGATGCCAGGGCCTTCACCGGCTGGCTCGATGCGCAGCCCTCGGTCGACCGCAAGCGCCGCATGGGCACCATGGGTTACTGCATGAGCGGTCCCTACACGCTGCGCACGGCGGCAGCGCTGCCTGAGCGCATCGGCGCCGGCGCCTCGTTCCACGGCGGCGGCCTGGTGACCGACAAACCGGACAGTCCCCACCTGCTGATCCCGAAGGTGAAGGCGCAGTTCCTGGTCGCGATCGCTTCCAACGACGATCAGCGCCAGCCGGAGCAGAAGACGGTGCTGCGCGAGACCTTCGATAAGGCCAAGGTGCCCGCGGAGGTCGAGGTGTATGCCGGGGCGGTGCACGGTTGGTGCCCGCCCGACTCGCGCGTCTACAACGACGAGCAGGCGGAGAAAGCCTGGAGCCGTGTGCTCGCGCTCTTCAAGACCGCGCTCGGCGGGAGCGCGGCCAAGGGGGCCTGAAAAGCCGCCGGGGTCAGCCGCTGCCGGCCCCGATGATGCGTGCCGAGAGATCGCAGGCCCGGTAGGCCGGGCGATCTTCGTTGGCGCTTCCCTCCGGGCGCGTGGCGCACGTGAGGCTCGAGTAAGTCAGCCAGCAGAACAGGGCCACGGAGAGTCCGCAGAGCAGAAGAAGCAGGTATCCGACGGTCGTCAGTACCACGGAGAGACCCCCCAAAGAGCGATTCGCCTTGCACGGAGTGTCTCGCCGCCAGCGTGACCTGTTCCATGCGGTAGATCACAGGAGACTACCAATTGTATCGGTGCTGTGGATGTGCGCTCGCAGCACGCGGCGCGCTGTCGCGCAATCCCGCAACACCCTGCACGCGCCGCTTCACTTAATGCGCGTGCGGCGCGCGGGAGTTTACATAGGTGGGCGGCTCAGCGGGCCTCGATCCCGTCTAGGCTCGACCATGCGCCATCGGGCGAGCGCATCATGAAATGCGCACCCGCCTGGACGACCGTCGCGCCGTTGTTCTCGGCAACGAAGGGGGTCTGCGGCAGCGCTTCGACGTAGTCGCCGAAGCCCGCGATGGGCGCGGCATAAGGATTGTGGCCGATGAAGCGCGACAAGATCTCGTACAGCGCCGGGTAGCTCAACGGCGCCTCGGCCCGACTTTGCGCGACCGCGGCGCCGCGCGGCGCGTTGACGAGGGCGATCGCGACCGGTACGCGGGCGATCGCCGCGGTGGGGATCTCGCGCAGGCCCGAGATCTGGCGACGGTCGCCGTTGAGCGCCGCGCCGTGCTCGGCGATCAGTACGACGATCACGTGGCGGCCAGAGGCGCGCAGCAGCTCGAGGAAGCGGCCGACGTCGGCCGAGAGGTTCGCGAAGCGCGCACCGTAGGAGGAGTCTGCGCCCCCCACGACGCGGTTGCCGTCGTGCAGGCTGATGCTGTTGTAGTAGAGCACCACCCGCGGCGCCTGGAGCGTCTGGCGCTTCGCCCACCAGCGCGACAGCACCGAGTAGTCACCGTAGACCGGCGTACCGTCGAAGGCGATCTCGGCGGGCGCCGCACCGGCGTTGTCCTCGAGTGGCACGGCGAGCCCGCCGCGATCGCGCACGTCGGCGAAGAAATTGCCGAAGTGGCCGTCGTGGTTCATGGCCCATTGCGGCGCGAAGCCCGCCGCCTGCAGTCCGTTCACGACCAGGCAACCTTGTCCCGCGGGGTCGTAGAGACGTGCTTCGGGCGTCGCGCCGCAGCTGCCGCGCAGCAGCCGGATGGCCGCGGGTCCGCTGTAGCTCGCACCGGAGGAGAAATTCGTCAGCACCACGTCGAAGCGCCCGAAGAGGCCCGCGGCGCCCGTCTTGAGCGTCTGCAGGTCGTCCCACGACAACGAGCAGATGTGCAGTATCACGATGTCGAAGGCCGGATCGTCGGACGCCGGGTGGGCGAAACGGATCTGAACCTGCTTCTGCTGCGCATAGAACTGCCCCAGGCGTTCATCGAGCGCGGCGGGCGCGAGGTCGACCTCCTCGTGCGCGAGCGGTGCGGCGCCCGCGGGCCGTGCCGCAGAGGCGACCGCGGCCCACTGTTTGGCCGCCGGAGCGACCATCACGGCGAGGATCCCGAGGAACACGAAGGTGCTGAGCCGGAGCTTGCGCCGCGCCAGCGAGTACGCCACCGCGAGGGCGAGCGCGCCGAGCAGCAGCCGCCAGCTGACGAGCCGCCCGGCGAGCTCCAGGAGGTAGGCGGCGCTGAAGGTACTCAGGTTCTCCAGATCCACGATCGCCTGCGGCAGCGGGGGGAGCCAGGAGTCGTGATAGAGGAGCAGCACCCCGAGCGGCACCGCGATCAGGTTTTTGGCGAGGCGCTGGCGCGCGTTTCCCGCCGGGAGCGCGGTGAGGACCGCGAGAGCGAGATTCAGCCAGGGGCTGAAGTCCATGTAGCCGAGCGCGTACAGCGCGAGCTTGGCGAGGAAGTAAGCGCTCCACAGACCCATGATGTGAGGCTTCAGCGCGCCCCAGCGAGGCGGGTGCCGCGCAGCCACGCGCTCACCTTGTTATACAGGCTCTCCGCCAGGCGCACATAGCCGGTCGCGCCGAAGGAGAACACTTCGGCGAAACTCGCGAGCGGCTTGTCCTCCGCGATGCCGCTATCCCAGTCCTTCCAGGCGTCCCGCGCGCCGAAGGTGCAGCGCACGTAGGCACGCTGCTGCGCAATGTCGAGTTCCTCGAGCAGCAGTCCAATGTGCTCATCGCGCACCGTCGCCACCCGCACGGGAAACTCGTGCGCGCCGTCGTCGCCCTCGAGCGTCACACGCAGCCGGTCGCTGATGTTGAGCGAGGTCGCCGGCACCTTGAGCTTGAGCCCGAGGCCTCCCATGGCGAAGTCGGTGGTTTCGCAGGCGACCCAGCCGCCGTGGGCGAGATGCAGCGTCGCCGGCATGCACTTGGGCACGCGCGGCGTCGAACGCACCTGGCGCGTCTCGGCGGCCACGCCCAGCACCGCGCCCAGCATGACGATGTTGAAGAGCGTCCAGATGAGGTTGAGCGCCACCGTATCCGCTTCGTACGAGTTCCAGAAGAGCAGGCGCGGAATGGCCAGCAGCGCGCCGCCGATGTTGAGCACGACCAGCACCAGGTAGGGGAGCGAGATGCGCCAGTCGAAGAAATCGCGCTCCACCAGGCCCCCTTTGGCGGTGACGTTGAACTTGCCGCGGTGGGGCGCGAACAGGGCCACCGTCGTCGGCAGCGCGATGTACCAGGAAAGCACCGCCTCGTAGGCCTCGTTCCAGAACGAGTGGCGGAAGCGTCCCTGGATGTGGGAGTTGGCGAGACTCGACTGCACCAGGTGTGGCACGGCGTAGAGCGCGATGGTGGTGGCCGCGGCATTGATGATGTGGAACTGGAAATAAAGGTAGGCGAGCGGCGCGGTCAGGAAAATCAGGCGCGGGACGCCCGAGAAAAAATGCAGCATGGCGTTGCCGTAGCACAGGCGCTGCAGCGGACTTAAGCCCTCCCCGAAGAACGGATTGTCGAGGCGGAAGATCTGCGCCATGCCGCGCGCCCAGCGGATGCGCTGCCCGATGTGTCCCGAGAGACTCTCGGTCGCGAGTCCCCCGGCGAGCACCTCACGCAGGTACGCGGTGTTGTAGCCGCGCCGGTGGAGCTTCAAGGCGGTATGCGCATCCTCGGTCACGGTCTCGACGGCGATGCCGCCGATCTCCTCGAGCGGCCCGCGCCGCAGCACCGCGCACGAGCCGCAGAAGAAGGCGGCGTTCCACAGATCGTTGCAGTCCTGGATCAACCCGTAGAAGAGGCGCCCCTCGTTCGGTACCCGGCGGAAGGTGCCGAGGTTGCGCTCGAAGGGGTCGGGCGAGAAGAAGTGGTGTGGTGTCTGCAGCATCGCGCAGCGCGGATCCTTGAGGAACCAGCCCATGGTGGCCGTGAGGAAGGTGCGCACCGGGATGTGGTCACAGTCGAAGATCGCGACGAACTCGCCGTGCGTGACGCCGAGCGCGTGATTGAGATTGCCGGCCTTGGCGTGGGCGTTGTTGCCGCGGATCAGGTAGCCGGCGCCGCATGCGGCGGCGAATTCGCGAAACGCCGGCCGGCGGCCGTCGTCGAGGAGGTGGACCTTGAGCCGATCGGCCGGCCAGTCGAGATTGAGCGCGGCGAGCACTGTCGGGCGCACCACTTCGAGCGGCTCGTTGTAGGTCGGTACGTACACGTCCACGCTCGGCCACTCGCTGCGGTCGCGGGGCAGCCGGTGTGTGCGGCGGCGCAGCGGGCGCGCGTTCTGCACGTAGCCGAGCACCATGATGAGCCAGGTGTAGCACTCAGCGGCCAGCAGCCCGGCGCCGAAGAAGGTCTCGTAGCCGCTCGCGAGGTCCAGGGTGTGGGTGCAGCGCCACCAGATGTAGCGCGAGGAGGCGACGATCGAGAAGGTGATGAGGATCAGTCCCGGGCCGTAGCCCGGGAGCTGGCGTACCAGGAGCGTGAGCAGCCACATGAGCGTCAGCAACGCGAGCTGCGGCCCGGCGTCGAGCGGGGTCGAGGCGATGAGCACGAACACCGCGAGCGCGGCGACTCCGAGGCCGACGCGGGTGGAGCGGCTCGCGGCGGCGTACCCGCGCGCGAGCGCCGCCGAGTAGCGCTCGAGACGTGCCGCGAGCCCGTAAAGGAGCGGGGCGACGCGTGGCGCGATCGGGTGGTGCAGCAGCGCGCGCAGCGAAGCGACCGGGCGCGTCGCGTCGTACTTCTCGGGGTCCGACCACGAGCCCTCAGGCGGATCGGTGAGAAGCAGGTGCAGCACCCAGGCGCGCACGCTGCGCACGTTGGGGACGCCGAGCTCGGTGGCGAGCCTGGCGGTAAGCGGCCGGAACAGCCGCTGCACCCAGCGGGGCCAGGGGCGCGCGGCATCGCGGGGCAGCACGAACAGGTGCCACAGCCAGCGGCCGAACTCCTGCGCCCAGCCGACCTGCAGCGGCCGGCCGGGGGGCGTCAGCATCGGCGGCACCCGCAGCCGCAGGGTTTCGCTCGTATCCAGCATGGCGGGGCTCATTCTCCTTTCCGGTCCCCGGGCAAACGTGCAGCACTTGGCAGTTTTTTGAATTAATCTGGGCGGGGCGCCGCGGGGGTATGGTAAACCTTTGGCCAGCTTAAGATTTTGCGCGGAGACCGGGGCTTAAGGCCATGGACACGGGCAAGTTGCGATCGGGCGGACTCGCTGCCGCCGTCCTCACGCTCGCGCTGGGCAGCGTGGGGGAGGCGGCCCAGCCGCCCGCCGCACCGAAGGAACCGCCCGTCCGGGAAGTCCGCGCCACGTTCGCGGAGCTCGGAACAGGGGCCATGACGCTCCAGGGCGTGACCGCGACCGGGGCGGTGAACTTCGGCATCCGGGCCGACCAGCTGGTGAGCGGCGGGACGCTGCATCTGCGCATCACGGCCTCGCCCTCGCTGCTGCCGGACCTGTCGCACATCCGGGTCACGCTCAACAACCAGACGGTCGCGGCCGTGCCGCTCACCCGGGCCGACGCCGGTCACGTGGTGGAGCGTGCGATCCCGCTCGACCCGCGCTACTTCAGCGACTACAACCACATCCAGCTCGATCTGATCGCGCACTACACCACCGAGTGCGAGGATCCGCAGCACTCCTCGCTCTGGGTGAAGGTGAGTGAGGACAGCGACGTCACGCTCGACGTGCGCTCGCTCGAGCTGCGCGATGAGCTTGCGCTCCTGCCGGCACCGTTCTTCGATGCGCACGACAACCGCGGGCTGGTGTTGCCCATCGTGCTCGCCGCGCACGCCCCGCGTGGGGCGTTGCGCTCGGCCGGCGTCGCCGCCTCCTGGTTCGGCCTGCTGGCCGACTACCGCGGTGCGCGCTTCCCGGTCAGCTTCGACGCGCTCCCCGCCCGGCACGCCCTCGTCTTCGCGACCAACGACTCCCGCCCGGCGGGCCTGACGCTCGCGGCGGTCGCGGCCCCGACCGTCAGCATCATCGACAACCCCGCCGACTCCACCCTCAAGCTGCTCGTCTTCCAGGGCAAGGACGAGGCGCAGCTGCGCCAGGCGGTCGAGGGCCTGGTGCTCGGCAACCCGGTGCTGAGCGGCACCTCGGCCACCATCGAGGCCGTCAGCTACCGGCGCCGCGCCGCCTACGACGCGCCGCGCTGGCTCAAGAGCGATCGGCCGGTGCGCCTCGGCGAGCTGATCGATGACCCGGGGCAGCTCGAGGGGCAGGGGGTCGCGCCGCAGCCGATGGCGGTCAACCTGCGGCTGCCGCCCGACCTTTTCACCTGGAACAAGGCGGGCGTGCCGGTAGACGTGCATTACCGCTACACCGCGCCCGCCGAGCGCGACAACTCGGTGCTCACGGTGTCGGTAAACAACCAGCTGCTGCGCTCATACCGGCTGCTGCCCGAGACCGAGGCCGGGGCGAGCGGGCGGCTGCTGGTGCCGCTCCTGCAGAGCGACAGTGCGCGGCAGAGCCGCGGGATCCTCATCCCGGCGTTCCAGCTGGCGAGCGACAACCAGATGGTGTTTCAGTTCTCGATGGACTTCCATCGCGAGGCGAACTGCAAACAGGTGTTCATCGACAACACCCGCGAGGCCATCGATCCGGACTCGACCGTGGATGTCTCCGGCTTCGCGCACTACACGGCGCTCCCGAACCTCGGGCTGTTCGCCAACTCCGGCTTCCCGTTCACGCGCTACGCCGACCTCGCCGAGACCGCCTTCGTGTTGCCGGACGCGGGCGATCCGTCCGCGCTCGAGGAGATGTATTTCCTGCTCGGCCGCATGGGCCGGCAGACCGGCGCCGCGGCGCTCGCTTACCGGGTGCTCGATGCGAAGGAAGCGCTCGCCGCCCGCGACCTCGATCTCGTCGTCCTCTCCGGCACGGGTGCGGACGGGTTGCTGCAGCAATGGAAGAAGGGCTTGCCGCTCACCCTGACGCAGCTCGGCCGCGACTACCGCGCGCTCGCGCCCGCCGCGCCCTCCGTGGGTGCGCCGCGTCGCGCCGAGACGGCCGCGGACGAGCCGCCACAGGTGCAGATCCGGGCGGCGGGCGCGCTCGCCGCGCTGGTCGGCTTCGAGTCGCCGCTCACGAGCGGGCGCAGCGTCGTCGCACTCCTCGGGCGCGACGCCGCCGCCTCGCAGGCGCTGGTGGCGGTGCTCGATGACAACGCTCGCGTGCCGCTCATTCGCGGTGAGCTCGCCGTGATCCGTAACGGCGCTGTGCAGAGCTTCGAAGGAGCGGGCTTCTACTACGTCGGCTCGCTTCCCTTCTGGCAGTGGTTCTGGTTCCACTTCTCGCAGCACGCCTGGGCTCTCATCCTGCTCGCGCTCGCCATCGCGATTGCGGCCGGACTCCTCGTTTACGGCGCCCTCGAGCGGCGCGTGCAGCGGCGCCTGGAAGGCCAGGGGAAGTGACCGATGCGCGCGCGCCGCGCCTGTGGGCTGCTGTGCGCGGCGGCGCTCTTCGGCAGCACGGCGCAGGCCGCTCCCGCTGGCGCCTGCGCGCCGTGGCCCGAATGGCAGGCGTTCAAACGGCTCTATGTCAGTGACGACGGCCGCGTCGTGGACGCCAGCACGCCGGAGGCGGCCACGGTCTCCGAGGGTCAGGCCTACGCGCTGACCTTCGCGCTCATCGCCGACGACCCGGCCTCCTTCGCGCGCATTCTCGCGTGGACGGACAACAATCTCTCGGCGGGCGATCCGGCGCAGGTGCTGCCTGCCTGGCGATGGGGGCGCTCGGGCGAGGGTTCCTGGACCGTGCTCGATCGCAACTCCGCCTCCGACGCCGACCTCTGGATGGCTTACGCACTGGCCGAGGCAGGCCGCCTCTGGCACAACAGCGCCTACACGCAAGCCGCGCGCGCCATGATGACGCTCGTGCTGCGCGAGGAGGTGGCGCTCGTGCCGGGTCTTGGCGCCACGGTGCTGCCCGGACCGCGCGGCTTCGTGTCGCACGGGGCCTGGCGGCTGAATGCGAGCTACCTGCCGATCCAGGTGCTGCGGGCTCTGCAACAGGAGGGCGATGCGGCGCTCTGGACGGAGGCGCTCGAGTCCTCGGGCCGTATCATCGTCGGCTCAGCCCCGCGCGGCTACGCCGCGGACTGGGTCCTCTACCGCGAGGGCCAGGGGTTCGCGGCGGATCCCGCCACGCACGGCGCGGGCAGCTACAACGCCATCCGCGTCTACCTCTGGGCGGGAATGCTGTCCGAGGATGAGCCGCAGGCCGGGCGCCTCGTGCGGCAGCTCGAGCCGATGGCGCGGATCGCAGCGCGCGCTGCCGCCCCCGAGTCGATCGACACGGTGACGCTCGAGGCGCACGGTGAAGCGCCGGCCGGCTTTCTCGCGGCGCTCCTGCCGCTGCTGGTTCGCTTCAGGCTCGACGCCGCTGTCGAGACCACCGCCAGGCGCCTGCGCGCGCAGGCGCTGCGCGACAACCAGCACTACTACAACGACGTACTCACGCTCTTCGGGCTCGGCTGGCTCGATGACCGCTTTCGCTTCGACCGGCATGGAAATCTGCGCCTGCCATGGAACGGCTCGTGCCGCGCCGACTGATCGCCGCCGCGGCGCTCGCGTGGTGGGCGGCGGCGGCCGCGGCGCCCGTCTTGCCGCCGGCCGATCAGGAGCTGCTGCACAACGCGCGCTTCTGGGAAGCGCACGAGCGCGGCGATCTCGCGCAGCTCGCCCTGAAGAAGCTCGTGGCGGCCCGGCCCGACATCCCCGAGCCGCTCCTCGAGCTCGGCGAGCTCGATCTGCGCCTCAACGACTTCCAGGCCGCAGCCGACATCGAGAGCCAGCTGCAGCGGCGCTTCTCCGGATCCGCCGCCGCGCGCGATTTCGCCGTCGAGGTGCGCGTCGCCACGCGCGACCGGCTCGAGTTCGCCTCCATCCGCCGCCTGACCGACATCAACCGCAGCTCCGAGGTCCGGGCGCAGCTCGAGCACCTCTTTCCGCACGGCGCTCCGGGCGGGACGCTCGGCATCGAGTACTACCAGCTGCTCGCGCGCACCCCCGGCGGTTTCGCCGCCGCGCGTGCCGGCCTCGCGCGCCTGCTGGAGGCTCATCGCGGCGATCCGCGCTACCGGCTCGCGCTGGCGCAGCTGCTGGTGAAGAACGCAGACACCGCACTCGAGGGCGTGACGCTCCTCGATGAGCTCGCCCGGCGCGACGACGTGCGCCGCGATGACGTCGACCGGGCACTCGCCTCGGGACTCGGCCGGCTGGGTCCCGAGCGCGCCCCCGAGGGCGTCCTCGATGCCTATCTGGTCCGCAACCCGCAGGACACCGAGCTCCTCGAGTTGCGCAGCGAGCAGCAGGTCGTACGCGAGGAGCGCCGGCTTAAGTCCGCCGCGACGGCGGCCGCAGCGCTGCCGGCGCTGCAACGGCAGGTGGCCGCGAAGGTCTCCTCCGGCACGGTGCCGCCGGGTGCGCGCGCCGTGGTGCGCGTTTGGCTTGAACGCAGCCGGGCCACGCTTGGGGCCGGGGAGCCGCAGCGCGCGGCCACGGAGCTGCGCGCGGCACTCGCCTTCGCGCGCGGTCAATACGAATCCGCGATCGCAATCGCGAAGGATCTCGATGCCGCGGGGCTTCCCGCCGAGGCGGACGAGCTGCTCGCGAGCGCCGCGCAGCTCGATCCGAAGTCCACGTGGCTCTTCGAGACGCGTGTGCGGCGGCTCATGGCGCAAGGAAACATCGCACAGGCCGTGGAGCTGCTCCACGGGCGGCCGCCGTCGGCGAAGTGGACGGCGCAGTCGCGCGATGCCCTGCTCGCGGGCGCGCTCGAGCAGCGTGCCGCCGCGGAGGCCGCCGCGGGACACGGGGAAGCCGCGGTCGCCGATCTCGAGGCGGCGGTCGCGCTCGCACCGCTCGATCCGTGGCTGCGTTTCCGTCTGGCGGGTTACTACCGGGAGCACGGCGGTGCGCCCCGCGGCCGCGCTCTCATGAACGACGGTGTCCGGGCGGCCCCGGACTCAGCCGAGATGCGCTACGCGCAGGCGCTTTATCTCTCGCAGATCGATGAATACCAGGAGGCGCTTGCCGCGGTCGACGGCATCGCTGCCGCGCAGCGCAGCGCCGGCATGAATGCGCTCCACGACCGCATGCAGGTCGTGGTGGCGCGTGCCGAGGCCCGGCGCCGCAGGGATGCGGGTGACCTGGCGGGCGCGCGCGCCGTGCTGCTCGCGGCCGAGCCCGCGGCGTCCCGCAGTTTCGACCGGGCGCGCGAGCTCGCCTACTCGTGGATCGAGCTCGGCGACCGCGAGCACGGCCTCGCTCTGGTTGAGCCCTGGCTCGCGGGCGATGCCGGCAAGGACCCGCACGTGCTGCTCGGCTGGGCGGGCGTGCTCGGGAGCGCCGAGGACGACGCACGGCTGCACAAGGTGCTCGAGGAGCTCGACGCCGTGCCGCAGCTTGCCGCGGATGACCGCGCGGACCTGCGGCGTATCCACCGTGCACTGAGCTTGCGCGAGATTCGCGTCCTCGAGCAGCGCAAGCGCTACGCCGAGGCCGCGCGGCGGCTCGATGAGCTGCTCGCGGCCGAGCCCGAGGACCGGCAGCTGCGCGTGGCGCGTGCCGAGCTCGAGCTCGCGGCCGGCGAGCCCCGCAAGGCGCGCGACCGCCTGGCGGCACTCGTCGCCGAGGATCCCGACGATCTCGACACCCGGCTCTCCTACGTGCGCGCGCTCACCGACTCGGGCGACTTTAAGTTTGCACGCACCCAGCTGGCGGCGGTTGAGGCGCACGGGCCGCTCACCGATGAGGAGCTCGAGTTGAGCCTCGCACGGCGCGAGCTCGGTCTCGGGTACGCCGACCGAGCGCTCACCACTCTCGGACCGCTGCTCGCGGCGCCGCAACCGCGCGCGGACGCACTGATGCTCGCCGGCCGCGCCGAGCTCGCGCAGGGACACTTGCGGCGGGCTGAAGGTTATTTCGCGCGCGCGGCCGCGCTCAGCACCGGGGCCGACGCACTTGCCGCGCGCCGCGCGAGTGAGGACGCGCAGGAGCGCCTTCAGTCCAGTGCGACGGCCGGACTCATCGGCTGGCATCAGCCGGGTGACCCCGGCATGTCGCAGCTCGACCTGGTCACGCTGCCGAGTTCCTGGGTGCTGGCGCGCGAGGATGGCTCGCGGATCGTCGCGCGCGCCGATGCGGTGTGGCTCGACGCCGGCCGTTTCAGCGCGCTCTCGGCGCCGCTCCTCGGCACCATTGAGCTCGCGGGCGCCGGGGCGACGCTGCGCGAGACGAGCGGGAGCCAGACGGGCTTGAGTCCCGCCATCGGTTACGAGACCGCATCCCTCACCGCCGACATCGGCACGACGCCGCTCGGATTTCTGCTGCCGAACGTGGTCGGTGGGATCGAGTGGACGCCAAGCTACCGTTCGGTGGCCCTGACCCTCGGGCTCGCGCGCCGCGCGGTGACCTCGAGCGAGCTTTCGTACGCGGGTCTCAAGGATCCGCTCACCGGCACGGCCTGGGGAGGGATCGTTGAGACCGGACCGTACGCCGGCTTTGGCATCTATCGCGAGAACTACGACGTCTCGGGGAGCGTGCGGTTCGAGGAGATCACGGGGACGCGCGTGCCGGACAATCAGCTCGCGGCGGCGCGCATCGGCGGCAGCTGGAAATTCTTCGCCGCGCCCGAGACCCGGGCCGATGCCGGCGTGACACTCAACTACTGGAACTACTCACGCAATCTCTCGAACTACACCTTCGGCAGCGGTGGCTACTACAGCCCGCAGTCGTACCTGAGCCTCGCGACACCCATTGAGCTCACCGGCACCCGCGCAGGCTGGTCGTACCGGGTGCGCGCGGCGGTGTCGTATACCTTGAGCCAGGTGAGCAGCAGCGCCTTCTATCCCGACGACGCCATGCTCGAGGCGGAGGCGGCGCATGCGCCGCTCCCCGCCGGCTACACCTCGCCGTACTTCGCCGGCTACCGCAGCAACGGCCTTGGGTTCTCGGCTTACGCCGCGGCCGAGCGCCAGGTCACGCAGGCGCTGGTGGTGGGCGTTCTCTTCGACATCGACCGCACGGACTTCTACCACCCGACCTCGATCGGGGTGTACCTGCGGCATGCGTTCGGCCCCGGTACGACCCGCGTGGCCTCGCCCCCACGGCCCATCCGGCCCTACAACCCGTGAACGGCTTCAGCGTGCGCGCGACGGTGCTGCCGCTCGCTTTGCTCTGCGCCGTGCTGGGCACCGCGCGAGGCGAGCCCGCGCAGACGCCGCCCGCGGCGCCAACGCCGGAGCCGCCGCGCATCGCGGACCACGTGCTGCGGTTCGATTCGACCGGCCATCTGCTGCCCTGGATCTCGTGGACCACTGCGCTCGAGCGCGAAATGCGCTTCTACCAGCAGTGCCCGTCGGCGCACGGCTATCCGCTGTTCGTCAGCGAGACTTTTCTCGATGGTGACTGGTCGCCCGACCCGAGCCGCCGCGACACCATCCCGGCGACGCAGAACGGCTTGGGTGTCGTGTCGTATCTCAAGATGTACGCGCGCACCCGCGAGCGCGCCTACCTCGAGACGGCGCGTGCCATGGGCGACTACCTGACGCGCGAGACGCTCACGCCGGATGGCGGGGCCTATCCGCGCTTCACCCGCTCGACGGGCACCCGCGGGGAGTTTCCGCTCGCGGCCGATGCCGGCTCGCAGAGCGATCGCGCGTACGAGATCGAGCCGGACAAGGGCGGCATCGCCGGCTATGCGCTGGTGCGGCTCTTCGAGGCGAGCGGCGAGCGGCGCTACCTCGAGCAGGCGCTGCAGAATGCCCGCGTGCTCACCCGTAACCAGCAGCCCGGCGATGATTCCCATACGCCGTGGCCGTTTCGCGCCGACTACCGCACCGGGGCGCCGCGCGGGGCGGTGTCGGGCAACATGACCTACATCCTGCGTCTCTACGACGCGCTGGAGCGTCACGGCTATCGCGAGTTCGCCGAGCCGCGGCGCGCCTTGTGGAGCTGGATCGAGCGCTGGCAGATCCCGAGTGCGGCCGCCGATGGGGCGCTATTCGCCCAGTTCTTCGAGGATCACGACGCGCCGGCCAACCGCACCGCCTGGGCACCGCTCAACCTCGCGCGGTATCTGCTGGAAGAGCGCGCCGCGCTCGATCCGCACTGGCGCGCGGATGCCGGCACGCTGATCGAGTTCGTGCGCCGCAACTTCACGCACCTGGAATTCGGCGTGCGCGTTTGTCACGAGCAGGACGAGGACCAGGACGCCTGGGGCGGCGTGAACTCCACCTATGGCGCAGTGCTCGCGCTTTACGCGAAGGCCGTGGGGTCCGCCTCGCTCGCGAGCGAGGCGCGCCAGGCGCTCAATTTCACGCTCTATTCGATCGATGAGGCGGGCCGCCCGCGGGATCTCTTCAAGCGCTCGAGCCCCGGCGGCTGGCAGGAGGACGCCCACACGGACGTCATCCACAATTACCTGGACGCGCTCGAGGCGTTTCCGGAGTGGGCCGGGGGTTCTAAAAAATCTAATTAAATCAATGGTCGGGGTGACAGGATTTGAACCTGCGACTCCTACGTCCCGAACGTAGTGCTCTACCAGGCTGAGCTACACCCCGAAAGATCCGCGAGCGGCACCCCGCCGCGGCGGCGGGGCGCGCAGTCTACTGAAGAGGAACCGTGCCTTCAAATGCCGCCGCGCAGCGCCGGCCGCGCGGCGGCTGAGGGCGCTTAGAAGAACTCGCCGAAAGCGCCGGCCTGCATGTCGGGGGGCTCAGCAGCGGTTACAGTCCCGTGCCGCCGGGGCTCCGGAACGTCGTCCCCGGCTGGGCTCTTATGCACCCAGATCTTGCCGAGGTGCATGACGAGAAGCGGGTGCTCGGTTGCATGGATGTCGTTGATCACGTTGCCCGGGACCGCAACGACGTCCGCCACCTTCCCTGCTTCGAGCGTGCCCACGTCGGCCTCGATGCCGAGAAGCTTCGCATCGTCTCGCGTGCCGGAGAGCAGCGCCTGTGCCGGGCTCATCCCCAGGTTCACGTACAGACCGAACTCCTGGCCGTTCATGCCGTGCGGGTAGACGCCCGCGTCGGTTCCGAGCGCGATCGGCACGCCGATACGCAGAGCGTTCTTCATCATGTTGGTGTGGGCGGCGGCCGCGGCGCGTGCCTTGGCGGCAATCACCGGCGGGTAGGTCTCCGCCTCCTTCAGGACCCACTCCACCGTAATGCGCGTCGGCACGAGAACCACGCCCTTCGCCTTCATGAGCTTCAACGTGTCCTCAGTGAGGAAGCTGCCGTGCTCGATGGAGTCGACGCCTGCTTCAATGGCGAGCCGCGCGGCGGCATCGCCGTGGCAGTGCGCGGCGACCTTACGCCGCCAGGCGTGTGCCTCGGAGATGATTGCCTTCATCTCGTCCAGCGTCAGCTGCGGCACGTCGACCGGATCGGACTCCGACAGTACGCCGCCGCTCGCGGCGATCTTGATGACGTCCGCGCCCCATTTCATCTGATAGCGCACCGCCCGCCGGCAGTCCTCCGGTCCGCTGCAGATGCCCTGGATCGGACCCTCGGGCGTGACTTCGTCGGGCGGGAAGGACGCGGCGTCAAAATGCCCGCCCGGCGAGCCGATGCCGTGCGCCGACACCAACATGCGCGGGCCCTCGGTGACACCGGCATTGATCGCGTTGCGCAGGCTGATGTCCTCGAAGTTCGAGGCGCCGACATTGCGCACGGTGGTGAAGCCGGCCTCGAGCGTGCGCTTGGCATAGAGCGCCCCGTAGAGCACCTGCTCGGAGGGGAAGCGCATCAGGTCGTGGTAGCGCATCAGGTAGTAGTTCTTCTCGAACTGCATCGTGACGTGCGTGTGGGCGTCGATGAAGCCGGGCAGGAGCGTCGCGTCGCCGAGGTCGATAAAGCGTGCGCCCGCCGGAACGTCCGCCGCGCCGACCGACACGATGCGATCGCCGCGCACCACGACCATGCCGCCGTCCTTGAGAGCGGTGCCCGTGGCGTCGAAGATGTGCGCGGCCTTGAGCACGATGGTCTCGGGCGGCGGCGTCTGGGCCCCGGCGAGCGGCGCGAGGCCGAGCGTGAGGGCCGCTGCCGCGGCCAGAAGGTGGGGAATCTCCAGGTACCTCATTTTTATCTCCCGTGGGTTTTCACGTCGTGTGCTCGACCGCGAAGTGCGCCAGTGCGACGAGCCCGTTCTTATAAGAGGAGTCCGGCAGTACCGAGAGCGCTCCAAGAGCGGCGTCGGCCTCGGCGCGCGCGAGCCGCGCCGCGTAGTCGAGTCCGCCGGTCGCCTCGATCGCCTCGACCACGGAGCCGAGCTGTCCGCTGCCGCCGCTCTTGATGGCCTCGCGGATCGCCTCCCGCTGCGCTTCATTGCCGTGCCGCAGCGCATGGATGAGCGGCAGCGTGGGCTTGCCCTCCGCGAGATCCTCGCCCAGGTTCTTACCGCGCTCGGCGGGGCTCGAGCGGTAGTCGAGCACGTCGTCGACCAGCTGATAAGCCGTGCCGAGATGCCGGCCGTAAGCGGCGAGCGCGCTGCGCAGTCCCGGTTTGGCGCCCGCGAGCACGGCGGCCACCTCGGCGCCCGCCTGGAAGAGCCGCGCCGTCTTGCGATAGATCACTTCGAGGTAGCGCTGCTCGGTGGTGTCCGGATCGTGGGCGTTCATGAGCTGCAGCACTTCGCCCTCGGCGATCACGTTGGTCGCCTCGGACATGATCTCCATCACCGGCTGCGAGGCGACGGCTGCCATCATCTGGAAGGCGCGCGAGTAGACGAAGTCGCCCACCAGGACGCTCGCCTGGTTGCCGAACACCTCGTTGGCCGTGTAGCGCCCGCGGCGGAGCGAGGAGCCGTCGACGACGTCGTCGTGCAGGAGCGTCGCGGTGTGGATGAACTCGATGAAGGCCGCAGCCTCGGTGAGCTGTGCGCCGGAGGGTCCGCAGGCGCGCCCCGCGAGCACCACGAGGAGCGGGCGCAGCCGCTTGCCGCCGCCGCCGATGATGTGCTCGGCGACCTGGTCAACCAGCGGCACGGCGCTCTTCAGGCGCGCACGGATCACGTCATCCACGGACCGGAGGTCCGCCTGCACCAGGGCGCGAATCTCGGCGAGGGTCATGACGTTAAGCGGAGTTCCTCGAGGCGGGGCCGCACGCTCACGGGGGCGGCCGCCGCAATCCTAGCGGAAAAATGCCCCTAAGTGCCTGCGGGACTTGATAAAATGGCGGTTTGACCGCGCCCGGGTCCGCCAGTAGAATGCGCGGCCTTTCTCCGAGCCCATTCCTCTTTAATCTCTTAGACCACTATGTACGCAGTCATCGCCACAGGCGGCAAGCAGTATCGGGTGACGAAGGACGGCGTGTTGCGCATCGAGAAGCTCGACGCGGAGCCGGGCGCAACGATCGAGTTCGCCGAGGTACTCCTCGTCGGAGAAGGGGCCACCGTCACCGTCGGCAAACCGACCGTGAAGGGCGGCAAGGTGCTCGCAACCGTGGTGCGCCACGGCAAGGGCGACAAGGTGTCGATCGTGAAGTTCAGGCGCCGCAAGCATTACCTGCGGCAGAAGAACCACCGGCAGCTCTACACCGAAGTGAAGGTCACGGACATCCGCGCCGGCTGAAGCCGCGGGATCTAAGGTCAGGTCATGGCACATAAAAAGGCAGGCGGCAGTACCAGGAACGGGCGCGACTCCCACTCCAAACGCCTTGGGGTAAAGCGCTTCGGCGGCGAGCAGGTGCTCGCTGGCAACATCATCGTGCGTCAGCGCGGCACGGCGGTGCGCGCCGGCTCGAACGTCGGCGTCGGCACCGACCACACCCTGTTCGCCAAGGTGACCGGCAAGGTGCAGTTCCAGAAGAAGGGCGCCGAGCAACGCATGTACGTGAGCGTGCTGCCGGAGCCGGAGAAGGCCTGAAGGCAGGCCTGCAAGAGGCCCGGTATCGAGCAAAGCCCCGGCCTCAAGCGCCGGGGTTTTCGTTTAGGTGTCCGACCCATGAAATTCGTCGACGAAGCCCGGGCGCGGGTGCAGGCCGGCAACGGCGGACGCGGCAGCACCAGCTTCCGCCGCGAGAAGTTCGTGCCTTTCGGCGGACCCGATGGCGGCGATGGTGGCAACGGCGGCAGCGTCTATCTGCGCGCGGCGACCGGCATCAATACGCTCGCTGACTTTCGCATCGAGCGTACCTTCAAGGCGGGGCACGGCGAGGCCGGGAGCTCGAACGACTGCACGGGCCGGGGCGGCGCGGATCTCTACGTGCCGGTGCCGATCGGCACGGTGGTGCGCGACTGCGACACCCAGGAGCAGCTCGGCGATCTCACCCGCGACGGGGAGGAGCTCCTCGTCGCCCGCGGCGGCAAGGGCGGCTGGGGCAATCAGCGCTTCAAGTCGAGTACCAATCGCTCGCCGCGGCAATTCGGCCCTGGACTTCCCGGCGAGAAGCGCGCGCTCGAGCTCGAGCTCAAAGTGATCGCCGACGTCGGCCTCCTGGGCCTGCCGAATGCGGGGAAATCGACGCTCATCCGCGCCGTGTCCGCGGCGCGGCCCAAGGTGGCGGGCTATCCCTTCACGACGCTGCACCCGAATCTCGGCGTGGTCGCGGTGGGCCAGCATCGCAGCTTCGTCATGGCCGATATCCCTGGCCTCATCGAGGGCGCGGCGGACGGGGCGGGCCTCGGGCACCGGTTCCTGAAGCACCTGCAGCGCACCCGGCTGCTGCTGCACCTGGTGGATATCGCGCCGCTCGACCCCGCGGCCGATCCGGTGCGCGATGCGCGCGCCATCGTCGCGGAGCTCAAGAAATTCAGCCGCGATCTCGCGGTGAAGCCCCGCTGGCTGGTGCTCAACAAGCGCGATCTGCTGCCGGAGAAGGAGGCGCAGGAGCGCGCCCGGGAGATCGTGCGGCGGCTGCGCTACCGCGGCCCCCACTTCCTGATCTCAGGCGCGACGGGGGCCGGAACGAAGGAGCTGTGCGAGGCGGTTATGAGGCTTTTGGAGGAGCACGATCGCGCGGCACGCGAGCGCGCATCATCTCCAGAAGAAACTGCCGCCGGGCCGCGGGCCGCAACTTGAGCGGCGTCGGGACGACGGGGGTCGGGATCCGGGACTTGTGGTTGCCGTTCATCGCAGCCTCACTACATCGCGCGGATGCGCGCCGCCAGGCGGCTCTTGTGCCGCGCGGCCTTGTTGCGGTGGATGATCTGCTTGCCTGCGAGCGCATCGATGACCGGAACGGCTTCCTTGTAGGTGTTCTGCGCCGCCGCCTTGTCACCCGTAGTGATGGCCGTGGTTACTTTGCGGACCGCCGTGCGCATGCGCGAGCGCAGCGCGACGTTACGGGCGCGGTGTTTTTCGGCCTGGCGGGCGGCTTTCTCGGCGGACTTGGTATTGGCCACTCAATCTCCGGTTCGGTACGTCCCCCGGGTGCGGGGGCCGGTAGTCTCCCTACCGAACCGGGCCTTGTCAACGCGAACTGCAGTGCTTAACTTAGTCCTTACAGTTCAGTGACTTAAGAGGTTCATGGAGCTCATTCGCGGCGCAGCGGAACTGCCCAGCCGGCACGGCGGCTGCGTGGTGACGATCGGGACCTACGACGGGTTGCATCTCGGGCACCAGGTGCTCATCGCCCGTGCCCGAGAGCATGCGGCGCGGCGCGGGGAGCCGGCGGTGCTGCTCAGCTTCGAGCCCATGCCGCGCGAGTTCCTTGCCCCGAACGATCCGCCGGCGCGCCTCACGACGTTCCGCGAGCGCTGGCGGATTCTCTCGGGCGCCGGGCTCGACTATCTTTGGCTGCTGCGCTTCGATGAGGCTTTGCGTAACCTCTGCGCGGAGGACTTCGCGCAGCTGCTGGTGAGCCGCGTGCGCGCCAGCGTGGTGGTCGTGGGGCACGATTTCCGCTTCGCCAGGAAGG
>Ga0210394_10001908_pt1 | contig 30824 bp, 18 predicted proteins | sample IncBWC12MmetaG_FD_160121 | JGI IMG/M metagenome (GOLD analysis project Ga0210394, IMG submission 160121) | Forest soil microbial communities from Barre Woods Harvard Forest LTER site, Petersham, Massachusetts, United States - Inc-BW-C-12-M | ecosystem: Environmental > Terrestrial > Soil >... | reverse complement strand
GCACAATCCCGCCGTGATGCGCCAACAGACAGTGAATGGACGTATGCGGCCTGGCAAAGGCGCGCCCAATCCTATGCAACGACTCTCCCGCTTTCCAGCGGCGCCACACCTCGATCCGCTGCGCCGCCGAGAGCTCCACGTATTTCCCTTGAGTCATACACACCACCTTTGAACAGACGTTCCATATTAGATGGTGTTGCATCGACCCATTGAGATCACCCGCGTTACCGTACATGTGGATTCTCGGCAGGCTGGTCGCCTATAATGCAGTGTATGCTTGCGATTCCAACTGGCAGGAAAGTCTCAATCGCGCTTTGCGCCGGACTTGCCGGATTCGCCGCACTCTGCGCTGTCTTTTACGGCTTCACCGACCTGTTTGTTCTCGCTGTGGAGCACGGACTCTCCTTGGAATTACTGTGGCGGTTCCTTTATGTCCTCCCCTATTGCGCCGGATTGATGGGCTGCATTGTCGGCCTGATTGTCGGACGGGGAGTCTGCCGTGCCCTTCTTCGCAATTCGCTCGTCTGGGCGTGATGAGCAGCCGTAGGACGACACCAGCCCAAGCATCCCGCCTCAGTGCCTGAGAAGTCGTTACCGGTAACTAGTGTCAGTGATTTCCGGTAAATGCGTTTATCAGGCATTAGACGATTGTTGCCCGAGAAGCATTGCCATGTGAGAATGAGCCGTTTCTGGTGCGTGGGTTAACCATGTTTCAACCGATGTTCGGCGCATTAAAAAATAGCATCGGAGCGAGAGCCGCTTTCCTCGTATCGACTGTCTTCGCCCTTTCCGTCTTAGTGCCACAAGTGTCGTCAAAACCGTCCGTGCGGTCGGAGTTAGTGCAACTTCAGAACCGGAACGGGCTGCGGTTGGTTGCCGTGCGTGACAACAAGGTGTTCACGGTATCTTACGCAGACCGGACGTTGACCCAATCGAAACCGTTCATAGAGAAAGGCACAGCGGAAGGCGGGACTGTCTCACCCGACGGAGCAACGGTTGCGATTTCGCTCTGCTTAGACCCGGGGTTTACGCATCCAACACCTAATTCGACAGACTGCCCGGCAGGCTTCGTGTTCGCGACCGTGCGTCCGGACGGTAGCGGCCTGAAAGAATATCGAGAGTTCGTTAACCCTGCTCCCTGGTTCTGCTGGTCTCATGATATGTCCAAGGTAGTTCTGAACATGGAAGACAGGAGACAGGGCCGGTACGCTCCATACCATTTGGAGATTGTTGACCTTGCGACCGGGAGTACGGAAATAGTAGACGAAAGTCGCGATGTTTTTGTCGACCCTCAGTGCTGGTCGCCCGACGACAAGCGCTTGGTTTACACGGTCAACAAGGAGTCCGCCATCCGGATTGTCCGCTTGTATGATACGGACACGAAGAAGTCGAGAGACATCGCGAGCGGCGGCCATCCGACATGGTCTCCCGACGGAAAGCGGATTGCGTTTATTGAATGTCCACCATCGCTGCGAGGCTGCAAGTATTACGGGATAGAAACCTCGACTAACGAGCAAAAGCTTCTATTCAAGAAAGACGGCGAGACCGGACTCTCCTGGACTCCCGATTCACGGTTTGTCGCATATGTCGACGGCGCTAGTGCTCTTGAAAGAACTCCATCTGAGCATCTCCGTGAGATGAGTCGACTTAGGGTTAGGCGTATTGATGATGGTGCGGAACTGCCTGTTGCTGACTTCTTCGACGGCGATATTATGTGGTTTGACTGGGTGAGTTTACCGTTGAAGGACTCAGCGCCCGATTAGCAGTTTGTTGAAAAAGGCTCCTGAACTCGCCATTACGAGCGCAGCGGGGAATTCCTCATCGCTAAAACCCAACAAGAAGAGAGATTCTGTGTCGCAGCGCACCTCGAAATGACGACCAGAAAGAGTTTTTCCACAAACTGTTAGTCGCGTAAGCGGAAACTACGTTACGGTCGAACGAAAAAGTACTACAGTACACCGAAGGTGGTGTCACGCGGACCTCGAAGCGGCGGCCCTGTTCCGTATGCTGATTTTGAGCTTTCCTCGGCGAAAACCGATGAGAACTTTTGAAAAAGTACTACATATTTACTACATGCGGCTTTTTCGGCCGCCGGAATGTTCGGCGCGATTCGTGCAAATAATATAAAATCACGCAGTTACAACCGTGGGGCCCGTAGCTCAGCTGGTTAGAGCAGCGGACTCATAATCCGTTGGTCCTAGGTTCGAATCCTAGCGGGCCCACCAACCAATCGCTAAGTCGACACGTTGCAATCAGTTGATTTGCCCGGTTTCCGCGCCGTCCTCTAATTTGAGAACATCTGAGAACAATACTCCCGCGACTCGTTCGACGGCGCGACGTTGCGAGTCGGGGATTGCGTGTGCGTAAGTATTGAGCGTGGTACCAAGATCCGAATGACCCCAAAGTGACTGTGCGGTCTTGATAGACTCGCCCACTTCCGCAAGCAACGTCGCATGAGTGTGCCGGAACGAATGCCAGGAGATGCGTGGCTGTTTGATTCGGTCACACGCGGGCGCGAGCACGCGGTTGTAGAGATTCTTCGAGCTAAGTGGGGTACCGGTTCGTGTCCTGAATACCATTTCATCGGGCGAATTCAAAGCCTTCCTCGTGCTCGAACGCCGACGCAATACGGCCGATCTCCGTTTTGTCGAGACCGTGCCGCCCAGCACACCACGAAGATTATCTCGCCTCACCCTACTAGATCGAGTGTGCGGATAAACAGAGACCCGTCCGTTTCTGTGGCGCCGGCGAGATATTTCTTGCGCGCCTCTTCTTCAATCGCTTGCCTGTTGGTCCTGAAAACTTCGAGCTTGTCCTTGTTATCGCCCTTGAAGTAATCGTCCAGCGCTTCTTGGTTGATGGCGCATTGGACGCGGGTTTCGCCGTCCTGTCCCCAGAAGACGACAACCTCGCGATCAAAAATAAATGCCTCTCGCGGGTCTGGGAAGCGTAGTTCGTGCGCGGCCTCCGGCTCGACGCTGTCACGGAGTTCGCCCGCCGCGGTGCCCTGTGCGTTGAAACCGTCAAACGCCTCGTTGACGACCGCTTCAAGCGCGGTTACCTCTTTGTCCGTCAGTTTCTCGAATTCGCCTGTGCGTCGCCGCTTGGGCAGCTTTCCCTTGTTCTGCCGTATGAACATCAGCAGGTTCTCGGCAAGCCTGTCGGGCATCTCGACCGTATTCATGATCCGGCTCAGTGCTTCATCGTGCCGGCGCAGATAGTCGATTTCGCGGGGCAAGTCCTGCTCGACCGTCCGCAGAACGCAGGAATACAGAAACTCCGCCGCTTCCGTCGCATCGAAGTAGCGATAGAGGTCCGCCGTATCGTTCAGCACTTCGACGTTCCGCTGCGGCGTTGGCCGCCACTCGATGAAATTCTTCAGCGGTCCTGAGTGATCCCGCAGGGTTTTTCGATATTCTTCGATTCGGTCGTACATCACCGAAGAAACCGGGAAGACCATGCCCGCCGGGGTGAATTTCCTTTCGGCCAGAACATGATGGACGAGGCAGCGGTGCAGGCGTCCGTTACCGTCCTGAAACGGGTGAACGTAGACGAAGCCGAACGCAGTTGCGGCCGCCTGTATGACGGCATCGATGCCGTCCTCGCTCATGCGGTCGTTCGCATCGAACAGGCCCTTCACAAGGTTGTTGAGGTCCTGCGGGCGGGCGCCGATAAATTCGGGCAGCGGGTCTCCGTTTTGGTCGCGCTCCCCAAGAAACACGCCGTCGGGCCGCAGGCCGACATGGACGAACCGGTTGTCTTCGATCAGCACGGCCTGAAGGCGGACCATTTCATCGACGGTCAGTTTGTTCTTGCCCGCTTGCAACACCGCCCGGCCCCAACGTTCAAGCCGGCTGCGCGGCGGACGCTCGCCCTCGATCTCGAAGCTCGCGCGGCTGTCCGCCCGCAGCAGGAAGCTCGCGGCGCGCGCGACGAGGTGGCCCCCGACGCGACCGACAGTCTCGGCAGCCTTGCCCGCCAGCCCCTTGTTCGTAAATTCCGTCAGCAGTTTCGTGCGCCGCACGACCGGGTAGAAGCCCCCGCTTCCAAGAAGGTTGTCGCGCACCCGATGGCGCTTCGAGAGACGCGGCTTGCCCGTGAAGTACGCGTCTGGGTCGAGAAGATCCACGGCCGGCACGCCCGGATCGTCGGGCACGTTGAGCTTGCGGCCCGTCAGCAATTCGAAGAGATACCAGGCGCGACGGGAGGGGATTCCCGTTCGCGTTGCTTTGACAAATTCCTCGACGAGCTTCGCGTCGACGGCATCGAAGACCCGTTTGAGAATGAGCAGGTCGAGATTTTCATTCCGCAACGCGAAATTGAGGTGATCGCCGAAGGTGTCTCCGGGCCAGTACCGTTTGTCGAAGATGCGCCAGTCTCCCCCATCGCGGAAACTTCCGCTGACATGCTTGGCTGAGACGGACGCCGACTTTCGTACCGGGCCTTTGACTCCGAGTGCCTGAACAAGCGCAGCCCATCCTGCGAGCCGGGTTCCTTCGGGGATGGCCAACCCCTGAAATGTCTTTGACCCATCGTTCGCAATCTTCATCGTCGAAATCCTTGTATCGCCTGTCGAAAAATGACTACCATAGATCGATATCATCGAAAAACAGTATAATTTGTACGTCGTCGAAAATAAACTACGAACAGTCGAAAAATAGCAACAATACGGCTATCGCGTCGAAAACTAGTAATGCCTTTTCGTTACAACGTGTTGCAGGGCTTATGGAAGAGCCATTTGTTGAGTGCCCGGCGTTTCTCCAACCGGGCCCTACTCGCCCTGCTGACCCCCCGAGCCTTTAGTTCCGGCCATCCGGTGACAATCACCCAAGCGAGAAAGCGAGGCGTCCCGCCCCCTCCCGTCAAGCACTGGTCGCGAAGCGCGGGCCGAGGGGTGTCCCCCACCTTCCTCCGCGATGCTCTGTGCAGGTCGGGTGATCCCCCTCCCCTCGCCCCGGTGCTGGACGGAAGTTCCCGCTGATTGGCGCTGGCCTAGCAGGGTTGCATGCGCAACCCTGTCAGCAAGGACAGAAGCCAGTGAGTGATGAGAAAGCAAAACAGATTGCCGATACGACCGACCCACTTCGCGTTGCAAAGCAGGTGCCCGTCTAGCCGGATCTAATTCCCGCGACAGAAGGGGCGCTGGCCCTGAGACATTTCCGTGCGCCAAACCCTGTGGAACAACTTGAGAACAAAACCCGCCAAATACCGGGCTGTATCGTCACGCTCGACGCCGATAGAGGCCAGACGAATCAGCCACATAGCGTTTCTAGAGTTAACCGTTGGTCCTAGGATCGAATCCTAGCGGGCCCACCACAAACATACAGCTGGGACGCTGACTCGTCCGTGAAGCGTCAGTGCGGCGGCGTCTTTGCGTCTGCTGCTCTAAACGTTGCGCGCTAACGCGGGGGGCCGGGAGGGTTGTCGGGAACTGTATATGGCGCGCCATCGTGCGTGAAGAGGCGAGAGGCTTCTTCGCGATTGAAGGGGCGGGCGCCGCGGCGGCCGAATACGGCGATTTGATTGCCGCTCTCGTCCACGGCGCGATCGCGGTCAATTCCCTTCGACACTGCTAGCGCCGGGCCACTAGTGCCGTACGTTGCGATGAGTTTGGGCGCGGGGCGTGGACTAAAACCGTAAGAGTTGGGCGAATCCTCGGGCGACAAAATTTGCAGCACGCGCAGACCGTTGCGGCCATCGGCTAGGAAGGCGAACGCGCTGGCGTCTACCATGCCGATTTTGATGTCTTGCGCGTCGTTGATTTTTCCATCGCCGTTGAACATTCGATCGAGCCGCGGTTGTTCCGGCTTTTCGACGTCAACGATGGCCACGCCGTCTTTGCCGTCTGCGACGTAAGCGTAGGTGCGCGCGACGTAAAGATTGCGCGTGTCTGCGAGAGGCACTGCGGCTTTCGGGACGAGCTGCGGGTGATCCAGCGCCGATACGTCGAGAACTTTCAGGCCATCGCGATCGACCACGAATGCGTAGTGAAATTGAATCGCGATTCCGCGCGGCTCGTGCAGGTCTGGCGCGCCGATTTGCGCGGTGACGCGCGGCTTCAGTGGATCGTTGAGATCCACAACCACCAGGCCGCGATCGCAGAGCATGTACGCGTACGTTCCGGCGATGGTGATGCGCCGGGCACCGTTGAGAATCCCATCTGGATTGAAAGCGAGGGCCCGCTTCAGAAAATTATTGCGTGGATCGCCATCGAGCAGCGTGCTGACTCCGGGTGACTTGCTTTGGGGATCGGGATCGCCCACGACGACGAGGCCTTCATATTTGTCCGCAACATATAAGTAGGCGTAGAGCGGATGGATGGCCTGCTCTTCGTTCACCGGATTGCGCGCGCGCGCGGGATCGAGCGCCTGCGTGGAAGGACTGGCGACCGCCGTCGCATATTTCGTGCTGACGTAGAGACGCTGGCCGAGCGGAGAAACCGGCGCCGTTATGGTGCGCTCGGAGAAATTCTTATTGTCAACATTGGCCACGTCGTAGACGCGGAAGCCACCTTTGCCGAGCGCGGCGTAGAGATATTCGCCGCGCAGCTGCAGATCCAAGACGTTTCCGATGTGGTGGTAGGCTTCCTGCAGTTCGCGGCCGCGTGCCACGTGCTGCTGATAATCCTGCGGGTAGGCGACGCGCTGCAAATAGCTGCCAATGATCGCGGGCGGCTCATCGTGTTCGGCGACGGCGACCGCGTCGAAGCCCTTCGCGCCATCGGCAACGTAAATGTAACGGCCCATAAAATTCAGCAAGTTCGTGCCCTGTAGCAGCACTTGCGCCATCCAGGCGTTGTTGTCTTTGCGATTGGAAATGTGGCAATCGTCGCAGGACTTGGTTTCCTTGGCGCGGACTGTGTGTGGAACAAACGTGCTGAACGCGGTGCCGCTGAGTCCTTCGGCGGAAACGGTCTGTTGCATGTAGTAAATCCAATCGCGATTCTGATTTTGCGAACTTACGAGGATGGCGCAGGACGAGCGCACCGGCGCGATGCGATGGCCGGTGACGGTGCCGTCGATGCCCAGCATGAAGCCATCGTCGCGCAGAACTTGAAAATTGTACGCGGTCCAGTTGCGCGTGAGCAGGCCTTCATTGTGCAGCATGGGCTTGCGCTGATTGGCCGTCATAGAAAGATGGCAGCCAAAACAATTCGGAGTCCACGAAGTGTGGCAGGCGTAGCAGGTCATGCGGCTATTGGCGTGCGCGAGCTGCGTGGAATCGGATGGAACGTCGCCCCAGGATTTGCCGTCGGTGCGGATGGTTTTGGCCCAGCGCGATTTTTCGCTGTAGTGCGAATTGCCGGGAGTGATGGTGTCCAGCGTTTGCACGACTTCCCATTCTTTGTCCGGTTCAACCATGCTGCGCTGGAGCAATTTGCCGTCGCGGAATTCGAAGCGGCGCGTGTTCCAGGGAGTACGCAGCGCGTCAAAGTGCGTGCCGCCGGCGGGCGATGCGGCGCCGGAAGAAATCAGCGTTGCGCGCGCGTCAATCGTGCCGTGGCAATCCACGCAGTCGAGTTCGACGGCGGCGCGCGGCTCAGCGTAGAGTTTTCCATTGCCGTGGGAATCCTGCTCGAAGTGACAGTCCACGCAGTGCATACCTTTTTCGAGGTGAATGTCCGCGAGGTGCACGGCCTTTTTGAATTTATCGGAATCTTTGGGGCTGACGATTTTATTTTCGGTATCAAGTAGATTGCCCTGGCGATCGCGTTTGTAAACCGCGCGGAAAACCCAGCCGTGGCTGTGAAAATCAGCGAACTGGGTCTGGTCGAGTTGCGCGTTGAATTCCGGGCTGCCTAGTTTTTCGAGGAACTTTGGATCGGACCATAGACCGCGCGCGGCGGCGCCCTCCGGATTGCGCAGCGCGACCTGATATTTTTCTTCCTCCGTGGGATTGTGCTGCTGGCGCGGATACATCGCTGCGCCGTCGGCTTCATTGTCCCACCAGGTGTAGCCGAAATAAGTGGTTTCCATGTTCGTGCCGGGATGCACATGGCAAATCATGCATTGGCTGGAAGGGATCGCGCGCGTGAAGCTGTGGCGTATGGGATGGCCCGACTCATTTTGCGGTATGGTGGGATCGGAGGATGCGCTTTCGCCGAGATGGCCGAAGCGAGCGTACGGGCCGGAATGCTGCGGCGAGCGATCATTGGCGTAAACCACGTGACAAGCCGTGCAGCCGCTGCCGCGATAGTCGCCGGGTTCGTCGTTGGTGCCGGGCAACGAAAGCAGCGGATCGAGCAGGCGCGTTTTCTGCAGACCGAGAAAAACGGGATCGGTGCGGAGCAGGGTGCCGAAGCCGCGCTCGCCGAGCTTGTCGTCCGGGCGGCCGGATTCGTCCTCGCGATTGGGATTGCCGATTTCACCTTTTTTTTCGCCGCCGCGTTCGAATACGCGCAGGATGTTGCCGGGTTGCGATATTTCCCAGCGCTCCAGAGGCGTCAGTTCCGGGACGATGCCTTTCGTACGCGTTTCTTCGGGCGTGGGCGTTGGCACGGTGCGAAGCGTCTGCGGCTGGCCTTCGGCGGAATAGCTTTCGCCGAAACGCGCATTCTTCAGCGGGAAAGATCCGTTGTTATAGAGCGCCGCGCCCCACAACATGCCGCCGTGCGTCATCATGCTGGTCTTCACTTTCAGAACCTCTGGCGCGTGGCATCCGGCGGTGCCGCAGGTTTGCGCAGCGACGCGCAAATCGCCGGGATTGACGAAGCGCACGTAGGCGTAATTTTCGCGCAGCCATTTGGTGTAGAGGCGCGGGGGATTCCCTGAAACGCCTGCGAGCGCGGAATCCGTGGGCTGCGGATGCGCGCGTTTTTTCAGTTGTTCGTATTCGGCTGCGCCGGGTTGCGTGCCGGATGGCAGAATCGCAGTCGCGTCTCCCCCGTGGCAATCCACACAGGCCAAGCGAACTGTGCCAGTGGGATGCATGGACGGCTCGTCGCTGGCGGTGTGGCAGGAAACGCAACCGGTGTTTTTACGATCGACGTCGGGTTGGGATTGGCCGAGCAGGCTCTGTTGTTGCTGCGCGGGCGATTGGGCATGCGAGCGGCCTTCGAGCAACAAAGCAGCCGCGATGCCTCCGGCCAGCACGAAAAAGACGACGAGCCAGCGTTGTGCACCGCGCTTTCGCGCTGTGGCGCCGCCCAGCGAACCGCTCATTATCGGCATCAACAATTTCGCTCGCTTAGAATTGAAACCGCAAATCAGTGAAAAGTGAAAACATCACTCTGCCCGTATAGATATCTTTCAACCCCTGGCCGGGAATCAACGTGGCCGCACCCGCTGCAATGGAAATATTTTCCGTGAGCGGCGGCCGGTAGCGCACGCCGATGCTGGAATCAACTCCAATCGAGTGATGAATCGGCGACTGGAAAAGAATTTGCTCGAGCGTCTCGGTGCGTTCGAAGCGCAGGTAATTCACGTTGGCAAACCCGCGCAGTTTCGGGGTCAGATCAAAATCGGCCCCAATATTTGCGAGGAAAATCCCAGGGTTCACAAAATTGGCCTGGCCTTCGTCCTTGTTCGAACGCAAATCGGGCAGCAGGCTATCGCCGGAATTCAGCGCGACGCCCGAGCCGGTCAAGCGAATGCTTTCGCGATTCCAGAAGCTGAAGATGCCGCCGGCAAACTCGGGAAAATCGTCAATTGAGTCGAATCCGCGCGCGCGGCTGCTGGAAGGATTGGCCGAGCCAGACGCATAGAAGACGGAACTCTTTATGCGGAACCAATCTTTGTCATAAGAAAGCTCGAGCGCAGCCATCTGCGCGTTGATGGTGACGGCTTTGCCCGCGATGGCGTTGAAACTGTCGTTGCCAAGCGCCTGGTAGAAAGCGTGCGTCAAATTCAGCAGGCCGATGTGGCCGTCGCCAGTCCAACCGAGATAGGCGGCGTGAACGCTGTGCGGGCGAATCATGCCATTCGAAAAAACGGCGCCGATGGGCGCGGGACGCACGAGGAAACCGTTGTCGTCGTAATGGATCGAGGCATCGTCCTTGTTGTAGTGCACACTCAGCTGCGTGCTGTAGCCCTGAAACAGAAAATCCTGACGATATGCATTGGCGATGATTACCTGCTGATTGCGCAGCGCCATGGAATTCAGGCCGCTATTCGTGTTCTTCTCCAGAAAGTTAAAATAGGCGACGTTATATTGCCACCGATTCGAATCCAGATTGCCGAAGAAACGCACACCAGGTTGCTCTTCCACAAACAGGAAGCCGCGAAAATCGCTGTTGAAAGCCTGAATGCCCGCGCGCACGGAAACGAAATCGTAATTCGGGCCGAGATCGTGCAATTTCACTTCGGCGAAAGCTTCCTGCAGGCCGAGATGCGAAGCCAGGCGCGTGGTGCCCTTGGTTACGTCCACGTTCACGACGCCCAGTTCCTGCACATCCAGATAATTCAAGCTGACCACGGGCGTGATGCGGATGCGCCAATCCACCGGACGGAATGAAGTGTCGCCATGAAAAAGATCAAAAGAAAACGCAAAAGTTTGGTCGAGAAAAATCTGGCCGCCTTTGCCGAAAAAATCGCTGCTGCCGGGCCGCGCGGAACTGACGTCGGTGGGCGTGGGCAAGCGGCGGCCATCGAAAGACGTGTCGCTGGTGGCCGTCAGATTCAGAAAAGTTTGCTTGCCGATGATGGGCACGTCGCCCTTCAGTTTGTTGCGATTGAAAGGGTCCCACTTGCTGCCCTTCACGTAAGGATGTTCGCCGCCGATTCCGTAACGGTCCCAATCGGGCATGGCGATGGACCAGCGATCAGGATCGGGATGAAAAACTTGGTCGGGCGGAGGCAGCGGTTCCGGCGCGGGTGGTTGGCCAGATTGCTGAAGGTTGCCATTCTGCAAGGCATTGGGTGGAACTGCGGGCGAAGGCTCGGGCTGAGTGCCTGTTGGCGGATTTGTGGTTCCGGCGGGAAGCTGGGGGAACTGCGGCTGTGGTGGCGCGGCGGAGGGGCTGGCGACGAGCGTGACGTCGCGGACGAGATCGTCACCGGGTTTCAGCTGCAGGGCGGGATTCGTGAATTCCTGGAAGCCTGTTGCGGCAATTTTTAGCTCGTAATCGCCGGGAGCAACGTCAATGAAGCGGAAAACTCCTTGCGCGCTGCTCACTTTTTCGATTTTTTGATTCGTCGCGAGGTTTCGCAGGATGACGCTTGCGCCGATGACCGGCTTCCGGTTCGAATCGCGCACCACGCCTTGTAATGCAGCTTTCTGAGGAGCGCTCTGGCCCGGCAAGCGTTGTTGTGCAACGGATTGCTGGGGCGAGCTCGCGCTGGCGGGAGAAACGAACGCGGACGCGAAGCACAGCAAGCCCAAGAACCAGCACAGACGCGCCGATTTCGAAATAAATATGCGGGATGCGTCGCGCACTCCGTCAGGCCCCGGTGGTCCGGTAAGTTTCGGGGAGAAACAATTGGAATCTTCTCGCGATCACAGTTTTTTCCGAAGCCGGTAAAAGTCTTTGGGTGGCTCCGCAGGCAAAATCTGGTTCCCGATTTTTGCACTATTCAATCACGATTGCACAACTGATTTGCAGAATGATTGAGAACGATGTGCGGCTGTGGTACCAATAGTCCAACCTGATGATTCCGGTGGAAAAGCGAAAGCTCCGAGGGCGGCTGTGGACGCCTGCTGGTGTGCGGACTTGCCTGGTCATCGGATTTTGCCTGGCGCTTGCGGCTTGCGGCGGCGGTGAAAGCGGCGCCAGTGGTGGCAGCGGCGGCGGCGCGTCCACAAATCCGCCACCCGCGACCGAAAGTTTGTCGCAAGCGGACGTACAGATGGTGGTGGAGGCCGCGGCGACTGCGGCGCAATCCGACGCCATGGCCATCGCGGTCGTTGACCGCATGGGACGCATTCTCGGCGTGTACGTAGGACCATCCGCGCCGGCTACAGCTCCGGGAAATTTCGGTGCGGCGATTCCCACCGCCGATCTGGCGGCGGCGCTGGCGCGCACCGGGGCTTTCTTCAGCAACGATCAAGCTCCGCTTTCTTCGCGCACGGTGCGATTTATCAGCGGCATCCATTTTCCGCCGGGAGTTGAGAACACGGCGAACGCCGCGCTATACGGCATCGAAAATACCAACCGCGGCTGCAATCTCGCGGCTGGCATTGATGCAATCGTGCCTCCGGCCACCACAATCGCGGGCGCGTCTCCGGGATACGGAGTCATAACAGGCAAAGCGGATGTAAATGATAGCGACGCGACTGCCGTGAATCCTGGTGGCGTGCCGATTTTCAAGAACGGGCAAGAAGTGGGCGGAGTCGGCGTCGTCGCTGCGGATCCGGACACTGCGGAATACGTTGCGTTCGCCGCAGCCGGCATGATCGCGATGAGCGGACCGAGCGCTGCGACCGACGGGGTCGGTTTCCCCACTTTTCCTGCGCCGGGAATTGTTTCCATTAGCGGCATCACACTGCCGTTCGTGAATCAGACCACGCCGCCGAGCGGAGTTACCAGGGGCGCGTTCAACGCGGCAAATTTCACTGTGGGCCCCGTGGCTAGCGCAGGAGTTCCGCCCGAAGGGGCGCTGATTGCGGCTACCAATGGGCCCGTGGGCGGCCTAACCGCAGCCGAAGTGACGCAGATCATCAACAGCGCGGTGGCGACGGCCAATCTGACGCGCGCGCAGATTCGTCTACCGATCGGCGCGCGCACAAAAATGACGATCGCGGTGAGCGACCTTGATGGCACGTTGATCGGCCTGTATCGCATGACGGATGGAACTGTGTTCAGCATTGATGTGGCCGCGACGAAAGCGCGCAATGTGATTTACTTCAGCGGAATGAACCGGCAACCCGCTGACTTGAATCAGGTACCGCTCGGAACCGCGGTCACGAATCGCACCATCGGTTTCGGAGCGCAGCCTTTTTTTCCTTCAGGAATCGACGGCACCCCGCCGGGCCCGTTTTTCAATCTGTACACGCAGGATACCGGGAATCCATGCACGCAGGGATTTCAGGTGCCCAGCGCGGCATGGCCCAAGGCCAATCAGAGCGGCGTGGTATTTTTTCCCGGCTCGGAGCCGCTCTACATTAATGGTGTGCTGGTAGGCGGGCTGGGCGTCAGCGGAGATGGCGTGGATCAGGATGATTATGTGACGGCGGGAAGCGCGGCGGGATTTGAAGCGTCCGCGGATATTCGCGCGGACCAGATTGTGATTGATGGCGTGCGGCTGCCGTATTTGAAATTTCCGCGCAACCCGACGGATTGAGAAACAGTGACGAGTGATTAGTGACGAGCGAGCTATCCTTCGCGGAGTTTGTGGCCGGAAAGATTTCCCAAGCCGTCGTACGCCGCGTACTTGTACATTTCGGAAAGCGTGGGGTAGTTGAAGACGAAGTCAATGAAGGCGTTGATGGTCATGCCGGATTCCAGCGCCATCATGCCCAGATGGATCAGCTCGGTGGCGCTTTCGCCGATGATTTGCACGCCGAGCAGGCGGCGGTTTGATTTGGCGAAAATCAATTTCAGCAAGCCGGTCAAGTCGCCCATAATTTGGCCGCGCGTATTGTTGGCGTAGCGCGCGCGTCCTACTGCGTATTCAATTCCCTTCTCCTTGCAGGTTTCTTCCGATTCGCCGACGGCCGAAATTTCCGGGATGGTGTAAATGCCCATTGGCAGCATGGAAGCGAGGCGCTGCTTGTACTTAAAATCGAAAGCGTGACACACAGCTACGCGGCCTTGTTCCATGGAAGTGGAGGCCAGCGCGGGAAATCCGATGACGTCTCCAGCCGCATACACGCGCGGCGCGGCAGTGCGGTAGTGTTCATTCACTTCGATGTAGCCGCGCTTATTGAGAGCCACGCCCGCTTTTGCCAGTCCCAGCTTGTCCACGGCTCCGCGACGTCCGGCAGCGAACAGGGCCGCTTCGGTTTCGATGGTTTTGCCGGATTGCAGCGTAATGCGCACTTTATTTTGCGCGCGTTCGATCTGCGTGGTGCGTTCGCCGAAGAAGAAGCGCACGCCCAGCTCCGTGAGGCGCTCGCGCAGGCACGCGGAAATTTCCGCGTCGAGAAACGGCAGAACACGATCGCGGCCGTCCACCAGCGAAACTTCAGCGCCCAGCGCGGTGAAGATCGATGCGTATTCGCAGCCGATCACGCCGCCGCCCACCACCGCGAGGTTGCGCGGAATCGAACCTATTTTGAGAATGGAATCCGAATCAAAAATAATTTCGTCATCGAACGGAATCTCCGGCGCGCGATGCGGGACTGAGCCTGTGGCGATCAGAATGGCGTCTGCGTGCAGCGTAAGATTTTCGCCGCGCGACGTTCTTACGGAGACCGTGCTGGCATCTTCGAAAGAGGCCCGGCCATTGATGAGGTCAATGTTGTGCACCACGAGGTTCTGCGACAATTGTTTGCGTTCGGTTTCGACCACCACGTCCTTGCGGTGCATGAAATTCTTGACGGTCAAGCCGTCGCGCAGCGAATAGTCCACTCCATACAGGCCGCGCTGGCGTATGCCGGAATAATACAACGCGGATTCGCGAAGAATTTTGCTGGGTATGGTGCCGGTGTTGACGCAGGCGCCGCCGAGCGTGTTTCCACATTCAACCAGAGCGACGCGCTTGCCGAAGTAAGCGGCTTGAGCCGCGCCTTTTTCTCCAGCGGGACCTGAACCGATCACCACAAGGTCATAATTTTGCACGCAAGTCCTCCGGGCGTTCTTCGCGCAGACCGAGTTCGTCTTTCAGGATTCGAAGAAATATCTTGCGCCACATCGCGGCATCTCGGCTCACGACTCAGGGCAGCAGCGCGTTCACCTGGCGCAATTTTCCCGAGAAGCGCGCGGGATTGTACGCGGACGGGTCCTGCAAATCCTGGAAGAGCGCGCTGATGGCCGCGCGAAGTTCGGCGGAATGCTCGAATTTCCCGTTTCGCTCATACGCGACGAACAGCGATTGCACTGCCATGGCGGATTGTGCCGCGGCATGTTCGCCCTGGGCAGAAATGTTGTCCGCGTCACCTGAAATTTTCCGCAGCAAGCGCAGAGTGGATGCCGGATCGTTGGGCATCGAATCTGCCTTCGAAGACAGATCGCCAACGAGCCTGGCGCAACTCGCGGCGGAAGCAGCTACGGCTTCGCGGTCGGGGTTCAGCTGGCTCATCAATTGAGCGAGACGCGAAAGCTCGGAATCCAGTTTCCCGGCGCCGTCGCCGTCGGCCTGAAAAACTACTTCGTGAAAGATCGTGTAGCGCGAAGGATTCCACGGCGGATCGCCCGGGCGGCGCCCGGAATATCCGCGCGCTTGCCGCCAACTATTTTCCGGCAAGGTGAGGCTGTGATGGCATGCGTAGCACTGCAGTTCAGAATATTCGGGCCAAAACTTGCCGTGCGCGCGAGCTTCAAGGCGCAACAGGGATTGCCGCAGCTGCACGGCTTGGCCGGTGGTCAACTCGCGCACGTCGTACCAGGGATCGCTATTTTCCGGCTCGCCCGGCTCGCCCGGTTCTTTCCAGTGGCGCGGCATGACGGCGGAAAAGGAATCGAGCTCGAAATAAAGGTCCGGGTGGCCGGCAGCGATCATTTCGTGGTCAACAGATTTTTCCTCGCTGCCCAAATGGCAGCTGAGGCATTTTTCGCTGCGCTTAGTGAGGTTGCGCGTGTCGTACATGCCCACCGCGACGGATTTTTCGTGCGTCCAGTCGCGCTCGGTGTGTGGGCCGAGCCAAGCGGCGGCCGGGCCATGGCAACTTTCGCAGCTCACGCCTTCGCTTAGGTCGAAAGTGCGGGCGCGTTGCGTAGCGGGGACGTCGAGCGCGTGACACGCGAGGCACTTCGGTGCGGACTCGGCTCTGCCGATGCCGAGAATTGCGGCCATGCGCTCTCCGACATTGCCCTGCAGAGACGCGTAGGCTTTAGAGTGCTTGTCCTTGACGATCCAGGTGCTGTATTCGTTCTGCAGCACGCGATTATCCGTGCGCGGGGAGACGCTGCCGTGGCAGGTGGTGGACGCGCATGAACCAGGACCGGTGTAGCCGGGCGCCGGAGCTGCGTGACCGGCTTGGCTCGCTTGGCTTGGCTGGCCATCGATCGCGAAAAGCGGCACTTCCTTGCTTTGTGTGCGCGCGATTGGGCAAAGCGCGAAAGTAGCCGCGAGAATAGCTGAGAAAAAAGTAGGAGAAATTGCAAGGCGCCGACGATTTGTGACGGGCTTGGTATCCATTTGCAATGTGGCAGAGCAGGATACCGGGCCGCAATGCCGGTCGAGTGTGAAAATCCTGCGAATCAGCCAGCTTCTACTACCGGATACTATCGAAATCGAATGAACTCAGCCTGATTTATTCGCCACGATTCGCGCAAGAATAACCGCACGCTCGCCTGCACGCGAATCTCTTGCTTATATCCCTATACGCTACACTGCCCGAGACTGGTGGTTGTTTTCGGGGGCGTGAATGCATACTCTCCCCGGTGAGGTTTTCTCCCCGTGATTTTTAGCGAGCTTAGGGAAATTCAACGCCAGTTCGGCTACCTGCCCGCCGACCAACTGAAAGCTCTCGCCAAAAAAATTGATGTGCCGTTGTATCGCCTGCACGGGGTGGCCAGCTTTTACCCGCATTTCCATTTGACGCCGCCGCCGAAAGCCAACGTGCGCGTCTGTCAGGATATGTCCTGCCATCTGCGGGGCGCTCGCGCGTTGCGCACGGAACTCGAAGAATCATTCCGGCATTCCGCGATTACGGAGGCGAAGATCGGCGGAGTTTCCTGCCTGGGGCGCTGCAATGAAGCGCCCGCCGTGGCGATCAACGAACAAATTTATACCGGACTTTCGGAACATCAGATCACGGCGATGGTGGGCGACGTTCTTGCCGGCGGCGCGCTGCCGGAAATTTCGCAGGTACATCGGCGAGTGGCTTGCGCGTCCGACCCCTATAGCGAAGGGGAGCATTACCAAACGATTCAGCGCCTGATTGATTCGCGCGATTGGGCCGCGGCGTTTGAAACGCTGAAGGCATCCGGACTGCGCGGCCTGGGCGGAGCCGGCTTCCCCACCGAATCGAAATGGCAACTGGTGCGCCAGGCGGCGGGTCCGGAAAAGTTCATCGTGTGCAACGCGGACGAAAGCGAGCCAGGCACGTTCAAGGACAGGTTTATCCTGACGCATTTGCCGCACCTGGTGATCGAAGGAATGATCCTCGCAGGAGTGCTGACCGGCGCGCAAAAAGGCGTTCTGTATATTCGCCACGAGTATGAGGACCAGGAAAACATACTGCGCGACGAAATCCACCGCTGTATGCGGTCCGGGCTGCTGGGCCCGAATCTGCTGGGAAGCGGATTGACCTTTGATCTGGAGATATTTGTCAGCCCCGGCGGATATATTTGCGGCGAAGAGACGGCGCTGCTGGAGGCGATCGAGGGCAAGCGCGCGGAGCCGCGCAATAAGCCGCCCTTCCCCGTACAGCAGGGTCTGTGGAACAAACCGACGGTCATTAATAACGTCGAGACGTTTGCAAACGTGCCCCCAATTCTTTTCCGTGGCGTGGATTGGTACAAATCGCAGGGACTGAATGGCACGGCCGGGCTGAAATTTATCGGCGTGAGTGGCGACGTGGTGCATCCCGGCGTCTATGAGGTGCCGATGGGGACGCCGGTTTCGGAGTTGATCTTCAAATACGGCGGCGGGATCGCGAATGGCAAGCAATTGAAAGGCTTCGCGCCCTCGGGACCATCTTCCGGATACTTGCCTGCGTCCATGGCGGACGTGCGGCTGGATTTCAAATCGCTGGCGGATGCCGGCTCGATGCTGGGCTCCGGCGCGCTGGTGGTGTGCGCGGAAGATCGCTGCATGCTGGATATGGCGCTGAATGCCACGCAATTCTTCCGCAACGAATCGTGCGGCAAGTGCGTGCCCTGCCGCGTGGGTTCGCAGAAATTGGTGGAGATGTTGACCGGCTGGACCGAAGGAAGAGGCTCGGGGGCGGATGTCGCGTTGCTTGACGAACTTTCCGGGGCGCTGCGGCTGACTTCCATCTGCGGCCTGGGACAAGTGGTTCCCGCGCCCATCGCTTCGGTACTGAAACATTTTCGCGCGGAAGTGGAGTCGCATATTTTGCAGCGCCGCTGTCCTGCGGGCGTTTGCCCTTGCGGTGCACGAGGCGGCGAAAGAGCCGGCCAAAACCTCACTGCGGCGAAACAGGGGCGCGCATGAGCGCGAGCCAGTTGGTAGAACTCACCATTGACGGAAGGAAAGTTTCCGTTCCCGCTGGAACCACGATTTTCGACGCCGCGCGGATGCATGCCATCGAGATCCCAACTCTGTGCCATCAACAAAACGAAAAGCCCGTGGGTGTTTGCCGGGTGTGCGTGGTGGACGTGGGCGCGCGGGTGTACAGCGCGTCGTGCATACGTCCGGTGGAACCAGGGATGGTAGTGAAGACCGCAGATGATGGAGTGAAGCGAGCGCGGCACACGCTGATTGAGCTGCTGATGTCCGACCATCCCAGCCCGTGCGCGCGCGAGCGGCAGTCCGGCGATTGCGAGCTGGAGGCTCTCGCCAAGCAGGAGCAGATCACCACGGCACGTTATGCGCCACGCGCGACGCGGCGCGGCCCGGATAATTCCTCGCTCAGCATCGCCGTGGATTTCGATGCGTGCATCTTGTGCGATCGCTGCATCCGTGGCTGCAGCGACATTCGTGAGAATTTTGTCCTGGGACGCATGGGCAAAGGCGCCTTTACGGGCATCGCCTTCGATAACAATGAGCCGATGGGCGAATCTTCCTGCGTTTCCTGCGGCGAATGCATGGTTTCGTGCCCCACGGGCGCGCTGACAAATAAAGTTGTGACGCAGACGGCCATCGCGCGGACGCCGGATTCGGAGCCCGTGGCACTCGAAGAATTGCAGGAGCTGCCGTTCTTCGAGGGCGTTTCCGGAACATTTTTAAGCCTGAACCGCAACGCCGTGGTGCGCCGGCATTTCAAACCTGGCGAGGTGATCTGCCGCGAGGGTGAATACGGATCCACGGCGTTTTACATTCTGGAAGGCGAAGCCAAGGTTTCGATTTCCAGCCCCATCGCGCACGTAAAAACCAAAGGCGCAGTGCGCAGATTTATGGGAAAGCTTTCCAGCAAGCTGACGCAACGCCAGAACGACCAGCGCGAAGAGGAAACCGCGCAGCACTGGATTCACATTGATGCCCCGATGGACCTGAATTACGACAATCCGGTAGCAAAGCTGGGTCCCGGCGACCTCTTCGGCGAAATGACCTGCATGAGTTTGTATCCGCGCTCCGCGACGGTTCGCGCGCAGACCGCTTGCACGGCGCTGGAGATGTTGCGCAACGTGCTGGACATCATGCAGCGCAACAAGACTTTCCGCGCGCGGCTGGACCAAGCGTACCGCCAGCGCGCTCTCGACTCTCATTTGCGCGCGGTTCCAGTGTTTGCCGAGTTGACGGACGAATTCATCCAAGGCTTGCGAGAAAGAGTTGAGCTGCTGCGCTTCACACCGGGCCAGGTGATTTGCCGCCAGGGTGAGGCCGCGGATAGTTTTTATCTGGTGCGCATCGGCTTCGTGAAAGTGTCGCAGACACACGCTGGCGGCGAACTGGTCTTGGCTTACCTTTCGCGCGGCGAATATTTCGGTGAAACGGCGCTATTGGAAGATACCGTGCGCACCGCCACGTGCACGGCGCTGGACCACGTGGAGGTGGTACGCATCGGCGCGGAAGATTTCGCCGAGATGACGAAGCAGTTCCCCGGAGTGCGCCGAAAGCTGGAGCAGGTCGGCCAAGAACGCGTGCAGATGAATCGCGAAACGCTGGTGATGATCAACAGCACGCCGCTCGACAGCTTTTTGAAACAGGGCCTGATGGAAGCGCAGAGTTTGCTGCTGCTCGACCTGAACGCCTGCACGCGCTGCGACGCTTGCGTGACGGCTTGCGCGGACGCGCACGACGGAGTGACGCGCCTGGTGCGCGAGGGATTGCGGTTCGAGCACTACCTGGTAGCGACGTCATGTCGCCAGTGCTTAGACCCGCTGTGCATGGTGGGATGTCCGGTGGGTTCTATTCGCCGGCGCAATTCGCTGGAAGTGATTATTGAGGATTGGTGCATCGGCTGCGGCCTGTGCGCGGAGAACTGCCCGTACGGAAACATCAACATGCATCCGTTCAATGTTTTCACCGACGTTCCGGGAATGCCTGGGCAGAAAAAGGCGATGGTGAAGCAGAAGGCCACGTCTTGCGATCTCTGCTCGGATTTCGCGGAGCCGAGTTGTGTTTATGCTTGCCCGCACGACGCGGCGCATCGCGTGAATCCGCGGACATTTTTCGCGAATTTGCTGAAACAAGGCGCGAGCACGGCGCCTGAAAGCTAAAAGATTTATTCTGCAGCACGGGAACGCACGAAACCTTGCGCATTGACCGCACACACCGGGCGTGGCTGATGGCCTCGCTGATTATTTTGGGTGTCGCGACCGCCGTTTATGTTGCGTACGCGGCGAGTTCTCCGGCGGGCCCGAGCGGCGGCAGCGCGATCGGTTTGACATTTGGCGTTGTCGGCTCGCTCTGCATGATTTTTGCTGGGTTGCTCGCGGCGCGAAAGAAAGTCCCGGTGTGGAGGCTGGGCCGCGCGCAGACATGGATGCGCGGCCATTTGTGGCTGGGACTGCTGAGCCTGCCGCTGATTCTTTTTCATGGCGGGTTCCGGTTCGGCGGACCGCTCACCAGCGTTCTGATGGTGCTTTTGATTGTCGTGGTCGTGAGCGGAATATTCGGCGCAGCGCTGCAACATTACATGCCGCCGGTGGTGACTGCGCGCATCCCGATGGAAACGATCTTCGAGCAAATTGATCGCGTGCGGGCGCAACTGCTGGCCGAGGCCGACGAAATGGTCGCGGCTGTCTGCGGCCCGCTGAATCTGAAAACCACCACAGCTCCCGCGATGGGGCAATCGAGCGTGGCAACAGCGACGGTCGCGACCACTGATACGCTTCCGCTTTGCAACTTTTACAGCCGCGAAATGCGGCCTTTTCTGCAGCACGAGCGCGCGCAAAACGCAGCGCTTGCCATTCGGACCAGGGCGGCTGGGATCTTCCAAGGACTGAGGACGCTGCTGCCCGCTGAACTTCATGGCACGGTAAAAGATCTGGAAGACATATGTGAAGAGGAACGGCAGCTGCGGCGGCAAATAAGCTATCACCACTGGCTGCATGGATGGCTGATGCTGCACGTTCCGTTGTCGCTCGCGCTGCTCTTGCTGGGATGCGCGCACGCGATCATGGCATTGCGTTACTGAAGCGGGCGGACAGCGGCAGGCCGAGGCACATAGAGGCGAGTACTGGTGGCACGAGCCAAGCTCACAACAAAAAACCTGGCGCAGCGGATTGACCTGGAATATTTCAAGCATCCGCACCCTTTCCGGCGCCTGCGTTTTATTTTGTCCGTCGCGCTTCCGGTGACTGCGCTGCTGTGGCTGGGCTGGCATGCACTGGCCCGCAACGATCGCCTTTATAGCGGCGGAAGAATGTCCGCGTCACACGCAGTGCTTACCGCGCGCTGCAACGCGTGCCATGTGGCGCAGGCGGGTGCCTTCAGCGCCAGGGCCAGCGATCAAGGGTGCGATACGTGCCATGACGCGCCGCTGCATCACGCGAATCAAATCTTCACGCCAACGTGCGCCGCGTGCCATGCAGAACATCGCGGACACCCGCGCCTTGCGGTAACCGCGGACGTCAGCTGCACGCAGTGCCACGCGAGCCTGCACACGACCGGAGCAGCCACGCACTTCACTTCAGACATAACGCGTTTCGTCGGAGGCCATCCCGAGTTCGCGGCGTTGCGAACCGGCAGCGTTGATCCCGGCACGATCAAGCTGAATCACGCGATACACCTGAAACACAATCTGCGCGGGCCGAATGGTCTGGTGCAACTGGATTGCGACGATTGCCATCGCACGGCGAAGCCGGAATCGCGCTGGAGGTTCGGCTCGAGCGACGCGCACGATCAGCCGGTGAATCTGCAGGCGATTCCTCCTTCCATGGATTCGAGCCGCGCGTATATGTCACCGGTCACCTACGCAAAACATTGCGCCGCTTGCCACGGATTGCAGTTCGATCCGCGTTTCCAGGAAGACGTGCCGCACGATACGCCCGAGGTGATCCATGCATTCCTGCTGCAAAAGTTTCAGCAATATATTCCGAGCCATCCTGCGGACCTGCGCGTGAGGGCTCCGAACCGGAATCTTCCGCATCAGCCGATCCCGCCTGCCGTGCGCGTGCTCACCGAGCAGCAGTGGGTGGCCCTGCGCGTGGCGGAATCGGAAGAGCTGCTTTGGCGGAAGACGTGCACGCAATGCCACGCATTAAAATTTGCAGCGAGCGCGCCGTTGCCCGCGGTCGCGAAATCGAATATTACGCAGCGATGGTTCCAGCATGCCGTGTTCAATCACGATACGCACAAGCTTTTGAAATGCGTCGAATGCCATTCCGGCGCGCTGACCAGCCAGGAAACCGCCGACGTCTTGCTGCCGGGGATTCAGACTTGCGAGAAATGCCATCGCGGTGGGCGCGAAGAGGCGGAGTCGCGATGTTTCGAATGCCACACCTACCACGACTGGAAACAAGAGAAGAGCGTGAAGGGAACGTTCACGTTGTCGGCGTCACTGCGTAGCAACTGATTGGCGGGATCTGGCGCGCTGGACGTAGTCCGCAAAACTTCGAGCGCGCGTTCTACTTCGTCTTCATCACGTACACGCCGTCCCACTCGCTTTCCGGCGCGCTTTGCGAGAACTCGATGGCGCGTTCCAGAAAAACCTGGCTCGGGCCGTCATCCGGAAATTTCAACAGGACATCGGCAAATAGCGCGGCGGCCTCCCGCCAATTTTGCGACCTGTAGGCGGCCATGGCCTGGTCGAACTGCTCCAGCAGCTTTTCGTACTTGGATTTTTCGGCGGCGACATCCATCAGCTCGTAGATGTTCACCGGCAAGTTTTTGCCCTTTACGCGAATTTTATCGAGCTCGCGGCACACGAACTGGCTGGACACCTGCCGATACGTGGCCTCGCTAATCACAATCTGCACGTGATACTGCTTGGTGATGCCTTCCAAGCGCGACGCCAGGTTCACGTTGTCGCCCATCACGGTCCAGGACAAGCGACGCGCCGAACCCATGTTTCCCACATTCACCAGACCGGTGTTCAATCCGATGCCGATCGAAATCGGCGGCCGCCCTGCCGCTTGCCATTTGGCATTCAGCGTCGCTAGTCCACGCGACATTCGCAACGCGCAGGCGCAGCTACGTGACGCGTGATCTTCCTGCGGATACGGAGAGCCCCAGAACGCCATAATTGCGTCGCCGATATATTTATCGAGCGTGCCGTCGGTGGCAAAAACAATTTCGGTCATTTGTCCGAAATATTCGTTGAGCAATTGCACCAGCTGGTCCGGCGTCAGGCCTTCGGAGATGGTGGTGAATCCGCGGATATCGCTGAAGAGCACGGAGAGTTCCTTCACTTCGCCGCCCGGACGAATGTACTTCTCCGGATCTTTTTCGATCAGCTCGATCACGCCGGGAGAAAGATACTGCGAAAAGCTTTTCCGAATATTGCGCTTGGCGCGCTCTTCGCGGATCATGCGCAGGCTGGTGATGGCGGCATAGTTCGCGGCCAGCGTACCGGCCGGAATCACAAAGCTGAGCCACTGGCCTTTCTGCGCGAAGCTGAAATACACAAACCAACCGTACGCCGTAAGGGCCACGAGAACGGTGATCGTTGAATAGAGGGGCGTCACGCGGCTGAACAAGAATCCGAAAACCAGCCCGAACAGGAGTATGAAGCCGGTATCCACGGCCATTTCATTGAGCCCGCGCTTCAGGAAACCGCGCCCCTGCTCTTCGCTATGCAGCAGGTTATCAATAATGTTGGCGTGCACTTCTACTCCCATATAGATCGCGTCAGCGTCCTGGCCCGGGAACGGCGTGTTCCGAATGTCGCCTATGGCGAGGGCGGTGGCGCCAACCAGCACAATTTTGTCGCGAAAGGTTTCCGGCGGCACGTTTCCGCCAGTCACATCCCACATCGAATATTGCGCGTAGGTGTGGTACGGGCCTGTGTAGTTCAACAGCGCGCTGCCATCGCTTGCGTGTCGCAGCATGTGGCGGCCAAACTGAATGCGTTCGAGCCCATTCGGCCCAATGTAGGCCGCAATTTGCTGATCGGGAATTCTTTCGTACGCGCGCACCACTTCCAAATCCAGTGAAGGGAAAAAATCCAGATCCTGGTAGCGGATCATCAGCAAGGCGTGGCGCAGCGTGCCGTCGGAATCAGGCACGATATTGATGAATCCAAATGATGCGGCATCGTCCGCAAGTTTGGGAATGTTAGCTTCGACGCCCTGCTTCACCGATCCACCGTTTTCTTTCCATACCTGGCCCAGGTCCACGGTCTGCCCGCTTTTGAATCCCGCGGGCAGCACTTGAGGAAACACGTGTGCCCAGGCGATATTGAAATATTCCTCCGCCAGTTTCGGATCAGGTTGCGAGTCCAGAAAGATGTGGCCCAGCACAACGTTGCCGCTGTTCTTCATAGCGGCGGCCAGCGCGGCGTCCTGATCGCTGGCCAGTTCCAGGTCCTGGATCTGCTTCCGCAGCATGGGCGATGCCGACGCACCGAGCTCCGCCTGCAATTTCCGCAGCGCGTCGCCGCCGGAATTGCTCTCCGGCGTAGGAAACGTAACGTCGAATGCAATCACGCGAGCTCCGCCCGCGCTCAATTTATTGATCAGCGTTGCATAGTTTTTTCTAGGAAGGGGAAAAGAGTCAATTTTCTGCAGGGTTTGCTCGTCAATTCCGACGATGACGATTCGGTCGTCATGCGGGCGGGCGCCGCGCATTTCGAAGCGCAAATCCAGCGAGCTTTGTTCGATACTTTGCAGGAAAGCGAAACCGGCGCGCGAATCAATCGCCCCGATTCCCGAGAACCGGAACAGCACCAGGCCGAGCAGCGTGACCAGAACGCCCAGACCTAAATCAACGTGAGCGAGTGCGAATTCTCTTAAGCGTTCCCTCCAGCGGGGCCATCGCTGTTCCGGCGAGCTCATAGAAATCGCAATGGACGATCAGATTCCGCGACCATTATGCCTTAGCTGACGACGGCCCTGGCTCTAAGGAAGCAACGTGTTCGCAACTCAGCCTCACGGAGCTCCGGTCACCGGTGCTCCCGGTTTCGTAACGACGGTCCCGCCCCCGCCGCGCGTCAGTCCGACGCCGAGGCCGACTCCCAATCCGACCGCGACAGCCGTGCCAATAATAACCCAACGCAGCGTATGGCCGTGATGCACAACCCCGGCGTTCGTGGGAATGTCCGTATCGGTGAGGCTGGCTTGCAGCGCTGCAGGCGGCGTGTCCGTGGCATGAAACCCAGAAGGCGGGACCTCGGAGGTAACCTGCACCATTTGGCCGGCGCTGACGGTAATGGAGTTCGAAGTCGCGTCGGATTGCCCGGAATTGTTGGCGGCGTGCGCTCCATTCAGCGGCGTTACCGAAACTTTGCCCTTGTAGCAGATCACCGTGGTGGTGTTGGATTCAAACGCGGCGTAAAAATCCGTGCCGATCACGCCGATTACCGCGTTAGGCGTCTTCACTTCAAATTTTCCCCCCGGTTTCGTGACCTTCACCACCTGGCTGCGAAGTTTGCCGAAATCCACTTCCAGTGAGGTCTGCTGCGAAGCGCTGTCGTGCTGCACGATGCGCAGTTCGCTGTCCGAACCCAAGCTCAGAATCGAACCGTCCTTAAGTCCGGCGCGTACGCGGCCGCTATGTTCGGTCTTCAGCAAATCGTTCCAATTCAAATCCTCTTTGACCTTCGCGGGTTGAGAGTTGCGCGTGGCCGCCGGGATCATGGCATTGATCTGGCCCGCCGGCTGATTGCCCGTCTGGGGTTCCGGCATCGCGGGCAGAGCCGCGAGCAGAGAGCTCAGCATAATCACAGTAATGCGCCTAAACGAATTCATCCGTGACTCCTTCGATTGATTTCTCGGCGTCCAGTGCAACGATTTTGACAGAGGCTCGGGGAGTGTCAACGCGGAGAGACAGGGGGTGCACCGATGTGGTAAATAGCAGGCCCCGAATATGACGTGGCAAATGGCAAAATGTCCTTCGAATACGCCGAAACCTTGACGATTTCTGTTGCGACGTAACCTTCCCTCTGCCTCGGCCGAGCTCAAGAGCCTGATTTCTAGTTTCCATTGGTCATTGGGACTAGAACCTTTTCTGTACCTTCGGACAGCTTCGCGGCTGCTCTCACTGCGTTAACCTATTTTCAAGGAAGCACTTATTCCAGTTTTGGAACCATCAACATGCGATGGATTGCTGGATGTCGCGCTGGTAAGGAGGCGCAGCAGATGAAGTTTGCCGACCGTCTAATCTCGAACCTCGTGCTCTGCATGGTTACCGCTAGCCTCCTGCTGCACACAGCATGCGCCGGTTATACCGGCAAAGCAGGAACGGGAGCGGCGGAGACGGCGGTCCCCGCGGTTCCTGCGGGTCTGGCTGCCGCGGCGGGTAACGCGCAGGTCGCTCTGCACTGGACGGCAAGTTCTGACGCCACGGGTTATTACGTTGAACGATCCAATGCTTCCGGAGGACCCTACACCCAGATTTCAGTACAAGCAGCGGCGAACTACATGGATACCGGCTTAACCAACGGCACGAAGTATTATTACGTAGTTTCAGCCTACAACTCTGCGGGGCAAAGCGCGAACTCTGCGGACGTGAGCGCGACGCCAACTCTCTCTACGCCCCCGGTTCCGACAGGCCTGTCAGCAACGGCTGGGAATGGGGTAGTGAGCTTGACCTGGACCGGAAGTTCGGGCGCGACCACTTATTCCGTGAAGCGCTCCACCAGCAGCGGCACCGAGGCGCAAATCGCGGTGCCCACTTCTACCAGCTACATCGATACTGCAGTCGCCAACGGTACAAAATATTTCTACGTGGTTGCAGCGGCAGATTCCGGCGGCGAGAGCGCCAATTCTTCTCAGGTTTCCGCGACGCCAACTCTCGCTGCGCCGCCGGTTCCGACAGGTCTGTCAGCAACGGCTGGGAATGGGGTAGTGAGCTTGACCTGGACCGGAAGTTCGGGCGCGACCACTTATTCCGTGAAGCGCTCCACCAGCAGCGGCACCGAGGCGCAAATCGCGGCGCCCACTTCTACCAGCTACACCGATACCGCAGTCACCAACGGTACAAAATATTTCTACGTGGTTGCGGCGGCAGACTCCGGTGGCGAGAGCGCCAATTCTTCTCAGGTTTCCGCGACGCCAACTCTCTCTACGCCCCCGGTTCCGACAGGCCTGTCAGCAACGGCTGGGAATGGGGTAGTGAGCTTGACCTGGACCGGAAGTTCGGGCGCGACCACTTATTCCGTGAAGCGCTCCACCAGCAGCGGCACCGAGGCGCAAATCGCGGTGCCCACTTCTACCAGCTACATCGATACTGCAGTCGCCAACGGTACAAAATATTTCTACGTGGTTGCAGCGGCAGATTCCGGCGGCGAGAGCGCCAATTCTTCTCAGGTTTCCGCGACGCCAACTCTCGCTGCGCCGCCGGTTCCGACAGGTCTGTCAGCAACGGCTGGGAATGGGGTAGTGAGCTTGACCTGGACCGGAAGTTCGGGCGCGACCACTTATTCCGTGAAGCGCTCCACCAGCAGCGGCACCGAGGCGCAAATCGCGGCGCCCACTTCTACCAGCTACACCGATACCGCAGTCACCAACGGTACAAAATATTTCTACGTGGTTGCGGCGGCAGACTCCGGCGGCGAGAGCGCCAATTCTTCTCAGGTTTCCGCGACGCCTACCGCTCCCGAAACCGCTCCTGCCACGCCGACAGGATTACAAGCCACCGCAGGCAACGCGCAAGTGAGCTTGAGCTGGAATGCGAGCGCGGGCGCCGCCAGTTATGACGTCAAGCGCGCGACCACCAACGGCGGACCGTACAGCACGGCCGTCGCTTCCCCCACGACTACCAGTTACACAGATACGTCCGTAACCAACGGCACGATCTACTACTATGTGGTCTCCGCCGTGAACTCCGTCGGGCCAAGCGCGAATTCCACGCAGGTCAGCGCCACGCCCGCCGCACCCGTCGCGAACGTCACCGTCACCATCAATCCGGCGCAAACCAAAACCATCTCTCCGTGGATCTACGGCGTCAATGCTTATTCCGAGGTTACCGGCACTCCGCCGGGGCTCACTTTCGATCGCGCCGGCGCCAGCCGCTGGACAGCCTACAACTGGGAGACGAACGCCTCCAACGGCGGCAGCGACTATTTCTACGAGAACGACGACAACCTCAGCAGCAGCACGGTTCCCGATGAAGCTGTGCGCAGCTTCATCGCCCGGGATCAATCGAACGGCATGGCAACTTTGATGACGGTCCCGCTGCAGGGTTTGGTGGCCGCCGATGAGAACGGTCCTGTCAGCCTTGTGAACCCGCCGGACATGAGCCGCTTCAAGGTGTTGGTCGATCAAAAAAGCACTGTATCCAGCGCGCCCTTCACGGTTAATCCACCCCCCAGCGGCGCCGACGTATTCGCGGACGAATCCGTGTGGGCTCTGAATCAGAAATTTCCGGGCATGGGCATCTTCGGTGCCAATCCGGCGCTCCCCACGTTCGTGTGCCTGGATAATGAGCCCGAGCTGTGGAACCAGATTCATCCGGAAGTACAGGGACCGAATCCGATTACGCCGGCCGCTTTCATCGCCAAGACCATCAGCATGACGCAGGCTCTGAAGAAGCAGTTTCCGGATATGGTGATTTTCGGGCCGGTACACTATTCATTTCTAGGCTTGTGGTACTGGAGGGGAGAAATCAGCCCCACGCCCAGCGGCGCGAATTGGTTCACGGACCAATATCTCACTGCGCTCAGCAGCGCGTCGGCTACCTTCGGTAAACCGCTCGTGGATGTGTACGACTTCCACTGGTACGCCCAGGAGTACGACGTGAATGGAGTGCAAAGTATTGATATGACCAGCACAACTTTGACGGATGCGCAGATCCAGTTAATTGTGCAGAGCCCGCGCAACCTCTGGGATCCTACGTTCACCGACTACACCAACAGCAAACCGTGGATTTACCAGCGGCTGGGCCATACTCCCATCAATATCCTGGGGCGGTTGCAAAGCAAGATTAACGCCGAATTTCCCGGCATGAAGATGGCCATCACCGAATATGAAAATGGCGGCTATAACCATATCGCGGGAACCATCGCGCAGGCAGATAACCTCGGCATTTTCGGCGCCCAGGGAGTATTCGCGGCGACTTTCTGGCCTCCGGTAGGAACGTATTCTTACGCCATGGCGGGTTTCCGCGCATTCCGCGATTTCGACGGAGCGGGCGCGAATTTCGGCGATACTTCTCTGCTGGCAACTTCCAGTAACGTGCAAAATGTGATGGTTTATGCGAGTTCGGACAGCAACACACCGGGCAGATATGTATTCGTCGCGATCAATCGCTCCACCAGCTCGCAAGTGACCGCCATCAACGGTCAATCGCTTTCCGGCACCGCCAAGCTCTATCGGATCACGGCGGCTTCCGCGCAGGGGCAAGGCACGGTCGAGCCGGTGTCCATTGGCACAATGCCAGTGAGCGGTTCATCGTTCACCATCACGCTGCCAGCGTTGAGCGTCACCACCATCGAAGTGAACTAGCGCGCGCCGGTGCGCCAAGCGGCATTTGATTTCCGCGCGAATGCCGGTCTCAGCGATTCGTCGCCGTCGGTAGCAGCCTCTGCAACGTGTCCGCAACTCCCTGCGGCTTGAATCCAAACGGGCCGGGCCGAGCTTTGTAGGCCACGCGCCCTTCGCGATCAATTACATAGAGACGATCCGGCCAGCCCGTGTAGTTGCGTTCAGTTGCGTTCTCGAAGCCATCCACCACGGCGGGAAAGTGAATCCCCAGCTTCACCACGCACAATTGCCCCATCTCGCTGCGCTGGGCGATATTTTTGGGGCTGGCGAAAATAACGTGATCGTCCAGATTGTCGGGGTCCTGCCAGACGTCGCTGGTATGCGCTTCGCGGATGTACACCACGTAGAAGGCGACCTGATCTCTATATTGCTGGTAGAGCGTGTTGAGAGCGGGAACCTCCCGCCGGAAAGGAGGTCAGGTGTAGCTGCCGAAAACCAGCACCACTGGTTTCTGGCCGCGCATGGAAGACAACTGAAAAGTGCTCTTGTGGTCGGGGCTCTCTAGCGAAAAATCCGGCGCCATGTCGCCGACGGCCAGATGGCCCTTGCGCGCCACGTTCCAAAGCGGCTGGAAAGGCAACACGACGAACGCCGGCCACGGAACATATCTCATCGTGCCAGCGAATTTGTCCGGCGATTGCAGCATGATCGCGAAGAGTGCAGCCGTGATCACGCCGTAAAGCGCGACGAGCGCGCCTGCGATTTTCAGCAACTTTGTGGCGATGGAACTCAGTTGAACGTTCAAGACTGGCGCGTGCATTTCATTTGCGGGAGTGGCATCGCAATCTCCTCGAAGGTGGAAGCCTAGCGCAGCGTTTGTCAGTAGACCGCGTCGCGCTTCACCTGTCTCTAGTGTTTTTCCATTATCGCGGGTGCTAGCGCGCACGATCAAGTTGCGACGCCCCCACCGAGGCGGCCTGATCTCTGGTGTGGCCACGCAGAAGCGGCCGGCAACGACTAGGATTCTCGGCCGGCTTCGAAACTCGGCGCAGGTCGGAATCCTGTCAGCAATTCCGCATCCGAGAAATTGGTTAGAGCCTAAATAGAGCTTGCCCTTAGAATTACCCTTCCTGCGGTTAGCGAGGCAGATTCGCATTGCTTTTTTTCGACTTGACAGCAGACTATTCTTGTA
>Ga0210394_10001907_pt1 | contig 30841 bp, 23 predicted proteins | sample IncBWC12MmetaG_FD_160121 | JGI IMG/M metagenome (GOLD analysis project Ga0210394, IMG submission 160121) | Forest soil microbial communities from Barre Woods Harvard Forest LTER site, Petersham, Massachusetts, United States - Inc-BW-C-12-M | ecosystem: Environmental > Terrestrial > Soil >... | reverse complement strand
GCAGCTTCGATGCCGAAGGCAGTCGCACGGCCGAGGATGGTGCCCGCTGTAGTCTCTTGATAGTGGGTGTATTCGTTGTATTGATTGTTTTCACAGACGTAAATCACCGGCAGCTTCCACAATTGCGCCAGGTTCATCACTTCATAGAGCGATCCCTGGCCAAGCGCGCCTTCTCCAAAAAAGCAGACGGCCACGCGATCAGTGCCCAGAGTCTTCGCTGTGAAAGCCGCGCCGGTTGCGATGCCCACACTACCGCCCACGATAGCATTCGCGCCGAGGTTGCCGGTCGCGGGATCGGCAATGTGCATCGATCCACCTTTGCCACGGCAATACCCTGACTCTTTCCCAAGCAACTCGGCAAACATACGGTCCGGCGATGCGCCCTTGGCCAGGCAGTGCCCGTGACCGCGGTGGGTGCTGGTAATGTAGTCATCGATGCGCAGCGCCTCGCAGATTCCCACAGCAACAGCCTCTTCGCCGCTGTATAAGTGGGCCAGCCCCGGCATCAACGCCCGGGTGTAAACCTCATTCACCTGCTCTTCGAACATGCGGATGCTCACCATTTGCCGGTAAGCATGAAGCCACTTTTCTTTTTCCGCGGCGGCTTCGTCGCCAACTTCCGGTTTGGAGGTTGCTGTCGTCATTTTTTTGGACCTCCCTTCGTGACGGGCGTCGTCACTCCGGACATCGCGGCCAGCACGTCGAACATGCAGGCGAAATCGTATTTCGTCCAGCCCATGCCGCGCGCCGCCGTCAAAATCTCATTGCTCACTGCAGTCGTAGGAAGCGGAACATCGAGTTGACGCCCTAAATCCATAGCGAGAACCATATCTTTCTGCATCATGTTCACGTCGAACCAGGCCTCTTCCGGCTGCTTGAGCACAAAAGGTCCGCGATACTGAATCATCGGGGATGCAACCGCGCTGTGGGTGAGTACATCCACGGCAGTTTCGCGCGCAATCCCGCTCTTCTCGGCCAGCAATACACCTTCGGAAAACGCGAGCATCTGCACCGCCAAACTCAAGTTCACTGCGATTTTCATCGCCAGCGCGAGACCGTTATCTCCCACATGCGTAACCTTTGGCCCAATATCCAACAGCAGAGGCTTGATCTTTTCAAAGGTCTCGCGACGTCCACCCACCATCACCGACAATTTACCCTCTTGCAAAGTGATCACGCTGCCGGAGACGGGCGAGTCAACCATGTCCGCGCCTTTTTCTCTTACCTTCGCAGCCAGCGCGCGGCTCACAGTAGGACTCACCGTGCTCATGTCGATAAAAATCTTGCCGGCGCTCAGGCCCGCCAGCATTCCGTCGGGACCCTCCGTGATGGCTGCGATGGCAGCAGCATTGGTAACCATGGCGAAGGTGAAATCAGAAGCGCTCGCAACCGCGCGCGGTGAATCGGCCCACTGCATTCCCTTTTCAACCAACCACTCCGCCTTGGCGCGCGTGCGATTGAAGCCGGTAACGCTGTGCCCTTTGCTGAGCAGACGGTTGACCATCTGGCTGCCCATGACTCCCAGACCGATAAAGCCGAGTTTCGCCATCCGCCTGCAAACCTCCAGGAATTTCTTGTTCCGAAATCTGTTTTGAAAAACCCGCCGTAATGTTCTTCTTCTACGGCACCTTCTCTACGCAATATCTTTCGGCCTTGCCGGCGCGAGCTTCCCCTGTGCCAAAGATCTGCCGGTGGAAGGAGCCTGCGAATCCTGGCGCACCTGCTCGAGGTGGGCGCGCATCGCGCTTCTGGCCATCTCCGCATCGTGGCGCTCGACGGCTTCAAGAATTCGTTTGTGGTGGAACTGTCCACGTTGTGGACCGCCTTCAACATTGAATATCTTGATGCGTTGTTCGCGAAGCAGTCCGACAATGGAATCGATCAAGGAAAGAATCAGCGGATTAGCTGCGGCCTCGGCGAGCGCGAGATGGAAATCGAGATCGGCCTCGATGTAGGCGCCCGGATCTTTCTGTGACCGGTCCATCACGGCGACAGCGTCACGCATCCCAGCCACGTCCTCCTCCTTGGCGCGAACCGCGGCCAACGCGGCGATTCCAGGTTCCAGAATCAAACGCAGCTCTGCGAGATGTGGAGATCCCTCCTGCTGGCCAACCTTCACCATCAGGTCGAACGATTGCCGCGCCGCTTGAGATGTTCCATTCGTGATGAAGGTGCCGCGCCCGGAATACGCTTCGACTAAACCTTTTTCGCGAAGGGTCTTGACGGCTTCACGCACGGCCGTGCGGCTGACGCCGAGGCGCTGCGCCAACTCTCGCTCGGCAGGCAGTTGATCGCCGGGTTTTAGAGAGCCGTTGAGGACGGACTCTTCAATCTGTTGGACGATCTGCTCATAGAGCCGCGAGGTCCGGACAACTTTGTACACAAAGTTCTCTCCCGCACGAGGGCATGCGTCGATGGTCTGGCTACTATACCGCAGGTCCAGAACTTGCGGCGCAGTTTCTGCGGATTTTGATAAGGACACGAGCATTTGCGGTATTTAGGTATAGTGGTATGACAGCAGGACGATACCACTCGTACGTTAGGAATGCAAGCGGGTTGAGAAACCCAGTTTCGGCGGAAACTTTCAAAAATCTGCTTGAAGGACTTTACTAACCAGGCTCAACTTTAGATCACCAGCCCCAAAATCGGAGAATTTTCTTGACTTCATTCGATCAACGGTGGTATGGCTGTCGGACCAGAAAAACGGAGGAAGTTCCGATGACATTCCGAAGCACCGCCCTGTCCGCGGGTCACGTCACGACTGCCGCCATCCGGATTGCTCTTCTTATTATTGTGGTTCTTACCGGGTGCCTGCTCAGTCTGCCAGCCATGGCCCAGTCCACGGCAGGTCGGATCTTGGGTAGTGTCACCGACCCGAGCGGTGCCTCCGTTGCCGGCGCAACCATAGTCATCACCGACGTGCAGCGCGGAACCTCACGCACCCTTGCCACGGATGCCGCAGGAGATTATGCCGCTCCCGATCTTCCCCCCGGAACCTATAAAATTCATGTCGAAGCCAAAGGCTTCAAGTCTGTGGAACGACCGAGCGTGATGATCGAGGTCGCCACCGACGTTCGAGCCGACTTCTCTCTCCAAACCGGCCAAGTGAATGAGACAGTCGTCGTGAATGAAGACGTCCCTCTACTCAACACCACTTCTTCCACTCTGGGTGGGACCCTTAGCAATCAAGAAATCAATGATCTGCCACTGAACGGACGCAACTACGAAAACCTACTACAGCTTCGTCCCGGTGTGATGCGCTATCCCGGAGGCGGCTTCTCCACCACCAGCGCCAACGGCCTTCGCGCGGAGGATAACGCATATTTCGTAGAAGGCTTATTCAACAGCGAGCCCTATTCCGGACAGGCAATCATTAACGGATCAGGAATCGCAGGCGACTCGGCAACTATCCTTCCCATTGATGCAATTCAAGAGTTCAATTTGCAGCAAAATCCGCCGGCCGAGTACGGATGGAAGCCGGGAGCGGTGGTTAACGTCGGTCTCAAGTCCGGAACCAATCGGATTCATGGCACCGCGTTTGGTTTTGGTCGCGACGGAGTGCTGGATGCGCGGAACTATTTCAACGACGCCCCGAATCCAAAATTGACCCGGACTCTGGAACAGTTTGGCGGCAGCCTCGGCGGACCGATTATCAAAGATAAGGCATTTTTCTTTGCCGCCTACGAGGGCCAGCGCTATAACGTGGGAAACTCCTACGGAGGCGTCACCAGTCCGTCCATGGTGCACATGACGCCGAATGGAACCTGTTCCTTCGGCTTTGCCGGCGACTGCGCCGACAGCATTCCGGATGCGATCGCCGATATCACGCAACCCACGGCAGTAGCGGCTGGCGTCATCGTGAGTCCGGCGAGCCTGCTCATTTCAGGCTGCTCGTTCACCGGTGGCGCGGTCACGTGCAACGGCTCAGGTTTTCCCCTCAACACAGCGCCGAACATCAATATTACGAACGGATTTAATAATGTTGTCCACGTGAACAATATTGTCGCCAAGGTGGACTACAAGCTAAACGAAAGAAGCAGCATCAGCGGGACTTACTTTTTTGGAAACAACACCGGTACGGTTGAAGACTTTCCCGAACTGCAGCAGAAATGGCTCTCGGATATTCACACCCGCGCGCAGGTGGTCGGCGGCAATTGGATTTGGACTCCAACCACGCGCCTCGTGAACGAGGCGCGTGTTGGCTATAACCGCCTCTACCAGCCAACTCTGCCGGGCGACCTCAACACGCCCGCCTCCGCGTACGGTCTGGATACAGGCGTGAGTGGACCCGAAACCGGCGGCCTGCCGCGCATCGGTTTCGGCGGCTACTTTTTCCCTGGGCTCGGTGGGTTCAAGTGGCCCAAATTCCAGGGACCCGATTCGATCACTCAGTTCGTGGATCACATCTCCTATACCGCGGGCAAGCACGCCATAAAATTCGGCGGCGAGCTTCACTATGACGACGTAAGAAACGCGGCCTATGGCAATGCCCGAGGCAGTGTCAATTTCCTCGGCGGCGTTGTGAGCCCGAATCCTGGTCCCAACGGTTCGGCCCCGCTCGAAGATTTCTTTGCGGGCGCGCCCTTCAAGTCGACGGTAGAAGCGGGTAACCCGACCTTGCAACTGCACAACTGGGCGTATGCTGGATTTTTCCAGGATGACTTTCGGGCCACCAAGAATCTGACTATTAATTTCGGCGTTCGCTACGAATTCAGCAGCGTGCCGCAGGAAGCTCACAATTTGCTCGGCAACTTTGATCCGAACGTGGGTCTGGTACAAGTCGGCCATCAGATCAGCAGTCTTTGGAACCCCGATCATAAGAACTTCGGTCCCCGCGCCGGTTTTGCATGGGATATCAGCGGCAATGGGCGAACTGTGGTGCGCGGCGGCGGCGGATTGATCTACGAAACCGTGAACTGGCAATCGTTCGTCGCCTTCAACAACGCCTTCGGACCGGGCAGCGTTCCCACGGGAGCGCCGATCGATGCCGCGGGCGATACGTCGGGCGGAACGATTACGACCGGAAACGTAACAGTGAAAAACTTCTTGAGTTACCCCGCGACTTGGGACGCGGCAAATGGGCCGCTTTACGGCGGCAGCACGGTCAATTGCTTCAAAAGTGCCTGCCCCATCATGACGGTGGATCGCGGCCTTACCACCCCCTACGTCTGGAACTGGACCTTGAACCTACAGCATGCCTTCACGACGAACCTTTCGCTGGAAGCTGCTTACGTGGGCAATCACGGATCGAACCTGACAGGAATTCGGGACATTAATCAGCCGCCCGTCGGCAGTGATTACAATCCGGCCTGTGCCGATGCGGCCACCAACTCTCCGGATCAGCTTTGCCTTCCGTATAACGGCAAGTTCCCTTATCTAAGCAACATCTTCCAGATGGGAAATGTCTACCGGTCCAACTACAACGGATTGCAAGTCACATTGAATGCGCGCAACTACCACGGTCTGAGCATGGTGGCGGGCTATACCTACTCGCACGCACTAGACGATGTAGGCGCGAACTGGGATTTCGGCTACGGCTCCGGCTTACCCCAGAACGCTCACAACGTCGCAGCCGAGTATGCCAATAGCGACTTCGACATCCGGCATCGGCTTACTGTTTCGCTCACTTATGCAATTCCCGGACGAAAAGGTTTCGGGCAACTGCGCGAAGGCTGGGAGCTCAACTCGATCATCACCCTCGAAAGCCCGCAGTTCTGGGGGCCGATGGACGAGGGAACGGACGCCGCCGGGGTGGGCCCGCTGCCGGTGAGTCCGCCAGCCAACAGCCCGATTCGCTGGAGTTTCTACCGCGCTGGAACCAACAGTCGCGGCAATCCTTCGGACTTTAAGTCCAGGCGCGGGGTTGGAATTCCCTACTTCTCACCGGCAAATCTGCCGGCGGGCTGCGTGGCCTCTGCCCTTGCAGAAGACGGCGGCACTGCCGGTCCAGAAACGACCTCGTTAAATTCGTTTGGCTGCTATGCATCCGGAAACTCAGTAATGATGGCACCGCCGCTGGGCCAGTTCGGGAATATGGGCCGGAACATGTTCGAAGATACTGGCTTCAGGAATTTCGATTTTTCCCTAGCCAAGAATTTCCACTTTGGAGAGACCATGCGGCTCCAAGGCCGCGTCGAGTTCTTCAACATTTTCAATCACCCCAACTTCGCAAATCCTTACGGCGGTCAGAACGGATTCGGTTTGAACGATCCGTCGGTTCGTCCGTTCGGTTGCGGTTGCGCAACGCCTGATATTGCTGCCGCGAACCCGGCCGTTGGTTCCGGCGGGCCACGCTCAGTGCAGTTGGGAATGAAGTTTACGTTCTAGTTATGCGGTCAGCCCTGCGGGTGTGAGAGAAGGCCGGATGCAATTCAATCCGGCCTTTTTTGCGAGTGATTAAACGCTGCCCAAGAAGATCGGGAAGGGCACGACTTCAGTCGTGCCGCTCAGAACCCAGAACGACGCGGGCTTTAAGCCCCTGAGGGACGCGGCAGGCCGTTCTATTCAGCTTGCGAGAGAGTTCTATGTTACCGAGATCAGAAGAAACGGGCCCAACTATGAAAACAAATCTATTTCGTTTCGCAATTTTTTCCGCTGCGCTATTCCTTCTCTCTTCAATCACCTTTGCTCAAACCGAACCCCGCCGCGAGCGCACCATCGACGAGATACGTGTCGAAGCCATTCATCGCGCTGAAGTCGGCCAGTATCCGCTGATTGGGCTTGATCCTGGCGACGTAAAGGAAGCTTTCGAAGGCATTCATACCGCCGACAAAGATGAGTGGGCCGCGGGCTTCATGCACGTCGCCGATCGATATTTCAACGAAGCGAAGTCGCTGGAAAAATCGGATCCCACTAAGGCAAACGCCGACTACATTCGCGCCTGGCGGCTTTACTCGTTTGGACGCTGGCCGATTCCGGCATCCCCGGGAAAGCAACGTTCTTACGAAAAGGCTCTAGAAGCATTTCTCAACCACGCGAAGTTCTTCGATCCGCCGCTCGAGGTGGTTCGCATCCCATTCGAAGGCAAGGAAATCATCGGATACTTGCGCTTGCCGAAGGATGCAAAGGGTCCGGTGCCGCTGGTGATCGCGGTGAATGGCCTCGACAGCCGCAAAGAAGATCTGACGGAAAGTTTCAGCGCGATTCTTCCTTTCGGTATCGGCTATCTTGCAGTCGATGGACCAGGCACCGGACAGAATCCAATTAAGGTCAGCGAGACTGCCGACCGCATGCTCTCGCGCGTGCTCGACTACGTGCAGTCGCGCCCGGAGATCGATAAGAACCGCATCGCCATGCACGGCGTGAGTTGGGGAGCGTACTGGGCCACCAAGATGGCGATCGTCGAGCATGATCGGTTGCGCGGTTGCAGCGCCCAATCTCCGCCGGTGAACAAGTTTTTTCAGAAAGATTTTCTGATGAACTCACTCATGGGCAATCGCGAATATTTATTCGATCAGGTGCCTGCGCTAATGAGCATCCTGCAGGACGTTCACACGCTCGACGAAATGGGCGACTACCTGCCGAAGCTTTCCCTGGTGCGCGAAGGCTTGCTGGGTAAGCCGATGTCGCCTATGCTGATCCTCGCCGGAGTTCTCGACACGCAGGTTCCTATCGACGACGAATATCTGCTGCTGAGCAACGGTGACGTTCCCAAAGACGCATGGATCAATCCTCACGGCGGGCATCTTGGCCGTCAGGTTGGCGTGTGGCCCGATCCTCGAATTTTCAAGCAGGTGATTATTCCGTGGCTGGTTAAGATTCTGCAAGCTCCGGCGAACTAGAACAGAACTTATCAGGTTAATTTCGGAAACAGTTGCCACGACAACCAGCTCATGTAGAGACAGCCGCCTTCGGCTGTCCCGCCTGGGCGAAGCCCGGCGGCTGCAAATTAAGACTCGATTCGCTCTCGCTAAATCATGCCGACTCCCACCGCCGCTTCAGAGTTCGACGCCGGATCCGTCCCACCGCCCGCTCCGCACCGCCAACCTTTCTACGCTTCCCTGTGGGTGCAGGTGGCCATCGCCATGGTTCTTGCCGTGGCCTTGGGATATCTTTCTCCCGCCCGCGCGGTCGCCATGAAGCCGCTGGGCGACGCCTTCATCCGGATGATCACAATGATCATCACGATTCTTATCTTCTGCACCGTGGTCACCGGCATTGCCGGCATGCAGGATTTGAAAAAAGTCGGTCGAGTCGGCGGTAAGGCGCTGCTTTATTTTGAAATCGTTTCAACGATTGCCCTCGCGGTTGGGCTCATCGTTGGCAACGTGGTTCGCCCCGGCAGCGGATTCAACGTGAACGCGTCTACGCTCGATGCTCACGCCGTCGCCGATTATGCAGGACAGGCCAAAGCGCAATCGGTCACCGAATTTCTGATGCACATCATCCCGACAACGGTAACCGATGCCTTCGCCAAGGGCGACATTCTGCAAGTTGTATTTGTTTCGATTCTGTTTGGGGTTGCGTTGTCGTCGGCGGGGGCGCGCGCCAAACCGATTGTGAGCCTGCTCGAATCGCTGACCCACATTGTCTTTCGCGTGGTGAACATCTTAATGATATTCGCGCCCATCGGCGCATTCGGCGCAATGGCTTTCACCATTGGCAAGTACGGACTGGCCTCGCTCGGTCCGCTGGTCAAGCTGATCGCCACGTTTTATGTGACCTGCATTCTTTTCGTCCTCATCGTACTCGGCGCAATTTGCTGGGCCGCGGGCTTCAACATCGTAAAATTCCTGCTGCACATCAAAGAAGAAATTCTGCTGGTGCTGGCGACGAGTTCATCGGAAACTGCGATCCCTACATTAATGGAGAAGCTCGAAAAGCTGGGCTGCTCGCGCTCTCTGGTCGGTCTGGTAGTCCCCACCGGCTACACCTTCAACACCGATGGCAGCGGCCTCTACATGACTCTAGCCGCGTTGTTCGTCGCTCAGGCCACAAACACGCACCTGACGTTGCTGGAACAGATGACAATTTTCTCGGTCGCCACGCTGACCTCGAAAGGCGCGAGCGGAGTGCAGGGAGCATCGTTCATCGCTCTGGTCGCGACCTTGTCAGTGATTCCTACAATTCCAGTAGCTGGGATGGCACTCATTCTCGGCATCGACCGCTTCATGAGCATGTTTCGCGGCATGGTAAACATGATCGGCAACGGAGTGGCCACGCTGGTAGTGGCGCGATGGGAGAATGAGTTGGATCGGGAGACGCTACAACAGAAACTCGCGTGAGACTCAGCGCGCGTGGCGTTGAGTGCAAATGGCCTTCTGACAGCTAGGTGCGGCAGCGCGCCACGCTTCTCGTTTCACTTAACTGCCGGTGCGGATGCGGTCGATTTCGCGGGCGCGAGTTCCTCCTTGGTGGGGTTGTACTGGAAGCAGAAGCGAAGAGCGAGATACTGCCCTCGAAATTCGGTGGGCAACGGTGGAAATGGGGCTGAGGAGACGATGCCAGCCCAAGCCGCCCGATCAAGCGGAGTGTCGCCTGAAGAAGCAACCAACTTCATGGCTGCGACTTTTCCATCTTTGGTGATTGCGAATTCGATGATCACGGACCCGTGTTTCCGCTCAACAGATTCCGGAATTGCGCTGTACCAACTCTTGCGGACATGGGGCAGGACTATCAGCTGGAGGTAGGGGCCAAAGTCTACGCCGTGAGTATTGCTGAGAATCTCAAGATTGCCCACTTGTCGGCCTTGCTCCCCTAATCCTAGTCCGTTACCTTGACCGCCACTTCCTAGTCTGGCAGTCGCCTCCTGAATCGCCTTACCCTTGGACAAGAAAACCACATCCTTCTCGTACTCATTGTTGGTCTTTGCCGGCATCTGTAACTGTGTGATCGCGTGCTCACTTTCAGTACTTATCTCTGCGTGATTCTTTTCATAGGCAACAATCGCCGGCACAAGAGCAATTGACGATTTTCCATCGCGGTTAAAAGGAATGTACTTTACTTTCTTGAAGGCATCGATCGTTGCCTGCCGAAGCGCTGACGGCCCCCAAACCGCTCGCTCAGAGACAACGTCTCCTTGCGGGGAGACCGTGAGTTCAAGTTCAACCCTGCCCTCAATGTGCTGTTCCAGTGCCTCTTTTGGATAGACCAGCTTGGGCTTATTAAGCAGATGAATGAAGCCAGTGACGGCATCTATCGTGAGAGGCTCTTGTTTGGGTGGATCAACGGTCTGGCCAGCAGATGAAACCGCCTGCAGAAGGCTAGCGAAGAAGAGTACAACGATGGAGAGGGCACTAGGTTTCACAGCATTCTCGCTGGCTAAACATAATACACCTCTGCGAAATAGCCCTGTCACGACATCTCCTCTAGTGGCTCGTTTATGATGGGGTTTCCATGGAGGCCACGCTCATGCCTGGAAAAATCGCTCTAGTAACCGGCGCCAACGGCGGACTCGGCACTCACGTCACGAAAGCGCTGCTGGATGCGAACTTCACAGTCGTCGGCCTCGCGCCGCGAATCCAGCAGTCTGACTTCGACCATCCCAATTTCATCGCGCTTCCTGCGACGCTCACCAGTCTGGACACGGCGAAGCAGGCAGTCGCCACCGTGATCGCGCGCTGCGGAAAGATTGACGTGCTGGCGCATCTGGTTGGCGGCTTCGCCGGGGGCCAGACTGTCGCTGCCATGGACGACGCCATCTGGCAGCGCATGTTCGACGCCAACCTGAACAGCGCCTTTCATCTGCTGCGCGCTGTGATCCCTGAAATGCGCAAGGCTGGAAGCGGGCGCATCATTGCCATCGGCAGCCGGCAGGCCGAAGAACCCGCGCCCACAATTGGTGCCTATAGCGCGTCGAAGGCGGCGCTGGTATCGCTGATGAAGACGGTCGCACTTGAGAATAAAGACAAAGGCATCACCGCCAACGTGATTCTGCCCGGCACCATGGACACGCCCGCCAACCGCAAAGACATGCCCGGCGCTGATCTCTCGCAATGGGTGCAACCCGCGTCGGTGGCCAGCCTGATCGTGTGGCTCGCGGGAGACGCCGGCAAAGACGTTACCGGAGCGGCCATTCCGGTCTACGGCGGAGGACTTTAGCGCCGCGTCCAATTTGGTAACTGGTTACCTTGGGTGCACAATTTTTGTTGCACATTAACATTCATGAAATATCTTCCGAGTAACCTATTCGTGGGAGATCGCTGCCATGGGATCCACGCGCGTTTCGAAATCCCTACCGCTGCAGGTAGCCGCGGTCTGTTTTCGCCGCCGGGGCAACGCGGTTGAGTTCCTGCTCGTAAACACTAACGGTGGCAACAAGTGGACCTTTCCCAAAGGATCGCCCGAAGCGCGCCTCTCGCACAGCCAGGCCGCGGAGCGCGAGGCCGCCGAAGAAGCGGGAGCCATCGGCACCATCGAGCCACGCCATTTTCATCTCTACATTCATTCGAAAGGCGTCTTCTGGCAACCCGGCGGAGTGCAGGAGTTCGTGGTCAAAGCATTTCTGATGGAAGTCCACCAGCAGCGCCGTGCCGATGAACCGATGCGCCATCCCACGTGGTTCAGCCCCGAAGAGGCGCGCCGCCGCCTCGCCAAAGGCCGCGAAGTAAAGTACGCCCACGAATTGGAAGCCGCCATTGATCGCGCGCTGGAACGCATCCACTTCCATAGTGCGCTCTGGGGCGGCGAAGAGAATCGCCAAGTGTCGGCAGCCGCGCGGCCCTAATCACATTTTTTATGCTGTCATCCTGCGGAAAGGAGTCCTGCGCGCAAAGCGCAGGACTCCCGACGAAGGACCCATGTATGTGTCCTGCCCGGCAGCACAGACGCGGCAAAACGAAACGCATAGGTCCCTCACTTGCTTCCATCCGGCTTCGCCGGACGGAAGACGCGTTCAGGATGACAATCAGTTGAGTAGCGACCAAAATGAAGCTTGCAACTGGGTACCAGGTACTGGGTACTGGTTTTATGAGACGATAATTCCAGCATGATTCAGCTCTCCGGCGCCGGAAAACGCTTCGGCCACAAACTTCTTTTCGAAAACGTCGACTGGCTGATCACGCCCCGCGACCGCGTCGGACTGGTCGGCGGCAACGGGACTGGCAAATCCACGTTGATGAAGATTCTCGCCGGCCTCGACAGCTTCGACTACGGCTCGATCAGCGTCGCCAAAGGAACGACTGCCGGCTATTTGCCCCAGGATGGCCTCACGCTTTCCGGCCGCACAGTCTTCGCCGAATGCATGGAAGTTTTCAGCGACCTTCACGACATGGAGCGCGAACTCGAAGCGCTCACGCATCGCATCTCCGAACTCGACCACACCAGCACCGAATACGCCGGGGTCGCCGACCGTTATCACAGCCTGGAGCACGAATTCCGCACCCGCGGCGGCTACTCGATCGAATCCGAAGTAGGAAGAGTTCTGATGGGGTTGGGCTTTTCCAAAGAAGATTGGGAGCGACAGACCGACGAATTTTCCGGCGGCTGGCAGATGCGGCTAGCCTTGGCCAAACTGCTGCTGCAAAAACCAAACCTGCTGCTGCTCGACGAACCCACGAACCATCTCGACCTCGAAGCCCGCAACTGGCTGGAAGAGTATTTGCACAATTATCCGCACGCCTTCGTGCTCATTTCGCACGACCGTTATTTTCTCGACGTGACGGTCAACAAGATTGCGGAAATCTGGAACAAGCGCTTCTGGTTCTACACCGGCAACTACGACAAATTTCTGGCGCAGAAGACACAGCGCAACGAGCAGTTGCAGGCCGCCTACCGCAATCAGCGCGACCGCATCGAGCAACTGGAAGTCTTCATCAATCGCTTTCGCTACCAGGCGACGAAGGCCAAGCAGGTGCAGAGCCGAATCAAAGAGCTGGAAAAGATCGAGCGCATCGAGGTCCCACCGGAAGAAAAGACGATTCATTTCTCTTTTCCGCAGCCGAAGTCCAGCGGCCGCATCGTGGCGGAATTCGAAGGCGTGGCCAAGAGTTATCCGCGTAGAGTCGAGGCAACCAAAAGTGACGCGAAGACGAACGCCGCGAAAACGAACGGCAACTCGAATCGTGCTGGAGAAAAAGAAGTCTTTCGCAACGTCAACTTTCTAATAGAGAAGGGCGACCGCATAGCGTTGGTCGGAGTGAACGGCGCTGGCAAATCCACTCTGATCAAGCTGCTGGCAGGCACCGAGCGGCCAACTCAGGGCGAGTTCCGCCTAGGCTATAACGTGCAGGCCGATTACTTCGCGCAGGATCAATATAAAGAGCTGAATCCCGAGGCGAGCCTGCTCGACGATCTCGGGGCAGCCTCGCCGCGCTCCACGCAAACCGAATTACGCAGCCTGCTGGGATGTTTTCTTTTTTCCGAAGACGACGTATTCAAGAAGATCGGCGTGCTCTCCGGCGGCGAGCGCGGACGCTATGCCTTGCTCCGCCTACTCTTGCATCCGGCGAACTTTTTGCTGCTTGACGAACCCACCAATCACCTTGATCTGCGCGCCAAAGATGTCCTGCTCGAGGCGCTCATCGAATACATCGGCACCGTCGTTTTCGTCTCGCACGATCGTTACTTTATCGACAAGCTGGCTACGCGGGTTTTTGAAATTGGAGATGGAAAAGTCGAAGTCTATCCCGGCAACTACGAAGATTATCTCTGGCGAAAACAAGGCGGCAGCGCAAAACAGAACGAGACGATTCGCCAACAGTTGGGCACAGTCGAGCCCGCGGTCGAAGCTCCTTCCAACGGCAATCATTCTTCTCCCGCCGATTCAGCGCCAGCCGCTAAGGCGAAGCGTCTGAATCCCATCAAACGCAAAAAGATAGAGGATCGGATTCGCGAATTGGAGGCGGGAATCAGCCGCGCGGAAAGCGCTATCTCGCGGTGCGAAACCGCCATGCAGGATTTCGTCAGCGCCGGCGAGAGCCTGCGCCAGTCGCAGGAGCTCGATCAGCAGAAAACCGCTCATGCCGCGCTTCTGCGCGAATGGGAAGATCTCAGCCAGTCCCTTCAAGAGGCCGACTGACGGCCAGACTCCACCCGATCGTACACTCTCTTCCGTAATCTCGGAGGATTACTTACTTCTGTGCGATAGTCGGATTGGCCAAAGGGAATGAAGTATCCCGAGGCCGAAAATCCCAGACCAACCGCAGGGCCGGCGCCCAAGTGACCTGCCGCGCGGAATAAGGAAGGTCGCATGCTTCAGCCCTCAGAGTACTCGTACGGCAAACCCAATTCTCCAATTCCGACACCCAACTCCCAACCAAACCCAGTCAAAACCGTCAGCGCGCCCGTCGAGCAGGCCACCATTGGACGTTCGCTCGTGATCAAAGGCGAAATCAGCGGTGCGGAAGCGCTTTACGTGGATGGCCGCATCGAAGGCAAAATCAGCCTGCCCAACAACCGCGTCACCATTGGCCGCAACGGCATTGTGCAGGCCAACATTGTTGCCGCCGAGGTTGTGGTCATGGGCAAGGTTAACGGAAACATCGAGTGCAGCGACCGCATCGATATCCGCAGCGAAGGTTCGGTCACCGGAGACGTGTCCACGATTCGCATCTGCGTGGAAGATGGTGCCATGCTGAAGGGCGGCGTCGAAGTTCGTAGCGGCGGGCAAAAGCAACAGAGCGCGGCGCCCCAGGCCAAACCTTCCGCTGCTGAGCCACCTAAAGCGATGGCCGCAACTGCCAGCGCGTAGTCACTCTGTCACCCTTGGGTTTGTCATCCCGAACAAAGCGAGGGACCCTGGTTCTTGCCTGCACCAACAGTTAGGTTGCGCAGGCCGAAACCAAGGTCCTCGTTTTGCTCGGGATGACCATTCGCGTACGGGATGACGCCTTTACATTAGCGTCCCTACTGCTTCTCCTTCCCTTTAGGCTTCAAGTCGAGGGCTGCGGAATTCATGCAATATCTCAGCCCGGTCGGCGCCGGACCATCCTCAAATACGTGTCCCAGGTGCGCCCCACATTTTGCACAGCGTGCTTCGGTCCGGACCATTCCGTAGCTCGAATCCTTATGTTCCTCGACCTTGCTCTTATCGGCCGGGGTATAGAAACTCGGCCAGCCGGTACCGGAATCGAATTTGGTCGATGACTCGAATAGCGGCTCGCCACAGCAAACACAGTGATAGGTTCCGGAATCCTTTGTTTTCCAGTACTTTCCGGTAAAGGCCGGTTCGGTCCCCGCCTCGCGCGTCACATGATACTGCTCCGGTGTTAGCTTCTGCTTCCACTCGGATTCATTCTTGACCAGTTTTTCGGCCATGGATATATGCCTCCGCTCTGATAAATAGATGTTTTTCTCGGATGTCTATAAGATGTTCCGCGCCCCAAAAAGTGGCACATCTTGCCTTCCACTGCCCGAGTGTGACATCCGTCACAAGGAGATTGTGACATCCAACCTTGTGCTCCACAGGACACACCAGCAAATATGGTTGAAACGTCTGCGAGTCCCTATGGCCCGGCGCCCCCCCTCATAAGGCGTCGGGTCTTCTCAGTTCAGCCCGCCACCTCCTGACCAATCTTGTGGTATTTGCCGCGAAAAAACAGCAGTGGCTCGCCGGAGCGCACCACCACGTCCTCGACTTCGGCGATAAAAATAGTGTGGTCGCCGGCTTCCCGCGCCGACTGCAGCTTGCATTCCAGATACGCCAGCGCCCCGTGCAATACGGGAGTTCCATGCGCAGTCCGGTCAAAGCGCGCCCCTGCTTCTGCCTCAGCACGAACTTGCTCCCGGCCCTGCTCGGCGTGAACCCGCACTTCCACCGGTCGTGCATAGTATTCGGAAATCGGTCGCTGCCTTTCCGCCAGAATATTGATTCCAAAACGCTTCTTGGCATGGATATAACCGTGCGTCTGGGCGATGTGCCCCACGCAGACCAACACCAGTAGAGGATCGAGTGACACCGAGGCGACCGCATTTGCCGTCATGCCGTGGACTTCGCCATCCAAGTCGAGAGTGATAATAGTCACTCCCGTGGCGAAGGCTCCCATGGCTTTCCGGAACTCGATTGCAGTCAGACTCATGTAGTCCCTGCCGTTTCCTCGCCTGCCACATTATCACGCCAACGCTCGCCCATCCCCCGCCGAAGAGAACAGATTACATGAACGTGCCGAGTGAGGGATGCCGGACCCCGGATGGCTCAGGTATGATTCGATGGCATCCGCCCGCTTACGGAAACATGCAGTGACGCCTACCGCTCCCAAAGCCGCCGCCCAAAAGCCACGCCCGTCACGGGCAGCCACTTCCGCTCTGCAACCCGGCTCGCCAATCTGTCGCGAGTTGGCACTGAGTCTGATCCGCTGTAGCGACCAAGATCTTCCGGCGCTTCTTTCCGCAGCCCGGGCGGCGAAAGAGAGCTTTAAGCCCGGTGTCATCACCTATTCTCGCAAGGTTTTCCTGCCATTAACCAATCTCTGCCGCGACTATTGCGGTTACTGCATCTTTCGCCGCGATCCCGGCACTCCCGGCGCTCACACCATGACTCCCGAGGAAGTGCTGGCCGCGGCTCGTGCCGGCGAAAAGCTCGGATGCACCGAGGCGCTCTTCAGCCTTGGCGACAAGCCGGAACTGCTTTTCCCCGAGATGCGTGCCACCCTACAGCATCTCGGCTATAAATCCACACTTCACTACCTTGAAGCGATGTGCGAACTCGTACTTCGCGAGACCACGTTGCTTCCACACCCCAACCCCGGCCTGCTCAGCGGCGAGTGGATCCGTCGTCTCGCCGCCGTCGCGCCTAGCATGGGCCTCATGCTCGAAAGCACGAACCGCGCTCTGCTCGCCCCCGGCGCAGCCCACGACAACGCTCCCGATAAGCTTCCCGCAAAGCGTCTCCGCACAATTGAAGAAGCCGGAAAGCAGCGAGTTGCCTTCACTACCGGCCTGTTGATTGGCATCGGCGAAACCCTCGAAGACCGCGTCGATACACTCAGTGCCATTCGCGATCTGCATGACCGCTATGGCCATATTCAGGAAGTGATCGTCCAGAACTTCCGCGCGAAGCCTGGCATTCCTATGGCTCAGGTACCGGAACCGAGTCAGGGAGAGATGCTCCGCGCCGTGGCGGTAGCTCGTTTGTTAATGCCCAACGTCAATATTCAAGCGCCTCCCAACCTCAATGCACCGTATTATGAGGAGTTGATCGACGCTGGCATCAACGACTGGGGAGGAATTTCGCCGCTGACTCCTGACTTCATCAATCCTGAAAAGCCGTGGCCGCATCTTGAGCAACTGCGCCTGCGCACCGAGGGTAAAGGACAGCAATTGCGCCAGCGTTTGCCAGTCTATCCAGAATTTTTGCCCGCACTCATCTCTCAATCTGGTTCGCAACAATCGCAATTGCTGGCGGAAAAACTCGATGCTGCCGGCGATGCCTATGGCCTCGCCCGGATCAGGAGCGCCGCATGATCTGCGTGCTCAGCGGCGGCACGGGCGGTGCAAAATTTGTGGACGGACTGCGGCAAGTCATCCCGCCCGAAGAAATCATAATCATCGTTAATACCGGCGACGACCTGCTCTGGTGGGGCCTTTACGTCTCTCCGGATATCGACTCCATCACCTACGTCCTCTCCGGGCTGCTGAGCCGCGAGCGCGGCTGGGGCGTGAAAGGCGATACTTTTCTCTGCTTGCAGGCGATGGGGCAACTCGGCGAGCCTACCTGGTTCCACACCGGCGACCGCGATCTCGCCGTGCACTTGCTGCGATCGCGCCTGCTGGCCGAGGGCAAAACTCTTTCCGAAGCGACGGCCGCGATCAACGAAAAACTCGGCGTGAAAGCTCGCATCCTTCCCATGAGCGATTCTCGCGTCGAAACCCGCGTCGATACACCCTCCGGCGAACTCAGCTTCGAAGAATATTTTGTGCAGCGCTGGTATCAGGATCCGGTGAACTCCGTGCGCTTCGCCGGTGCCTCCGATGCCGAACCCGCGCCAGGAGTGATCGAAGCCATTGTTTCAGCCGATGCCGTGCTGATCGCTCCGAGCAATCCAATCACGAGCATTGGACCAATTCTCGCCGTCCCCGGCATTCGCGATGCTCTGATTCGCGCCCGCGGTAAAGTTGCCGCGGTAAGTCCGATTGTCGGAAGCGCGCCGGTAGCCGGCCCAGCGGGCATTTTGATGGCGGCGCAGGGACTGCCTTGCTCAATCGCTGGCGTCGCCAAGGCGTATGAAGATTTCCTCGATCTCCTGGTTTGCGATACCCGCGATTCGCGAGCCGCTGACTCGCTTCGCGGAAATGGTTTGCGAGTGCAGTGCGCGCAGACCATCATGCGCTCCGCAGAAGACAAGGCGTCTCTCGCGCGAACTGTGCTTTCGTTCGCGGTAACCGGACTGCTCACGGGCGAATCTGCCGCCCGCGAAACCGCGGCGCGCGCCGCCTCTGACCAGCCGTGATCCTAATACCAGTCAAGAATCTGTCGGACGCCAAGCAGCGGCTCGCTTCGGTGCTCGACCAATCGGCGCGCACGGAGTTGGCGCAAGCCATGCTGCATGACGTTGTGGCCGCGCTGGCCGCTTGGCCGCAACGGCCGGCCTGTACGCTGGTGACGAGCGATCCATTCGCCTTCGAACTCGCCGAAAAATACGACTTCGAACTCATTCCCGACCGCACGAACCCCGGCGAAACTGGAGCCATCGAGATGGCGACGCGTCTCTGCGAAGCTCGCGGTATCGATTACACGCTGGTCATTCCCGCCGACATTCCGCTCATCCAGGCAGCCGAGCTCGAACAAATTTTAGCGGCAGCTCCGAAAGAAGGTTCGGTCCTGGTTCCCGCCGCCGACGGACGCGGCACCAACGCCGCCTTCCGCCGTCCCGCCAATCTCTTCCCTTTACGTTTCGGCAACGATAGTTTCAGGCCGCATCTCGCCTCCGCTCAAGACACAGGAAAACCCTGCCAGGTACTCCAACTTCCCAGCATCGCACTCGACGTCGACAACCCCGGAGATCTGCAGCAACTTCTCGATCGTCCCGGCGAAACCCGCACTCAGCAACTTGCCCGCCGTTGGACCATCGTCGATCGCTTCCTCGCCGCAGGTAAGGATGGTCTGTGAGCAGGCCCGCAACTCGCAAAACGGTCGCGAGGAGTAAGCAGCGATCATCGAACGATTTCCCCAAGAATGATTTTCCCAAAGAAGTTCGTCTCATTCCGATCTCCTTTACGGACGAAATAAAGCTGGAAGATGCGCTAGTCGAAAAGCTGCTGCAAACGATGCGGCAACATGCTCTCGCATTCGAGCCCGGCGATATTCTGATTGTTAAACACAAAATCGTTTCGAAATCCGAAGGCCGCATCGTGGATCTCGAAACGATCAAACCCTCTGCCGATTCGGTCGCATGGGCGAAAAAATATAATCTGGACGCTCGCGTCGTCGAACTATCCTTACGCGAGAGCGTCGCAGTGATCCGGCGCAAGAACGGCGTGCTCATCACTGAAACGAAACACGGCTTCATCTGCGCCAACAGCGGAGTCGATGTCTCCAACGTCGATGGTGGACGCCATGCCCTGCTGCTCCCGGTTAATCCCGACCGGTCCGCCCGCGAAATTCATCGCGGGCTAAAAAAGCTTACCAGGCTCACCATCCCTGTTCTCATCACCGACACATTCGGCCGGCCCTGGCGCGAAGGCTTGGTCGATTTCTGCATCGGCATCGCCGGCATGAAGCCGCTACGCGACGATCGCGGACTCCCCGATCCTCACGGATACACTCTGCGCGCCAGCCTCGAGGCGGTCGCCGACGAACTCGCATGTGCCGCGGCTCTGGTCTGCGGAAAACTCAATCGCACTCCCGCGTGCATCATTCGTGGGTTTCCCTACCAACCAGCCCGCCGCTCCCGCACTCGCGAATTGCTTCGCCCCGCCGCATCCGACCTATTCCGCTAGCAGTCTCCCGGAAGTCTGTCATTCCGACCGGAGCATCCTCTTCCCGAAAGGAAGGGGGTGCGGAGTGGAGGAATCTGCTGCTTGCTCCTTGCAACACGCTCAGGACGCGCATCTCTCGCCAAACAGCACTTGTTAGGAGTAATTTGGAATACGAAATGTTTGGAGAATTCATGCCCCGCCAACTTTCATACTCGGAACTCGAAGACTTTCCTTCACTCGATTGGTACGACGTCGCACCGCGGACCACGCCTGCCATCCGCTCCTCACTCGAACGAATTCTCGAAACGCAAAACGGAAACGCAATCTCGAAGGAAGAAGCCTACGCGCTCGCGCATTGCCATGGCGACGATCTGCTCGGCCTGCTTACGGCTGCCAATCTGTTGCGCGCCGAGCTCGCCGGCAATCTCATCACTTACGTCGTAAATCGCAACATTAACTTCACGAATATTTGTTTTGTGGGATGCAAATTCTGCGCCTTCAGCCGCGGCCCGCGCGAGTCCGACACATACTTCCTACAGCCGGATCAAGTTGCGCAGAAGGCCGTTGAAGCAGTACAGATTGGCGCTACCGAAGTTTGCATTCAAGGCGGACTGCCGCACGGGCTGCCTCCGTTTTATTATCGCGACATTCTGCGCGCGGTGAAAAATGCCGTGCCCGCGATGCATATTCACGCGTTCTCGCCCATGGAAATCGTCTACGGCGTCGAACTCACCGGCATGCCGCTCGCCGATTACCTCGCGATGCTGTGTGATAACGGTCTCGACACGCTGCCCGGCACTGCCGCCGAAATTCTCGATGATGAGATTCGCGCCATCCTGTCAGCCAACAAGCTCACTACCGCACAGTGGATCGAAGTGATTCGCACCGCACACCGCCTCGGCATTCGCTCCACTTCGACCATGATGTACGGCCATTGCGAAACCCCAGAACATTGGGTTCGCCAGATGCTTTTGCTTCGCGAAATTCAAAGCGAAACCGGAGGCTTTACCGAATTCGTTCCCCTCGGCTTCGTTCATCAAAATACGCTGCTGTTTCAGCAAGGCCTGTCCCGCTCCGGCCCGGTTCTCGCCGAGCACCTCAAGGTTCACGCGCTCGCGCGCCTGCTCCTTGCCGGCTCCATCAACAACATTCAGGTTTCGTGGGTAAAGTTGAACCGCCAACTTTCGCAACTCTGCCTGCACGCTGGCGCGAATGATTACGGTGGCACCCTGATGGAAGAAAACATTTCTCGCGAAGCCGGCGCAACCGCGGGCCAGTACACTAGCCCGGAAGATTTTCAGGCGCTGATTCTCGAAACTGGCCGTATCCCTGCCGAGCGCAATACCCTCTACACGCGCATCAAGCTCAAACTGCCGCTGGAAGAATTCACCACGGAAGAAACGCTGGAGCCGCAATTTGCGTGAGCTCGGAATTTCTGAAAGAAGATCATGAGCGACGCTGATTCACGTCCCATCGCGATTCTCGGCGGAACCGGACCCGCAGGCATGGGTCTCGCGTTGCGTTGGGCGCGCGCCGGAGAGAGCGTCATCATCGGTTCGCGCGACGCGCAGCGCGCGCAAAAAGCTGCTGAAGAAATTAAGGAGAAAGCCGGAGATCGCGCCGCCGTGACGGGAATGGAAAATTCTGTCGCCTGTGCCGCCGCGAGTCTTCTCGTGCTCACCGTTCCCTTCGAAGGACAGGCCACGCTGCTCAAGCAACTCAAGCCTGCGATCCGTCCCGGCAGCATTCTCATCGACGCCACCGTCGCCCTCGCCGCCGGAATCGGCGGACGCGCCTCCCGCACGATTGGCGTCTGGCAAGGCTCAGCCGCGCAACAAGCCGCGGAACTCGTTCCCAAGGGCGTGAGCGTAGCGGCGGCATTTCACAATCTCTCCGCCGAACTTCTCAACGGAGACGCAGATATCGACTGCGACGTCATCGTTTGCAGCGACGACCCGAGTGCGAGTCAACTCGCGCGAACCCTTGCCGCTAAAATTCCTGGCGTCCGTGCCATCGACGGCGGCAAACTGGAGAACGCCCGCATTCTCGAGCAGATTACCGCCCTGCTCATCGGGTTGAACATCCGCCACAAAGGGCACGCAGGAATTCGCATCACAGGCTTACCGGCGGAAGCGTACAGCTAAATCTCTCTCGGCTTAATATGTCTCTCCAATCCAAGCCCCAAACGGTTCGACCGAAATCTTACTTGGATCAACACTGCCTGCCGCGTCGAACGATGAAAGCAAAGTCTTCGCCGATTTCGCCCCTACGCCTTTCGCAGCCAGGTTAAGATTCACCGTCTGCGCCGCGCCGCTCATATTCAACACGACGATAACGTTCTCCCCGTGATAGCTTCGCATATACGAAAGCACATTAGGATCGTCTTCATTCAGCGCAACGTACTTGCCCTCGAGCAGCACTTTATTCGTATGCCGCATGGATAGCAACTGGCGGTAATAGTTCAGGATCGACATTGCATCCTGCTTCTCGCTCGCCACGTTGTACGTCTTAAAGCGCTCATCGACCGGTAACCAGGGCGCTGCCGTACTGAAACCTGCATTGGCTCCGGCGTTCCATTGCATCGGAGTACGTTCTCCGTCTCGTCCCTTCTCTTTCGGCCAACCCAGTTTTCCCATCGAATCCTTCACGTCTTCCGGCCGCTTGGGATCGTTGTTCTCCATTCCAATCTCTTCGCCGTAGTACATCACGGCAGTGCCGCGCAAAGTCAGATAGAGCGACGCCATCAGCTTCGCGATCTGGTCGTTATGTTTGCCGTCGCCGTAGCGGTCATACACGCGGCGAATGTCGTGGTTACTGAGCACGTACACCGGCCATTCGCCTGAGCCATCGACCCACTGAATCTGCTTGCGAAAATCCGCGGGCGAAAGTTCATTGATAGTGGTGAACATAAAATCCATGGGCATGTTCACTTCGTCGTCGTGTTCGCCGTAATAGCGCTTGAGCTGTTCGATGTCACTGGTCCAGGTTTCGCCGATCAGCACCGCGTTATTTTCGTCCGCCACTTTTCGCAGACGCTGTAGAACTCCATGCAACTCCGGCTGATTCTTGTCGTAGATTTCGCGCTCGACAGGATCGCCAAGCGCATTCTTTTCGCTTCCTACCACGGGATTGTCGCGCAGCTGCGAATCCACAAACATCACATCGACTGCGTCCAGACGAAATCCGGCAATGCCGCGCTTGTACCACCAGCGCGTTACGTCGAACATGTTTTTCTCAACTTCCGGATTGCGCCAGTTCAGATTCGGCTGCGGCGGATAGAAATAGTGGTAATACCACTGCGTAGTGGTTGAGTCGTACTTCCACGCCGAACCGCCAAACAAAGAAGTCCAGTTGTTCGGAGGCAGTCCAGCTTTGCCATCGTGCCAGGTAAACCAATCCCGCTTGGGATTCGTCCGCGACGACTTCGCTTCCTCAAACCATTTGTTCCGATCGGAGGTGTAGGTCAAAACAAAATCAAGCAGCACCCGGATATTGCGCCGCCTACTCTGCGCCACCAAGTCATCCATATCCTTGAGCGTGCCGTAATCGGGATTAACGTTGAAATAATCCGAAACGTCGTAGCCCCAATCCACTTGCGGCGATGGGAACATGGGCGCGATCCAGATCGCGTCTACGCCCAGCCAGTGCAGGTAATCGAGCTTCGAGGTAATGCCGGGGATGTCGCCGATGCCGTCATTGTTGCTGTCGGCAAAGCTGCGCGGATAAATCTCATAGAAGACAGCGTGCTGCCACCATGCATGCCCTTCGGCGTCCACCTTGGTGTTCTGCGCGATATCGACCGAACTGAGGATTGAAACGAGGAACAACGTCAGGGTCAGAGTGCGGATGTGCATTTCGCTCCGTTCGAGGTTTCGGCCGGCTCCTCGACCAGCGAGCATCCTAGTCTTCCACCGCCTGCGCCGTCATCTCCGCAGGTTCCCCGCCGGCTGCTGCCTGTGCCACGATTAAACGCCGCGCTTCCACGCGAATCTTTGGAAGTTGGAACCAAAACCAGATCGATCCGGCTACCGAAGCCAAACCGCCGATTGCAACGGTAACTGGCGCTCCGAGCCTGTCGGCCAGCGCGCCACCGAGTAGCGCTCCAATCGGAGCCATCCCCATGAACATCATCGAGTAGACAGCCATCACCCGCCCGCGCAACGCATCCGGGACCATCACCTGGATCAGCGTGTTCGAACATGCCATTTGCAACATCATGGCGTAACCGACCGGCAGCAACAAGATCACAGAAATCCAGAATTTGTGCGACAGCGAAAACACGATCAGGCTGGAACCAAAGCCAGCGCAGCACCACGCGACCCAGCGCCCCAGACCTTTCACACCGTTACGAAACGCCAAAGTCAGCGCGCCCAACAGCGCTCCTACTCCGGTCGCGCCCATCAGGATTCCCAACCCTCGCGCGCCACCATGCAGAATCTGATCCGCGAAAATTGGCATTAGCACGATATAGGGCATGCCCACGAGACTTACGACGCCTAGCAAGAGCAGTAGTGCCCGTATCGGCGCGGTGCGTTCAACGAAGCGGAAGCCTTCCATCATGTGCTCAAGAGGCGAACCCATCGATACTCGCGCCGGGCTGTGCACTCGCATCAACAACAAACCGATGATCACCGCGATGTAGCTCACCGCGTTAGCAAAAAAGCACCAACCCTCGCCAATCTTCGCCACCAGAATCCCAGCGACCGCTGGACCAATCACCCGCGCACCGTTGAACATGGAAGAATTCAACGCGATCGCGTTCATCAGGTCGTCCTTGCCCACCATATCCACCAGGAACGATTGCCGCCCCGGAATATCGAACGCATTCACAATGCCCAACAGACTCGCCAGCACAAACACGTGCCAGACTTGCACGCGATCCAGCAGCGTCAATGCGGCCAGCGCGAAGGCCAGCAGCATCGATGCGATTTGCGTTCCGATCACAATCTGCCGCCGATTGTAGCGATCGGCGGCGATTCCTCCCAGAGGGGCAAACAGAAACACCGGAATTTGGCTGGCAAAACCTACCGATCCAAGCAACAAAGCCGATCCGGTCAACCGATAGACCAGCCACGATTGCGCTACACTCTGCATCCATGTGCCGGTCAGCGAAATCAGTTGCCCGCTAAAAAAAAGCTGGAAGTTGCGATGCCGCAGCGCGCGTCCCGCCACTTGCCAGCGCGATCCTCCGCCGCTAGCGACCTCCGTGCCGTTCGATGAGGGAATTTCCTGAAGTGGGGTTTTCGTTTCAGACACGATGGTTAGATTTCTAATTTCCTTTTATTAGTTTTCTTAGATGACGCTGCCGAGACCTTCAGATCAAAATAACTCGAATGTTCTTCGTAACTTGTGCAGCAACTTTTGCTTCGGCACAGTTTTCCACAGGCGATGCGATGAGCTTGCGAATTTGATGGTGACTCACTTGCACGCCGACCAACGGACCATGGCGCGAATCTTACGCGTAACTATTTTATTAGCTTCACAGAGCACCCGGGCTGCGCTACAGTTGATGTTGTTGTTCCGGCGGTTTCCCTGGAAGAAGGAAGTGACACAGCCATGAATGCTCCTCCGGTTGGTGTTGAACGCCGCGTTGGACAACGCTTTCCTTTCAACGTTCCGGTTTCCCTGCGTGACGCTTCCACCGCCGCCGAAGGGCTCGGCTTTACTCAAGATCTCAGTTCGCGCGGAGCTTTCCTGTTCACGGATATGGCTCTTACTAAAGGGGCGAACATCGAACTCACTTTGAAGATGCCTTCTGAGATTACTCTGGGCGAGAGCATGCGGGTCCGTTGCCAGGCTCGGGTTCTGCGAATCGTCAAGCCCGTCGATAACTCTAATTCTGTCGACGTCCGCTCAGCCGAGACAAAGATCGGTGTGGCCGTCTGCCTAAGCGGCTACGAATACCTGCCTGATACGGATGAAGGGTCGGCCGATTATCGCCGCATCTCGGCGTTGCACAGCTCTTCTGAGAGCGAGCCTCCCGTTTCACCGACAACCGCCGGTTCGCGCGCAGCTCATTAAAAAAAGTCCCGGCCGGCACTGCTACATACTTTAGTTTTCTTCTTATTTTCTCTCGGTCCTTCTGGCTCCTTTTCAATCGCCACGCCTTGGCTTAAAATGTTTCTCATTAGCTGTGGTTCGCCCTAGGAGTTTTCCTGTTGTGCGCCTCTCCGTAGCGTTTTCTATCTGGCACGTTGTCGCTCGTCCGCTCGAGCACAAATTGCGCGTATTTAGGCTTTCAGGCGGTTACTTGGGTCACTTGGCGAAGGGTACTTACTCTTTCTAACATGCAGACACCTAGAGAAATCAGCGAGAACCGCGCCATGCATGGCATTGCCGTAGCCCTCCTCACCGAGAATCGCGAGCGTCTGTCCGAGCTGCAGAATCGTCTTGAGTCTACACGTCTCGGTCGAGTGGTCTGCAGCGCTACTAATTTTCCCTCCGGCCCCACCGACCCCATCCTTCGTGAGATTCAGGACTTACGGGCTGAAGTCGTTTTGGTCGATATCTTGCAGGACAGTCCTCAGCGCGCCATCAAGGCCATTGAGCTGCTTCAATCGAATACTTTGCAACTCGCCATTTTTGCGAATGGCACCATGTCGCAGCCCACAACCATTGTGGCCAGCATGCGCGCAGGCGCGGGCGAGTACCTCGATGACCATGCCGGTGCCGAAGCTCTTCTCGAAGCCTTGACTCGTTTCAGCTCCAACCGCACTCGCACTCGCGGCGGCGCAGGCAAAGCTCGCATCTTCACGTTCCTCAGCGCCAAGGGAGGCGCTGGCGCCACCACCGCCGCCGTGAATACCGCGGTCGCCTTGCAGCAGGCCTACGGCAGCGTTGTCCTGGTTGATTTTGCGCCGATCGGTAACGCTCAACTTCACCTCAACCTGCGTCCCAGCTTCGGAGTTCCCGACGCCCTCGAGAACTTGCACCGCCTTGATGTTTCCTTGCTTGATGGCTTAATGACCACTTGCAAAGATGGATTGCATCTTCTTGCCGGCCCCCAGCAGCCGTATCAGTCAATCCCCACGCCGGCTGAATTGGCGCGGCTCTTCGATCTGCTGGTCAATCACTATCGCTATGTCGTTGTCGATGCTTCGAGCCGTCTCGATCCCACGACCCGGTTGCTTTCCGATCTTTCCAACGCCGTGCTCATGGTCGCTCAGACGGACGTAGTTTCCCTCTGGAGTGCGAGCCGCATTCACGGCTTTCTCGAAGAAGGCACTGGCCGCAACCGCCTGCGCATTGTTCTCAACCGTTACAAAAAGATTCCCGGATTCACCGACGAAGACGTCGAACAGTCCACGCACTGCAAAGTATTGTGGAAGATTCCCAACGCGTTTCAGGCTATCTCGCCAGCTATCGATCACGGCGCTCCTGTCGTGCTGCAGGAAAGTCAGGAAGTAAGCCGCTCATTCCGCGCTCTGGCAGCGGCGCTGGCCGACGCGGCTTCAACTCCCGAAGGCGGACTCGATCTCATCTATGCGCAGGAAAAGCCCAGCATCCAGAAAAAGGCTCCCGGCCGTCTTCTCATTACTCCCGCCCGCGCTGAACAGTAAGCTGGTATCGAGTGCCACGAAAAATTTTGGGAAAAAATGCTCATGGGATCGTGCTCGAGTCCCTGTCGGCACTTAGTATTCGCCACCAGGAACTAAGAACTCATTTAAGATAGGGCAATGCCCGAAACAGCAACCCTGGAGCCAGAAAAGACCGAACCGTCGATTCCGGATCTCCGCCTGCTGGTTTCTTTTGAGCCCCGCTCCCGCGTTTTTTTTCGTAACCTTCGCGACATTATTCGCCCACGCGAACATGCTCCGCTATACATCGAATCTGCACCGGCAGCCTTCTGGCCAGACGTTTTCGTTCACCGCGGACTTCCCTGGAGCCGCTTCTTCCAGTCTTCCGCCGGTCACGTTCTAGCGCTCGCCCTAATCTTGGCAGGATCACGCTTCCTCGCCCTGCAACCCCATGCCATCGCTCAACCCCCGCTCACGCACGCCGATGTCGTCTACTACACGCCTTCGGAATATCTACCGCCGCTCGACACTCGCCGTTCCGACCCCGCCCCCCCCCGCCAGGCCGATCCGGAGTACTCGGCCCAGCCGGTCATTTCCGTGCCTCCCGAGGCCAGCAATCGTTCGCAGACCATCGTCGCCGCACCCAGGCTTCAGTTGCCGCACGATGTCGCATTGCCCAATATCGTCGCGTTGGCGGGCGACCCAAAGCTTCCCATCGCGCCTGCGCCGGCAGTTCCCGTGTCGCAGATTTCGCGCCTCACGCCGCAGATGGAACGCTCCATCATCGCGCCCCCTCCAACCGCGGAAAGGGACATCCAGGAGAGCGCGCAGAAAACTTTGCAAGCGCCACAGCCTTCCGTGATTGCTCCGCCACCTGCGCTCGATGACGCTTCCAATCGGCGCGTTGGCGAACTCAACATTGGCCACAGCGCCGTGATCGCGCCCGCGCCGCAACTTTCGGTGGACGCGCAGCGCGCAATTCCCGGCGGACGTTCCGCCCTGCATGCTCGCTCGCCTGAAGTGATTGCTCCCCCGCCCACGCTGGGGGCATCGGGACGCTCCCGCTCCGGCGGAGGCACGATCGCGCTCAATCTGCATCCCGCCGTTGGCGCGCCGCCCAACCCGCCCGCCGGCAATCGCCGCGGCACCTTCGCCGCTACCCCCGAAGGGCATCGCGGAGCTTCTGGCACGCCCGGCAGCGACGGAAAATCGAATGGGAGTGGTGCTGGCAAGAAGAATGGCAGCGATCTGCCCTCGGGCCTTTACGTTGGCAAAACTTCAACGAGCGGGGCGCCAGTCGCCGGAGATCCTGCGCCGAAAAACCCAAACTACGTCAACCCCAAACTGATTGCCAATGCGCGTCCGCCGCGGATTCGGAACACCCAAGCGGAGGGCGACACAAAACTTTCGGAACCCGAGCGTGCCGTCTTCGGCAACCGGAAGGTCTATTCGCTCAGCCTCAACATGCCGAACCTGAACTCCGCCGGGGGCAGTTGGATCATCCGCTTCGCCGCGCTCAAGCCGGACGCAAATCACGGGAGTGCTCACTCTGGCGAAGCGCCGGCCGATGATCTGTCATCGCCAACGGCCACGAGGAAAGTGGATCCCGCTTATCCTTTGGAGTTGATGCGGCAGAACCTCGCCGGGACCGTTATTCTCTATGGGATCATCCGCGCCGATGGCACGGTGCATGACGTCCGCGTGCTCCGCAGCGTCGACGAGCGCCTCGATCAATTCGCCAGCGAAGCCATCACCAAGTGGCAATTCCAGCCCGCCACGAGAAATGGATCCGCTGTGGACGTTGAAGCAACGTTCTGGATTCCCTTCCGTCCGACGCGGGTAGGATCGACTTACTGACCCTGCGGGATAAATTCAAAACGCGGTTTAGCGGCTAGTAGCTTATGCTTTGGCTGCTTTTTTCTTTTCTACCGTGGCGTAGATTGCTGGATCGGTGCAGACTTCGTAGTAGCGGCGATCACTCCAGCCCTGAACGGAAAAGTCCTCTACGTTAATTTGCGGCATGCGGCTTTCGCGGACCACGATTTTGCGGAAGATGTCGCGGTCCACCGGAACGGTTCCGATCGAAAGGCGGCACTCACCCTTATCCGACAAGGTTGATGCCGGCAACTTCACTGTCAGCGGCTCGAGCGAAATCTCCTGCTCCAGCTTTCGGAATGCCGCTTCATTCATGCGAATGCCCCCCAGGTTGTAGCTGAGAACGGAATCTTCGGGATTGGCCGCTTGATCCGGAGAATTCGTGCCAGGCTCGGTCTCCGCCGCCTGGAAGACATACACGTGGAACGGCCCAGCCTGCGATTCCAGCACTTTGCGAGCGCGCTTGTTGCAGGAAGAAAGCCGGTCGCTCTCGTTCAGCGCTTCCGAAATCATGATTTGCCGTTCGCCATCCATCAAATACAAAGGCGCCGACTCCTGCAGCGTAATACCGATGCCTAACTCGAGCTCAGGCATACCCGAGCGCTGCATCAATTCGTTATATCCACGCACAATTTCGATGATCTCGCGCGCCAGCACGCAGGCGCGGCTCACGGCCAGTCCCGGCTCGCCTTCGCGCTCCAAAATGGCGAGGATGATAGCATCGCCCTCGAGAAAAACCTTCTGGGCTCCGTACTTGCTGAGCAACTTGTTCACCGGATCGTAAAAATTCAAACTGAAGTACGACGCTGGATTGAGGCCTTTCTCCATTAGCGTCCGGGTCAGCCGCGTTGAGTCGCGCACGTCAGCTTTAAGCACAACGTGCCGCAACACGCGATCTTCTTCCGGCTGTTGTTGCTCCTCAGGCAAGAGAAATTCGTAGAGCGTGCCATTCATCCGCGAAAGCTCACGCAGCTTTTCGGTATTCACCACATTGACCGAATCGAGCGCCGCGTTGAGCGTTTCCAGCCGCCGCAGGTCGCGGTGGTAGTGCGAGAAATCCTGCAGAAAGCGCGCCGCAACTTTGGCCCGCTCCGCACCGCGACAGCCCGCCACCTTGGCCACGGCTGCATAAAGACTGGCAGGAGAAAGCTTGCCATGCTCCTGAATCATGCGCTCGACCCGGTCGCACTCCGGACGCGAGATCAGCGCATTCTTCAATTGCTGGGGATTGATGCGCGGAGCATACTCGCCGAGCAGCGGGACGGCATGATACGAAGCGATCACGCATTCCATCACCTGCTGATCCTCAAGCAGCCGCACCCATTTTGCCAGCCGATCCTGCTGGGCCGCGCCTTCCGGCGTCGAATCGTCGGGAGTCCCTGTACCCACCAGCGCGCGCGCATTCTCCGGGGCGCACACCCACGCATCGATCGTCTCGCTCGCGGTCTCCTCTCCGTAGAGAGAACGTACGAATCCCCAAACCACATCCTGCAGGCGCGGATAGCGATCCGGGTCGCGATCCCAGTTTCCCAGCATGACGTAGTGCTCAGCACACAAATAGTCGTCGCGGCCATCTTCGGAAAACGTGAGCCGGTTCACGAACAGCCCATAACTGCTCAATGCGTCGCCGGATTTCGCTTCTCCAGATTTGGCTT
>Ga0210394_10001906_pt1 | contig 30843 bp, 25 predicted proteins | sample IncBWC12MmetaG_FD_160121 | JGI IMG/M metagenome (GOLD analysis project Ga0210394, IMG submission 160121) | Forest soil microbial communities from Barre Woods Harvard Forest LTER site, Petersham, Massachusetts, United States - Inc-BW-C-12-M | ecosystem: Environmental > Terrestrial > Soil >... | reverse complement strand
TCGTGAACCTTGCTAAGGACTTTAGAATCAGTGTCCCGGTCTAACCAAATTCTGACGCCATCTCATGGTTGTTCACTCTCACGAAAAAACTCTTCGGTGCTCCACTTTTGTGAATAATGCAGGTTAGCACTTACTTTTCAAGCTTGAAGATTTTTTCCATCAGCAGCCACTTTTCACCCGGTTTGGCCCCAGGAAGCACCTCCTGGAACTTCCACATTAACTCTTCCCACTCGCGCACCTTCGGATTTTTGCGATCAGCCTGCGCCTTAGCCTCGAAAGAGAATTGCTCATTGACCTCCATCACCATGAACATGCGCGTGCCAAGCAGATAGATCTCCATGTCCTCGATTCCGGCGTCTTTGATACTCAACGTAATCTCCGGCCAGATTTTCTCGTGGTAGTGCTTGTATTCGGCGATAAGCTGCGGGTCGTCTTTCAGATCCAGCGTTAGACAATAGCGCCGTCTATTCATTTTGCCTCGAGAATAGCCGCAGATTCAGGAATGGCCGAGACACTGTTCGGCCTGTAACCACGCACCGCGAAGTAAATGACGTATAGATAGCAGATCAAAGGGACGATGAATGCCCTCTGAATATTGCTTGCATCAGAGATTTTCCCCATCGCCGGGGGAATCAGCCCGCCGCCGATGATAGACATGACCAGAAGCGACGACCCGCGCTTGGTCAGACTGCCCAGATTCTTTAGGCTAAGGGCAAATATCGTCGGAAACATGATGGAATTGAAGAAACCGACCAGAACGATGGCGATGACCGAAACGAGTCCCGAAGCGCTGATCCCAATCAGGACACAAGTTACCGCACCAACACCGAAGATGGAGAGCAGCTTGGGAGCTGGGATGCGCTTCATCATCCATGAGCCGGAGAATCTCCCAATCATGAACCCCGTTTGATGCGCCACAAGAAACAGAGCGGCCATTTTCTCCGGGCTGTCAGGAATGAGATGAGACAAAACGCTCGCGTTTTCGCCTTCGTGGCCGGCAAGAAATTGCGAACCCCAGGTCGCCATACTGTCGAGTGTTTGTGGCATGGTGTGCTTCACAAACCGAATAACGAAGCTCCCCACTCCCACCTGCGCTCCCACATAGAAAAACTGGGCGAGCACACCCTTGATCAGATGCGGATGTGCCATCACCTGGCCGAGGCTCGCGGTCGTCCCTTCTTTGGCATCGCCGGCTTGGCGCGGATCAACCTCTGGAAGTTGTGCAAAATAAATCAGTGCAGCAACCAGGAGAAAAACGGAAGTAATCACCAAGTACGGGATTTTCACCATGTTCGCTTCGGACGTTATGTAAGACTGAACTTCGAGCGGACTCATTGCAGCTCTTTGAGCGGCGGTGTGCTCGACTCCGGAAAGGATAAACGCAGAGCCCAGAGTAAGCACCAGCACGGCGCCAACAGAGTTGAACGATTGAGCGAAATTGAGCCGGCGTTCCGAACTCTCTGGCGGACCAAGAACCGTCACATAAGGATTGGCTCCAACCTCCAGAAACGACTGTCCGGACGACATAACGAACAGGGCGAGTAAAAAGAACCCGTACTCCCTGGAACTGGCCGCGGGAAGAAACAGGAGCGTCCCGGCAGAACAGATCAGCAACCCCACCAGAATTCCTCTCTTATACCCGATCTTCTCCATGAGCCGGCCCGCAGGGAAAGCCGCCAGAAAATAGCCGCCAAAGAAAGCAACTTGAATGAACGAAGATTGGAAATCGGTCAGATTAAAGGCCTTTTTGAGATGCGGAACCAGAACGTCGTTTAAGTTGACTCCGATCGACCAGAGAAAGAACAAGCTGGTGACCAAGATGAATGGCAGAAGGAATTTTCGCTCGGTGATTGGCGCGGATGCCTGAGTCATGGCTCCCTTAGGTCAAAGCGCGATCGAGATGAGTATAACCGCCGTCAACGAACACGTGCTGCCCGGTGATATGCGAGGCTTGCGGAGAAATGAGAAACAGCACCATGGCGGCGATTTCGTGCGGCTGAGTCATGCGCTTGCCCAACGGTATCTTCGAAACGATGTGCGCCAGTTTCTCCTCAGGGTTAGGAAATGTGCTGACCCATTGCTTGTAGAGCGGCGTGATCACTTCGGCCGGAACCAAGGCATTCACGCGAATTCCGCAGGGAAGCAGTTCCGCGGCCCAGTCTCGTGTCAGCGAGAGAATCGCGCCTTTCGCGGAAGTATATCCAGAGGTGCCGCCCTGCCCCGTGACCGCAACTTTCGAAGCGATGTTTAGAATGCAACCCTGAGATTTTTTAAGCGCCGGTAGTGCGTAGTGGGCCATGTTGTAGTAGTGGAAAAGGTTGAGCCTAAGCGAACTCACATACTTCTCGGGGCTGCCGTTCTCCAATCCAACGTTGTCATTCGCACCAACGTTGTTCACCAAAACGTCCAGCCGGCCGAATTCCGCGAGTGTCTGCTCGACTAACGCGCGGTTACTTTCAACCGGCAAAATATCTGCGCAAAGGAACCGGTAGATTGCGCCGGCGTTTTGCAACTCAGACTCCAGCTTCTTTCCTGCTTCGGCATCCTTGTCTACGAATACAGGAATAGCGCCCTCGCGCGCGCAGCCTCGCGTGATGGCCTCTCCAATTCCCTTGCCCCCGCCGGTAATGAGGACAACCTTGTCTTTAAGCTGCAAGTCCATGAGAAACCGCCTTTAAACCATAAAACCGAATCGCATTTCCGGAGAAAATATTCTCTTTGTGCTGAGCCGCGTGCGCTTCCACATAAGTCTCGATCAGTTGCTTCACTTGCCGATAGCTCGCCGCCAGAAGGCACACCGGCCAATCCGAACCGAACATCAAGCGCTCCGGCCCGAATGCTTCGAAGACAACATCAAGGTACGGATCGATATCTTCAGGCTTCCAATGAAGCCAATCTGCTTCGGTAACCAGGCCGGACAACTTGCAAAATACATTCGCATTTTGCGAGATGGTCCGCATGTACGACGCCCACGGCTCGCGGCAACCGTTTTTGATCAGCGGCTTCGCCAGGTGATCCACCACAAATCGCTGCTCCGGAAAACGCGCCGCAAGCTCTATAGCCGCTGGAAGTTGTTTCGGATAGATGAGGATATCGTAAGCGAAACCATATTCGCGCAGCCGCGAGATTCCGCGCGTAAAATCGCGTCTCACTAGGAACTGGTCATCAGGCTCTGCCTGGGCAATATGCCGGAACCCGCAAAGTTTCTTATATTGGGAAAAGAACCGCAACCTTTCCTCAATCTTCGGCGAGCAAAAATCGACCCAACCCACAACTCCGGCTATGCGTTTGTACCTCTCCGCCAAATCCATCAGGAAAAGTGTTTCATCTTCGGATTGATCGACCTGGACAACAATAGTGCTGTCGATGTCGTTTGCCGCCCGCTCGTTTTCCAACTCCTCCGGCAGAAAATCGCGTTTCAAGTGCGCCATCGCGTCCGTGATCCAGGCATCACGCGCAGGATCATATCTCCAGAAGTGCTGGTGCGCATCGATGGTCATTTGCGGCTAAGCTCCGATTAAGCACCAAACATGTCGGTTTCAGTGGCCACCAAGATAATGCGTTTCCGCCAAGTTTCGCAATCTCGCGGCTGCGCCCTCCGCGGTGATATCGCGTTGCGGGCCCGCGAGCAACTCGTATCCCACCATGAATTTTTGCACCGTGGCGGAGCGCAGCAGCGGCGGGAAAAAGTGAGCGTGGAAATGGAACTCTGGATGATCCTCACCATCCGTGGGCTGCTGATGAAAGCCCATCGAATAGGGGAAGGCTGTCTCGAATAAATTGTCATAGCGAATCGTCAATCTGCGGAGGATGTCGGCGAGATTTCCTTTCTCCGCGTCATGCAACTCCCCGAGGCTCGCCGCGTGGCGGCGGCTCAAGATCATCGTCTCGAAAGGCCAGACCGCCCAGTAAGGCACGACCGCCACAAACCCCTGGTTCTCGCAAACAATGCGCTCGCCGTCCTCGATTTCCAACCGCAAATACTCGCACAATAGACATTTCTCATTGGCTTCTAAAAACTCGCGCATCGCCGCCTGCTCTCTCACGGGGATGTTCGGCACTTCTCCGTTTGCCCAAATCTGGCAATGCGGATGCGGATTGCTGGCGCCCATCAGCACGCCGCGATTCTCGAAGACTTGTACGTGCTTCACCCAAGGGAGTTCGCCCAATTCCCGGTACTGCTCCGTCCACACCTCAACAACTTGCCGCACCTCACCCTGCTCCATGCGAGGTATCGTCAGGTCGTGGCGAGGAGAAAAACACACCACGCGGCAAATCCCTCGTTCCACCCGGGCGTGTATCAACCCTTCTTGGTCCATCTCGCTGTAGGAAACATTCGGCAGCATCGCGGGATAGTCGTTCTCGAAAACAAATGTCTCAGAGTACGCAGGGTTCCGCACCCCTTCAGCACGCACATTCCCCGGACACAAGTAGCACTCCGGATCGTACTCCATGGCCTGCGATGGTGCCACCTTCTCCACTTTCCCCAGCCACGGCCGCTGCGTGCGGTGTGGCGACACAAGAACCCATTCCCGCAAAAGGGGATTCCAGCGCCGGTGCGGTGTGGTGCGAAGATCTTTCCCATTCATGGTCTCGATACCCTACACGGCCATTTCGCCTTACTCAACCAGACCGCCACCATCGGCCGGCACGCGGATGTAACTCATCCGTACGATGCCGGTTTATTTCTGATCAGGTTTACGCGGCCAGGAGCCAGATAGATATACGGATTCACTCAGAACCGCGTGCGAACCTTTTCGCGATACTCTTCCCGCCTGTCATTTTCGACTCAGAGGGTATTTTTCAAATTGGCCTGAAGGAGAGAGTTCGGCTTGGGTGAAAGACTGTGAACCACCAACCTCCTGCTCCGAACTATGAAGCTCAGTTCCAGAAGCGCTTTTGCGGGCATCGCTTGTGGGACAAGAAGCGTTATCTCCCCCTCTCTTAGTTGTACACAACTTGCAACTCAGTAGCTTTGAGAAGAAGGCGTTCGCCCGTCACGTTCCCGTCTCGTTTCGTTCGGGAATTCAGACTCTCACTACGGGCTGTCAGGGTGTTTCTGCTCATACAGCCACTTTTGCCAACGAGACAACCTCTTCAGGAGTATCTTTTACCCATCGAGTTCGCCCATCAACCATCTCAAGTTCCGTCACATTCTGGCCAGCGCCAACAGTAACAATCTGGTCGGTATTGACGAACACAACGCCAACTTCCTGCCCGGTCTCGTTTGCCTTGCGAAGTTTAATTAGTGCCATGCAGCTCACCGACGAAGTCGGCCTGGGCTCACAATGGGTCGGGCACCTGCAGGACAGGGTTTCCCCTCATGCCCGACGAGCAGGTGCCTAATCACGGCGTTGATACTCTTAGATTTCTCACCGTTTAGTTCCGCATCCTCGTAAAATGACACGTCTTTGGACCTGCGAATTCTCCTCAACTCGCGGGCAACGTCAGCCGCCTTGCGTTTCAAAGCGTCGAGTTCTGCGCACATACTTTTTGCTCCGGCGGCTGGCGATTCTACGTTCCGGGTTCCGGCAACGCAAGAGCGTTTTCGTACAACGTTCCGCACCAATCCGCTCGAGCCATCAATGGCAAGGTCCATCAGTTTGATCTTATCCGTCCAACGATCACCCGCTATACTCTTGTCGATAGCTTCGATTCATTTTGCTACCTCTTCCTTACGGCCATCCGCTGGAAGGGTTCGTTATACCCGCTGGGATGCATCCTCGGGACTATCCGAAGTTTTTACGCGGAACATTTCGATTCGGTCGAAGTCGATACGACGTTCTATGCTTGCCCCTCCGTCCATACTATCAGTGGATGGTTTAGGAAAACACCGGACAATTCTCCAGTAAAGATTCTTTTGCCCTTCATTCGCAACAACTGCCGTCTCACTCAGAGCGTCTACCTCGATAGACGCCAGCGGCCCCTCGGAACTCTGTGCTTATCCCCTAACCTGCATAAAGTACTGAAATTCAGACACCAACGGATGGCCCCATCCTTTATTAGCAGACGGCCGCAATTTGGCTGGACGCGAAATTGGATGACACTCGGGCACGCCTTCTATCGCTCTAGCTGCTTCATTTGCGGTCGGCATACTTTAGCCGATATAGATGACGATCTTGTCGGAGGATTGCGGAACGCATTCAGCCAGAGAACTCGCTAGGGCCATCCCGCTACTGCGGGATGCGCTCGCACGTTGACATAGATTAGACGCCGCCGGTCACTACGTTAATCCCGGGCCGGCTCGGCGTTCCGGTTGCGGACAATTCTTGTCGAAACCGTAGATGCCGGCGTCGCGTCAGTTCAACCAGCGGTCGCCACACGGCGTGCACAAGGTGATGCTTGATGAGTAGCCGCCAGAACCGGTTGGAGCGCTTATAGAGGTAGGACATCGCCAGATACGGCGCGACCGAGCGCGAATCTGCGGGCCTGCGCCGCCAAATCGAGGTCGGCGAGAAGAGCCGCTGATAAATCCAGGCGTAACCTCGTTCCAATTCTTCGGGCGTCATGTGTTTCGGACGAAAGACCGCGTGGGCCGTGTCGTATTGAGCCCAATCGCGGTGCAGCAAACGCCCCTCCACTTCCATTTGGCGGAACAGCGGCGTCCCCGGATATGGCGTAAGAATGTGAAACGTCGCGCACTCCAAACGGTTTTGCTCGATCCACTCCACCGTCCGGGTGAAGACGTCTTTCCGGTCGTGATCGAATCCCAGTACGAACGAACCATTCACCTGGATGCCGTTGTCGTGCAGCATGCGGACTCGGCGTCCATAGTCGGCAGTCTTCGGCGTTTTCTTCCTTGCCTCAGAGAGATTTTCATCTGTGAGCGATTCGAATCCCACGAATACGCCCGTACATCCGGCGATGGCCATGGCACGGATTAAACCTGGATCGTCGGTGACATCAATGGAGACTGCCGCGCTCCAGATCTTGTTCAGGGGGAGCAGCGCATGACACAATTTGCGCAAATACTCCGGGTTGGATCCCAGATTATTGTCGACGAAGACGGCGTAAGGTTGCGTATCCGCGAGGAATTCTGCGGCGATCTGCTCCGGAGCCCGCATGCGGTACGGCATGCGCAAGCCATCGGTAGCCAGGTAACAAAACCCGCACCGGTTGTGGCAGCCGCGGGTGGCAATCAGACTGGTGGTCGTGAGAAAACTCCTGCGCGGGAGAATCGATCGGCGGGGCGCCGGGTCCTCACGATAGTCAGTCTCGTAGGTGGCTGTGTATTTCGGCCGCAAACAGCGCGCCTCCACGTCCGCCAGAATCCGCGGCCAGAGCTGCACGCCATCCCCCACAGCAAGAGAGTCCGCGTACGGCGCACACTCTTCGGGACATGACAGGACGTGTAGGCCGCCCAGCACGACCTTACTTCCGCGACTCCGGTACCATTCGGCAAGCTCGAACGCCCGCCCCGCGAAGGTCAGGTGGACGGTGATCCCCACCACCTCGGGCATCGGTCGAAAAGGTGGCCGCCCGTCGAGCAGGTTCTCGTCCCAATACTGAAGGTGCCAGTGTTGTGGTGTCGTCGCGGCGAAACTGGTCAAAGCAAGCGTTGGCGTAAGCACGTGCTTTCCGAAGCTGGCGTTGGGATCCTTGGGGTAGAAGGGGTTAATCAGGAGCGCATAGCGGGGCTGTATCGGTCCTGTGATCGCGGGACTCAAGAGTGGCGGCCGGGTCATCTCCGGCGGGCACCATCGGCGTCTCGGGACCCGCAACCACGGCTGAGTGGCGCTCATGAATGTACTTTATATTACAAAGTACTTCATGTCAAGAATGTCGTCCGTGCTGGTGGCCTGCCCGGTCTATTCCCGAGCCGCCGGTGGGTCCGGGCGGCGCTTGTCCCTGGGTTGCCTAACGCCTTTACTCGTGGAAGTGCAGCCAAAGGAACGCGAAGTCCCTGGGGAAAATGTCAAGTCGAAGCCACTGTCGACCGGACCGACGCCCATGCATAGCTTGATTTCCCACAACGCCGGCTGGACAACTTCCGAGTAGCCGGGAGTTGACCGGTTCGCTCAGAACAAAGAAGCCGAAACCGTAACCTGCGCACCCTTTTCTTCGTATTCCTTTTAGAGAGGATCCCTCATTGTCCGAGGTTCGTACCTCGCGCGATGCGGTAGAGTAACTGGAGAGACTTTCTCCGCCCCATGCTCGTCATTCGTGACAACCTTGCGCAATGCTTCAGCGCTCTGCGCTCGCACAAGCTGCGCGCCTCGCTCACCATGCTGGGCCTGACTATCGGCGTAGCCACGCTGATCACCGTCATGACCATCGTGCAGGGCGCAAATCTCTATGTCGAACAGAAGATCGCCAACCTGGGCACCAACGTCTTCCAAATTGCGCGTACACCCTTCGCGGTCACCGATTTCAACATCATCATCAAAGCTCTGAAGTACAAGAAAATTGAAGTCGACGACATGCGCGCGATTACCGAGGGTTGCCCCGCCTGCGAAGTGGTCGGCGCGACAGCGAGCACCACTGTCCGGGCGCGTTACGGCAACAAAGAAGTGCCGGACGTCAGTTTCTCCGGGCAAACGGCAAACATGGCGGATATTGATACCCGCGCGGTCGAGCTCGGCCGCTACTTCACTCCCACCGACGCAGAGCACCACACCGACGTCTGCCTCATCGGCGATACGCTCGTACAGCAATTGTTTCTCGGCATGGATCCCATCGGGAAGACTATTCGCCTCGGCAACAATGAACTCATGGTCATCGGCGTGATGGAGAAGGTTGGCAGCGTCCTCGGGCAGGACCAGGACAATTTCATCATGGCCCCGCTTCCGGTGTTCCTGCGCATCGAGGGGATTCATACCAGCCTGATCGTCAACGTCAAAAGCAGCAAAGAGAACTTTGAAACAGCGCAGGACCAGGCGCAGCTGGTTTTGCGCTCACGGCGCCACCTGAGCGGAAAAATGGAAAACAACTTCTTCATCGGCACGAAGGAAAGTTATATGGCCCTGTGGCGCAGCATCAGCTCCGCATTTTTTGGTGTGTTCATCCTGGTGAGCGCCATTTCGGTGATCATCGGCGGTATCGTCATCATGAACGTCATGCTGGTGAGCGTGAGCCTGCGGCGCAGGGAGATCGGCGTGCGCCGCGCGGTCGGCGCAACGCAAAGGGATATCCTGCGCCAGTTCATCGCGGAGAGCGTGCTGCAATGTATCGCTGGAGGAATCGCGGGCATCTCCATGGGTTTTCTGGTTGCATTGGCCCTGCGGACCTTCACTCCTTTCCCGGCCTCCGTCGAGACCTGGGTCGCGGTGCTGGGAGTATTCCTCAGCTCCGCGGTTGGACTGTTTTTTGGGATCTATCCGGCGTTGCGCGCCTCGCGGCTCGATCCGGTCGTGGCGTTGAGGTCGGACTGATGCCCATTATGACGCTTGCGCAAGCCCGCGAAAACTTCCATGCCGCAATGGAGGCGTTGCGCTCCTCCAAGGTGCGCTCCGCGCTCACCGTCCTGGGCATCGTCATCGGCGTTTCCTCGGTGATTTCCATGGCTGCGATCATCCAGGGCCTCAACAAGTTCGTGCAGGAGCGCGTGGAATCTCTCGGCTCTCGCACTTATTTCATCTCGCGATTTCCGCCCGGCACGGATCCTTCTCGCTGGCCGGACCGCATTCGAGTGCGCAAATATTTTGAATACAACTACGCCAGCTTCATCCGCGATGCCGCTCCCGACGTGCAAGCCTTGACCACCATCGGCACGCGCGGCTTTTTTTTCGGCGATTCAAATCTCATCACCAGCGGCCACTACAGCGTCGAACAGGTCATCGTGCGCGGCGCGGAGCCGGAATACATCGATGCCATACCGCTCTTCAGCATCGAGCGCGGCCGCTTCATCAGCACCTTCGACCAGGAGCACGCCCGCCCGGTCGTCGTGCTAGGTGCGGCCATCAGCGAATCACTCTTCCCCAACACCGACGCTCTCGGAAAAACCGTGCGCATCAACGGCAGCGTCTACGAGGTCATCGGCGTGTTCGAACACGACCAGGGTTTGTTTGTTGGCCCTGGCGTGGATATTTTCGCGATCATTCCGCTGAGCAGCTTCAAGAAGGCGTACCCAGAAGCAAAAGAGCTGATCATGGCTTTCACCGTCCCGGACAATGTGAACGTCGAAACGGCGCAAGGCGAAGTCATCCAGGGCATGCGGCGCCTGCGCCGCCTCCCCGCCGGCACAGAGAATGATTTTGAGCTGAGCTCACCGGACTTCATCAGTAATTTGTGGAACCAGCTCACAGGCGCGCTGGTGATTCTCACTACCGTGATTAGTTCCATCGGACTGCTAGTGGGCGGCATCGGGGTGATGAACATCATGCTCATTTCGGTGACCGAGCGCACCCAGGAAATCGGCGTGCGCAAAGCCATCGGTGCGCGCCGTGCGGACGTCCGCCTGCAATTCTTGCTCGAAGCTGTGGTTCTTACGCTGATCGGCGGCACACTCGGTATTCTAGTCGGAGCCGCTGTTTCCGCGACGGTGCGCACTCTGGCGCCTTCGATTCCCGCAACACTGTCCTATCTGTGGGTTTCTATCGGGTTTGCCATCTCCGTGGGAGTGGGACTATTCTTCGGTTACTATCCGGCGAATCTAGCGGCCAATCTCGACCCCATCGATTGCTTGCGGTATGAGTAAAAATCTTAACGTTTAACGTGATCAGCCGAATAGTGAAAACTTTCTCTGGCGAGTACCAGCCCCAGATCCGCTTAAGACCCGGCGGTCCGAGATATTGTCAGGGCCGCTTGGGTTGAATCGCGTCGAAGACCGCGGGAGGGAGATTGTTCATCTGCTGAACGAACTCAACTAACTGCCAAACCTGCTGATCAGAATAAAATGCGCCGTACGCGGACATGCCGGTTCTGCGGATGCCATGCTTGACGACCCAGAATAATTCGGGCTCTGAGTATTGAGTGCCCACGTGGGCGAACTCCGGTGGTGGCGCGTAAGCGATCCGCTTCCGCGCGGGGCGTCCGGGTCTGCCGTGGCATCCAGCGCAACCGTCCAAGTACATTTTTCCTCCCGCGATCAATTGCTCATCCGAATGCGGCAGCGGGTTTTGTATTCTTTGTGCGCCGCGCGTAACCGATGCGTGTAGCGCAAATTCCATTAGTCGGCTTTCCCACGCGGGAGCTCTGACATCCCCGCGCACCTCCGCGGCACCCAGCCGCAAGTATGTGAGCGGAACAATCAGGATGAGCACGACGGTGGTGAGAAAACCAAAGATAAAGTTTTTCATCGAAGCTCTCTTTGGGCGCTCTATTTCGAGGGCGGTGGCTGCATGGCCTTGACAACCGCGGGCGGCAGATTTCGGGCGCGGCTAATGAATGCGGCGAGGCTCCACAACTGGGTATCTGAATATGAGGCACCTTGTGGATACATGCCCGTCATGCGGATGCCGTTCTTTGCGACCCAGAAGATTTGCGCTTCCGAGAATTGCGTTCCGGCCGAGGGAAACTGCGGGGCCGGAGGATAAAACGTCGCGCCGAAATCGCTGGGAGGTTGTCCGGGCTCGCCGTGGCAGCCTACGCAATCATTCAAATACAGCTTGCCTCCAGCGATGAGCGTATCGTCTGAATTGGCCAGAGGGTTTTGAATTTGCGGCGCGCGCCGCCGAACGGAGGCCTCGAGCGACGCCGTCATGAAATCCGCTTCCCGGACGGAAGGCCGCTGATCGGCGGCGACATCCATGAGACCCAAACCGAGGTAAGCGGCCAAAGCGATTGCCAGGAAAATAATCGCGCACAAGGAGCCCGCTAGGAATTTCTTCACGTCACATCGCCTCCAGGAAGCTATGGCTTGCTGCCGTTCAATTGCTCAAGCTGCTTTTTGGCCCACTCGTCCTGGGGATTCAGGTCAAGAATCTTCTGGTAATCCGCCTTGGCTTTCTCCACCTCCTTGTTTGCCAGGTGGGACATTGCCAAAAGGTTGTAGGCCCAGCCCGAGGGCGGTGTGTTGACTTCGACGTTGAGCTCCATGATGGCCACGGCTTCCTTGGCTTTATTCTGTTTGAGCAAGCTCTCCGTCAAAATGTTCAGCGACGTTTCTCCAAAGTCGTATTGACCGCTTCCGAGGTCCTTCTTCCTGAGATCGCGGTAAAGAACGATGGCTGCCTGAATATCTTTCTTATCGATTGTTTCTGCTAGAAGGGCGTTCATGGTTTTCGGGATACTGAGCTGGTGGTGACAGGTCACACACTCCACACGGACGGGTGAGGTTCGCCCCATCTTGGCGATGTATTCCTGGTTGATGGCATCGACCATGCGCAACATAGCGCGTGCGGTTTTCTTGGTGTCTTTTTCATCAGAAGCAAAATCTATCTGGTCGAGTTTGTCGCCATCTTTTCCCGCATGGCAAAATTGGCAGCGGACACCCAAGCTGAACGAAAATCCGCGCATGTTTCCCAAGAGGTCTGGACGTGAAATCGTTTTCGGGAAGTATTGCAGATTGGTGAACTTGTCGGGCACTTGAGGCCCAGCGGGGAGAGCCGCCAAGGACAGCAACATCACCGCAGTTGCGGACAGACTTCCTATGCGAAACGTGCCATACATTGCCGCCTCCATCTGCGCTTGCTACTCGACTCAATGCAGTATGCAAAAGCTAGTGATTTATCCGGCCGTTGTGGTGGGGAGGAGTTCAATTTTTTGTCAGGAATCTGTCAGGAGGGCGTCCAAGAAATGCAAATTCCGACATCCAAAGACGGATGGCCCGTGCTGCGGGTGCTATACTGGCAATCCTGCATGGCGATTTCGTTATCTTGGTATTCTCGAAGGGCTCGGACGGCCCTGATTGTCCTCCTCTTGTTGGTCAGTCTGGCAACCGCAAGCCTGATCGTGCTGCAGGCCCAATATGCCAATGCTTCGCAGCGGGCCACTGTTGAGGGCGTCCTCCACGATTACTCCTCACTCGTTGCCGACGAAGTCATCCGCAGATCGAGCGCGGAGATTGCATATTACGGATATTATCCGCTGGTGGTGACGGTGCTCCACGAAGTCCAGCTATCGGGAAAGCTCCCTGCAGCGATAAGCGTAACCCTGCTCTCCTCAGAAGATCCGCGTGTGAAACGCGCCGCGGGGCTGGCGAAAAGATACTTCGAGATGGATCCATCCACCGGGCGGTTGAGTTTTCTCAACGAGCCGGCACCCGACGAAGTGGCCGGCCGGCTGCGGGACAGTCTAGCGCGAGTCTCCCTGCAGCACAGCGACACTGCATACCAAGTCTTAAACGCTCAAATCGGAGCTGCTCCACGAACATTTGTGGCCGGCTCCACCCAAGGGCCGCGAGGCCAAAAGATCGTGGCTGGCTTTGAAGTTGACCTTCCGGCCCTGACGCAATGGTTTGGAACCGCTTTGAATCGTCAGCCCCTCGTGCCGCCTTCCCTAGGTCACGGACAAGTGACAAACGAGTTCCTGCATGTGAGCATTCGCGACCACGGCGCAGTGGAACGCTTCCGGCTGGGCAACGAGTCAGCACCAAAATTGACAGTCAAAAAACCTTTTGGGGATACGTACCAAGGAGTTTTCTTAGGTTTCACCGTAGAAGCCTCCATCGATCCGCGGATCTCGCAGCAAATCGTCATTGGGGGACTGCCGCGGTCCCGGCTGCCATTCTTTCTGGGGCTCCTGGCATTGAATGCGGGCCTGATCGTCACGGCCATTTTGCAACTGCGCCGAGAAATGGCTTTGCAGCAACTGCGGGACGAGTTCGTTTCCAGCGTTTCTCACGAGCTTCGGACACCGCTAACGCAGATCCGGATGTTTGCCGAAACACTGTTGCTGGACCGCATCCGTTCCACCGAGGAACATCGACGGTCCCTCGAAATTATAGACCGCGAGGCTCGCCGCCTTACGCAACTGGTCGAAAATGTTCTGCAATTCTCCCGAATGGAAAGAAAAATTGACTCCCTTTCTAAGGAGAAGCGTGAACTCGCGCCCCTTATTCAGGAAATCGTGGAGGACTTTGAATCCGGAATGAATGGCAGTGGGGTTCAGATTGTACTTCGCTTGTCATTTGGGCTGACCGCAAACGTGGATACCGACGCTCTGCGGCAAATTGTGATCAACCTTCTGGATAATGCCGTGAAGTATGGAAGAAAACAACAGCAAGTTATCTTGGGACTTGAGGCTCGTGACGGCATGGCATGTCTCTTCGTAGATGACGAAGGACCCGGCGTTCCGGTGGCCGATCGAAAGCGTATCTTCGAGCGATTTCAGAGACTAGAGCGCGACAGGCAATCAGCGATTGCGGGCACAGGAATCGGTCTATCAGTGGTACACGATTTGGTGACCCGTCATGGCGGCCGGTGTTCAGTGACTACAGGTGACCGCGGCGGAGCGAAGTTTAGAGTCCAGTTGCCGCTTTTCAAAGGAGCGGAAGGGGCCCGCAAGGAGCAATCGGAGGAATCGCCTTGAGCCGAATCCTGCTGATTGAGGACAATAGCGATCTGGCGTTCGGTCTCCGAAACAACTTGGAGATCGAGGGCTACGAAGTCGCGACGGTTGCGGATGGAATGACTGGCCTGAAGGCTTTCGCGAAAGTGAATCCCGACCTCGTGATTCTCGATCTGATGCTGCCGGAGTTGGACGGTTTCCGAGTATTGCGATCATTGCGCCAAGACGGACACACAACCCCAGTCCTTCTACTGACAGCGAAGGGAGAAGAGGCCGACAAGGTCAGAGGGCTGCGGATGGGGGCGGACGATTACGTGACGAAGCCGTTTGGACTCCTGGAGTTGCTGGCAAGGGTCGAGGCCCTGCTTCGCCGCACGCACGGCGCAGGCGCTGCCACGGAAGACATGCGGAAGGTTCAACGCTTTGGCGCCATCGAAGTCGACCCCGCTTCGCGCACCGTACGCCGCGCATCTCAAACCGTCGAATTGTCTCCAAAGGAATTCGATTTGTTGCTTGCACTCTTGCGAGCGAGGGGAGCTGTGGTCACCCGACTGCAAGTGATGAGGGAAGTTTGGGGATACTCCGCGGCGGTCGTCAGCCGGACGGTGGACACCCATATCGCGGAGTTACGCCGAAAGCTCGAAGAGAGTCCGTCCTCGCCTCGTCACATCATCACCGTACGAAAGACTGGCTACCGGATCAAGTTCTGATGATATGCAGTTGCGCGAACGCCGGGCGACTATAAGGAATTCTTTCTTCTGAAATTGGACGTTCGCTAACAAGGAGGCTGGAGTGGTCCTTACGAAAGACGAACTCATCGGCAAGCTTCAGCATGAAGTACGCATCCTGCTTCACCTGGTTTCAAAGGTTGACCCCGCGAAGCTCGACTACCGTCCCACTCCCACGCAGCGCAGTCTGCTGGAGCTGCTGCAATACCTGACCATATTTGGCCCGATCCATCTCCGCACCATCAAGGTGGGAGTTTGGAATATGGACGTATGGCGCGATACGTGGCGCACCCAGGAGGCAGCGGCAAAGGGCAAGAACCTGGAACAGGTAAAGGACGCGCTCCGCGCGCAGTCCGCATTGTTTGTAGAATTACTAGGTTCCATTCCCGATGCCGACCTGCGCAGCGAGATGGAAATGTTCGGGAGCAGGGCCAGTCGAGGATCGTGGTTAGTCGGGATGGTTCTGTGCCACTACGTGGCCTATCGCATGCAGCTGTTCTTATATCTCAAGGCCTGTGGTCACGAGGAACTGAGCACCATGAATTTGTGGGCCGGAGTGGATATGATGTAGCAGACGCGGCCCGACGAATCGCCGTTGGCGAATAGCCTTCGGCGGGTAGCGGGTCCGCAGGTCCCGTCGAGAAGATTGTTTATTGACCTCCCGGAAGCCGGCTTTTGGAGCGCGAGTCGAAAGTCGGAGGAGCGGAAGGAGAAGGTCAGTTCAAGACGGTCTGGGCTCTCACGATTGTGGAACTCTTGGCATATTCTCGACTAGGACAGTATGTCGTCGAACGCGCACCTCATAGGTTCGCGCCGAACCCAGCCGGCCCGGACTATCGGAGGCACTTCGACGCCGCCAAATGAGTTCGAGCGAAGTTTTGGTACGGACAATATCGGCCAGAATGGCGACATAACGAGCATCTGTGAAGGCACAAATAAGAAGAATGATCTTGAGTATTTGGCCCGCGCGCGCAGAACCGGCGATTCCTACGGCCAGGCGCCGGTGTTATGGTGTGCCTTGCCACTGTTGCGCTCAACATCCAGCGAGCGCGGTTCCTTCAGCCACAGGCGCGGGAGAATCTGATGCGAGTAAAAAGCTGCCCAGGCAGACACTCGGAATGGACTGCGGCTAATAGATGGCCGGATATCGCAAAGAGGAGCTTATGGGGCCTGTTTCGCTGCTGGCTATGAATATGCTCCCGCTTCGAACCATCGGAATGACGTTTCTTCTGTTTACGAGTGTGGGGCCGCCGCCATGTGCCCGTGCAGCCGAACCAGTGGTGATCACCGTCGACGCCAGCGAGACGAGCCGCACGTACCGGCCAGTATGGAATTATTTTGGTGCTGATGAGCCGAATTACGTGTATGCCCGCAACGGCGAGAAACTGCTTCACGAACTGGCCGCTCTGAGTCCCGTGCCGGTCTACTTTCGTGCCCACAATCTGCTGACCACGGGCGCCGGCGAAGGGTCGTTGAAATGGGGATCGACGAATGTCTACACAGAGCTGCCGGGAGGCACGCCAGTGTACGACTGGACCATCACGGATCGTATTTTTGACGCGCTCAGCCGGAATGGCGTGCGACCTCTTGTGGAGGTTGGATTCATGCCGGAAGCGCTGTCGACTCATCCGCAGCCCTACCGGCATGATTTTCCGCGAGGGGATATTTTCACCGGTTGGTCGTATCCGCCGCGCGACTACGACAAGTGGCAGGCGCTTATCACCGCGTGGGTCCAACACCTCCATGAGCGGTATGGCGAGGGCGTGAAGGAGTGGCTCTGGGAAGTATGGAATGAGCCGGACATCCCCTACTGGCACAGTACTCCCGAGGAATACAACCGGCTCTACGACGTGACGGCGGCGGCCATACGGCACGTGCTGCCGTCAGCCCGGATAGGTGGTCCGGAAACGACGCGCCCCTCAAGCGCTGGAGCCGGTGCCTTCCTGAGCCAGTTCCTGGAACACTGCGCACGGGGTAGAAATGCTGCCACCGGAGAAATTGGCGCACCGCTCGACTTCATCAGCTTTCATCCGAAGGGTAGCCCAAAATACGTGGACGGACACGTGAGGATGGGCCTAGCCGCCCAACTGTTGGCAGTAGATCGCGGCATGCAGATCGTTGCGTCTTTTCCGGAGTGGAAGAGTACACCCATTATTCTGGGAGAAAGCGATCCGGAAGGGTGTGCCGCCTGCCAGGGTGTGCAGAACGGCTACCGCAATGGACCGCTGTATGGAGTCACCATAGCCGAAGCTACTGCGAGAACCTACGAGCTGGAACGTCGACACGGTGTCAATCTCATGGGGATTGTTACCTGGGCCTTTGAGTTTGAGGATCAGCCGTATTTCGCTGGCTTCCGCGAGCTGGCAACGAACGGAGTGGACAAACCGGTCCTCAATGTCTTTCGCATGCTGGGCATGCTGGGAGGCGACTGGGTCAACGTGCAAAGCAACGGAGCCCTACCGTTGAGCAAGATCCTTCGGGAGGGCGTTGTTGATGCGCCGGACATTAATGTCATGGCCACGCGCAGGCCGCGCGAACTCGACATCCTGGTGTGGAACTATCACGATGACGATGTCGCGGCGGATGCGGTGACCATTCAGCTGCAGATCGAAGCTTTACCGGAACTAAAAACACGTGTCGAGGAGTTCCGTATGGACCCGAGCCATAGCAACGCTTATGCCGCCTGGCAGAAGATGGGGAGGCCGAATCGTCCGACCACCGCAGAGCAAGTGCAGTTGGAAAAGAGCGGGATGCTCGAGGCAATGGAACCGCCGGGACTGCGAATGGATGGCCGAAGGCCACACATCGGAATGCTCGATTTCACCTTGCCTCGACAGGGCGTGGCACTGTTTCGCCTCTACTGGTAGCGTCACAAGCCGCTTTGGCAAGCGGTCCGGCGTCAAGGATCGGTTCAAATACAGACACCGCTGGCTGCCTGATTTCTCAAAGATTCGTGCTCGCTGCGGCATGCGGTCGATCTCTGCAAAAACCTTGAATGAAATCATCCAGTGTTCGCGTTCTCAGTTGCAGCGCGCTTCGCGGCTCCGTTCGTTTCACTGCCGCCGTATCAATTCGCCCGAGACAGGATCGCTGCGGTGCAGTGCAGAGTGTGTCGAACGATGGCCTTGAGGTTTTCCGAACCTTTCCAATCGGACCACCTAATCGCGAAAACGCGCGTCCGATTAAGCACTGACGTCTGTGGCTAGTGACCGGCACTTGATAAAGCGAAGCCAAGGGGTCTCATCTATCGTTGAGGACTTGCTGTCACCGCAAGACCGGAGCTGGCCGTCCTGATGTTGTTCGGTCGCCGACTGGGATACAAACCTGTTCGAGGGCGTGGGATGTAGAGATAGACCAGATTAGCGTGTTGATGGGGGGACGCCCGAAAGCGCCGCTGAAGTCCGATTTGATCCTGTCAACCAATCCAACTTGATCCTTTGCCGGAACAAGACGCGCTTGTAAGGGCCATGGTTGTCATCGAACCTCACGTAATACAAATAAGGATTTTCAGTGATCGTCATATAACTGTAATCCGTCGACTTCGGATCGATGAGCGAAAAGTATTGATAGGACCAATTTCCTTCCGGCTCGCGCTTGAGCATCTGGTTGAGCGTCATGGCTAGCGCAGGCATGCTCCAATGAATGAAGTCGGTCGAAGTAGTGAAATACACACCCGCAGGGCCGTAAGCGGTTTCCCCAGAAGTGAACAGGGTCGCAATGAACCGACGAGACGCTTCGTGAAAATTGATGCCGGTGGAAAAATCGAGATTCGGGACGGGCACACAAACATGGGCCGATGGGTTCGCCACCGGCCCACGGTAGGGATCAGCGAACGTGACGCTAAAGTCTTTTCCACCCCAGCCGCGCCACGAGGAGGGGTCGAGAATATTGGCCGTGCGAATCGGACATATGCCGCCGGGAATCAGGCAGGGACGCTGTCCACTACCGCTGCCGCAGTTTGGCGGCCAAGGCCAGCCGCCCACTGCATCGTAATACCACTCGCCAACCTTAACGATGTTGGAGTCCACGCTGTAGCCTTCCGGCCCCTGATTCACCTGATATCTGTAAGGAAGGCTGAGGAAGTAGTTCGCCGGAGGTTTGGGGCGCGCGAAATGATAGCCGCCGTCTTCCGAGATGTTAAATGTGTCGACGTTGTACCAGCAGGTAATCGTGTCGGTTTTTAACCCGCACATGTCATGCTCCCAACCGTGAAACTCCATGTGCCCAAGAGCGACGATGCGTCTGCCGTCGATGTTGTAGAACGCATTCAGCCATGTGTAATCGTTATAATCCGCAATGTTCCCGTCATGCGCCGAGTTGTACACCACTTGGCAATTGTGTTTCGTCGTCTCAAGCGTGGCTCCCAGACCCGCGCGCGTTACAGAGTGGGAAGCAATCAGGTGGATTGTTTCCTTGTAGTCGCGGAAGGCGCGAGCAGCGGCATCCGGAATGTCCGTCAACTCGCAGGATTCCTTCGCGGTATCGAAGGCCGCAACTCGCGGACCGTCGAGAAAATTAGGCGTGGGCGGATCGGCCGGCCATTTGGGACTCGGAAATGAAAACTTTCCCGACCCTGCAATCGCGGCGTTTTCCACGTTCGCTACAATCGCGATCCCATGCGCGTAGAGCTTTTTCCCCTGGAAAGTCCTCAAGAGTTGGTTGGAAAGGGGGATTTTGAACCGGTGTTTTCCACCATTTGCGTCGTGGCACTCACGGTCGACGGCGGCCTCGTTGTCTAGGTTGGCCGTGCCTGCGGTTACAAAAGTGCCAGGAGGCGTGTCACCCGCCGCGTGGTTCGCGTAGAGATGAACCTCGATGGACCCTCGATTACCCTCCTGGCAGGCCCAACCAAAAGCGTAGTATTGGTCGCCCTCGAACCGGACGCCGTCAACCACTCCGGTCACCGGACCAGCGTGCGAAGTCTGGGCCAATGCTGCCCACCAAGTCGACCCTACGCAGACCAAGCCTACAAGCAATGGTGCGAGAAACCGCGCCCACATCAGTTTGGGTGCAATACGGCACATTAGAACCCCTTCCATCAATCCCGCCACTTTCCGAACAGAATGGCGTCTAGGGAAAATGCTCCTGACGAAGCTTTGTCTTTAGCAGAGTCCTCCACAGCCGTGATTACTGCATTCGCTGGCAACCGATAAGCCCCGAACACCGTGTTGGCATCAACACCGTTCACGATCTTGCCGTAGTACTGCTCGTAGTTCGGACAAGTGCGAGCATTGTCGAGCGTGACGGTCTTGTAGAAGCCGGGGGTCTTGCCGTAACAGGCGTAGTATTGCAACGCCATCTCGATCGACTGTTTGTGGGTGCCGCGATACCCGTAGGGATCAAAGCCTGCGATGCGCAGGATCTCGGCTGCGTTGATCAGCCGCTCCAGGGTGAACATCGGATAGCCGAACGTTTGCAACAGACCGGCTCGATAGCGGTCTTGCACCTCACCCGCGGCGACAACGGAGGTGGTGTAACCAAATCCGCTATGCAAACCATCGGGGCCGGAATTGGGGTAACACTCCATCGGGTGATCCGACTCTCCGTAAATAGCGCCGTCGAAAAACCTCGTCCAGGGGAGCAACACGGGCATCAAACGATCGTTGCCATACAAGACAGCATTGAATGTATGGGGATCATCGGATAGACGTGCAATAGCAAACATAGCTGCCAAACCGTTGGCGAAACCGTTGGTGTAACGCTGGCATGCCGGTTGCGGACTACCGGCTCCTTGATTCGCCCCCTGACGGATTAGCTCAAACAAGGCGTCGTGGAGTGCGTTGAGCCGGGCCTCTTCTGAAGAACTCAACCCGCCGATGGATTGCAACAGGTCTTGCGCATGAATCGAATAGATCACTCCTCTCCCCAAATGCAAAGGCAGAGCCGCGCCCGTGTATTGGGCCGTCTTTCCGGTTTTGTCGCGGGACAGGGCCGAAAATCCCAGGAAGCGAGCATGGGCGTCCCTCGGAAATCCATGATCGGCCCAGGCGAGGAGAATGCGCTCGGCCAAAGTCGCCGCTTGATCGGGGTTCGCGGAGCCTGCGGGCCTAACAGCGCCGGCTTTGACCAAGGCAGCATAGAGTGCAAGCCGCGAGGCGACTACAGCGCCACCGGCAGGAGCTTTCGTGTTGGGGCCGAGCTCTAGCGCTGCGTGAGTCTCCGCGTCGTGGCCATCCGTGGGCTCGTAGGAAAAGGCATACAAATAGGGCCCGACGAAACAACCGGAATAGGTTGCGTCCCAATCGTTAGGCGCGGCAAGGTCATGCGCGATCTGGTTGGTGAGTTGACCGAAGCGCTTTGCGGAATAGCTTCCCGGCCGATTGATCCGCGAGACCAGATCTCCCAACTCAGCGACTGTAGTGAAGACTCGGGGATGCTCGGCGATACTGCGATAAGACCCCGACATAGGGGGAACAATGGGAGTGGGGAATGGCATTCCAAGAAGATCCAAGTGTCGCAATGGCAGACCCGACTCCGCAATCGCCTCATTTGCGACGCCATTCACAACCCGAATACCGTGTACGAAGATCTTGCTTTCCGCGCCATACCCAAACGGCAGGGCGGCCAGAAACCGGTGCTTACCTCCTTCGCGATCTTGACAGTTGCGGTTGACAGCAGGTTCGCTATCGAAATTCGCCTTGTTAGCCGTGACAAACACTTTCTCGGTTGGGTCCTCGGCAGAAGAACCAGCGTAAATATGGATTTGAATGGAATCCTTCCGCCCCTGCTGACAGGCCCAACCCGAGATGAAAAACTGATCTCCATCTTGGCCAATGCCATCGATGTTACCGACGATGCGACCTGCGCGGGGATTCTGACCGGACATTTCTGACGAGCCCAGAAAAACGCAACACACGCCCACGGCGACGGCCACGAACAGCCGTGAACCCTGCAACTTGGTTGAAGTGTTGAGCATTAAAACCTCTTCGCGGAAGATGGAACAAACCCACAACGGTTTCATAAATGACCCACTTGGCCCTATCCTTTCTGGGGGCTCAAGCCTGCCCTGGTCCAAATGCCCAGAAACCTGGAGAGCATTGGCAGAGGCCGCCGTTTCCGACCCGTATCTAGGCCAAGATAAACCGGCAAATATTCCCAAACACCGATTTGGGAAAAAAGTCGTAGCCGAGTGATCGTATCCGCTGCTTGCAGTTTTAGCAGTGCCAAGTTCTCCAGAGTCCGATAAATGTAAACACTGACACATCTGCGGCCCATTGCACGAGAGACTTCAGTTGACCTCCAGTTAGCCGTGTCGGTGACGTTCTCACGGCGCACTCGGAAAAATATTCCGCGCCAGAAGTTCGGTTGTAGGAATAATCGTGCTATGGAACGCCGCTCGCGCTCCAATCTCCTCAAGCGCCGTTTCGGGCCTATTTGCGAGGTATCCAACCAACCACCAGGAACTGTCGGATGAATTGGAGCGACGGGCGTTTCTTGGGGTAGGATTGATTTGCTTTCCACATTAGCTGAGAGAGGGGAAGAGTGGAGACGCTTTTTCAAGACTTGCGTTACAGCGTGCGGATGCTAACAAAGGCGCCGGTGTTCGCGATTGTCGCTGTCCTCATTCTCGCCTTCGGCATTGGTGCCAACACCGCTGTGTTCAGTATTCTGGATGCAGTGCTAATTCGGCCGCTGCCCTATCCCAATGCCGAACGGCTGGTCAAGGCTGAAGTGTATGATTTAAAGTCCGGAGACTTCTACGGTAAAACCTCCTATCCAGACTTCGCGGATTGGAGCGAACAAAGTCATTTCTTCGACCCCCTCGCCGCATACGAAGACAAAACGTTTAACCTGGCCGGAACCCTCCAACCAGAACACGCGAAGGGCCAGGTCGTGTCCTCCGATTTCTTGGAAACCTTCGGCGTCGAGCCGCTGCACGGTCGATCGCTTGCGAGTACCCGGAATCAGCAGGCCGTCGTACTGAGCTTCTCGCTATGGTCACGCACGTTCGGCTCCGATCCACAGGTCGTAGGCAGGTCGATCACTCTGGACGGCTACAATTACGAGGTGGTCGGCGTCATGCCGCGCGGTTTTCAGTTTCCTGATCCACAAACAGAACTGTGGGTCTCCATCACTTCCGTTCGTCCCGATTTGCGCGAAGAGATAGCCGCACGCGGCAATCTCGAAATGTCTGTGATTGGCCGTCTTACCGCGCACGCAACGTTGTCTCAGGCCCAAGCCGAAATTGCGGTAATTGCTCAGCGCTTGGAACAGAAGTATCCGGATTCAAATCGAGATCTCGGAGTGAGGCTCGTACCTTTGCAAGAAGCCGTGGTGGGAAAGTTCCGATCGGCTCTACTAATCTTGATGGGGTCGGCAGCACTGGTGCTGTTGATTGCCTGCGCAAACATCGGCACCCTGCTTCTCGCGCGCGCTGCCGCGCGACGGCCAGAGATTGCTATTCGGTCCGCGATGGGAGCCACACGGCGCAGAATCATCGCGCAATTGCTAACCGAGAACTTGCTGCTGGCGGTTGCCGGAGGCGCACTGGGAGCGCTTCTTGATTTCTCGTTTATGGGTGTCTTGGTCGCTTGGGCGCCGAAGGAAATCCCCAGAATATCCTCCGCACATATTGATCTGCCGGTGCTCATGTTTACCGGGCTGGTCTCGGTGTTGGCGGGTGTCCTCTTTGGTCTCGCGCCGGCTTGGCTGATTTCGCAAGGAGATCTCAATACGTCTCTGAAACAGACCGGGGGAAGCCTGGAAGTTCGCAGACCTCTGACCCAAATCATGGTGGTTGCTGAATTTGCGATGTCCTTGGTTTTGCTCGCGGCTGCTGGCTTGTTGGGAAAGAGCCTGCTGCTCTTAAATCAAGTTGATCCAGGTTTCCGCCCCGATCATTTGCTAACGGTTGAGGTCTACCGGTCCATGCTTAACGGGAGTGGCGATGCCGACTGGAGGAATTGGACAGGCTTTTATCAACAGCTACTCGCTCGCATTCAAGCGCTGCCGGGAGTGGATTCCGCGGGTGCCACGCTAGCGCTGCCCATTCAGGGCCGCGTTTGGAACACCAGCTTTAAAATCGACGGCCGCCCATTCGGGCGTTTATCTGAACAGCCACAAGCCGACGTACGCATCGTCTCCAACAACTATTTTGGCGTAATGAAGATTCCTCTTCGAAGCGGCCGTTATTTCTCCGTGTATGACACGAAAGATTCGCCTCACGTCTCTGTGATTAACGAGGCTCTTGCCCACCGCTATTGGCCCAACGAAGACGTCGTAGGTCGATTTATCGAGATGGGCGCGTTTGGCGCCGGCCATTGTGAGATCGTGGGTGTTGTTGCGGACATTCGACAGACGAGCTTGAGCGATCGACCCGCTCCGGGCGTCTACATTCCCTTTACTCAGGAATCCATGCCTTGGCAGACGCTGGTGGTTCGCACAAAAAATGACCCGATGGGTCTTGCTGCGGTAATTCGACACGAAGTCGCGGCGCTTGACCCAGAACAACCTGTAGCCCGGATCGCCACGATGGATGAGCTGATGGAAGCGTCTACGGCGCAACCTCGATTTCGCACTTTTCTTCTTGGGAGCTTTGCGGGCGTTGCCTTGGTACTTTCCGCGATCGGAATTTATGGCGTGATGGCCTATACAGTTAGCCGACGCACGCACGAGATTGGTGTCCGAATGGCGCTGGGAGCACCCCCCGGAGACATCCTTAGACTAATCCTCGGAGAAAGCATGACCCTGACGCTGCTGGGGGTCTTGTTGGGTCTCGCCGGAGCGTACGCGGTAACGCGTGTAATGAATAGCCTGCTCGTCGGAGTTGCCAGCACGGATCCGTTCACTTTTGCCAGTGTCACACTGCTCCTCTGTTGTGTGGGATTACTCGGAAGCTACATTCCCGCTCGTCGCGCCGCCCGTGTCGATCCCCTGGTCGCGCTGCATTTCGATTGAGCTTGGCAGTTCAGTTGGAACAATGGGAGAGAGGGGTTTCCCATGCCACTCTTTGTGAAAGCGCGAAGTTTTTCTGAGGAATCTCTTCTCAACACGTTGCGTGGATGCTGATCTTGACCACGAGGTTCCGGTCCCACGTCGAAAAGCTGATCACCGCGCTCACCATGAAGTCCTTGCGAAGCATTCGCAAGCCGCACCCAGGGTCTTCGAACAAGGTGTGCGTCGTGCCTCCGGGCTTTGAATGAATGATTGGGTGACCTGCCTGGCCTTCCGGCTAAAAACGATCAGGCGCCACTCCTCCGGCACACCCTACGTGGTTTCAGGCGGATAACGCGCTAACAGGAAGCATGCCGGGCCCGAAGTCCGGTTCGACGAAATCGCGGTGGCACTGCAAACCTTATATTGCGAACAGGACCAGACCGACACTCATGTGCGCAAGTAAGATTTGACGTCGCTGCTCGCGCAGAGTCGGAACCACGATATTTCGGTACATCCTCGGTACAATTTTTCGGTGAGCTCGACCAATAGATCGTCATAGTGAAAGGCTTGCCTGGCCAGGATTTCGTGGAGGTGGTAAACAAAGCCGACTGAGACCCGATATAAACGCATCCGAGAATCGTTACAGAGAGGGTACGTTTGGTCGTGCTCACGGCAACATCTCCAGAACCCCTTCGCTGGGCTCCAGTTCTTCCGCATGCGGCGGAAGAATCGCCCCAGCCTGCAGCAGTGCCTGAATCGTCCCGACGAAATCTCCGGTATCCCGATGCCAGCCGTTGCCGGACCCGTAAATGGCCCAGCCGAGTGCGTTCCCTTCGTGTTCCCGTGATTTCAACTCTAGCGCCGGATGGAATCGCAGTATTTCGCGGGTCATCTCCGCGTTGCCGTTGAACCCAGCCCAGTGCAGCGCCGTCGCTCCCATATCACCCTGAGTATCGACCGGCCAACCCGCGTCGAGCATTAGGCGAACTGCATTTGTGTTGTTGTTTTGCGCGGCACCGGGCAGCTTTCGCGCGTCCGCCTCTGATAGCGTCCTAGCCGCATCCGGATGCTTTGACAGAAATTCCTGAAACGCCGCTTCGTCGCCCAGTGCGCACGCCAACGCCAGCTTCAGATCTTCCGGGGTCCGATCCATGAGCAACTGGAAAACCTGCTCGTGGCCAAAATCGCGCGCCACCGAGTGTGCGGTACGGTGCGCGCCCACGGTCCAGATGTAAATCGTGCCGCCTGCGCGGGGATCTTGCTTCGGAAACCAATCCTCCGACACGCTCATTCGGATGCAGCCGGGATCCCCGTCCAAGTGGCGCCGCACCAGATCCATGTCGCCGAGCGCCGTGGCCATTAAGATGTCCGTACGGCATCCGCGTGACACCAAGTAGCGAGCTACCTCTTGGCGGTCCCGCGGATAATGCCGCTTCTGCTGCACGCGCAGCATATACTGAGCCGGCGTCGATTCGTGGTCCACGTCGCGCGCGTCGATGTCGGCACCATTCTCTAGCAGGAACCTGGCAACTTCTACAGTGGAGGCGAAGTGCAACGGCGTTTGCCCGTCACCACCGCGTGCGTGGATCAAGGCCGCATCAGCTGTCGCCAACTCTCGAAGCTTCGGCATCATTCCTAACCGCGACGCTGAATGGGCGTCTATCATCGCGCCGCGCTCGATCAGGAAGTCCGCCAAGCTTGGATCGCAATCATCCAGCACGCCGAATCCGCCCGCCCACCACTCGGTACGCTTCCGGATGTCGGCGCCGGCACGCAAGAGTACATCGATTGTCGCCCGATCGCTCCGCTGTACTGCCGCGAATAAGGCGTGTTGGCCGAAGCCGTAATTGGGCAGCGGATCGTCGATGCTCTCCCGAAGTTCCAGGTAACGATCGAGGATCTGCCGGACTCGGGGTGCATCGTTGTCGCACACTGCAGCCTTCAATGCCTCCGCCGGAGTGAAACCCAGGGCTTCGACGTGTGACTTCAGCTTCGCCCAACTGGCGAAACCGTATTCCTTTGCCAGCGTATGTTGGGCATCCGCCAGTTTGCCCGGCCGCATACTGCGTAGCAGTTCTTTGGCTTGCTTTTTGAGATATCCGAGATTGGGTTTTGCAGGCAGCTGACGAGACACGTACTCCTCCTTCTATGGCCCGGTGTCCGCTACGACGGGCAGAAGAGAAGTCAATGCTCGGGGCTTAGAAACTCGTTCAGGCGGGATCTTCCCTTTCCGCGGACGGGATGCAACCTGACTTGCACCCTGAAGTATATCAGAAGCGGATTATGCCCGGATCACGGGCCAACCGGAGTGCGAACTCAAAGCTGGTCAGTGCAAGAAAGCACTGTTCGATCGCATCAGCGCAGAATCGATCTCAGTGGACCAGTGTATCTTTCACGACTGTACCGCCCTTCATCACGAACTTCACCTGCTGCAGCACGGCGATGTCGACTAGCGGATCGCCCTCTACGGCAATTAAGTCGGCGTACTGGCCAACTTCGATCGCGCCGACGCGGTCCTGCCAGCTCATCAACTCCGCGGCGTTGAGGGTTGCGGCGCGAATCGCTTCCAGGGGCGCCATGCCGCGCTTCGTCAGCGCAACCAACTCGTCTGCATTTCTCCCTTGCCTTGTGGGACCGCTGGCGTCGAAGCCGGATGCAATTTTCACGCCCAGATTCATAGCCTGCTGCACGGACTGCTGGATACCCCGGAGGAATGCTTCCCGCCGTTCGCGCTGCTCTGGAGTCATCGGTTCGTTCTTGGTGCGTTCGAAACTCGCATCGATCCCGCCGACCGTAGGTACTAGGAAGGTTCCTTTGGCCTTCATCATCTCAAGGTCTTCCCGATCGGCACGATGACCATGCTCTATGGAATCCACTCCGGCCGTCACCGCATTCTTGATCCCTTCCGCGGTGGTCGCGTGTGCCGCTACTCTAAGGCCTTGTTTGTGCGCCTCTTCCACGATAACGCGAATCTCATCCACTGTGAGCGTCGGGTGTTGCCAGTCCGCATAGACTTTGATCAGGTCGGCGCCATACTCGATCTGCTCGCGGACAGCGCGTCTCGCTTCCTCGACGCCGCTAACCATTTGCGCACCGGTGGGAAAGTTCGTGAGGTCGGACGAGACTCCGAACGGGTTGTACTGGCCAACCGCCGCAATGGCGCGCGTTGCCACCTGCATTCTCGGACCCTCTACCAGCCCTTGTTCAATGGCGTCGCGCAGAGCAACGTCGGCGTAACCTGAGCCTTCGTTTTCCACGTCCCGCACGGTGGTAAAACCCGCATATAGCGTGACGCGGGCGTCGGCTGCCCCTTCAAGAGCTCGGAATGCCTGCGATTTTGTCGCCAGACCCAGCAAGTATCCATCCGGCGTGCTGGCGAAGCGCGCCATTAAGTGAGTGTGGCAGTCGATAAGGCCGGGCAGAACCGTGGCGCGGCTGAGGTCGATTACCCTGGCGTCATGCGGAGCGTGCCCCTGCACTTCAGCAATTCGGCCAACTTCCTTGATGCGATCGCCCTCGATCCAGATTGCCCCACCTTCGATGTAGGCGCCCTTTCGAACGTCGAGCAACTTTCCAGCCTTGACAAGAACTGAAGGCGCAGGTTGTGATTGTGGAATTGCAAACGCTGGAAGAAGTGCGAGGGCCAAGGCAAATACGAAGGCTGGCGTTTTCATGAGTCCTGATTATCATAAGCTCGAATCGGGAACAAGAAGATGGAATTGGGCTTCAACCCCCGATTAACGCCGAGAGACCCTGCGGACAAAGCCGCGAGCCGCGCAGATTGGCCATGTGTATCTACGAAGGCTTGGCGGCTTGCGCCGCGCGCGACGTGATTCGCCGAACATGCGCTGGCGTAATGCCTCGTTTTGTGGATTTGCCGATTACCTGCAGACCTCGGAATTCGACACCGGGCTACAGAGGCAATGGGCACGGCAAAAGAGGAGCGCATTGATGTGCGCAGAAGCGGTTGGATGGCGTTGCCACCGCTCGCTTATCGCGAATGCACTTATTGTGCTCGGAACCCGCGTTGAGCACGTTATGAACGGAAGGACTTCCCGCGAGCACATTCTCACTTCTTTCGGGCCTATGTGGCGCAAAACGCATCACTCACCCTCTCAGCAAGGCCGGCAGTGTCCTCGCACGACCACGAGTTCCCTATCACCCGACATGACAAACTTGTGCCCGATTACAGAATATGGTCAGCTACGGCTCTGAGGCATCGCAGTAAACACATCCATGAACGACACTCCGTCTCGCCGAATTGACCTTCAAGCGGCCGCTGTACAAGCAATGATTGAGAATGGCTTCGAGCCTGAATTCTCTCCGCAGGTTCAGCAAGAGCTGGAGGAACTGAAAGCGCATCCGCCGAAAGTTGCGCCCAGTCCGAACTTTCGTGATCTGCGCAATCTGGTGTGGTCTTCGATCGACAATGACACCTCGCGGGATCTTGACCAGGCCGAAGTAGCTGAGCGGTTACCAGATGGAGAAACGAAGATATTGGTGGCAATTGCAGACGTGGATGCCTTCGTCCCGAAAGGCTCAGCCATTGATGAACATGCTGCGAAGGAAACGACAACTGTGTATACGGGCGTCCGGAATTTCCCCATGCTGCCGGAGCAGCTCTCGACAGACACCAGTTCGTTGCTGGAAAGAGAAGACAAGCTGAGCATGGTGATCGAGTTGGTAGTTGGCAGTAATGGGTCCGTCCATTCAAGCAGCGTCTACCCAGCCATCATCCGCAATAAGGCACAACTTACTTACAACTCTGTGGGAGACTGGCTTGCGAATAAGAATGGAGCCCCAGGTAAAGTGGCTGCCTCAAGTGACCTACAATCACAGTTGAAGCTACAGGACGAGGTTGCGCAGGCACTCAAGAATGAACGGTTCCGTCATGGCGCGCTGAACATCGAGACCATTGAGGTTCGGCCTGTGATGCTCGATGACAAGGTTGTGGATGTTGTGAAGCAGGAGAAGAACCGCGCGACCGAACTCATCGAAGACTTCATGATCGCTGCCAACGAAGTGGTGGCGCGCATGTTGGAAACCAACAAAGTGTCGTCTATCAGACGTGTGGTGAAGACCCCGGAGCGCTGGGGGCGGATTGTAGAACTTGCGGCAAAGCAAGGCGAACAACTCCCAACAGATCCGGATTCCAAAGCTCTCAATGAGTTTTTGATTAAGCGCAAAGTGGCCGATCCCGATCATTTTGCCGATCTTTCGTTGGCGGTCATCAAGCTAATGGGACCGGGCGAGTATGTCCTCGAACGCCCTGGGGACCCGGAACAAGGGCACTTCGGTCTCGCCGTACAGGACTACACTCATTCCACAGCCCCCAATCGGCGTTTTGCCGATCTCGTCACGCAAAGACTGATCAAAGCCGTGCTCGCAGGCCAACCTGCTCCCTATTCAGACGACGAGCTGGCCACAATTGCCCTCAACTGTACTGTGAGAGAAAATGCAGCGCGAAAAGTTGAGCGAAATATGTCGAAGCGGATCGCTGCCGTCGCCATGAGCAGTAGAATCGGTGAGACATTCGATGCCATCGTTAGCGGAGTAACTTCACACGGAACGTTCGTCCGTGTATTGAAGCCTGCTGTGGAAGGGTTATTAGCACAAGGACAGCAAGGAGCAGATGTCGGAGACAAGCTGCGCGTAAAGCTAATTAGGACTGACATTGAACGCGGATATATTGATTTTGCGCGCGACTGAGCCCCACGTCTATCTGTATTTGTTTAGCGTCTAGACACTTTTTCTCAAAAATGTAGTTGTCTGCATCCGCGAAGCGGTTATTTTGTCGATGTGGCAGAAGAGCATACCGCAGAAAAGATCACGCGGCTCGAGCGAGAGATTG